>Ga0209829_10000399_pt1 | contig 40310 bp, 33 predicted proteins | sample C_140205_EF_Meta_FD_187311 | JGI IMG/M metagenome (GOLD analysis project Ga0209829, IMG submission 187311) | Freshwater microbial communities from Lake Croche, Canada to study carbon cycling - C_140205_EF_MetaG (SPAdes) (version 2) | ecosystem: Environmental > Aquatic > Freshwater > Lake...
CTGTCAAATGAAGAAGCGCCGGGTGACGGCGCGCGGGCGGGTACACCGTGGCCCGGCGGCCTTACGCTTTGCGCAGCCCGACTACATCCTGCCGCTGGTCCCAGGCTGTCTCGTGATAGCCGAGCAGTTGCCAGCCGGGTTGCTGAACGAAATTTTCCAGCACAAACGACGGCAGCGCCAGGCTGATGCCGTAGCCGGGCGCGTCGGCATAGTCCACGTAGCCGAAGCCCGTCCGTCGGTACTCCGCGAGGAGCGAAGCGATCTGCGGGTCTTCGAGACCGTAGCGGTGGTTGCCGTTGACGAGATTCGCTTCACAGCTCCGGCCGTGGGTGGTGAAGACCACGATGCCACCCGGGAGCAGCAGGCGCTGAAACAACTGGAGAAACGCCTGCCATTTTTCGTGGGGCAGGTGCGTTAGCAGTGAACCGCACCAGATCAGGTCGTAGGGTCCCTCGAGCGGAATCTTCGCCACGTCCACCGCCGACATCACCGGGTGGGCGGCGAAGGCGCGGGCGCAAAATTCCACGCCCGGCCGGTCCAGGTCGCACGCGGTGAGCTGGGCGGAGGGAAACGCCCGCCGGAGGAACCGCAGCACCCGGCCGTGACCGCACGGCAGGTCGAGGATCCGGTTGAGGGTGGTTTTCTGCCGCCGCGCCGCGAAGAGCGCGGCCTCGATGCAGTGTAACGCCGATTCGCCCACGTCGAAATAGTGTGCCTCGTCGCCGCGGAACATTGCATCGCCCGGCGCGATGTCGCGGGTGACCCCCGCCAAGGGATCCGGCTTCCGGACCCACGGTCGGCCTTCCTTGAACCCGTGCAGCATGAAATGCTGCCAACCTGAGCCGACGTTGCCCGTGCGAATCGCCGCCGACACGTCCGGGTGGAGCTGCACGTAGGCGTGCTCGTCGAATTCATTCCGCGACGGCAGCGTTATCGCGACGGCCGGGCTGGGGGCGGATTCATCCATGGCTTGGAAAGGGGAGGTGGGAGTTGGGTTGAATCAGGGGCTGGATCTCTTCCGTGGTCAACTTCCCGGCGGTTGCTGGCACGCTTTGTGGTGAGGGGAGGGGCGCTGGACGACTGACCACTGACTGAGAACGACAGCCCGCTGACATCAGATTTTTAACCACGAAAGCCACCAAACACACGAAAGGACCCGGGTCAGGAAACGCTCCGGTATGAAACCGGCTTGGGGGTTCCGGTTCACGGGGGGGGGATGGTTACGAAGCAGAGAAAAATCACCTGACTCATTGCCTTTCCCCACTCCCTCAGTCCCTTTTCCTGTCAGTTCCCCAATCACCTCTCACTCATAACCCTCACCCATTTTCCCATGCCCTACACCTGCAAAGCCTACTCCGCCTCCAGTGCGACCTCGCGCCTGGCGCCCGCCACCATCTCGCGCCGCGAACCCGGCCCGACCGATGTCCAGATCGACATTCTCTACTGCGGCGTCTGCCACTCCGACCTCCATTTCGCGCGCAATGAGTGGCATTTCACCCAGTACCCCGCCGTGCCGGGCCATGAGATCGTCGGCCGCGTCAAGTCGGTCGGCAGCGCCGTGAAAAAATTCAAGGTCGGCGACACCGTCGGCGTGGGCTGTTTCGTGGACTCCTGCCGCACCTGTCCGGAGTGCCGCAGCGGTCTCGAGCAATATTGCCCCACGATGACGATGACCTTCGGCAGCATGGATGCGCATCTCAACGCCCCGACGCTCGGCGGTTACTCCGCAGGCATCGTCGTGACGGAAGATTTTGTGCTGCGCATGCCGGCCAATCTGAACCTCGCGGCCGCCGCCCCGCTCCTCTGCGCGGGCATCACGACGTACTCGCCGCTGCGTCACTGGAAAGTCGGCCCCGGCCAGAAGGTCGGCATCGTCGGCCTGGGCGGCCTCGGCCACATGGGCGTGAAGTTTGCCCGCGCCTTCGGGGCCCACGTCGTGCTTTTCACGACCTCGCCCGGCAAGACGGCCGACGCTCTGCGGCTCGGCGCGCATGAGGTGGTCATCTCGAAGGACGCCGCCGCGATGGCGAAGCATGCCAACAGCTTCGACTTCATCCTGGATACCGTGGCCGCGACGCACGACCTCAACGCCTACTTCGAGTTGCTGAAGCGCGACGGCAATCTGACGCTGGTCGGTGCGCCCGGTGAGCCGCTGCCCGTGGCGGCGTTCCCGCTGATTTTCCGCCGCCGCTCCCTGTCCGGCTCTCTGGTCGGCGGCTTGCGGGAGACACAGGAGATGCTGGATTTCTGCGGTCAGCACGGGATCACGAGCGACATCGAACTGATCAAGATGGACCAGATCAACGAAGCCTACGAACGCATGCTGAAGAGCGACGTGAAGTACCGCTTCGTAATTGATGTTGCGTCGCTCTGAGTGGCGCGACGTGGGTCGTGGGTGACGGGGGCATGCGTGTGGGGCAAATGGGTGAGGGGAGTTGGGCGATAGGCTTGGAGAATGTAGGGCGGTGTCGCCTTATTGCGCCGGAGGCTGGCGAAGGCGGATGACCCCGCCTCTTCCGGGATGGAACGCGTTGTCCCCAACGCGTTTGGCCGAAATCGAAGGCTCCGAAACCAATTAATATCAGCGCGTTAGGGGCGCCGCGCTCCATCCATCGCCCATCACCTATAACCCATCGCCCCGCGCGGGTCCCCCGCGCTAGGTATTTCCCCGGCGTGCCCCGGGGGTATCATTGCGTCAATTTGGGGTGATTAACTCCAGCCGATGAAGACCCATTCCAAAGTCCAACTGTTCGTGGTGATCAGCGTGATTGCGGCGAAATGCATCAGCCTCCAGCAGCAGTTCAGCGCGGATGGCGCGGTCTCGGTGATCCTTTTTGGGGGCGTCGCGCTCCTCGCCTCGGCAGCACTGCTGCGCCGTTCCACCGGCCTGGCTTTCGTCATGGCGATGGGCGCGACTTTCTCCGCCTTCGGCCTCGCGCGGGAGTTTATCTTCGCGGAGAGCCATTCACTTGTCACCGGCCTGTTCTTTGCCCGCGACGAGGCGATGTACCTGCTCCTCGCGTACTGCCTGTTCAATCTGTGGGCGGAGTGGCGGAAGGCGGAAGCCTTGGCCGAAGCCAAGGCGTAGGTCGGGGTTTACCCCCGACATCCGGAATCTGATAGCGGGCGTTCCGCCGTCGCCAAGGCTAAGGTGGACAAGAAACCCGATCTACGAGACACCTCACGGGCTCTTCGCCCGTGATTCCGTCAGCGTCTTCAAATTTCCCAGGCCGCGCTCGAAATCGCCGCCGATCATCTTGTCCATGCTCAGGAACATGAACATGACCTTGGAGACGTAATTCTTGTCGCCGGACATGCTCCAGATGACGGTGGTGCCCGGACCCGCGGACTTGAGCTGAAATTCAGCGGTCGCCACGCTGGCCATGGGCTTGAAGAACTCGAGCTTCAGCCGGACGAGCTCGTTCGGCGTGCTGGCGACGATGGTTTGGCGGCCCTCGCCGACCTTGTCGTTACCCTTCCAAGCGTTGCTCGCGCCGACGCCACTGGCCGGGCCGTCGAACGCGACCTTCGCGGCGGGATCGAGCTGCAGCCACGGCGACCAGACCTGGGTCTGGTGGAGATCGTTAAGCTGCGGAAACACGTCCGCAGCGGGGGCGGCGATGGTGACGGAGCGCTCGACGCGGTAGGTGTTGGACTGAAACGCGCCCGCGATGAGAATCACGGCGACGACGGCAACAAGGACCAGGACAATTTTCTTGATCATGGGAGACGGGGGTTGGGGGGTGGGGCAGGGGCAGCTTCAGGCAAAGTCCCGGGAGCGTCAATTCTCCAAGACTTAACCCCGGCCCCCGTGTCATTGCGAGGAAGCGGTCCGCTGACGAAGCAATCCATCCGGGTTCAGTTTTATCGCGGAAGCGCGGAGGAGCGGAAACGCGGAGACAGTTCGGGTTTGGGAGGATTGATTCCCGAACTCCGCTCCTCGGCGCTTCCGCGATAAATTTCGGGTCCGTCCTTGTCCGTCCTCCTCCTTCCGGATTCGATTCCTCTGCTCCCGTCCCGCATGCCCCTGCAGCGAAAAAAAATCTTCCGTATTCCGGCTCCGGATCCGGCCACCATCTACGTGCGGCCGGGCTACAACCGCGTGCTGGCCGAGGAATTCGAGGCGCTGAAGCGCAAGCGCGTGGACCTGGTGAAGGACAAGGTGGAGGCGCACAGCCAGGGCGACCTGCGCGAGAACTTCGGGTTCAAGGCGGCGAAGGACGCCATTCGCGCGGTGGATCGCAAAATGACGGCGCTCGACCGTTTCGTCGCCCGCAACACGTTCATCGAGGTGGATCCCACGCTGTGGCTGACCAAGCCCACGGACACGCTGCAACTGGGCCACGTGGTCACGCTGGAAAAGCAGGATCTGGCGACGAAACGGAAGCACGTGTTCACCTTCCTCATCACCACGCACGGCGAGACGGCCAACGACCCGGAGACCGGGATCGAATGCCTCCCGCACAATTCCCCGCTGGCCGCCGCCGTGCTGGGCCTGACGCCCAACACCCCCGCCCAAGTCACGCTCCCCGCCGGCGCCGCCCTCCTGACCATCCGCGCGATCCGCAACCCGACCCAGCCCGAGCTCGACCGCCTCCTCACCGCCATCCGCCCGCCCGAAATCGAAGACGACTAAACAATTCTGTCCGCGGTGGCACGACCCTCTGGGCCGTGAGTCCGGTCGGATTTGCCCGCGAAACACGCGAAACACACGGAATGAAATCCGGTTTTTGCGTGTTTCGCGGGCTACCGGGTCAGGCGAGGGCGGCGGCGACGCGCTGCTTCAGCTCGGGGAGGACTTCGCGTTCGAACCAGGGGTTTTTGCGGAGCCAGATGTTGTTGCGCGGACTCGGGTGGGGCAGCGGCAGGATGGCGGGGCCGAAGTCGCGCCAGGCGCGGATCGTGTCGGTCAGCGTCGCGCGGTTCTCGTCCCCGAGTTGCCAAGCGGCGGCGTACTGGCCGATGACGATGGTGAGGCGGATGGCGGGCAGGGCGGCCATGAGTTTCGCGCGCCAGGCAGGGGCGCACTCGGGGCGCGGCGGGAGGTCGCCGGTTTTGCCTGTGCCGGGGTAACAGAAACCCATCGGGAGCAGGGCGATCTGACTCGCGTCGTAGAACGTCTTTTCGTCCACGCCGAGCCACTCGCGCAGGCGGTCGCCGCTGGGGTCCTGGAACGGGATGCCGCTCTCGTGAACGCGCCGGCCGGGCGCCTGGCCGACGAGCAGCACGCGGGCGCGGGCGGCGACCTGGAGGATGGGCCGCGGGCCGTGCGGGAGCGCGTCGGCGCAGATCCGGCACGCTTGTACCTCACCGAGCAGCTGGTTGAGGGCGCGGGGGCTGAGCGAACGGTTCAGTTTGGGCTCGGTGGCCATGGACAGGTGATTGGGTTCTGACCGTTGAGCGCCGAGTGGGGATCAGGCTTTGGGCCTTGGGCTCATTCACCAAAACTGGCTGCCCGACATGGATTCGAACCATGACTAGGCGAGTCAAAGTCGCCTGTGCTACCATTACACCATCAGGCAGTGATGGAGCGCCAAACAGTGCGCCGGGGGCGGGGACGGTCAAGGCACTAAACTAGCGGTCAGCTGTCAGCGGTCAGCGTTCAGCATGGAGCGAACGCGGCGGGGGCGCCGCTTCCCCAAGACAAACGCATTGAGGGCAATGCGTTCCACCTCGGAACTTGCAGCGACCACTTGCCGTGCGTTTGCTGGCGGCGATGGCTAACGCTGCTGAACTTCCGTTGCTTGAGGTCGAGAATCTTTCGACGGGTTTTTTTACGGACGATGGGCTGGTGCCGGCGGTGGACGGGGTGTCGTTTTCGCTCATGCGGGGGCGGACCCTGGCGCTCGTCGGGGAGAGCGGGTCGGGGAAGAGTGTCACGGCGTACTCGGTCCTGCGGCTCATCCAGCCGCCGGGGCGGATCACGGGCGGGAAGATTCTGTTTCGTTCGGCGCGGGCGGGGGAGATCGATCTCGCGGCGCTGGGCGAGAAATCGGAGGCGCTGTTCAAGGTGCGGGGCGGGCTGATCAGCATGATTTTCCAGGAGCCGATGACGGCGCTCTCGCCGGTGCACTCCGTCGGCAGCCAGATTGCGGAGGCCATTCTGCTGCACCAGAGGGTGGACAAGGCCGAGGCGCGGCGGTTGACGGTCGAGATGCTCGGGCAGGTGGGTATCGCGCAGGCCGAGAGGTGCTTCGACCAGTATCCGCACGAGTTGTCCGGCGGGATGCGTCAACGCGTGGTGATTGCCATGGCGCTCGTCTGTCGGCCGGAGCTGCTCATTGCGGACGAGCCGACGACGGCCCTCGATGTGACGATCCAGGCGCAAATTCTGGGGCTGATCAAGACGCTGCAGCGCAGCCTGGGCTGCTCGGTGCTGCTGATCACGCATGACTTTGGCGTCGTGGCGCAGGTGGCCGATGACGTCGCCGTGATGCATCAGGGCAAGATCGTGGAGCACGGGACCGTGCGGGCCGTGCTGAAGAACCCGCAACACGCGTACACCCGCGCACTGCTCGAGGCGCTGCCATCGCGCCGCGGGCGCGTCGCGTGAGAGCCATGAATCCGGAAACGATCTTTATCGCAAAAGCGCGAAAGTGCGAAAACTGGGGATCGGAATTCCTGACTTTCGCACTTTCGCGCTTTTGCGATCTGCATTGGACTGTTTCCCCTCGCCCATGGCCAATAACCCCTCACCCGTAATCAGTTCGCTCCTGTCCGTCCGCGGGCTGAGCAAGCACTTCCCGGTGATGAGCCGGGGGTTCCGGCCGAAGGTCACGGGCGTGACCAAGGCGGTGGATGACGTGAGCTTCGATCTCGCGCCGGGCGAGACGCTGGGGCTCGTCGGCGAGAGCGGCTCGGGCAAGACGACGGCGGCGCGCTGCATCCTGCGGGCGATCGAGCCGACAGCGGGCGAGGTGATTTTCCGGCTGCCGGACGGGCGCGCCGTGGATCTGGCGAGCCTGTCGGACCGCGCGCTCAAGCCGCTGCGGCAGCACGCGCAGATGGTGTTCCAGGATCCTTTTTCTTCGCTCAACCCGCGCATGACCGTGGGGGACATCGTCGGCGAACCGTTGGTGATCCACCGGCTCGCCCGTGGCCCTGAGCTGGCCGAACGCGTGGCGGAGACGCTGCGGCGGGTGGGGTTGAAGCCGGAGCACCGGGTGCGTTACCCGCATGCGTTCAGCGGCGGGCAGCGTCAGCGCATCGGCATCGCGCGGGCGCTCATCATGCGGCCATCGCTGATCGTGTGCGACGAGGCGACCTCGGCGCTCGACGTGACCATCCAGGCGCAGGTGCTGGATTTGCTGAAGGAACTGCAGGCGGAGTTCCGGCTGACGTACCTGTTTGTGGCGCACAACCTGGATGTGGTGCGCAATTTCTGTGACCGCGTGGCGGTGATGCGCCGCGGGAAGATCGTCGAGCTGGCGCCGACGGCGCGGATCTTCGCTTCGCCGGAGCATCCGTACACCAAGCTGTTGTTGTCGGCGATCCCGTCGTCCGACCCGGATGTGCCGATGAACTTCGCGGTGGCCGAGGAGCTGGCGAAGCTGGATCGCTGAGTAACGCTTTTTATCGCAAAAACGCGAAGGAGCAAAACGGGGGAAACCGATCTCTGGTTCCCTGTATTTTCGCTCTTTTGCGCTTTAGCGTTAAATTCCGACCCTACTTCTTCTTCACGATGAAGGGCTTGAAGTAGCCGGCTTGGGTGTCGGGGAAGCTGCCTTTGATCCGGACGCCTTTGTCCTCGTGCTCCTGCTCGCGGATGTGGCCGAGCTGGTGGAAGCGGGCGATCACGTCGTAGCGATCATGCGGGACGAGCAATTCCTGCTCGTTGGTCGTATCGGCGATCAGCTCGATGCAGCACTCCTCGAGGTCATCGAGGCCGGCCTTGGTGTGGGCGCTGACGAACAACGCGCCGGGCACGAGCTGCTTCGCGCGGCGCTTCATGGCGGGCGTGGCGGCATCCACCTTGTTGAAGACGGTGATCATCGTCTGCTCGGCGGCGCCGAGTTCCTCCAGCACGCTCAACGTGGTGGCGTGGTGCTGCTCGAAGTTCGGGTTGGTGACGTCGAGGACGTGGATTAGGAAATCGGCGACGACGACCTCCTCGAGCGTGGCCTTGAAGGCCTCGACGAGTCCGTGGGGCAGGCGGCGGATGAAGCCGACGGTGTCGGTGATGAGCAGCTTGTAATTGCCCTTGAGCTCGAGGGCGCGCGTGGTCGGGTCGAGCGTGGCGAAGAGCTTGTCCTCGGCGAGGACGTGGGCGCCGGTGAGGGCGTTGAGCAGGGAGGATTTGCCGGCGTTGGTGTAGCCGACGATGGCGGTGGTCGGCACGGGCACGCGCAGGCGGCGGCGGCGCTGGACGCCGCGCTGTTTCACGACCTCGGCGAGCTCGACCTTGAGGTGGGCGATGCGGTCGCGGACGAGACGGCGGTCCTGCTCGAGTTGGGTTTCACCCTCGCCACCCATGGAGCCCTTGCCGCGCTGGCGGGAAAGGTGGGTCCACGCGCGGGTGAGGCGGGGGAGGGAGTACTCCATGCGGGCCAGGGCGACCTGGAGCACGGCCTCGCGCGTGTGGGCGCGGTCGGCGAAGACCTCGAGGATAACCTCCTCGCGGTCAATGACGGGCAGGCCGGCGAGTTCCTCCCAGTTGCGTTGCTGGGCGGGGGAGAGGTGTTCGTCAAAGACGATGACGTCGGCGCCGTCGGCCTTGGCGAGATCGGCGAGCTCCTTGGCCTTGCCGCTGCCGAGAAGGAGGGCGGGGGTGGGCTGGCGGAGGTTGACGAGGGTGGAGCGGACGACGCTGATGCGGAGGTTCTCGACCAGTTCCTTCAGTTCCAGGAGGAGCTCGTCGGCCTCGCCGGCGGGCATGGCGTGGGTTTGCACGCCGATGAGGAAGGCGCGCTCGAGCTTGGTGGGCTTGTCGGTGAGAAAATCAGCCATGGGAGGTCAGACATTGGCGGGAGCCGGAGGCGCGGTCAACTGGCCTCGACAGATTGGCGGCCAGGAGGCACATGAAGGCTGCAGATCCGGAATCGATCCTTATCGCGGAAGCGCGGAGGGGCGGAAACACCGGGAAAGGGCCTCGGTTTCCCAATCTCCGTTCCTCCGCGTTTCCGCGATCCTCTGGAAGTCCTGCGCCTTTTCGCGCCTCTTTGCGGCTAAATCCCGGCCTACGTGGCGTGGTAGATCACCGGGGTCATCTTGCCGTTCAGGACGGCGCCGACCTCGACGTCGGGGGCGATGTAGGCGCGGTCGCCCTCGCGGGCCTTGGTGTTCGGCTCGATGAGGCGCATGTCCTCGTCCATGTAGATGATCGTCATGACGGCGCGCGGGGTCTTTGTCGTGTTCGGGCCGGCGCGGTGGAAGGTCCACCCGTAGTGAAAGCTCACCTCGCCGAGGTCGAACGGCGTGTCGTTGAGCGGGTAATTCTGGTCCTTGAGCGAGCGGCCGATATGGGCCTCGCTCTCGTCACTGATGGCGAGATGGCGTCCGGCTTCAAACTGGTGGCTGCCGATGGAGAACGCGAGCGGGCCCATCTCCTGGGTCACGGCCTGCAGGGGAATCCACGCGGTGACGCTCTGCGCGCTGCTCAGCGGCCAGTAGTACTGGTCGGCGTGCCACGGGGTGATGCCGCCGCCGGCCTCCTTGTAGAGGGCCTGGTCGTGGTACATGCGCACGCCACCGACGCCGAGCAGCTCGGCGGCTAGGCGGGCGAGGCGCTGGCTCCAGCAGAATTCCTTCACGGTCTCGTTCTTGGTCCAGATGTTGCCGACCTGGAGGAACGCCTTGTCGTACGTGGTGCGCTGCTCGATCGGCAGGTGCATCGTGTTCAGGCGAAACACCTCGGGCGTGATGACCTTGGCGTAGTAGGCGATGGCCTCGGGCGTGAGGACGTGCTTGAGCTTGATGAATCCCTCGCGGCGGAACTGCGCGATCTGGGCAGGGGTGAGCGGGTAAGGGGAGTCGATGTCGGGTTTCGCCATGGCGAGAACTGCTGTGCCGGAACGCCCGGACTGCAGCAAGCCCTCGCCGTGGCTTCAGTCTGATAATTCAGGCTGAAGCCCTGTTTGGCGGACCGGCATGCCACCGGCCATCAAATCCGGGTAAAAACACGTACGTCGAAAAGCTTTACATCGTTTTGACAGGTGCAGGCTTGAGCAGGAATGGCGTGCACCTAGGGTTGGGAAACCAGCCATGACCAAACGGAAAATTTTAGTGATCGATGATGAGGAAGACATCTGTGAGATGACCAAGATTCTTCTCGAAAAGGCCGGCCACGACGTGACTTGCACGACCGACAGCCGCGTGGCCGCGCGCCTGTTGAAGGAACAGAAGTTTGAGGCCGTCATCACGGATATGCTGATGCCCGACAAGGACGGCCTGGAGGTCATGGCGGATTTGCGCCGGCACCATCCCGAGGTGCGCATCATCGCCGCGTCGGGTGGTGGGCGTGTATCGAGCGAGAGCTATCTCCACATCGCGCGCAAAAGCGGGGCGCATGCGTTGTTGCCCAAGCCCTTTACGCTGCAGGAACTGCTGAGTTGCGTGGAGACGGCGTTTGCCACGCAGCCTGGCAGTACCACGACGGCCCCGATCCCCGGGCCGTTGCCGGTCTCCAAGCCGGCGGCTTGAGGGTGCCGCGCAGGCGTTTGCCTGCCCGGTGCAGAAATGCCGGTGTGACGCCTGCGCTGCGCCCTACCGCGCGAACAGCACGCAGACCGGCAGCGGTACCTCGGCGGTGTGGCCGGTGGGCGTGAGCCGGCCGGTGGTGGCGTCCACGCGAAACACGCTGAGCGAGTTGGAATTCTGGTTGGCGCACACGAGCCAGCCGCCGTCCGGGGAGAGCGAGAAATTCCGCGGGGTTTTTCCGCCGCAGGGCGTGATCGCGATCAGGCTGAGCCTGCCCGTGGCCGGATCCACGGCGAACCCCGCGATGCTGTCGTGGCCGCGGTTGGAGGCGTAGAGGTACCGGCCGCTCGGGTGCAGCCGGATTTCCGCGCCGGAGGAGACACCCTTGAAATCCGCCGGCAGGGTCGAGAGCATCTGCCGCATCGCGAGCGCACCGGTGACGGGGTCGTAGTCAAAGGCGAGAACCGTGCTGCCCATCTCAGTGATGGCGTAGGCATGGCGGCCGTCGGTGCCGAAGGCAAAATGCCGCGGGCCGGCGCCGGGGGGGGTGGCGACAAACGGCGGCTCGCTGGGGGTGAGCGTGGCCTTCGCGGCATCGAGCCGGTAGGTGAAAATACGGTCGAGCCCGAGGTCGCAGACGAGCGCAAAACGGTTGTCGGGCGAGAGTGTGACCGAGTGCACGTGCGGCGAAGTCTGACGCGAGGGATCGACGCTGTGGCCGGTGTGCTGAATGGCGTGGGGTGGGCCGAGGGTGCCGTCGGCCAGTAATGGAATCGCGGCGACGATGCCGGTGTGGTAATTCGCCACGAGGAGGGTGCGGGACGTGGCGTCCACCACGAGGTGACACGGCGCCGCGCCCCCGGAAGGCTGGGGCGGTTGCAGCGGGTGGAGCGTGCCGTGCGTGAGGTCGGTGCCGAAGGCCGCGGCCATCGCGTTGGACTCGCTCACGGCGTAGAGTGCTTTCCGGTCCGGGGTGAAGGCGAGGAACGACGGGCTGGGCGTCGCGGCGGCGAGGACCGGCGTGGACAGGGCCCCGGTGGCCTCATCGAGCCGCACGGCGTAGATGCCCTTGCTGGTGGTGCGCGTGTAGGTGCCGATGAAGAGGAGTTGTCCGGCGGTGGCGGAAAGCGTCATGACGATAAAAAGCAGCAGGCGCATGGACAAACGCCGGTCAGACCGACGCGACCGCCTCCTTGTAATGGCGGCGGCACATCGGGACGTAACGGTCGTTGCCGCCGATCTCGACCTGCGCGCCCTGGGTGACGGCGCGGCCGCCGTCCGCGATGCGGAGGTTCATGGTGGCCTTGCGCCCGCAGTGGCAGATGGTTTTTAGCTCGATCAGATCGTCGGCGAGGGCGAGCAGCGCGGCGCTGCCGGGGAACAACTGCGCCTGAAAGTCCGTGCGCAGACCATAGCAGAGCACGGGGATGCGCAGGACGTCGGCGACCTCGGTGAGCTGTTCGACCTGGGCGCGGGTGAGGAATTGGGCCTCGTCCACCAGCACGCACGCGACGGGCTCGGTGGTGTGGGCGGCGCGGACGCGCTCGAGAACGTTTTCCGCCGAGCGCAGGGCGAGGCCGTCGGCCCCGAGGCCGATGCGCGACTCGATGCGGCCGGCCCCGGCGCGGGTGTCGATCGCGGGGATGAACATCAGCGTGCGCATGCCGCGTTCCTGGTAGTTGTAACTCGACTGGAGGAGCACGGTGCTCTTCCCCGCATTCATCGCCGAATAGTAAAAGTAGAGCTTCGCCATGACCGGCAGTTTTCGGAACCCCGGGAAAAAAGCCAGTCCGCGCTGGGGTAGGTCACCACGAAAGACACGAAAGGATCCCGGGAACGTCGATCCTTGCCCGCGAATCACGCGAATTTGCGCGAAGGGATCGGATCCAAAGTTTAGGATTTGGGTGCGGAATCAATGCGCGCAAATTCGCGTGATTCGCGGGCAGACTCCGTTAGTCCGGATTTCGTGTGATTCGTGGTTAAACCCCGAATCCACTCAGCGCAGGTGGGCGACGGTGGCGTTCTCGAAGGTGGCCTGCCGGCGCTTGGCGTCGGCGGCCTCGCGGTGCTTGGACAGCTCGGCAATCACCTCGTCCACCTCGCGGGCCTTAACGTAATGCTGCTGGGCGTGGATGCGCAGCTGTCGCCAGTATTTGGCGAGGATGGCGCGGCCGGCGTCGATGCAGGACTCGCGCACCTCGCCGCCCTCGCGAAGGAGGGCGATTATGCCGGTGGCGCAGAAGGTGCGGCACTCAGTCTCGCAGGCGCCGAGTTCGGCGCCGGCCTGGGAGTCGCTGAGTTTGGCCACGTGGTCGACCCAGACGGCGTCGTGAAAGGCAGGGGCGGAGGGCAGCTTCAGGCCGTCGGCCTGGGCGTCGCAAAGGCGGATGAATTCCTGCTGCACGTCGAGCACGCTGCTGAGCCCGGCCTGCATGCCGAGGGCCGTGTCGCGGAGATTGGCCAGGGTGCGCGCGCGTGTCTGGTGGACGAGCGGCGTCTTCATGTCGGAGACCGTGCCCCCCTTCACCAGCACGTTCAGCGCATGGGCGTCCCGGGCCAGGGCCACGGCCAGATCGTGCAGGGCCTGGATGGTATGCTCCCAGTGGCCGACGACCTGGGCGGCCTCGTGGCAGATGTGGTAGTCCTGGCTGCCCTGCGGCAGGTAGTTCTGCAGCGCGCTTTCGATGGCAGCCTTCAGCCAGGCATCGATCTGGCTGATCTGGTCGAGGCGGCCCTGCAGGCCTGCCTCGTTGTCCATGGCGGCGCGGAGGGAGGTCCGGAACTCCTGGCGGACCTCGCTGGAGGCGAGCATACCGAAGGGGGGCCGGGTGGTGAGAATCTTTTCCTTGGCGGATTTGATCTTGTCCATTTCCTCAACCAACGATTCCCGGCAGAGAATGGCATACGCCTCATCTTGGAGGAGCGAGGCGATTTCGGCGGGAAGGGGGGCGTTCATGCGGACGGACGACTGTATTTTAAATGGCGAGCGGGGATTCAGGCGTCAATCCGGACCCATGAATCAGGGATTACACATTTTACACCCGGGCGGGTCCACAAGCAGAACGGCCGGCGCGGAACCGGTTCCCGTTTCCCGGGGAATTTTCCGCAGGAATACGCTTTCCGTTCGGCGGCGGCGTGGTTTTAACAGGGCCGGATTGTGCGCCGATGAAAAAAAATCCCCGCTGGGCGAGTCTGGCCGCCGTGTTGCTCTCCGCTTCCCTCATGGCCGGCGCGGCCCTGGCGTCCGCTGATCCCATGAAACTTTCCCTGACCGCGCCGATTACCACGTGGGACGAGGCCCTGCCCCTCGGCAACGGCCTGCTGGGTGGCCTCCTGTGGGGCGAGGGCGGAACGCTGCGCCTGTCGCTCGACCGCGGCGACCTGTGGGACGAGCGCCCCGCGCCCGGCAACCCGCTTAAGGGTTTCACTTACGCACAGCTGGAGAAGCTGGTGGCGGCGAAGGACAACGCCGGCATCAGCAAGATCGTGGACGGCGCTTATTTCTCGGACCATCCCACGAAGATTCCGGCGGGCCGGTTGGAGCTCGACCTGGCGCCGGGCCAGACGGTGACGGGCTTCGAGCTCGACCTGAGCACGGCCACGGGCCGTGTCGCGCTGGGGTCGGGCGGGACGGTGGAGGCGTTTTTCAGCGCGGATCACCCGGTGGCGCTGCTGCGCATCCCGGGCGCCGCGCCCCGGGAACTGCGGCTGCTGGCGCCGCTGGCGGTAAAGAAAATCGGCTTTCCCGATCCCGTGCGCGGCCGCGCGGGAGACGCGCAATGGTTCACGCAGTCCACGGCCGAGGGCCACGTGACCTGCGTGTATGTCGCGACGCGGCGCGAGGCGGACACCACGCTCATGGCCACGACCGTGACTTTTTCCCCGCACGACGGCGCGGACGTGCTCGCGGCGGCGCGCGCCCAGGTGGAGACCGCCCTGCGCGCCGGATTTGCGGCGCGGCACGCGACCCACGCGAAGTGGTGGCGGGGTTTTTGGGCGAAGTCCTCCGTCACGGTGCCCGACGCGCAGGTACAGCAGCACTACAACCTCGTGCAGTATTTTTATGGCGCGGCCTCGCGCACCGGGGCGCCGCCGATCCCGCTGCAGGGCGTATGGACGGCCGATGCGGGCGAGTTGCCGCCGTGGAAGGGTGACTACCACCACGACCTCAACACGCAGATGACGTACATGGCCTACCAGGCCGCCGGGCGCTTCGCCGAGGGTCGGGTGTTTCTGGACTTCATGCACGACCGGCTGCCGGCGTTCCGGAAATTCGCGTCGGAATTTCTCGGCCAGCCCGGCGCCGCGGTTCCGGCGGTGATGACCCTCGCGGGTGAGCCGCTCGGCGGCTGGGCGATGTACAGCCTCGCGCCGGTCAACGGCGCGTGGGTGGGCCACCTGTATTACCTGCACTGGCGCTACACCCGCGATGCGACCTATCTGCGCGACGTGGGCTATCCCTGGTGCCGCGAGGTCGGTCAGGCGCTGCGCGGGCTGCTGCGGCCCGACGCGAACGGCGTGCTCGTGCTGCCGCTCTCGTCCTCGCCCGAGTCGTTCAACAACGACCGCCGCGCGTGGCTCCAGCCCAACAGCAACTACGACCTGATGTGCCTGCGCATGCTGTTTCTCGGCAACGCCGAGATGGCGGCGGAGTTGGGCGACCCGGCGGCCGCGGCGGACTGGCGCGACACGGCGCGCCGGCTTGGCCCGTATCACGTCACGGGCCAAAATATCCTGAAGCTCAACGCCGTGGAGGAGCTGACCTTCAGCCACCGGCATTTCGCGACGCTGATGGCGGTCTATCCCTTCAACCTGCTGACGATCGAGGGCCCGGCGTCGGACCGGGCGATCATCCACGCGACGATTCCCGACATTGACCGCCTCGGCGTGATCGAGTGGTGCGGCTACAGCTACACGTGGATGGCGGCGCTGCGGGCGCGGATTGGCGACCCGGAGGCGGCGCTCTGGCACCTCAAGGCCTACCTGCACGCGTTCATCCTGCGGAACGGGTTTCACGCAAACGGCGACCAGACCAAGTCGGGCTTCTCGGCGTTCGACTACCGGCCGTTCACGCTGGAGGGTAACTTTCTCGCCGATGCGGCGGTGCACGAAATGCTGCTGCAGAGCTGGGATGCCCGGCCCGGCGCGGGCGGGTGGGGGACGATCCGGATTTTCCCGGCGACACCGTGGGCCTGGCATGAGGCGGCGTTTGCCGACCTCGTTGCCGAGGGTGGGCACCAGGTCTCGGCCCGGCGGGAGAACAACGCGACGGTCTGGCTGCGGGTCGTGGCGGCGCAGGCCGGCGAGCTGCGCATCCGCGATAATTTCGGCGGCCGCGCGCCGGCCTGGTCCCGCGCCGGGGTGAGCAAGTCCGGGGATGATTTTGTGTTCACCGTGCAGGCCGGGGAGGTCGTCGAGGCAACCCTGGCCCAACCCGCCGCCCGGCCGGCCCCGCCGGCCAATGCTTATCTCGACGAGGTGCCGAAACCGCCAAAGGATATGGGCACGCGCATGACCTACTGATCCGGCACCATGATGAACGCCGGGCGCAAACTTTTGAGAGACCGGGGCCGGCTCATCCTGCCTCGAAATTTCCTCCCTGCTTGAACGAATGAAATTCCCTTCCCGTCGATTCTGCCTCGCGGCGGTTCTCCTGTCTTCCTTTCTACCCGCCGCCCGGGCCGTCATTGTCGCTCCCATGGATCCCAACCCTGCTGTCACCCCCTCCGACTGGTTCGGCTGCCTGCGTCTCGACTTTGTCGTCGCCGGCCGGCCTGCGTTGCTGATTGTCCCGGCCACGCCGGCGCCGGGCAAACCGTGGATCTGGCGGACCGAATGGTTCGGGCATTTCCCGCAGGCGGACCTGGCGCTGGTCGCGCGCGGCTGGCACGTGGGCTACATGAACGTGAAAGACATGTACGGCGATCCAGCCGCGATGAAGCTGATGGACGCCTATTACCACCACGTCCGGGCGAACTACGGGCTGGCGCCTCGGGTGGTGGTGGAAGGCTTCAGCCGCGGCGGGTTGTATGCGTGGAACTTTGCGGCGACCTGGCCCGAGCGCGTGGCGGCGCTGTACCTCGATGCACCGGCGCTGGACCTGTTGAGCTGGCCCGGACGGAAAAGCCGGCTTTGGCCCGAATGTCTGGCGGGCTATGGCGTGACCGACGCGCAATTTGCCACGGCAAAGGTGAACCCGATTGACCGGATCGAGCCGGTGGCGCGGGCGGGCATACCGATCTTCGGGGTGAGCGGTGACGCCGACGAGTCGGTCCCGTACCCGGCGAACCTCGGCCTGCTCGTGACACGCTACCGCGCCGCGGGCGGATTGATCGAAGTCGTGGTCAAGCCGGGCGGCAATCACCACCCGCACAGCCTAGCCGACCCGACGCCGATCGTGGATTTCCTCCTCGCGCACGCACGGTAGCGCGGCGCGCCGCGCTACCGTGCTGGGAGCAGGGGGCAGGGAGGACGGAGGAGGGCGCAGGGAACGGAAAGGGGAGCAAAGAGTGCGGAGTTTGTATTCTCCCTGCTCCTTGCCCCCTGCTCCGGCGCCCGGCGCAGCGCGCCGCGGCGGGTCTACCGCATCTTGGCGAAAGCCTTCTGCAGGAGGTCGAGGTCGCTCGCGTTCTTGGTCTTCTCGCGGGTGTTCGCGATCAGCTTCTGCTCGAGGGCGTTCTTCGTCGGGCGGGTCTTGTTCTCGTAGTACACGCCGAACTTGCCGGGCCAGGGCTCAAGGGCCAGTTGGAAGGCCGCGAGTTCGTCCGTCGGGTCGTGGCGCGTGGCGTCCTCGGGCGAGCCGTCGTTTTTCCTGAGGTCGATGGCCTGGAAGGTGCCGCCCTTGCGGGGGATGGAGGTGTCGAAGGCGCCGGGGAAGAACTCGACGCACTCGGAGAGAATCTCGACGACGGAGAAGCCGTCGTGCTGCGCCGCGCGAAGCATCATCTCGACCATGTGGTTGACCTGGGTGGCGTGGCTGCGGGCGACAAATGTGGCGCCGCTGTTGATCAGCGTGCGCATCGGGTTGATCGGCTGGTCGAACGCGCCCCACGGGTCGGTCTTGGACTTGAAGCCGAGCGGCGAGGTGGGCGAGGTCTGCTTCTTGGTCAGGCCGTACACCGAGTTGTCCATGATGACGTAAGTCAGGCGCGGATTCTTGCGCGCGGTGTGGACGAGGTGGTTGCCCCCGATGGAGAAGCCATCGCCGTCGCCGCCGAAGACGAACACATGCAGGTCATCGCGGCCGAGGCTGATGCCGGCGGCGAAGGGCAGGGCGCGGCCGTGGATGTAATGGCCGCCGTGGGAGTTGACGAAATACGGGAAGCGCGACGAGCAGCCGATGCCGGCGAACGTGACGATCTTCTCCTGCGGGTAGTTGAGCTTCTCGAGCACCTTGTAGAAGGCGGCGAGCACGGCGAAGTCGCCGCAGCCGGGGCACCACGTGGGGTGGTCGGCGGTAAGGGCCTTCTTGGTGAGCGGCGCGCGCGGGGCGTCGGGGGCGGGGGCGAGGGTGGAGGCGGACATGGGGCGGCCGAAGGGGTTAGGCTTTACGTGTGAGGTGTTACGTGGGGTCCGGGTCAGTCGCGGGTGGGCGGGGCGAGTACACTTTGGGCGCGGGCGCTCTTGATGCTGGTGATGCCGAGGTTCTTGGCCACGAGCTCGACGATCTCGCTGACGCGGAAGGTCAGGCCGTCGGTCTTGGTGATGCTCTGGATCTCGGGGTTGCAGTAGCGCGCCCGGAGCAGCGTGGTGAGCTGGCCGAAGCCGTAGAGGCCCTCGTCGTTGATCTCGATGACGCGGATGTGCTTGTAGTGGGCCATGACCTGTTCGAGGTCCGAGCGCAGCGGATGGATGTGGCGGATTTGAAGGTGGCCGACCTTGAGGCCGGAGGCCTGGAGACGGCCGACCGCTTCATGGATCGGGCCGAAGGTGCAGCCCCAGCCGAGCAGGAGGAGGTCGCCGGACTGGTCGCCGTAGACCGGCGGGGCCTTGTAGGTGGCGGCGACGGCCTTGATCTTCTCGCGGCGCTTGACGGTCATGCTGGCGTGCAGCGCGGGATTGGCGGTCGGGTGGCCGAGTTCGTCGTGCTCGAGGCCGGTGACCGTGGGATACTTGCCGTCCTCCATGATCGAGCCCGGGGGCGCGTGGCGGGTCGGGCCGTTGAGCGGGTAGGGTTTGAAACCGATGGGGCGGGGACTCAGGTCGGCCTTGACGGTGACCATGAGGCGTTCCAGGTCGGGCTCGTCGAACGCCTCAATGCGGGTGGCGAGGGCCTGGTCGGTGAGAATGATGACGGGCGTGCTGAACTCCCGGGCGAGGCGGGCGGCCTCGAGGGCGGTGTAGAAGCAGTCCTCGACCGTGCGGGGCGCGAGCACGACGCGGGGGGCGTCGCCATGGCTGCCGTAGATGGCCTGCATCAGGTCGCTCTGCTCGATGTTGGTCGGCAGGCCGGTGGACGGGCCGCCGCGTTGCACGTTGACGACGATAAGCGGGATCTCGGCCATGACGGCCCAGCCGAGCGCCTCGGCCTTGAGGGAGAGGCCCGGGCCGGAGCTGCCGGTGACGGCGAGGTTGCCGCCGTAGGAGAAGCCGAGCGCGGTGGAGATCGCGGCGATCTCGTCCTCACACTGCACGAAGAGGCCGCCGTATTTCGGCAACTCGACGCGGAGGGTTTCCATGATGGAGGACCAGGGCGTGATGGGGTAGCCGGCGCCGTAACGCACGCCGGCCGCGATGAGACCGTAAGCCAGGGCGGTGTTGCCGTCGGTGGTGATCTGCGGGCGCGCGCCGGGCGTCGGGGAGCGCCGGTCGAGCCGGTAGAGACAATCGCGGAGGCCTTCCGCAGGATAGGCGTGGCCGGCGTCGAAGGCGAGAAGGGCGTTGCGGACGATGTCCTCGTTCTTGCCGCCGAAGCGCTCCTTGATGAGCGCGGTGAGCTTGGCGACGTCGAGGTCGAACATGCGCGCGAGCAGGCCGAGGACGTAGATGTTCTTGCCCTTTTCCTTGCTGGAGCCGCCCACGGCCTCGACCGTTGCGCTCGTCATCGGCACGCCGACGGCGGTGATGCCCTTGTCGTCGAGGTTGGGTTGGACGTGATCCGAATCGTAGAGCAGCACGCCGCCCGGCCGGAGCGAGTTGCGATGGCTCTCGTAGCTGTGCTGGTAGAAGGCGACGAGCACGTCGGCGCGGTCGCCGGAGGACTGGATGTCACCGGTGCCCATGCGCACCTGGAAGATGGAGGGACCGCCCGAGATCGTGGACGGGATGGTCATGTAGGTCATCACCTCCTGGGCGGAACGACCGGCGAGGCGGGCGAGGAAGCCACCAATGGCCTGGATGCCGTCCTGAGAGTTGCCGGCGAGGCGGATGACGACGTCGTTGAGGGTGCGGGCTGAGCCGGGCTTGGCGGGACTGCCGCCCGGGGCTTCGGGGGAATTTAAGCCGACCATAATGGGGTGGCACACCGTGTCCTACAGACCAGCTGGCGTCAACCTGCAGATGACCGGAACCCGGTTTTTCGCCAGCTTGTAACGCGCGCAGGGAGATGGCCCAGCCCCGCCGGGCGAGGCGGGTGAGCCACTAGTCTGCGGGATCGGATGGTGGGTGAGGCGGATCTTTCGTGGGGGCAATCATCCGGCTTGTCCTGTGCGGCAGGTTGAGGAGTGTGGCGGGCGATGAATTTGCTGGGCGTTCCCGTTCTCGTCACCGGTGGCAGCGGTTTTGTCGGCAGCCGCATCGCGGCGTGGCTGGCGAAGCAGGGGGCGGATGTCCGCGCCGTGGTGCGGAAGGTGGGACCGCACCCGGGATTGGATTCGCCGCACATCACGCAGGTGCAGGGGGATTTCACCGACCCGATCATGGCCCGGTACATCTGCGGAGGGCGCGAGCTGGTCTTTCATGCCGCCGCCACCGTGGGCAAGGACCTGAGCGAAGCCCTGCATGTCAATGTGACCGGCACGGCCATCCTGTCCGGCGCGGCGCGCGTGGCGCACTGCCAGCGCTTCATCCACATTTCGACGCTGTCGGTCTACGATTTCCAGAGCGGGCGCGAGGCCTACACCGAGGACTCCCCGTTGCGGATGATCGGCAAGACCTACGCGCATTCCCCCGCCGCGACGCCGCACTATGGCATCACGAAGGCGGAGGCCGAGCGGGCGCTGCAGGTGGAAATGTCCCACGGACTGCCCGCGACGATCTTCCGGCTCGGTGCCGTGCTCGGGGTGCATCCGACGTCAAGCTGGGCGGTGAAGGTGCCCGCGAAGGTGCGGACGGGCAAGGTGCCGGTGCTCGGCGATGGCTCGGACATCATGCCGTGGACGCACGTGGACAATGTCACGCATGCCATCGGGCTCGCGCTCGACCGGTCCGAGTCCATCGGTCGCACTTACAACGTCGTGGATGGCGACGTGGCCTGGCGGAATTTCATCGAGGACATGCGCTCATGGTTTCCGGACGCGCCGCCGGCGCCGGTGATTCCGGCGGAAGCGGCGAAGCCCGGGGACAAGTTCATCGGGCATTGCCCGAACGACCGGATGGTGGCGGAACTCGGCTATGCGCCGGTGCGCTCGTATTTCGAAGGCATGGCCGAGGCGGGCGCGTGGTGGCGGAAGCAGGGGACCTGAGCGGACCGCGGTCCGCTTTAAGTGGCGCACCCAAACCCCAACGCGGAGAGCGGGGAGGACTGACGGCGCGTGGACGCGGGCGTTCGCCGGTTTAGTTTTTGATCGATCGCACTGTCGCGCCGAACCGGGCCTGAAAAAACGGGGTGTTATCCGCCGGGGCTCGCCCTGGCCCCACTCCGGATCAGCACACCCGGCCGCGCTTGCCGGCGAGGGTGTTGGCGGGCGGATTGGCGCCGATCCAGCGTTCGTCAATCGGCTCGCTCGCGCGCTGGTAGCGGGTGTCGGAGGAAAAGCGCAGGCGGTCAGTCTGATTGTCGAGGCCGCCGTGCACGATCGTCATCCCGAAGGTGACGAAGTCGCCGACTTTGTAATCCGGGCAGGTCAGCCAGCGGCCGCCGAGCTTGGCGCGGAGCGTCGCGGGATTCTTGCTGAGGAAGCCTGGGTGACTCCAGCCGCCCTTCACTGCGACCTTCTCGACCTCCTTGGGGCGGTTTTCGCAGTAGGAGTCCACGTCCACGTCGAGATAGTTTTTGATGCGCGCGGATTTTTTGTGCGAGTCCTCGAGCAGCATCACCCCGCCCATCTCGAGCGGGATGTCGCCATACGGAATCCAGGCAGTGAGCAGCTCGCGCGTGCCGCGCCCCATGTAGACGAGGTCGCAGTGCGGGGTGGTGCCCATGCCGCGGCTGACGGCGCGGAACCAGGTATGGTCAAAGTGCCGCACCGCCTCGCCGAAGAGGGCCGCGTAAAACCCCAGCAGCTCGGGCCCGTAGACCACCCGTTCCACGGCGGCGTTGTGCCGGGCCAGGTCGCCGCGATAGGAGAATTTTTTGTCGGGCCTGGCGATGGCCGCGATGGATGGATGGGCCGGATCGAGCGAGCCCTCGGCCGCGAGCCGGTCGGTGATCGCGGCGCGCGCGGCGAAGATCAGCGCAGGATCAAAGAAGCCGGGGAGGTAGAGATAACCGTCGTCCGCCAGCCGCCGCGCGAGTTCGACCGGATCACCGGCCGAGTCCGCGGAGCTGCGCATGAACCCAAAGGCCGCGGCGGAGGTGTCGAGTTCGTAACCGGCGGAGGAGAGCGGAAACGTGACGGGCATGGGGAGCGCTAAGCGGTAAGTGCAAAGCTGGAAGCCCAGTGCCGCGGCGGCAAGCGGGAAGCCAAAGTGTCACCCAATAGGTTACACTGGAATTCGGCGGGGGGCGCGAAAGGCAGGCAAAAAAAGCCCCGCGCGGATGAGGCGCGGGGCGGAGGGAGCTAAAGCTTAGGGCTTACGGCTTAGGGTATACGGCTGAGCGCGCTTTACTTTTTCGCATCGTTCACCGCCGCCTGGGCGGCCGCGAGGCGGGCGACCGGGACGCGGTAGGGCGAGCAGGAGACGTAGTTGAGGCCGAGCTGGTGACAGAACTTGACGGAATCCGGGTCGCCGCCGTGCTCGCCGCAGATGCCGAGCTTGATGCCGGGGCGGGTCTGGCGGCCCTTCTTGATCGCGATCTCCATCAGCTGGCCGACGCCGGTCTGGTCGATCGAGGCGAACGGGTTCTTCTTCATGATCTCGGACTCCTGGTAGGCGCCGAGGAAGGAACCCGAGTCGTCGCGCGACATGCCGAGGCAGGTCTGCGTGAGGTCATTGGTGCCGAAGCTGAAGAACTCGGCGGTCGAGGCGATTTCGTCGGCGGTGAGGGCGCCGCGCGGGATCTCGATCATCGTGCCGACGGAGTAGGCGATCTTCGTCTTCTTCTCGGCCATGACGGCCTTCGCGACGGAGTGGACCACCTCCACCTGCAGATCGAGCTCCTTCTTGAAGCCGACGAGCGGGATCATGATCTCGGGCTTGGCCTTGAAGCCAGCCTTGTTCGCATCAGCGGCGGCCTCGAACACGGCGCGCGCCTGCATGGCGGTGATCTCGGGATACTTGATGCCGAGGCGGCAGCCGCGGAAGCCGAGCATCGGGTTGAACTCGTGGAGCTCGTGCACGCGGTGCTCGATCTTCTCGACGGCGATGCCGAGCTTCTTCGCGAGGTCCACCTGCGACTCCTTGGAGTTCGGGAGGAACTCGTGGAGCGGCGGGTCGAGGAAGCGGATGGTCGCGGGAAAGCCCTTCAGCGCCTTGAAGATGCCGAAGAAGTCGGCGCGCTGGTAGGGGAGGAGCTTGGCCAGGGCGGCCTCGCGGTCGGCGAGGTTGCCGGCGAGGATCATCTCGCGCATCGCGTCGATGCGGTCGCCCTCGAAGAACATGTGCTCGGTGCGGGTGAGGCCGATGCCGACGGCGCCGAACGCGATCGCCTGCGCGGTTTGCTCAGGGGTGTCGGCGTTGGTGCGGACGCTCAGCTTGGTGGCCTGCGCGCACCACTTCATGAGCTGGACGTAGTTCTTGAACTTCTCGGTGGCCTGCGCGGCCTTGTCGCCGTTGATGAGGCCGGCGACGATCTCGGATGGGGCCGTCGGGATCTGGCCGGCGTAGACGACGCCGAGGGTGCCGTCGATCGAGAGGAAGTCCCCCTCGGTGAAGGTCTGGCCGTCCACGGTCACGGTCTTCGCGTTGTAGTTCACCGACAGCGCGGCGGCGCCGCAGACGCAGACCTTGCCCATCTGGCGGGCGACGAGCGCGGCGTGCGAGGAGACCCCGCCGCGGGCGGTGAGGATGCCCTCGGCCGCGATCATGCCGCGCAGATCCTCGGGGGAGGTCTCGATGCGGACCAAGAGGACCTTCTCGCCCTTCTCGGCGGCCAGCACGGCGCGGTCGGCGTTGAAGTAGATCTTGCCGGTGGCGGCGCCGGGGCCGGCGGGGAGGCCGGTGGCGATGACCTTGGCCTTCTTGACCTCGGCGAGGTCGAACACTGGCGCGAGGAGCTGCTCGAGCTGGTCGGCGGGGTTGCGGAGGATGGCGGTGCGCCAGTCGATGAGCTTGGCCTTCACCATATCGATGGAGAACTTGAGCGCGGCCATGGCGGTGCGCTTGCCGTTGCGCGTCTGCAGCATGAACAGCTTGCCCTCCTGAATGGTGAACTCGATGTCCTGGACGTCCTTGAAGTGCTTCTCGAGCGTCGCGCGGACCTTGAGGAGCTCGGCGTAGGACTTGGGCATCTGGTCCTTGAGCTTGAGCACGGGCTCGGGGGTGCGGACGCCGGCGACGACGTCCTCGCCCTGGGCGTTGATGAGGAACTCGCCGTAGAACTCGTTGGTGCCGTTGGCGGGGTTGCGGGTGAAGGCGACGCCGGAGCCGGAGGTGTCACCGGTGTTGCCGAACACCATGGCCTGGATGTTGACGGCGGTGCCCCACTCGGCGGGGATGTTGTACTTGCGGCGGTAGACGATGGCGCGGTCGTTCATCCACGAGCCGAAGACGGCGCCGGCGGCGCCGCGGAGCTGGTCCCACGGGTTGTTGGGGAACACGTGGCCGGTGCGATCCTTGACGAGGGCCTTGAAGCGCTTGACGAGCTCCTGCTGGTCGGCGGCGGTGAGTTCGCTGTCCACGATGTCCTTGTGGTAGGTCTCGTGCTTGAAGCCCTCGATGACGGTCTCGAACGGCTCGTGGTCCTCGCCTTCCTTTTTCTGCACGCCGAGAACGACGTCACCGTACATCTGGATGAAACGGCGGTAGCAGTCCCAGGCGAAGCGCTCGTTCCGGGTGGCGGCGGCGAGGGCGAGGACGGTTTGGTCGTTGAGGCCGAGGTTGAGGATGGTGTCCATCATGCCCGGCATGGAGTCGCGGGCGCCGGAGCGGACGGCGACGAGGAGCGGGGTGCCGCTGGTGGCACCGAATTTCGTGCCCATGATCTTCTCCATGTTGGCGACGCCGGCCTCCATCTGGGCCTGGAGGGACTTCGGGTAGGTGCGCTTGTTGGCGTAGAAATAGGTGCAAACCTCGGTGGTGACCGTGAAGCCGGGGGGCACGGGAAGGCCGATGCGGGTCATCTCGGCGAGGTTGGCGCCCTTGCCGCCGAGGAGGGGCTTCATGCCCCCGTGGCCGTCGGCCTTGCCGGCGCCCCACGAATAGACGTATTTGAGCGCCTGGGCGGCGGATTTTTTCTTCGCAGGGACTTTCTTTGCTTTGGTTTTAGCGGCCATGGAATGGTGGATTTCGTGGTTAAAAATCATCGGCCCGGAGCGGGCCGCACAGAGGGAAACGGCATAGCTTGGCGGCGGGGGCTGTCAACCGCGCAGCCAGAAATGTCGGGCGGGAGCCGCGCCCGCGCCGTGTGTCATAAGCCGCCCGGCTCCGGGCATGAAAAAGGCGGGGTCAAAGGCCCCGCCCGGTACCCGGCCAAGCCCGAGTTACTTGTTCGCGGCGCGGTAGGCGCGGAACACCACCCGGAACATCTGCAGGGCGAGCCAGAACACGCCCGTCAGGCAGGAGGCGGCGAGGGCGGCCCAGAGGGTGATCAGCTTCGGGTTGTTCGAAGGCACGTGCGACTTCAGCACGCTGAAAAGATAGGCGAAAAACAGGACCAGCAGCACAACGTCGACGACGAGGCTGAGGGGCGTGGTGAATTTCTCGGTGGGCTGCTCCATGAGGGTCCAAGGGAGAGCCGGAACCCGGGGCTTGTCCACGGAAAATTTTTGCCCACGGAACACCCGGAACACCCGGAATAAAAACCCTGGGCCAACCACCTCCGAAAGCGGGAATTGATCAGTCGGATGCCTTCCGTGTTTTCCGTGTGTTCCGTGGGCAATAACCGGTCCTATAACGTCTTTGGGATGGCGGCGGTGAGGTTCTCCGGGGCGCCGGCGGTCACCAGCACGTTGTCCTCGATCCGCACGCCGCCGAGCGAGAGGTGCGACTCGACGAGGGGCCAGTTGACGGCCTCGCGAAAACGCGCGCGGCGCTGGGGGTCGTTGAGCAGGGCGGGAATGAAATAGAGGCCGGGTTCAACCGTAACGACGTAGCCCGGCCGGAGCGGGAGGTCCATGCGCAGGGTCGAAAGGCTGGCGCGGGGGGACTGGGTGCGCCCCGGTTCCATCCCGCTGCCATCGCGCACGCCGAGACCGACCATGTGGCCGAGGCCGTGCGGAAAAAACAAGGTGTGCGCCTCCTGTTCGACGAGGGATTCGGCCGCGCCGCGCATCACGCCCAGGCTGACGAGGCCGGCGGTCAGCTCGACGGCGGCGGCGAGGTGGACTTCGCGCCATTCCGCGCCCGGCACGCAGCGCGCAAGGGCGTGCTCCTCGACGGCGAGGACGATCTGGTAGAGGTCGCGCTGGAAGGCCGAGGGTGTCCCCACGACGTAGGTGCGGGTGACGTCGCTCATGTAGCGCCCGATCTCGGCACCGGCATCCACGAGGAGAAAATCCCCCGCGGCCGCGGCGCGCGAACTGGGCGTGGAGTGCAGAATGGCGGCGTTGGCGCCGAGGCCGATGATGCTGCCGTAGCCGGGCCGGTCGCCACCGGCGCGGAAAAAGCCGGTCTCAAGTTCGATCTGCAGGGCGCGCTCGGTGACACCGGGGCGCAGGCTGGCCCGCATCTGTTCATAACCCGCGGCGGTGGCGATGGCGGTGCGGCGCAACAGGGCGGTTTCGGTGGCGTCCTTCAACCGGCGGGCGTGCATCAGCTGTTCCCGGGCTTGGAGCGTGCGGGTCCCGTCGGCGTGCACGCCGCGGAGCGGTGCGCCGAGCATCACGATCGGCCGGCCGCGGCGCGTGGTGAGCCAGGGCTCAAGCGTGGCGACGGAAGCGCCGGGGAGTTGCGCGCGGCCCTCCCAGACGCGTTCGCCCTCGGTGACATCGGGCACGAACGAGACCCAACCGCCGGTCCCGTCGCGCGGATCGAAGGCGACGACCCCGCCCGGGCATTCCTGCGCGGCGAGGTAGTAGTACTCGGCGTGCGAGCGAAACGGGTAGGTCTGGTCGCTGCCCTCGGGCAGCGGCACGGGTTCACCGGCGCCGACGAGCAGGACCGCATCGCCGAGAGTGAGGGCCGCGGCGATCCGCGCGCGCCGGTCGGAGAGAAACGTGGACATGGGCATGACACTGGGGCCGGGCGTCGTTTCAGGCAAAAACTAAAGTGCCGCCATCGTTCCGACGGCGAATTCGAAGTCCGTGGAGGTGGCCGAATCGAGCGGGCCGCCACGACGCCGATCGAGGCGTTGTGGCGGCCGGAGGCCGGGCCGTTGACGCCCGAATAACCGAATGAGCCGTTCACCCCGTTGAACCGGGGAGGGTTGCCGGACTGCTCATTTTGGCCGAAAAGATTCTCCGGCACCGAGACGTTGGCGGAAAGCGACAGGGGCGCACCCGAGCCTCCGCGGAAGTCCCAGTCGACGGCGGTCTGCGCCCGCGCCGCGATTGTCAGAACGACGAACACGGCCGGCGATCTAATCTTTGCCTTCATGGTTTGGCGGGGGAGCCGTGGCGGGGATTAATTTCGCCAACCCGAGGGGCAAGGTAACTGCGATACACCCCAAGCATATATGCGGTGTTCATCTCATCTACTAAATATCATTCCGTGCGTTGGTTACTGATATGGGTGGGAGGACACACCTGGCCGGCGAGTTCGCCGGGACATCCCGTCCGGCAATGTTTCGAGGTTTTTTTGGGCGGAAGATTTCGCGCGAGGGCGGTGGCGGTCTTCTTGGTTCAGTCCCTCTCCCAACCCAAGTGGGGCTGTTTCATCCCGGCCATTTTTCATCGGATTCCGCTTTACGCCATCGCCGGTGTCCGACGGAGTGCTGCGCTTACCCCTCGTCACAGGACGGCTCAGGTTTTGCGGCTCTCTCAACTTACGTTCATGAAAAAAATCCGACTGGGTTTCATCGGCACCGGCAACATGGGTCAGATGGCGCACCTGCGCAATTACGCGACCCTCCCCAACTGCGAAGTCGTCGCCATGGCGGAACTGCGACCGCAGCTCGCGGCGCAGGTCGCGAAGCACTGGAACATTCCGGAGGTGTACGCCACTGATGCCGAGTTGATCGCCAAGGCGAAGGTGGACGCGTACGTCGCGATCCAGTGCTTCTGGTTTCACGGCGGCCTGCTGCCGGCGGTGATCGCAACGGGCAAGCCGATCATGATCGAGAAGCCCCTCGCGCACAGCGTCGAGATCGCGGAAAGCCTCACGGCCCTCTCCCGGCAGCACTCCGCGCCGGTTTACGTGGCCTATCACAAGCGCAGCGACCTGGCCTCCGTCGCCGCGGCCGAAAAAATCCGCGAATGGAAGGCCTCGGGCAAATTTGGCCAGATGCGCTACGTCCGCGTCACGATGCCGCCCGGCAAGTGGGACGCCGAGGGCTTCTCCACCCGCATCGTCACGGACGAGAAATACCCGGACATGAAGGCGGACGCCCCGCCGGCGGGTTTTGATGCGGAAGGCGCCAAGCGGAATTTCGAGCTGACGAATTTCTACATCCACCAGATCAACCTGCTGCGCTACCTGCTCGACGAGGATTTCAAGGTCACCGTGGCCGACGAGAACGGCCAGTACATGGGCATCCGCTCGAAGAGCGGCGTGTCGGGCATCCTGGAGATGGCGCCCTATCACACGACCCAGGACTGGCAGGAGTCGGCGCTCGTCGGCTTCGACAAGGGTTACCTCAAGCTCGACCTGCCGGCGCCGATGGTGATCGACCGGCCGGGCAAGCTGCAGGTGTTCGAGGACCTCGGCGGCAGCGAGACGCCGAAGCTCATCGAGCCGGTCTTTGCGCCGTGGCACGCCATGCGCTCGCAGGCCGCAAACTTCATTCGCGCCGTCCAAGGGGAAAAAACCCCGCTCTGCACCGCGGCCGAGGCGACCAAGGACCTCGAGATCGCGCGCGACTTCCTTCGCCTCCAGCAGAAAGGCGCGGGCATCAAGCTCAGCTTCTGAGCTGGATTTTATTCAACCGCGAATGGACGCGAATCGAAACGGAGAGCGCACGCGCTTTTCTGCATTCGCGTCCATTCGCGGTTAACAACCCGGCCTCATTTTTACCCCCATGAATATCAATCGACTCGGTCTTAACACCGTCTCTATCAAGTTTTCCAACCTCGAGGAAATGGCCGCCGCCGCCGCCGGCGCGGGCTTTCGCACGATTGAGTGCCCACTCGACCAGATCCGGCGGGAACTCGCGAAGGGGATGACCCCCGCGCAGGCCCGGGCGATCATCAACGGGCACCAGCTGACCGTTTCCGGCGGCTTCAACCAGAACCTTGTCGGCCTGGGGACCCCGGCTGAGATCAAGCAGAACCAGGACGAACACGTCGCCAATGCCGAGCTGATCGCCCAGCTGGGCGGCTCAATGATGGTGGTCGGCACCGACTACATCAACTGGCCGGCGGCGAAGGAAGTGCCCAACGTGATCGAGCGCATGGCCGAGGCCGCCAAGGGCGTCGCCGACCGCATCAAGCCGCTCAATGTGACCATGGCGATCGAGTTCAACTGGGGCATGGTGAAGACCTTCCTTTCCGTGGTGGAGATCGCGAAACGCTCGGGCGCCGCCAACATCGGCGTGCTGTTCGACCCGGCGCACTTTCACTGTACGCCGAGCAAGACGGAGCACATCACCGCGGAGACCGCGAAGTGGATCAAGCACGTGCACGTGGACAACATGCCGATGACGCCGGCGGAAACGACCGACTGCAACACGGCGCGCCTCCTGCCCGGCGATCCGGCGAGCGCGTACGACCTCGTCGACCTGTTCGGCCGCTTTGAGCGGCTCGGCTACAAGGGCAATTACGCGATCGAGATGTTCAACGACGAGCTCTGGGCGCTGTCGCCCGCGGCCGCGTGCCAGAAAATGTTCGCGGCGATGCAAACCGTCTTTTCGAAACTCCCATGAGCACTCCCGCCAAAACCAAGACCGGTGGATTTCCCATCGGCATCCGCATGACTGGTGAATTCGACAAGCTGGCCGCCGGCGACGTCGCGACGTGGGCCACGGCGAACGGCTTCAACTGCATCGACGTGGGCGCCAACCGGCTGGCCCAGGTGCCGGCTTTCCAAGCGGGCGGGCTGCCCATCGGCACGATCGACCTGTTCGGCCCGGAATGGTTCGGCATGATGTCGGCCGACGCGGGTAAACGAAAAGCCACGGTCGCGCTCGCCCAGAAAATGATCCGCGACAGCGCGGCGGCGGGGGTGAAACTGTTCTTCATCGTCATGCTCGCGGAGGATGAGAAGCTTCCCCGCAAGGAGACGTTTGGCTACATGGTCGAGACGTACGGCGCGCTGCGCGATGTGCTCAAGGAGACGAAGACGAAGCTCTCGATCGAAGGCTGGCCGGGCTGCAATGCGCAATGCTGCACGCCGGAATCATACCGCGCGTTCCTCAAGGAAATGAATTCGCCGGCGTACGGCATCAACTACGACCCCTCGCACCTGCTCCGCATGGGCATTGATCCGCTGCGCTTCGTGTCGGAGTTCGCGCCGCACGTCGTGCATGTGCACGGCAAGGACACCTTCATTGACGCGGAACGGCTCTACCACCTTGGCACCGAGCAGGCGCCGGTGTTCGCCGAGGGCCTGCCGTGGGGCGGCCCGTTCTGGCGCTACACGATCCCGGGCGCGGGCGCGGCGCCGTGGACGAAGATCTTCACCGTGCTGAAGTCCGCGAACTTCGGGGGCTTCGTGTCCATCGAGCTCGAGGATGTGGACTACAACGGCACGGTCGCCGGCGAGAAGCGCGGTTTCCTCGCCGCGCGGGACTGCCTGCAGTCGGTGTGATTCCGGGCTAGGGCGGGTCTCTGACCCGCCCTGGCTCGAGGGTTGATTTTGCATGGGGACGCCGCGCCCTCACCGCGTATGCGTTCAGAACGCGACGAAGGCATGGCGGCTCCCAGGGCGGGTCAGAGACTCGCCCCACCGCTGAGGGCTCAACCGGAGGATTCGCCCTGTTGGCTAAACCGGCGCGCCCCGCGGCCACGCCCGACCTAATTTCCAAACCGAGGCTTGTCGTCTCCGGGCAACCTTTCACCGTGGGGGCGTGCCCCGCGTTACCCCAACTGCGTTTTGGATGTCCTTGCTGCTGGGCGTGGTGTGCGTGCCGCCGGCGGTGCGGGCGACCGACGCGGACGTGGCGGTCGCGTGGGAGCACCTCGGACGGCACCTGGCCAACGATGCGCTGGGGGCGCTGCAGAAATCCGGCGCGCCGGATAGCCGCGAGGCGGCGTTGGCCGAGGCGGTGGTGCGGATTGACCTGCAGCCGGTCACCGACGCGGGACTCCGGAAGGTGGAGGCGCAGTTGTCCGAGTTGGCGCGGGGTCGGGATGAGATTGCCGCCGCGGCGGCCTACCTGACCGGCCGGCTGTACCAGGTGCATTTTTTCACGCCGGACCCGGTGCGGGCGGCGCAGATCTACGCGCAACTCGCGGACAAGAGTCCGGCGAGTTTCTGGGCGCAGCTTGGACTCGTGAAGCTGATGCTGCTCCGCCTCTACGTGTTGCCGGAGGCGGGTGACCCCGCGGCGCGCGTCGCGGCGGCCGGGGCTTTGCTTCCGCGCGTGACGCAGCCGGAACTGCAGCGCGACGCGCTGATTGTGCTCGGCCGGGGGCGGCTCTTTCACGGGCAGCCGGTGGCCGGCGTGCTGGCCGACCTGCTGGCGGCCGACCGGATCGGCGGGTTGACGGGGCTCCGGCGCGTGGAACTGCAGCTGCAGATCGCGGAGCTGTCGCGGCGGGAAAAACTTTGGGAACAGGCGCGGGTTTATTTCGAGCGCTACCTTGCCGAGAACGAGGTGGACGGGCGGATGGCCACGGTGAAGGCGAAGCTGGCGGAGATCGCCGCCGCGCAACGGGCGGAGGGGCCATCGTCATGAGGCGGGGTAAATTCCGGCTGATGCTGGCGGTGTTTGCGGCAGGCTACCTCGTGGCCCTCTGGTGGGTGTTCACGCGCTCCGCGCCGCTGGTAAGTGCGCGGCCCGTGACGATCCGGTTTGCGCACTGGCAGATTGAAAAGGGCCCGCCGGACGGCATTCGCGCGGTGATCCGCCGCTACGAGGAGCTGAACCCGCGGGTGAAGGTCGAGCAGGTGGAGGTGCCCGGGCCGGTTTACCGGCAGTGGGTGCGGACGAACCTGACGGGGGGCACCGCGACCGACCTCATGGAGTTTGCGTACTGGCTGCAGGGCATGAATGACGTGCCGGTGCGGTACTTTGAGCCGTTGACGGCGGCGATGAGCGAGACGAACCCCTACAACCGCGGCACACCGATGGAAAAAGTGCCGTGGCGGCAGACCTTTGCCGACGGGCTTTACGAGATGATCAGCCAGAGCCCGGAGATCGGGCAGGTTTACGGGGCGACGTTGTCGCAAGGCAGCAGCCGCCTGTTCTGCAACCGCGAGCTGCTGAAGAAAATCACCGGCTCCGCCGCGCCGCCGGTGACGCTGGCGGACTTCCGCACCCTGTGTGCGCAGGTGGATGACTACGCCCGGCGCACCGGTGTGGTGCTGCGCCCGCTCGCGGGCTCCTACAGCAATGCGCAATGGCTGGCCGATTTCGTGATGTTCGGGACCCTCACGGGCATGAGTCTGGAACTCGACCGCGAGGGTTATCTCGCCCGCTGGCCCTGGCAGGCCCAGTCCGATTACCTGCTGGGCCGTTGGAATTACCGGCGGCCGGAGGTGAAGGCAGGGTTCGCGATGTTGCGGGAGTTCACGCAGCAGATGCGGCCGGGTTTCAGCCAGCTCTCGCGGGATGATGCGCTCCAGGAATTTGTCCGGGGTGCGGCGCTGTTCATCTATTCAGGGACCTATGATGCGACCAGCCTGAAGCGGCTTGCCCCCTTCCCGGTGCAGGCGATGCGCCTGCCGCAGCCCACGAAGGACGATCCGGTGGTCGGACCCTACGTGGTGGGGCCGTACAAGGACGGCTATCTCGGCACGAGCTTCGAGCTATACCTCAACAAGCACAGTCCGCACAAGGCGGAGGCACTCGATTTCCTGCGCTTCCTGACCAGCGTGGAAGGTGGCCAGCTCTTCATGGATCACAGCGGCTGGCTGTCCTCGGTGCGCGGCGTCAAGGTCCCGCCGGAGATGGAAATCTACCGCGGGTCCATGGACGGCCACAGCGCCGGCCCCCAGTACATGGGCGTGGGGCCCTATTCCACGATGGCGTTCTGGCAGCATCTCAACCTGCTGGTCGGACCGCAGGGCAGCGTGGACAAATTCGTCGAGGCGCTGGAGAACGGCATGCGGAAGCAGGTCACGGAGGACGCCCGCGTACAAATCCGCACCGATCTCGAGGCGATCCGCGCGGTGGACACGGAAATCGCCGCGATGAACGCGCTCAACCGGCTGCAGGCGCCGGACCCCGCGCGCGCACTGCGCCAGCACGCGCTCGCCAGCAACCAGACGGTCGCGGAGATCAACGAGGGCCAGGCCGCCTGGGTGCTCCAGCGGCACGGCTACCGGCAACCGTAAGGGTCCAAGGCCCCGGGCCTCACCCCCGGGTAAACACCGCGAGCAATCCGCCCATCGGCACCATCGCGCCCGCGGGCGCGGCAATCCGCACCAGGCGGCCGGCGGCGGGAGCTTCCACCTCCATGACGGCCTTGTCGGTCTCGACCTCGGCGATGACTTCGCCCGCGCTGAATCCATCCCCCGGTTGTTTGCGCCAGTTCAGGACCTTGGCCTCGCTGACGGTGAGGTCCCCGTGCGGTAGTCTGATCGCCTCGCCGTCCGCCGGGTTATTATCGTGGGCGACCGGGGAAATTCCCGGGGCCGGGCGCGGGGCCGCGGGTTTGCCCTCCGGAGCCGGGGCGAGACGATCGGCGGCGGCGGCCTGGGCGCGCGGGCGGCGGGGCGCAGAAACCACGCCCGCGACCACGCCTTGCGCCGCGGCGACGATCTTCGCGGCGCTGGGCAGCACGGCGGCCTCGAGCTGCGGATTGAAAGGATGGGGAACCGGCTCCAAGTGCAGCCGGCCGACCGGCGCATCCAGGGCATCAAACGCGAGTTCGCCGACGGTGGCCGCGATTTCCGCGCCGAGGCCAAACGCGGCATAACCCTCGTCCACGACCAGCAGCCGGTGGGTTTTTTCCAGGCTGGTGGTGATGGCCTCGACGTCGAGCGGGACGATGGTGCGCAGGTCAATGACCTCACAGTCCACGCCGTCGCGGGCCAGGATTTCGGCGGCCTCAAGGGCCAGCGAAACCATCCGGCCGGCGGCGACCACGGTGAGGTCAGCGCCGGCGCGGGCGATCCGGGCCACGCCAAACGGGACGAGATGTTCGCCCACCGGCACCTCGCCCTTCGACGAGAAAAGCGCCTTGGGCTCGAGGAAGAGCACCGGGTTGGCCCCGCGCAGCGCGGACTTCATGAGACCCTTTGCGTCGGCGGGATTCGAGGGCAGGGCGACGATCAGCCCGGGGAGATGCGCCCACATCGCATGATACGTGCCGCTGTGCTGAGGCCCGGCGCTTTTGACCGCACCGCAGGGCGCGCGCACCACGACCGGCACGGCCATCGCGCCGTTGCTCATGTAGCGCAGCTTGGCGGCCTGCAGCGGAATCTGCCCGCCGGTCTCAAAGAGGAAGTCCACGAACATCAGGTCGGCCACCGAGCGGCAACCCGTTGCCGAGGCGCCGATGGCCGCGCCGGTGAAGCCGAGTTCGCAGATCGGCGTGTCGATCACCCGGCCCGCGCCGAATTCCTGCCACAGGCCCTTGGTGTGGGCAAAACTTCCGCCGCGCTGGCCGATGCCCTCGCCAAAATACAGCAGGTGCGGGTCGCGCCGCATCTCCTCCGCGATGCCGTCGCGCACGGCGTCGAGCCAGCCCTGGGTCTCGGTCCGCGGATTCGGCTTGGCGGCGGGCCGGGGCGGGTTGAGGGCCTCCGACCAGCAGTGGGCATGGACCGTGGCCGGGTCCGGTTCCGGCGATTGCCGCGCGAACTCCACGGCGTCGGCGACGACGGCGAGCACACGGGCGTCGATCGCATCAAGTTCGGCGGGCCGGGCGGCCTTGAGCTCACCGGTGAGGCGCCGGCGGAAGGTCTGGATCGGGTCGCGGAGTTTCCAGGCGTCGAGTTCGTCCTGCGAGCGATAGACGCCGGTGAGGGGGTCGCCCTCGTGGTGGCCGACGACGCGGTAGGTCTTGGCCTCGATGAGGGTGGGGCCGCCGCCGGTCCGGGCGCGCGCCACGGCGGTGCGGGCGGCGGACCAGACTGCGAGCACGTCATTGCCGTCCACGGCCACGCCCGGCACGCCGTAGGCCGCGGCCCGCGTGGCAATCTCGGCGTTGCGGGTGACTTGGTTCAGGGGTGTCGCAGTGGCGTAAAGGTTGTTTTCGCAGACGAACAGCACGCCGGCCTGCTGGGCGCCGGCGAAATTCAGGCTCTCGTGAAACGCCCCGTGGTTGACGGCCCCGTCACCGAAGAATGCGGCGGCGATACCCTGTGTGCCCCGGGTCCGCGCACTGAGGGCGGCGCCGACGGCATGGGGAATGCCGCCGCCCACGATGCCGTTGGTGCCGAGCACGCCGTGTTGCGGATCGTACAGATGCATGCTGCCGCCGCGTCCCCCGCAGCAGCCGGTGGCCTTCGCGTAGAGCTCCGCCATGAGTGCGGCGGGCGGCAGGCCCTTGGCGAGCGCATGGCCGTGGCCGCGGTGGGTGCTGGTGATCCAGTCGGCGTCATCCAGGTGCGCGCACACCCCGACGGCGACGGCTTCCTCGCCGATGTAGAGATGGATGAAACCCGGCATCTCGCCCGCCTTGTAGCGGGCCTGCGCGGCCAGCTCGAACTGGCGCAGCAGGACCATTTGCTCGTAGAGCCGCAGCAATTCGGCGCGGTCGGGCAGGGTCGTCGCGGTCTTTGGGGTCGCAGCGCGCACGCGCGCGGGCTGCGGTTGAGGGAGGGGTTTCGCCACGGCAGCCGCGAGCATTGGGATCCGGGCCCGGCGGGCGACTTTCTTTTTCTCGTGAACTTCGCCCGATCCCCGGCGAAGATGCCGGTCCATGAAAACGGATCTCTCCCACCAGGTGGCCCTTGTGACCGGCGCGGCGCGCGGCATCGGTTTCGCCACGGCCCGGTTGCTGGCGGCGAACGGGGCGCGGGTTATCCTCGCCGACATTGACGAGGCCGGGGCGACGACCGCCGCGGCGGGCCTGCCCGGGGCCACGGCGCTGCGGATGGACGTATCCTCGGCGGACGAGGTGGACGCGGGCGTGCGGAAAATCCAGGCCCAGTTTGGCCGCATCGATCTTTTGGTGAACAACGCCGGCATCAACACGACGAGCCACCGGGTGACCATCGACCAGTTTCCCATCGCGGAATGGGACCGGATCATGGCCGTGGATTTGCGCGGGGTGTTTTTGGTCAGCCGCGCGGTGTCCGCCCTCATGGTGGCGCAGAAGTCGGGCCGCATCGTGAACATCGGGTCGGTGCTCGGCCTCGTGCCGGCGCGACTGCAGTGCGCGTACACGGCGGCCAAGGCGGGCGTGGCGCACCTCACGCGCACGATGGCGATCGAGCTGGCCCCGTCGGGCATCGCGGTGAATTGCGTGGCCCCGGGCTCGACGCTGACGGCCGCCACCGCGCAGCTGTTTTATGGCGGGGAGGATGCGGCCAAGCAGGCGCAGGCCCAGCGCCTGCTCAGCCACGTCCCGGCCGGCCGGCCGGGGCAGGTGGACGAGGTCGCGCAGGCCGTGCTCTTTTTTGCCGCGCCGGAAACCGGCTACGTCACCGGACAGATTTTGAGCGTGGACGGCGGCTGGACGGCCGGCGGTTTTCTCCGGGATTTTTAGCAGGTGGCCGGCTCGGGCGGCGCCTCAGGACGCTTCCTCTTCCATCCGCCCCGGCCTCAACGTTCAGCCCATTATTGCGCCAGCACCGCCTCGATCTGGCGGCTGGCGGAGCGGAGCACCTCGAGGCGGGCAAAGCGTTTGTTGTTGGCCGGTATCAGGTGCCAGGGGGCGTTTTCCCGCTCGGTGAGCGCGAGCATGTCCCCGACGGCGGTCTCGTAGGCGGCGCGCTTCCGGCGGTTGCGCCAATCCTCGGCGTTCATCTTGTGCTGCTTGTGCGGCGTGGCCTCGCGCTCGCGGAAACGGCGCAGTTGCTCGGCGTGTGACACGTGCAGCCAGTATTTCAGGACGATGGTGCCGTGGTCCGTGAGTTCGCGCTCGAAGGCGTTGATCTCACCGTACGCGCGCCGCCATTCGTCCTCACGGCAGAAGCCCTCGAGCCGCTCGACGAGCACCCGCCCGTACCACGAGCGGTCGAACACCGCCATGCGGCCGTTGCGCGGGATGTCCCGCCAGAAGCGCCACAGGTAATGCGCGTGCTTTTCCTCCGGGGTCGGCTTGGCCACCGGAATCACGCTGTAATCGCGCGGGTCGATCGCACTGGTCAGCCGGCGGATCGCGCCGCCCTTGCCCGCGGCATCCCAGCCCTCGAAGGCGAACACGATGGACCGGCCCGCCCCGAGGGCGGCACGCACGGCGCGGTTCAGCCGGCCGAGCCATTTCTCGCGCAGCGCGTCGTAGTCCAGTTCCGAAAGATCCTGGTCCAACGGCAGCGCGCGCAGCCGGCGCAGGCCGGACGGCCGCAACGGCTGGACCGCGTGGTGTCGGGCCGGCCGCATCAGGCGCGCCAGCCGCTTTTGCTGCGACCGGACCTGGGCGAGCAGCAGCCGGCCGACCGCGAGGTCGCGGGCGCGCTCGTCCCCGGCGTCAATCAGGTGCCAGCGCGCGCCGGGCCGGTCGGTCTTGGTGCGGATGAGCCGCGCCGTCTCGGCGAGGCGGTCGTAGATGCGGTGGTGATGCCAGTCCTCCTCCGTCACGCGCCAGGCGGTGGCGGGATCGGCCCGGAGCGTGCGCAGGCGCCGGCCCTGGGCCTCCTTCGGGAGGTCCAGCCAGACCTTCACGATGAGCGTGCCGCCGTCGGCGAGGAGTTTTTCGAAGTCGCGGATGCGCTCGGCATCTTCGACGACGTGGCGGTGGGCGCGCTCGGTGCGGGCTTCCTCGCGGAGGGTCTCGGTGTACCATGAGCCGGCATAGAGCCCGATGCGGCCGATTCCCGGCAGGCTCCGCCAGAACCGCCACTGGTGCGGGTGGGCGAGTTCGTTGTCGGTCGGCGCGTGGTAGGAGAACGTCTCCACGCCGCGCGGGTCGAGCCACTCGGCAAGGGTGTTAAGGAGGCTGCCGCGGCCGGCGCCCTCGGGTCCGGTGAGGATGAGCAGCACCTTGAACGGCATCGTCTTCAGCTCCACCTGTAGCTGAACCAGCTGCTCCCGGAGGATTCGCGCCTGGTTCTGATAGGCCTTCTTCGTCAACCGCTGCCGTGCTTTCGCCATGCGCTTCGAAGTTGGTGCCGGACCTGCGGATGTCGAGCCGGAGGTGCGGGAAACGGGAGCGCGGCCGGAGAAAACTTTGCCGCCAAGGGGCCGGCCGGGTAAAGACCCGTCCGGGCTGCGGAACCGGTCCACCCATGTCACGGTCAGGTTAAATCCCGCCGACCCGTGGCCCGCCGCCTGCTGCCGGCTTGCCCCACGGCTGCTCGACTTCCATCCTCCCTCCCTCCATCCCGGATTCCATGGCCAAAGACCCTCTTGCCCACGACAACCAGCTCATCAAGCGCGTCCACCGCGAAATCATCGACGATTACGACGAGGAGTTGGAGATGGAGCGCGAGGACTGGGAGCACGTGGATCCCAACTCGCCCGCGCGACCGGTCGAGGCGGATGCCACGTCGGCGGCCCGCAACAAATATTTCCGCGAGCTCTTCCGGCTGCAGGGCGAACTGGTCAAGATGCACGATTGGATCGTATCCAGCGGCCACCGGCTGGTGATCGTGTTCGAGGGCCGCGATGCGGCCGGCAAGGGCGGAGCGATCAAGCGCATCACGCAGCGGCTCAACCCGCGCGTGGCCCGCGTGGCGGCGCTGCCCGCCCCCTCCAGCCGCGAGAAGACCCAGTGGTATTTCCAACGCTACATCGCCCACCTGCCGGCGGCCGGCGAGATGGTGCTCTTTGACCGCAGCTGGTACAACCGGGCCGGCGTCGAGCGCGTGATGGGCTTTTGCACGGACGCCGAGTACGAGGAGTTTTTCCGCTCGGTGCCCGAGTTCGAGAAGATGCTCGTGCACTCCGGCATCCAAGTGATCAAGTACTGGTTCTCCATTCCGGACGAGGAGCAGGAGTTCCGGTTCCGCTGCCGGATCAACGATCCGCTCAAGCAATGGAAGCTCAGCCCGATGGACCTCGAGTCGCGCAAGCACTGGGAGCTCTACACCAAGGCCAAGGAAGTGATGTTCGAGCGCACGCACATCCCCGAGGCGCCGTGGTGGGTGGTGCAGGGGGCGGACAAGAAAAAGGGCCGGCTCAATTGCATCCACCACCTGCTCTCGCAGGTGAAATATTCCGAGGTGGCCCACGAACCCATCGCGCTGCCGCCGCGGGTGCACCACCCAGACTATCACCGCGAGCCGGTCCGCCAGGACATGATCGTGCCGGAGATTTACTGAGGAGGGGCGGGGCGGAATCGTCCCGCGAGCCCGCGCGTTCGAAAATTACGGCCCGGCCCCGGTTCAGGCCGTCGGCTCGGCCGGCGGGATCACCACCGGGATGGCCACGTTTTCAACCGGCAAAGGGGAGGCCTCGAGCTGGGTCGTGCTGGCCGCGGGCGCCACGATCAGGCGGACGCGCTTGGCCGCCGGTTTCGGCGTGGCGGGCTTCGTGGCCTTGGGTTTGGCGGCCTTGGGTTTGAGCCGGGTTTTTTTCACGGCGAGCGCGGCCAGCTTGGCCTTCAGGGCCTTGACCTCCTTGCGGAGATTACGCGCGGCGCGGCGGGCGTCCTTGTAGAGCTGCTTGGCGTTGCGAAAATCGAGCTTGGCCAGCTTGGCCTCCTTCTTGGCGGCGTCGGCCAGCTTCTGGGCCGCGGCGATCCGGGTGTGGAGTTTTTTGTTGGCGGCCGCAGCGGGGTGGGAGTGGTTCATCGTCATGGCAGAGGAGGGTTTAGTGTTAACCCCATCCTGGCCCGCCGCCAAGGCTCCCGCAACGCTCCCAATGTTACGTTTTTTGCCTGCCCCCCCGTCTGGGAAGGGCTGAAACCTGGCTGCCCGGGTAGGGATCGAACCTACGACCAAGTGATTAACAGTCACCTGCTCTGCCACTGAGCTACCGGGCAACGTGGCTTTTAACCCGGCCTGCG
>Ga0209829_10000401_pt1 | contig 40225 bp, 27 predicted proteins | sample C_140205_EF_Meta_FD_187311 | JGI IMG/M metagenome (GOLD analysis project Ga0209829, IMG submission 187311) | Freshwater microbial communities from Lake Croche, Canada to study carbon cycling - C_140205_EF_MetaG (SPAdes) (version 2) | ecosystem: Environmental > Aquatic > Freshwater > Lake...
TACCATTCCCTGATAATCCGGTAATACCAATGATTTTGTTTTGTGTATCCAAATCAATGCTCATTTTATCAAATACGTTTTTATCAGACGAATCGTATTTGAACGAGACATTATCAAACCGAATGTTCCGAAAATCGAGGGATACGGGTTCATATTTGCGTTTTCGGAACGTATCGAAATCGATTTCCATATTTTTAAAATGCATCAATACCGATTCGGTTCTTCCCAAGAATTCGATAAAATCGGGGATTTGTTGAATGACGGTGCTCATTTTATCCCGGTATAGTAAAAGAATCGTAAAAAACGTGATAAACACGGTCGTCGTAATTTGTTTGTCGAAAAACAGGAAAATCAAATATCCGATGGAGGAAAACAAAATCATAAACATGATGATGTTCATAATGGTGCCGTGGTAATTGGTACTCGAATAAAACCGGCCGGCTTGTTCAATTCCCTTATCCGTTTTTTCGGAAAAAATGTCAAATTCGGTTTTGGTTTGGCCGCGATAAATGATTTTGTCCAGATTATTTAAAATCTCTTGTAAATACACCTCGGTATCGCTCACGAATTTCTCGTATTTTTCATTATGTACCAACATATCTTTCCAATTATAAACCAAATAGAGTACCAGAATTATATTTCCGACGATGAACCCGGCACCGAATAATCGGTTTTTATATAAAAAATACAGCGAAATGATGAGTAAAAAAGTTACGTTGGGAACGACATAGGTAATCAAATCGTTGAAAAGCATAAAACTCACGGACGATATCCGATTAATGGGGGAATTCAACTTTGTGAAATTGATGGTACTGAAGTTCTCGTTATTTACCAATAATACCAGTTTAATGAGTTGCTGTCGCATCCATTGGCGCAATTTACTCAACAAATTGTTCTGAAACGTTTTGTAAAAGGTGTACATGATGACATAAACAATCGAAAATCCTACAAAATATTGGAAGTATGTGAGAACCTGTGTCTTATTTTTGGTTTGTAGCGAATTTATCAAAGAAGCGGTGATATACGAAATACCATTGGTTTGTATGATATTAATAAATAAACTGGTTAAAATCATCAGAACCGTGTTCCATTGTTCTTCTTGGAAAAACTGGTATAATAATGTGTAGACAATGTTCATCTCTTCATAAATATAATAAATCTATATTATATTTAACTGCTAAATAATATAATGAGAATACTTGACAACTACGTGACCATACACAGTGTCAATATTGTTACGCCTGTAATATTTATATATAGGTCTAAAATCCGGGGGCGTCCGTAAAGATTTGTGTCGTCGCCAAATTCAATGACTTGTTATCCGTAATGACTCCCATCATATCCATGAGAGAACCTTGTAGATTAAAAAATATAAAGGCGCCAACAATCGAACTCATGAAAACCATCAATGTATCGCGCACAAAATATTTGAGAGGTTTCATTTCTTTTTCCAAGAATTTTGCTTCCATGAATTTCATAATACAAAAGATGGCAGTCACCAAAAATGAAATCAGAAACAATTGTTCCATTGGATTTGGTCCGTTCAATATATGTCTAATAATAAAGCGCTAAATATTTTATCGGACATTTTAACGAATAGTAGCATCAGCGAAGGTTTCAACATGTTTCTTATAATTCTTCGAATTCAAACGTCGGATCATCTTGTATTTTGGATCCCCCGTCCATTTCGTCTAGCACGTCGAACCCGCTCAAATCAACCATATCGGTGTGAATTTGGATCCGGTCATTTTCGTCGTCACCAGAGTCCGCTTCTTCTTCCAGACGTCTTTGTAATGCCCTCGATGAACTGATTTCTTCCAATCGTTCGATTGTTTTCGGGGCATTGATAGACTGAACTTTATCGGATTCATTCAATACAGAATCGTAATCATTAAACGACAAACGCGTAACCACATTTTCTTCCGTCAAATTTTGAATCGACGGAACGACGGCGGGCGGTATAATATCTTTGTTCGGGGGAACAATGACGGAATCGTTGGATTCATCGGATTCGTCTGGACCGGTCGTTCCGGTCGTTCCGGTCGAACCGGCAGATTCTCCATTTTTCAACGTCGGGTCTTCCATTTGTTCAATGATAACTTCTTCCTCCTGTTCCACACTTTCGTCCATGTATGCCCGGATAATCGCTTCCGTCGGAATACTTTCACGAATCGACGTTAAAATACACTCCTGAATAATCGTCTCTAATTCGCGGTTATTCTTTTGTATTTGTAGCGGGGAAATATTCTTTTCGAATAAATACACATTCATGTAGACTTTTCGGGCAACATGGACATATATTTTATGAATAAAATGGTCCAATTTCGGAATGGAAATATCGATTTTCTTTTGTTTGTTCCCCACTCGAATACACGTGAGAACTTTGAGTTGAATAATATGAACACATGTAATCAAATCTTCTAAATAATTACACCCACTGCGTTCAATAATCCGTTTTCGTTCTTCTTCCACAATAACGGTATTCCATTTTGGCACACGGCATAGTAAATTCTGAAACGTCATTAAATATTTGCCCGCTTCGTCGTTGTCGATACACATTTTCCACGCCTCATTGAAAATCGAACGAACACCTTCTGTAATCAATGGACTAAAAATACTGACCAAACGACTACACCATTCGTTCCGCGATTCCTGTAAATTCGAAATGACAAAATCGTCCATATAATTATATTTATCAAACACTTTTTATGTCTTTATTTGAACGTAAATATATAAAATCCAATAAGTAGAAAAGGAGTAGTTTTTCACTACGAAATTCCGATTTTATTTTGTGAAAACACATCAAAATAATGGCGGAATCCTCTCCTAAAAAATTACCGGAATGTTCGACATAGTCGATTAGGTCCAAACAAGAGAGGCCGTGTTCATACATTTCGGTAGCCAAATTCACTAAATCGATATGGTCGATTTGCATAGTTTGTTCCGTTTGCCCGTGAATGTCATTTAATTTATTTGCAATCCATTCTCTTTTCTCCCGTTTATATTCGGTAAAATCGACAGACCGTTCCAAGCGGTGTTGATGAAGATTGACGATTTCGCCCGAATCCGGGTCAATATGTTCGGGCACATAAATTTCGCAAAAACGAGACAAAATGGGGTTCAATAATTTATGCTTGTTCTCCACCACAATGAAAAAACGTGTGTTATAACTAAACAATTCGATACAACGTCGTAGTGCGGACTGGGCGTCAATGGTCAGAAAATCGGCGTTAAACAAGACAATTGTTTTGAAAGTCACGCCGGAATTCGATTGGATATTGGTTTTCGCGAAGAATTTGAGATCTTCTCGGATGAATTTAATGCCTTTTCCGTGGGCGCAATTCACGGTCATGACATTCATTTTCAGTTTTTGTTTGTCGTTTTGATAAATTTTATCGAGAAATTGATAGACTATTGTGCGCTTACCGGTTCCGGACGAACCATGAAATATAATATGTGGCACTTTCTTGGTTTCGTAGAACATGTCCAGTTTTTGTTGGATGTTCTCGTGAATGGGTAAAAAATGGATCATGTTAGGGTTTTTTATCAATATAAATAGGATTATGGACCAATATTTATATCGATTTATATGATGTTTATTATCAAAAATTAATGGGTCGGATACCATGTTCCACCATTATAGGTTCTCAATTGATTCCAAGACGTATCGAAAAATGTGGTACCATTTATGACGTTCACTGTGGGAACCGTGCCGCTCCTTGAAATGACAAAATTGCCCGGAACAATTACGTTGGGATAAACTCCTGACCCATTCGTACCCCCAAGCACAATTTGACTGTCTGCATCGATTTTCGCGTTATAACCAATTGCACAAGAATTCGAAATTGGGGTTGAACCGCTTACATCCGTCGATGCCCCCAAAAATGTATTATTATTACTTCCAGGAACGATTGTATTACCAGCCGAAGAACCAATTGCACTATTGTTATCGCCAGTTGTATTCGCATATAATGCGTTAAAACCAGTGGCCGAGTTGCCTGAGCCAGTTTCATTCAAATATAATGCTTGAATACCAGTGGCCGAGTTGAATAAACCAATGGTATTCGATGCTAATGCGTTATTTCCCATAGCCGAGTTTGCTGAGCCAGCTGTATTATGACGTAATGCGTTATAACCAGTGGCCGAGTTTGCTGAGCCAGCTGTATTCTGACGTAATGCTTGATAACCCATGGCCAAGTTTTCTGAGCCAGTTTCATTCAAATATAATGCTTGATAGCCAGTGGCCGAGTTGAATGAACCAGTTATATTCGAATATAATGCGTAAGAACCTGTGGCCGAGTTGAATTCGCCAGTTATATTCGAAAATAATGCTTGATAGCCAGTGGCCGAGTTGAATGAACCAGTTATATTCGAATATAATGCGTAAGAACCTGTGGCCGAGTTGAATTCGCCGGTTGTATTCGAACCTAACGCACTAAGACCAGTGGCCGAGTTGTTTGAGCCAGTTGTATTCGCACGTAATGCTTGAGCACCAGTTGCACTGTTGTTTTGGCCAGTTATATTCGTATATAATGCTTGATAACCAGTTGCACTGTTGAATGAACCAGTTGTATTCGAATTTAATGCTCCAGGACCAGTTGCACTGTTGAATGAACCAGTTGTATTCGATTGTAATGCTTGATAACCCATGGCCAAGTTATCTGAACCAGTTAAATTGTTATTTAACGAATAAGAACCCATGGCCGAGTTTCGTGAGCCAGTTGAATTCGAAGTTAACGCATTATTTCCCATGGCCGCGTTATTATCACCAGTTGTATTGGTGTGTAACGCCTCTTGTCCAATTGCACTATTGTTTGAACCGGTTGTATTCGAACTCAATGCTTGGTATCCAATTGCACTGTTAGAATTTCCAGTTGTATTATTTTGTAGCGCGTTATAACCAAATGCGTTATTTTGAGCGCCCGTGCTGTTAATATTCAAAGAATTAAATCCAATTGCATTATTGAAATTACCGGATATATTGTTTTGTAGCGCCGTTTGTCCAAACGCATTATTGAAATTCCCAGTCGTATTGTGTTGTAGTGCGTTAAGGCCCAGAGCAATATTTTGTGTTCCGATTGTAATATCAGATAAGGCATCTGTTCCAATGGCAATATTATCAGAGCCAACTATTATTTCAATAGGTGGTCCTGCTGGTCCTACGGGGCCGGTTAGACCGTCTTGTCCAGTCGGTCCAGCGTCACCCATTGGTCCAGTTGGCCCCGGTGCCCCTTCACCCGCTTCACTATACAAAACACCGTTTTCGTCAACTTTGACGATACCCACAACTTGCAACGGATTGAGTGTTAATTTTCCACCAAAGAATTGTAAAGACATGATTATATATATATATTTACATATGCATAATAAAATATACAAATAAAATGCCTAAACATGCTTACCATATATGGTGTAGTAAATTACAATTGTATTACACAATATAAGGGTGTATCATAAATTAACATTATTTACAAATTTTGGTCCAATTTGTGAATTTTGCCCATTTGCTTCGTAAAAGCATACCGGTCCTGATACATGGTTCTCCTCCCTACATTACATTTCAAACAAGCAATCGAAACATTGCCACGATTATGTCCAAAGTCATTATCAATTCGTTCCAAGGTCCATTGTTTGGGTTCTCTTACAATATCGTAGAGAACCTGTACCTTTTCTTTACAATAAAAACAGTCTAATTTACATAAAAATAGTAATTCAACTACATCATTGACACATACAAATAGTTCCGGATCCAAAATGTGCTTATGAACATCTTGTGAATGATATCCGTGGATTTTTTGTTGAATTTGGTGACAAATCAGATGATGGATTTCCTGGTCCACTTCCTTATTTTTTCGATAAATGTCATCAATATAAGCGATTTGTTTTTCCGAATATAAGTCAGGTTCTCGCACATTCCATTTTAATGTGGTAGAAATGATCCGTTTTACCTTTTCTTTTTCTATTTTTACTACTTTATTCGTATTCGAATCGGGAATAATAATTATTTTTTTTGTGTTCGAATCCATTATATAGGATAAATGTTCTTTATTATACGATATGTTTATTTTTGTTCGATTCAAACCATAAAATATAAATATATAAATGGTAAAAAGCAAATAAACATTCATCTGTATATATATAAAGATAATCCAATTAAATATGTTTAGTTTTACCAAAACCGAAACCACTGATGCAAATGAACCGCTAATGAATGAAGTAGTCGGTGAAAACATAGTTACGCCAGAACCCGTTATACAAAAATACAACAAATTCGTCACACACCAATCTATTCCAACCAACGAAGACAACTATAATATGGTCGACAAATTGTTGGAAAAAGAAAAACAACAAAATAAAACGGAAGCATGGAACAAAATCGATAAAACGGGAAAAATTCAGCGCCTACACGCATTCGCCGAAAAGTACGGTAAAGAACATAGTTTACCTGTAAAAGACATCAAAGGTCTGAAAATGTTTTTCATCGATTGTTTGGAAAAAATGAAATTACAAAAGGCCAAAGATGTAGTATATGATAAAGATACCAAGGAAATAGCGAGTATTCCTGCACTACATTTCAATACAGCGAATCATAATTTCACACTAAAAATTACGGACACTAAACGTGTGTCCACATTGAAATCGCTAACGCCGAAACGTATTTCGGAAAAAAACAAACCGGATGCAGAGCAGTTGGACGACTCAAAATAAAATATCTAAATACATGAATCAAAATAATATGAAGACAATTCGTTATATTATTTATCAATGGAAAATGAATATATAAATGAAAAAATAGAAATAGACGAAAATAGCTCGACACATGTGATAAAACATATCCAATTCGGCGAAACAATTCATCGTCGAATAAAAGATAATTCTTTCTCTTCGACGGTGAAACCGCCTGCAATAGAATTCAAGTTCAATTGTAATCGTAGCGAAGGAAATCATTGCGACGGTATATCGGATATTACCGAATTATCAGACGATGAATCGACAAATTCGGTCGATTCGGTCGATTCGGTAAAAGAAAAATGGGTTGACCAGTTTATCGACGACGAACGTGTCGAGATGGAAATAACGATATCGGAAATGGCGGACGATTTTATCCGGTCCAATATCGAAATCATGGCCAATCCGAATTTCATTGAAAAAATGGTTCATCATATTGTGTATATATTATACGAAGAATGGTTAGACGCCGAAATATGTGACGAAGACGACGATTATGACGAAATTGTTTTATTAGTGAGTCCGATATGTCATGATATTTTCGATAAATTAGATGATATCCCGGAACGGTCAGGTCAGACAGAACTGACCGAAAAGTCATGTAGGGAATGTAACGGAGCCACTGCAAAGCAATGCGTAGTTACAGACACAGAATCAGGAGCACCAGGAATCGTAGCGTATGATTCTACATCTTCGAATGCTACGATAATGCAAATATGTAAAAACAATCAAATCAGCCTAACCATTCAAACTCTCACAACCGCTGACCAACCAAAACAAAAATCCAAAGAATGGTATGAATATCGTTACAATTTAATTACGGCAAGTAATATATGGAAATTATTCAGTAGCGAAGCCCAATTTAATAGTCTCGTCTATGAAAAATGTAAGCCGCTCGATACATCCTGCACTGAAAATCGAGGATTTCAAAATACAACGAGTCCACTACATTGGGGAGTCAAGTATGAACCGGTCACGATTATGTTATATGAGCAAAAATACAAAACAAAAGTCGCCGAATTCGGATGTATCAAACACGACACGGTCAAATGCGTCGGCGCATCACCTGATGGAATCAATATTGACCCAAACAATATTCGGTATGGCCGGATGTTGGAAGTGAAAAACATTGTGAACAGGGAAATCGACGGAATACCGTCGGAAGCATATTGGATACAAATGCAAGTCCAGATGGAGACGTGTAAATTAGACGAATGTGATTTCGCCGAAACCCGGTTCAAAGAATACAATAGTGAATCCGAATTCTATTTCGACGAAAATCGCGAATTTCGCGGGGTCATTTTATATTTCATCAAAAAAACACTGAATTCGGGGTCGGGTCCCCATTATCAATACATGCCCCTGTCCGTTTCGCTCGAAAAAGACGCGATAAATGAATGGATCAAAACAAAACGCGCCGAATTAGCCGACGAATATTCATTATATGAAACCATCTATTGGTATTTGGACGAGTTTTCATGTGTACTAGTCAAACGGAATAAATTATGGTTTCAATCGGTCATTCCGAAAATAAAAGAATCGTGGCACATCATTGAGCAAGAACGTATAAGCGGATACGAACATAGGGCGCCGAAGAAAAAGCGCACGACCGAAGTGATTCATTCCGATAATATGGAAAATAGTCATATTGTCAAAAACATGCCGGCTTCAAATAATGTGTGTTTAATTCGACTGGACCATGACGGGAACACTTTATAAAATATAATATATGATAAACGAAATATCATAAACGAAAAACCATATAAATGTTATTACCAATAATAAAATATATATATAAATATAAATATTTTGTCGATTCATTTGATTCGCCCGTTTTTATTTGATTTGTTTTTAAAAATGGACGTGGAAATGTATGTAACAAAACGCAGTGGCGAAAGACATATCGTGGCATTTGACAAAATCCTACAAAGAATCAAAAAAATTGGTCAGGAAGTCGGAATTAAAATCAATTATACCACATTGACTATGAAAGTCATCGATCAATTGTATGACGGCATTTCCACGACGAAAATCGATGAATTATCCGCCGAACAATGTGCATCGATGGCGTCCATTCGAACAGATTATAATACATTGGCAGGACGAATCGTGGTATCGAATCACCATAAAAACACATCGGCTTCGTTTTCCGAAGTCATGACAAATCTATATCATTATCGCGATAAACACGACAAACTCTCGCCCCTTATATCCCATGAATTATTCGAACTCGTTCAAAAGTACGGTGATGAATTCGACGAAATATGTGATTATTCGCGCGACTATTTCATCGACTATTTCGGATTCAAAACATTGGAGCGTGCGTATATGATGAAAATCGATAAAAAAACGGTCGAGCGGCCACAACACATGTGGCTTCGCGTGTCCGTCGGTATTCACGGAGACAATATGCCCAAAATAAGAGAAACATACGAATACATGTCCCAAAAATACTTTACACATGCCACGCCAACCCTGTTCAATTCCGGTACACCACACCCACAAATGAGTTCGTGTTTTTTGCTAGCGATGGAAAATGATAGTATCGAGGGGATTTATAATACTCTGAAAGATTGCGCCCTCATTTCGAAATGGGCGGGGGGAATCGGGCTCCATATCCATAATGTGAGAGCGTCAGGGAGTCATATCAGGGGCACGAACGGGTCATCGAACGGAATCGGACCCATGTTACGCGTGTTTAATAATACGGCGAAATATGTGGACCAATGTTTACACCCCGACACGATTTTATATAGCACTCGCGGGCTAATCCCCATTTCGAATTGTATCGCGCAATATACCGAAATATTAAATATAGAAGGCGGACACGAAACCGTCAAAAAAACACTCGAGTATTCGTATAATGGCGTCATGTTCGAAATTAGTACCAAAAATAAATCGATTCCCCCTTTACGAATTACGCCGGAACATCCCATATATATATTGGCCGATTATGCCCACGTATCCGACGCAATGATTCAAGCGGATTTAACCGGTGGTCTTGCACATTTCAGTTGGACCGAAGCAAAAGAGGTGTCGACAACCGATTTGCTCGTTTACCCCATTCCACAATATGAACAAGATTCTGCCGAATTGACCAATGAAGTTTGCTATTTTTATGGTGTCATGTTGGCGGGTCTATTATGTCGCGAAAATTCAACACTGATTCAATCGTACGGCACGATTGCAACATGTGGATTTGGTGTTTATTTCGAAAACCCGGTTGAGCCAAATGTGCTGACGCACATCTACAATTTTTTGGCCGACCCAGAAAAATCGACCAAACATGTCCCGAAAGTATTGTCGAAAATGGACGAGTTTTGTATTTTTCTAACGGACCGGTGTATTCAATATATAACAATGACTGTAGGTAATTACACACGTGTGTCTTGGGACCAAATGAACGATTTACCATATAACACAATGGACTTTCGCGATACATTTGATCCGAACAAATGTGGGTTCGGTCAAAGATGGTTGTATTTACCGGTCGATAAAATCAAATTTATCATTTCGGGACTGGGGGAAATGGCCCATCACAAATCAATTGCAAGTATGATGTTTTTCTTGAATTTACGCAGAGGGATTATATATGAAAACCTCATGAAACCGGGGACCAATGAATTGATTCCATCAAACAAAATAATCAGTATTCGACACAAAAACCATTTATTGGTTCGCATTCATACGATAACTGATTCGTCCTATAATGGAACGGTGTATGATTTACAAATGTTTCGTCACCATAATTATATGGTGGAGGGCGGGCTAGTTCATAATGGTGGCGGAAAACGCAATGGGAGTTTCGCGATTTATTTAGAGCCATGGCACGCCGATATAGAATTGTTTTTACAGATGCGCAAAAACCACGGCGATGAAGAATTGAAGGCACGCGACCTGTTTTATGCGCTTTGGATTCCCGATTTGTTCATGGAACGCGTGAAGAGTGACGGGGATTGGACTCTGATGTGCCCCGATGAATGCCCCGGCTTATCGGATGTCTATGGCGAAAAATTTGTCGAATTATATACCAAGTATGAGACACAGAAAAAAGGTCGTGTTACGATGAAGGCCCGCGCCCTATGGTTTCAGATATTGGACGCACAGATGGAGACGGGTACGCCATATTTATTATATAAAGACGCGGCAAATCGCAAATCGAATCAGAAAAATGTGGGCATTATCAAATCGTCTAATTTATGCTCGGAAATTATCCAATATTCGGACGAAAACGAAACGGCGGTTTGTAATTTGGCGAGCATCGGTTTGCCGACGTTTGTCGAACAAACTCCTTCGACTACGTCTACGGAGTTTCCTCGATTTCCTACGACTATCGTCTCCGGAAATCTCCAAAACAAAATGGATAATAGTAATAGTGCTGGCGCTGGACCATCGTTCAACTTCGAAAAACTCCATAAAGTCGCGCGAATGATTACCTATAATTTGAACCGGATTATCGACGTAAACTATTATCCAACCGAAAAAACGAGAACAAGCAATATCCGGCACAGGCCGATTGGTATTGGTGTACAGGGCTTGGCAGATGTATTTATGATGATGAACCAGCCATTTGCATCAGACGAATCCAAACAATTAAACCGTGATATATTCGAGACGATTTATCACGCTGCATTGACCGAATCATGCGAATTGGCCAAACGCGAGGGACCATATGAGACGTTTTACGGATCGCCTGCGAGCAAAGGGGAATTACAGTTCGATTTATGGAATGTGGACATGTCAACTTCGACACGATATGATTGGTTCGCTCTCAAATTAGATATTCAAAATTGCGGACTGCGAAATTCGCTACTACTGGCGCCCATGCCGACCGCGTCAACCTCACAAATTCTGGGTTTCAATGAATGTATTGAACCGATTACGAGTAATATTTATAGCAGACGTACGATTGCTGGTGAATTCATTATGGCGAATAAATATTTGATGAATGATTTGATTGAACTCGGACTTTGGAATGAAACAATCAAAACGAATATCATTGCAAATAATGGTAGCGTACAGCATATTAGCACAATTCCCCTGGAAATTCGCGAGAAATACAAGACGGTATGGGAAATTCCGATGAAACATATTATTGATATGGCGGCGGACCGAGGTGCGTTTATTTGTCAAAGCCAGAGTTTGAATTTATGGCAGGAAGACCCGAGTTATGGAACGCTCACGTCGATGCATTTTTATGCATGGAACAAAGGATTGAAAACGGGTATGTATTATTTACGTCGACGCGGGAAACATCAGGCGCAGCAGTTTACGGTCGAGCCGAAAAAAGGTGGACATGATAATAAGGCGGATGAATCGGAAGAAATATGCGAAATGTGCTCGGCCTAAAAAATATATAATATTTCTTTACTATATAACAATAGTAACAATAATGGCACTAATGCGTTTAGGAAACAATGGAGGTATTGGCGGTACTGGCATTTTCGGTTTTTTCGGAACAACCGTGATATGTAATAACAATGACACTAGTTTTTATTGCATATTTACAAAATATTTACATTTATTTTTTATGATTTTGTTTTTATGCTACATTTTATATATTTTATATTTTTATGTGTTTGGTGGAAAACGTAGGCGATAGCTGAAGTTTTCGGATTGAAGGCCCTATATTTTTCCGAGGAAAGGGAAATGTTTATAATTATTTAATGGCCACGAATTCGGCCATTAAATGATCGAATCGAACAGGTGGAATCTCCATGCGAAATCGCATGTGTAAGAAACATCGTAAACAAACGAGCGAATCGATGAGCGAATTGTGTAGATTCTGGGGAGTTTCTCGAAACAGTTTCTCGTATAATTCGTTTAAGCGGGGGAACTTTTTATATTGTGATTTTTTGGGAACAGTAGGAACGGGCACAAGACCATCCGTTGTTTGGTCTAACGTACTTTTCATTTTCTCCGAAACCGGTCTATCCACCATAATATTACAAAGATTGATTCCCATCATCATGGTACACGCCAATTCGGGTGTGTTTGGCGACGAAAACATATTTGCAAAATCATTACATATTTTGGTGGGAAATATCCTGGCTAATTCGCCAGCGTTTCGTTTCAGTTCGATTTGAATCATTTCCTTGTCAAATTCCAAATTATGCGCAACGGCACAATCACATGACACCAATGCTTCATAGAAATAAGCCAATGCTTCAGCAATATGAACGCCACGCTCGTCGCATGTTTCCCGGGTAATTCCTGTAATTTCCGTGATTTTTTCCGATATTTCGATTTCTGGAGCCACCCGAATATACGCGTTATGGGCGTCTTCTATTTTATGTTGACCGATGTTGTATACAATATAACTCAACTGTAAAATGTAGGGGCAAGTTTCGATGGGGGGAGGGATTTTACGTGACTCAAACTCGGAAGTATAGGATTCGATAACCATATCTTGTAAATGGCTCGAATTTGTTAGCGCTTCCACTGACGCTTTTACAGGTACTGGTACTTTTACCTCTGCATGTACTTTTACCTCCGGTCTATACGTCGGTTTGGGTATTAGGCCCGTTGTTTCCACATCGAAAACCAATACACGTCGATACGTGTTATTGATGCTTTTACCTGGACTTTTACCAGGGCTGATTGACCTGATATACGCTTGTACATCGATTTTTTTGGACATTTTAGTACTATTAATAGATTGGTGAGAAATGTATTACTCTTTGATTTGTCGAAAACATAATTCAATTTTACAGAAATCGACCGGAATTTTATCAATTTTTGGTTAAAAATAAATAAAGAAAGAATATATTAGTATATTATCAAAACAAAATGGCGACGTTTGTTACATCTTTATTATATGTAGACGATAACGTTAATATAGACATAAACATTATTGAAAAAAGGATCAGACATTTCCGCGATTTAGCGGAAACCGGTATTCAGTTATTTGTTTATTTAAGTCATGAATATATCGATTTTTTTTATAATATTTTACATGATTGTCCCAATGTAAAAATCGCCAAATTCGTCGATTTGACCAAAACAGAAACATATAAGACGTGCTTTCCCGATGTTCCGCTAATTTCATGGTCTTTACCTGGCGCACGTAATCTGACAAAAGATACCGCCAAATATATTATTTCGAATTTGGCCAAAACCGAGTTCATGTATGATGTCATCCAGAACAATCCATGGAATTCGACTCATTTTGCATGGATCGATTATTCCATAACGGAATTGTTCAAAACAAAAAAGGATACGTTGGAATATTTAAAAGTGTTGGCCCAGAGAACATTTGCACCGTCGTTTTTGGCGATACCTGGATTCTTGGACAAGATTAGTGTAGATGAATTCGAAGAAAAATGGACGAATGCGATTTATTGGCGGTTTTTGGGAGCGTTCTTTGTGGGCGACTCAAATTCGGTGCTCGCGTTTTGCACAAAATGTCGAGACCTTTTTCCGGGGTTTTTAAAACAGTATGGGAAATTAGTGTGGGAAGTGAACTATTGGGCATGGATTGAATCTGTGGATTTGGTCGAAGCGGTCGGTTCGAAAGATTCGAAAGATTCAAATAAATTGTGCTGGTATAAATCAGCTCACAATGACAGTATCTTTTGTTTTTCCGCCGATTATTATGCAATATCGATCGGTCAAATTCATGGGTCAAGTCCTTCGTGTCAAATCGAGTATAATTATCCACCGATATATGGGTTTTATCCGATGTCTGCGTCCTATATCAAATCATCTGGGAAAAACTGGCTCAATACACGGTATGTAAATTATTGGTTACATGAAAATGGAGGATATGTTTATGCAAATTCGACACGTATCATTGAGAATAAGAATATTTTGTCTGAATTAGACGAACATTTCATGCCCATTTCGTTCCATGAGATGACGGATGTTTCTGATTTGCCCGAATTCCCCAACGCTTTTTCAAAAGGCATAGAAGATATACGGTTATACAAGGCCGACGAATCGTCTGTCGTTTTGTTTATTGGAACGAATATAAATCATACATCGAACGGACGACCACAAATGATAAACGGAATATATGATGTAGAAACCAAAGAATGTCGAAATTGTCGAATGATAGAGAGAACAGCGGGCTCACCATGCGAGAAAAACTGGACACCAATCGTAGACAGCGAACAAAACGAATATTTTATTTATCGATGGTCGCCGATGGAAATTGGCCAAGTCAATGAAAAAACCAATATGTTGGAAATTGTAAAAACATATCCGACCAATCCACAACTATTTTGCAAGGTTCGCGGTTCGACCACGTTTACTGAAACGGCAGATGGCTTAGTCGGACTGGTTCATTTTAGTGAGGACCATCGACCGAGACATTATTATCATATGTTGGTATTATTGGAAAAGGATACATTTAGACCATTGAAATATTCAGAGGTATTTTATTTTCAAAAATTGGGGGTCGAATTTTGTATTGGTATGGCGATTTTGGAGCGAAGTAGCAGTAGCGGCAATGGCAGTATATATAGGTTTTGGATTTCAAGATTGGACCGCGACCCAATGATGGTGACTGTGCCGGTCGACCAAATACCACTGAAATTTTTTAATACATCGAACTAATATTATATATACGTATATATATAAGCATGGCAGAGTCAATAACAACTACAATTAAATTATCACCAAATCCAAATGTTGCATCTGATGCACAACATCCGAAAACTGTCGAAGAGATGAAAATTAATAATATTGTGGCGGTAGAATCGACAGATAATATTTTAATTGACAGTGTAGGAAATTTTGACGCCGGCGTACTTGATAAAATTGTATCAAAATATAATCAAAATAAAACTGCAGTATCACCCTCACCCCCCAATGACGGTTATGCAACGGCTATTTTAAAATATCAGAAAATGCTTAAAGTGCGTGTTCCTATGGAAAACGTTTTGCAAAAAATGAAAAATGACGGTATTGGACAAACGATTATTGATAGGTTTACTAAAGAAAACACGACCGTGCAAACTGAACCGACTAATCTGACGAATAAAATGAATCCGACTAATCTGATTAATAAACCGACTAATCAGAATATAAAACCGGATAATTTACAAAATAAATATATGACAGAATTAAAAGAAAAAATAGTAAGCCCAAATCTGAAAAAACAAATACCAGACAATGAAACTGTCGAACAAATATACACCAAAATCTATGCAGCCATTGATAATTTTTGTAATAAATCATTAATTAATAATAAAAATGTAGACTCGGTTCAACAATCATTGGCGAGTTTGAATCAATTTATAAACACTACTATTAAAACAAATTATGCAGAAAAATTAAAAAAATTAGGACAAGACCAATTCGACGTAGATAGTTTACGAGAAAATTATCTTACCGAATATAAGAAAATGACGATAGAAGGATTAATTGCAGAGTTAAAATCCAAAAAAATATATGCAAAAGGTGGTTATAAATCAAACTCCGTCGACGGCAGTCGAATGAGTTTAGTCGGCAAACTTCGGCTAATGCCTATGTTTGCCTCCACACGTAAACGAAATATTAAAAGCAGTAGTTATAAATATAATAAATCTCAGAATGGACAACGTAAACGTTCAAAATTGTTTGGGCAATCGACAGTAAATCGTCGAAATAGTCACGGTAAACATATACGTTTTACGCGACGCCACTAAATATCCAGAATACTTCACTAACGTTACGTATTCTGTGTATGCGAATTCTGTGCTACGCAATTCGACTTCTTCACATCCACTACTTTATTGTAGTGATGTCATGTCCACTATACTTTAGGTAATTATTTACGAAAATCCAGTATATACATAAAAAGAATTATATATATATATTATAAATAAACAATAAGATAATTATGGCAGACTCCTCCATTGTCCCAGCACCTCCGATTTCAGTCAAATTTAATTTAAATGGCGAAATTTCGAAAACTGATTCTGGCGATTTGAGTTGGAAATATACAAATATTAAACTAAATAATGATGATTTGGCTATAAACCCAGCTGATGCAAAACAATTGGACGACCCGACTGATGCAAAATTAAAATTAAATGAAATGATGAAGAATCCGACGACCAGTGTCCAAATGGGTCCGGCTCGCTCCAATAACATTGTCACGCCCGAAATAATGCCGACAAATATCAATGTGGAAACGAGTACGGGTACGGAGAATAACATTGTCACACCCGACACAAAACAACCGGTCCAAACCGAAAATCTATCCGACATGGCTAATGAAAATGACGAAACGTCATCAACTAGGGAACACAACGTAGCCAGAGGCGAAGTTGTGGGACCAGAAACTGCAGCATTGGGAACGTTAGCGAAGGTTTCTGATGAGATTCCACCGCCACCCATTTCTCCCGTTTCTAGTGGACGTAACGTAGTCGAAGACGAAGTTACAGACACAGAAACTTCACGTCCATCAAATATTGTAAAAGGAATATTTGACAATGGCATTGACTATGGTACCCCAGATGATGTTTTAACGGGAATAGACCGCATATTAAAAAGAAATTTAAACGATACGGTTAAACAACCAATTGAAGACATAAAACAAAAAATAATCAATATAAAGACCACGCCGTATGAAGATGAACAAACGCGTATTAACGATTTGCTCGAACAATACAAACTTTTATATGCTCAATATAACCGACAAGGATATGTAACAGATGGAAAATTAAAAGTCGGCGGAAAAACAAAAAAACATAAAAACCGAAAAACAAAACATATGATTAAACGAAATCGTAACAATACACATAAGCGATTATACGGGGGAGTACGCAGACGAAGCCGACGAAACCGATGAATTCGGTAAATTTTATAAAAACCTTCGCTAACGTTCCCAATGCTGCTGTTTCTGGTCATGCAACTTCGCTGCTATGCAATTATTGATTCGCATCTACGTTGCACCACTAAACTAAAATCATATTATGTTTCTGATGAAAATATTATTATAAGTAAATATTATAATAATAACAATAACAATATTAATAATATCGATGAATGATAAAATCACCTATCATTGCTGATATTTTGAACAATACATATAAAATATTAGATGGTATTATAGGAGCGAAAACGCACACCGATTCAATCAAACCGATACCCACCGCCAATGATAATAATAATAATATACTTTTAGATTCATTCAATACATCAAACAAAATAATTAATCATTTAACATCTAGTGTAGACAATGATTTAGTGAATAATCGACCAAATGACGTTGTAGCACCGATTTCATCTGATAATATAAAACCACACATTAATGATGATATAATAACTGCAATTAACATAACCGATATGGTAAATGATAAAATAAATACAGAATCATCGAATTCACAAAGTCTGGAGATTTCCGGAGACGGTAGTCGAAGGACTTTACCAAAAGTAATCGAACATAGTCCTAATATTATAAATACTATATTATCAACTTCATCTGATTTGGTAACAAATTTATCTAGTGGACGTAACGTAGACGTGAAGCAAGTAGAAGAAATTACGAACACAGAAATGAAGGAACCGTCTTCTGATGTTATAAATAGTCTATTATCAACTTCGTCTGATTTGGTAACAAATTTATCTGCAACAAAAACGAAGGAACCGTCTTCTATGGAAGACGACGTAGTCGAGTTGCGTAGCAGTGAAGTTGCAGGGCCAGAATCAGGAGCAAAAGGAACTATAACGTATGATTCTGATATTATAAATAATCTATTATCAACTTCATCTGATTTGATAAATCATTTGACAACCAAAACGGATAGTATGTTTATAAATACATCGGATTCTATAACCACTGCAACTAACGTCACAAATGCATTAAATGACAAAATAATTCCAGGCAATACCGCTTCTAGCGGACGCGGTGAAGTCAAAGACGACGTCACGGACACAGATTCGGAAGCGTTAGCAGATGAATCTTCGATTATTCCTGATTCTATAATCAGTGCAACTAATATAACAAATGCATTAAATGACAAAATACGTCCAGATAATACAACTTATTCGATTAATGATTATATAATCACTGCAACTAATATCACAAATACAGTAAATGACAAAATAAACTCACTTTATAATGTAGAAGAAACACTTTTTTTGCCATTAGAATATTTAGTCAATGTTTGGAGAGAGCCGAAAGCAACTCCTTCACCTAGCAGCTCCGGCTCGCTCCAAACCAATGTAATCGATGTCGTTTCGCCGAAAGACCCAAAACCATATAACCAAAATTATTTTGATGATTACAAAAAAACACTTTCATTCACATTAAACGAAATAATATACGATGGTCTTACCGAAACAGAAGAAGAAGCATTTTTGGAAAAAAATATACCCTATTATCCCGATTCGAAGAACCAAAAATACGTTATTGTTTTAACCGATACAAATACAGAATTTAAGAATTCAAAACTTCATTCGATATTGGTTCCATCCGAACCAGTAAATATGACGCCCGTTGCGCCGCCAATAAATGTTATCGAAGACATACTTAAATCGGTGAACACATTATTGACGAATATGTTATTAACAAATACGCCAAATAAATCCGGGGTTGCAATCGTTACGCCGGTAGACTCCTCCGCTGTCGAATCACCAACGAACCCTTCTAATATGTTAGAAACCAAAATTGTTACGCCAGAAGAAAAAAACAAGTCTGAAACAGAGGCATTAGCAAATGCCAAGTTGGAGTCGGATAAAAAGTCCAAATCAGCGGCGGAGGAATTCGCAAAGGCCAAATCAGCGGCGGAGGAATTAACAAAGGCCAAATCTGCAGAAATAGAAAAAGCCAAGTATGAAGCGGAGGCATTAACAAATGACCAAGGCGAACCTGTTTATAAACCCGACACAAATAACCCAGCAGGTGCAGTCGACAATTTAGTCAAACAATTTATTAAAATATACACTGACGTATATAAAAAACCGGTACCAATAACCACAAACAATGCCCCACTGGAAAATAAAACAAATGAAGCAATATTAGAATACTTCACTAGCGTTCCGTATTCTGTGTCTGTGAATTCTGTGCTACGCAATTCGACTTCTTCACATCCACTAAACAATTTTCAAGACTACATTAAAGTCGGCGGAAACAACAACAACAATAATCCGACCGCGGCCATAATTGAAACCATCGGTGATGGAAACTGCTTAGTACATTCGATATTAACGGATACGTCTATAACATATAATAACATAATTGATAGAGACATCAAAAAAATAATAAGCAAGATGTTCTTAATATGGGTGGCAAATCAAATTACAGACGACAAAATGTATAAACAAACGTTGGGCGAGACAATACAAGAATCCCCATACAATAATGTAACCAATTACAAACAATTCTTATATTATACCCAGTATGATTATAAAAATCAACCGATTATAACAGATATAAAATTAAATGATAATACCACCTACGACATATTCGACCGAAACATAGACAGAAAAAGCAGTGATTGGCTAACTGAAAAAGACGTTAAGATTTTTGCATATATATTACAAATTAATATTATTGTTTTTGTATCAACAGATATAACACCAAGTTTTTATCCAACTGAACCTGACAAAAATAAAAATAAATACATTGCTATTTTTAATTGGTCAAAAACCCATTTTGAATCCATTCGAATAGACAACAGTTTTATAATAGACAAATCGATTGGCGATAAAATGTATAAAACATCTCAAATCAAAGCCAATAGTCAATGTGAAATAACAGTTAATGACTATGTATATTATAAAAACCAACCATACCAGGTGTATGAGAGACAAAATAACGATACAAATACAAAATGTATTGGATATAAATTAGTGCCCTTTCTCAAAACACAGGAAAGCGAATATCGTATACAATTAGACCAATTAAACCAAACAAAACGAAAAATAACCGGAACTACAACAATCGCTCAATCAGAAAGAGATAAACAATTATTAACTGCAAATACGCAATTCGAAAACAAACACGGTATTGTATTCGTACAAAATGATATCGGGAATATCGTCGTAACAAATGACACCGAAATCACAAATAGATTAATCGGTGCCAGACCGACTGAATCTGTATAATTATGATATTTATATTACCTTTGATGGTAACATAAATGAATGAATGAATATTCAAAAACTATTATGGTAAATTTGTTCAAGCGCTCTCTGTCGCTTCACTGACATTGAATCGAATGAAATTCAGTATTTCACCTATCCACTGATTCCCGCAATCCGATTCATTGCCCGGTTCATACGTAGCGTCCTGATTTGTATGTAATCGTAAAATCTTTTTATTATTATTATCACTGTTTAGCCACGTATCATGATACGCTTTACATTTTTTTAAATAGTCCAGAGCAATTCCAGCCTCTCCATTTCGCGCGCGTTTCGAAATACGTTCCGAACAAACTTCCGGGTCGGCATCTATATACACAATTCCCGAAAGCGCGAACTCATCCACTATTCCGATCTGACCATCCCCCGTCTGTTTATACGTATCATAAAAACGATTATATATTTGATATCCGACTTCATCTATCAAGCCATCATCGAATAACATTTTCGCGAATATATTTCGGTCCGCTTCCAGGGATCGTTCGCACACGACCATTCGACATTCGGGGTTTTCGCAAATGATTTTCCGCAACGACGCGACTCGTGTGGCGTATGCCATGATTTGGAACGGAAAAGCATATTTGACGGGGTCCCGGTAAAACTTCGCCAAGATACTTTCCCCACCGGAATCTTTGATTCCTTCCCAAATATCGACGGGTTCGCGCAAAAACACGACGGTTTTATCGTTGGCGAGTCGAGATTGTAACTGTTCCAGAATCGTGGTTTTCCCGGCACCGATATTACCTTCGACGGAAAGAAGGAGAGGATATTTTGTGGGGTTTTTGGATATTTCAGGCGTCGATGGTTGTAGGAATTCGCTAAAATTCGAATAGCATTGTTGAAGAAATTTGGCCATGTTTAGTGGATGTGAAGAAGTCGAATTGCGTAGCACAGAACTCACAGACACAGAATACGGAACGCTAGTGAAGTATTCTGAACGGTTTTTATTATTTTATTATGTGTGATTATGTTTTTATATTCTAACCGAAAAACATAATCAATTTTTTACCGAAATATTATTTATTATTGGATAATTCTAGGTGGTTTGTATCTCAAAATATCAATCACACGTTTCGTCGTCGGAAATTCGCCTTGACCATAAATGTCTTGTAGTAACATCCATTCGAACATCCCTCCCACATAGACATAGATATCACTTAATCCGAGCCCCAATAATTGTTTGTATTTCGTGTCGACCGTCGAATCATTCGTGTGTTTTCCGTATATGATTATTTTCATCTCTTTTGCTTCATATTTGGTCAACATATCATTGATAACCTTTTCTTCCACTTGAATAGATACGGTATTTTTAATCAAACAATCTTGTTCCATCGAAGGAAGCGTATTAATAATACAATAATTTTCTTTATATTTGATGGCATTTTGCATATCTTCAAACCCGGCCTTTTTGATTTTGGCGGGTTCAAATAATCCCATAAATAGTGACATGAAATGATATGTAAACTACGTAGACGAAGTCGACTGGAGTAGTGGATGTGAAGAAGTCGAATTACGTAGCACAGAATTCACAGACACAGAATACGGAACGTTAGTGAAGTATTCTCGTAGGAGGTTGTAAATATAAACGGTTTTGTATTTATGTAATATTCACCACAAATATTATATAATATTTTGAACGAAAATCTATTTTTGATTTTTATCAATATACACTTCTTTGGCCAAGTTTTTCAATACTTTTTCCTTGTTTGAATGAACATCCAACATTCCCTTCATTATTTCGAGCTGTTCTTCGAATTTATCGGTTCCACAGTGTTTACTTTCTGGGTTCTCTTCAATCCAAACCGGTAATTGTCTCATATTTTTTTTAGACACATCACTGATGGCGTCTAATATGGTAGGATTTGTTTCACCGTCTTTTGCCCATATGTCAATTCCTTTTACATACATGGTTTCGCGTTTCACGTCGGTACAATGAATCGGTCGCATGTGAACATCGAGTTGTTTTAATCCTGTCATGAAAATATTGGTAATTCCGTTCACAAATCCGTGTTTCCCTGCATATTCGGCGGTCTTTGTGTTGATTTGAAGAGATTCGACAAAATCATCCAGTGAAATCGCGTCTTTACATTTGTCGTTCAAGAACATTTGGATATTGAAATGGGTATTGTTCTGATTTTTTATATTTTGGTTATTATTGGTGGTATTTCCGACTTTCCCAGCCAAATCGAAGATTTGTTTGTTTTGTTCAAACATTTTTTCGTTTTGTTCGATAATCAATTCTTTGAATTCTTGGTTTTGTTTTATTAATTCGAACATAATGGAAAAATCGAATTGACCATTTGCTGGGTCTGAGCCATTGGTAACGAATGTATTTTCGATTTTTTGTTCTGCGGTTTGTTCAAAAACAAGTTCGTTCGCCAAGATTTCCGATGATTCGACAGAAACAATCGTTTTACATATTTTATTATGTCGCCATAATGTTGTTCGACTATTAAACGTTTGACCACAATTGCATATAAATTGATTGGCAGTTTCTTGTTTCATATTTGTTTCATTCGTATGTTTCCGGGTGGCAATGTGTTTTGTAAAATTACTTTGTTTGCTACATTTAAAGTCACATTTTTCGCAAACGAATTTTTCTGGCATTTTCTGATTTAGCGATTGTTTCATAATTCCATACATATGAAACAGATTTAATTCCTAAACCCTTTTCCGCAAAATATATATAAAAAAGTGTGCAGTCATATTTTCCAAGAAAATACACAATTTACTGCAATATGCTAAGAAACCGATTTTCGACTTTTGCCATTTACAAAGATATTCTCAGGTCGGACAAATTGGACATTTTAAAAATGTCCAAAAAAAAAAGTTGAGGGTAAATCTTTTCAAAAAGTCGGATGGGATTTTATACAAAAAACATGGTAACAAAATCCGTAAATCAATATAATAATTTATTACCGTATAAGCATACATTTTTATTCGGGCATATTTACAATTGTTCGCTTATATAATACATTTATTTGGAGCGAGCCGGAGTGCAAGCGTAGGTGAGCGACTAAACTCCGTAGCGGCAGCGAAGGAGTTCAGGAACAAAGGCACAGTGTTATCTTTTATTTCTACATTTGTTTCGTAATAAGCGGGTTTTTTAGTCCGGTCAAGGTCCATGCCTTTAAATTTGGTTCCATTCCAACTATTATACAATTTATTGACAAATTTTAAGGTAGATTCGAAGTCCTGTTTTTTTTCTTTTTTGCTTTGGTCCCTAAGCGCAAACGTCACGGAAATGTTGGCCATTTCTTTGAACAAGTACGGCATTAAATCTTCGAACTGCTTCCGCTCAACGCGGACCTCATTCGTAAACGAGTTTTCCAGCCCAAGTAGTTTATTAATATGAGCAATGTAACTAAGTTTTTCTTCCGTCATCAGATTCATCTCAGAAACCATAGTTCCGCTGAAAGATTCGGATTCGGATTTGATGTTATCATAGATAAATCTATTTGACCTATCTATATAGTAGTTATCAAATAAATATGCTCTTTCTTCAAAAGGAAGAAGAGGATTGACTTGTTGGTCAAACAAATATTTTGCATTTTGATATTTATCGAAGTTTGATGAGTATTCTATCGAATTTATGTTTTCATAAGTAGGCAGATTCACTGGCGTAGGTAATGGGTCAACACTATTCATATTTGCCTTCAATGATATAAAATATTCTTGTTCTTTTTGTCTGGCTTCGTATAAATTACTACAATTAAACCAGGTTACAATTTCCATTTTCCAATTATCCCATCCACCATGTTCCCGAATAGTTTTATATAACTTACAATTATAACCAGGGGCATTTGGATTTATACTACATTTTTTGTGTTGGTAACGTCGTTTGACAAAATCGGTAGTATGTCCAACATATAATAGAGGCGGCGAAGGCGAAGATACATGGTTAGAATCTTCCGCTGGCGTTACAGATACCGAGTCTTTCTGAATTATTTTATAAACAATGGTAGTCGAATAATCGGCAGATTCCCGTGAATCATCCGCCAACGGTCCGGATTCTGGGTCCGTAACTTCGCTAATATGCCGTGACAAATCGTTCATTTGTAGTGTTGGAGCGAGCCGTAGCGCTAGCGAAGGTGAGCGACTTAACTCCGTAACGCCAGTGAAGGAGTTGAGTTTTGATTATTATTGTGTAGTTTATAGTTATTATCATAATCATAATATATAATCAATTTTGTATAATTATAATTTCCAAATGACACAGCGATTCCAATATTTTTTATTCTCTGAAAAATTGAATACAAAATATGATAACAACCCGAAAATCATCATAACAAATACTCATAATAATATATACTTTCTCAAATATGGATCTCAATCAATCGAAACTGACCAAATCGGAATGGCAGAATTTGGAAATATCGGTGTCAGAAGAAGAAAAACGGATTCTGAAACTCATCGTGGACGGATACGATAATATAAACATTCGGTACAACGACAACGACTCGTTGATATCGACGATGAAAATCGAATATACCCCCGAAATCGAAACATATTTATTCAAAGAATATTTCGAAAAGGAAATTCGGAAAACCATCGAAAAATACATCGCAAAAATACCCGAATTGGCGGAAATAAACTTGAATGCAGATGCGGATAGTGGAACCTCAAAAAAACATAAACAAGCAAAATCAAAAACAAAGGGACCGAATGGCGCGGATATGATTCGTATCAACAGTATGGCCAAAACCGTCGAAGCAAAACGACCGACTATATTCGAATTTACGCTCATCGATTTCTGTAAATCGCTGATTGAAACCATGGCCCGAAAACAAAAAAACTGTACCGTTTACCTGTATACATTATTACAATTACGCGACAAATCGAATACAACAGTAACGTCGTCGGTTTCGATCCCCAATATAAATCAATATGTATCCATGTACGTAAACGCATTGACCGAATTGGCCAGTAAAAAAATATCCGTTCGCGAAGCATTTCAACAATCCTATGAAAACATCGAAAAAAATCAAAATCTACTGAAATACGGCGATATCACATTATATTCGCACCAACAGGACCTGTTCACCATTTGTAAACAATCGCCCGAAACCCCCAAATTGGTATTATATATGGCGCCCACCGGCACCGGGAAAACGCTATCCCCACTGGGCCTCTCGAACCAATACAAAATATTGTTTGTATGTGTAGCGCGACATGTAGGATTGGCCCTTGCAAAAGCGGCGATTTCAATGGAGAAAAAAGTGGCCTTTGCATTCGGATGTACTACCGCGTCCGATATCCGACTCCACTATTTCGCCGCGTCGACCTATACCAAACATCGCAAATCGGGTGGAATAGGTAAGGTCGATAATAGTATAGGAGACCGCGTCGAAATTATGATTTGTGATGTTCAATCGTATTTGACGGCAATGCATTATATGCTTGCATTTAATTCGGAAGAATCGATTATTACGTATTGGGATGAACCGACGATTACGATGGACTACGAAACACATCCTCTCCATGAAACTCTTCATCGCAATTGGACCGAAAATCAGATTTCCAAAGTGATTTTGTCATGCGCCACTCTGCCAAAAGAACACGAAATTGCAAGGACACTCCAAGATTTCCGTTTGCGATTCATTCAGCCCGACGAACCGAGTATTCTGCCGGAAATACATACTGTGACCAGTTTCGATTGTCGTAAAACGATTTCAATCTTAAACAAAGACGGCAAATGCGTATTGCCACATCTACTGTTTTCAAACTATCGTGAGGCACTGGAGTGCGCGGAGCATTGTGAACAAAACAAAACACTATTACGGTATTTTGATTTGGCTGAAATCGTCCGATTTTGTGAGTATGTGAACGATAATCACATGGTAGACGAACGAGTTTCAATCGATACGCGATTCAAAACAATTTCCGATATTACGATGGATTCGATAAAAATATACTATTTGGATGTCTTGAAAAATGTTGACTCGGAAAGATGGACCGAGATATTTGAATATATGGCATCGAGTCAAAAGTCGAAATTTGCGAATAGACAGACATTAGCACAGTCAAATCAAGCACCGCCAGGTACAAACATCACCACGTCGGACGCGTATACTCTGACCGATGGACCCACGATTTACTTAGTAAATGATGTGAATAAAATCGGGCAATTTTGTGTTCATCAATCGAATATTCCGGAAGCAGTGTTTACGAATATTATGAATAAAATCGAGGAAAATGAACGGATTCGGCAAGCGATATCGATTCTCCAAAAATCGATGGAAGATAGTTTGGCACCCGATGCCGAAAAAGATAAAAAGGCGGCGAAAGAACAGTTCAATCCGGCAGTCAAACTAATCCTGGAAAAAATCGAAGCGGCAACGGGGCAAATTCAAATGGTCCAATTAGAATCGCGGTATATTCCGAATACGATACAACACCAACAAAAATGGGCACCGAATGGCGACGTCGTGAAAAACGCATATGTGTCGCAAATCGAAGAGGAGCATATCAAGGAAATCATGGAAGTCGACGTATCGAGTCAACTAAAAATGTTACTGTTGATGGGAATCGGACTATTCGAAGAAACCCCGAATATTCAATATATGGAATTAATCAAACGATTGGCTTATGAACAAAAATTATATTTGATTGTTGCTTCTTCGGATTATATTTATGGAACGAATTACCAGTTTTGCCACGGATTCATCGGAAAAGATTTGACTAATATGACACAGCAAAAAACGATACAGGCGATGGGAAGAATCGGGAGGAACAATATTCAACAAGAATATACGGTCAGGTTCAGGGACGACACGATTTTAGCCAATTTGTTTAAACCGGTGGAACATAACTTGGAAGCAATAAATATGTCGGAATTATTTTGTGGATAAAGTTTCGAAAACGCGTACAGTACTAACAATATTAATAATAATGTATTATATATATTTATCTATTATACATAGTCGCCGTAAAATGTCTCAAAAGATGGCGCCTCCCCAAACTCCTACGACTATCGTCTCCGGAAATCTCCAGAAAAAAACAGTATGTTTGAATATGATTGTAAAAAATGAATCACATATTATTCTCAAAACACTTACCAATATAATTAGTAAAATGAAAATCGATTATTGGGTAATTGGTGATAATGGTTCAACCGATAATACAAAACAAATCATCACCGATTTTTTCTATGAACACAAAATAAAAGGTGAATTATATGACGACGAATGGGTCAATTTTGGACATAATCGAACCAAGGCACTTGAACGAGCATATAATAAAACCGATTTTATTTTTATTTTTGATGCAGATGACGAAATTTGTGGGGATTTTATTTTACCAATCGACTTTTTGAGCGCCGATGGATATAATTTAAATTTTAAATCGGGGTCAAACTCGAAATACAAGCGCATGTGTTTAGTAAACAATCGGATAAAATGGAAATATGTAGGTGTTCTACATGAATGTATCGAATATGGTGGAACCGAGCCGATTATTACATATAATATGCTTGGAGATTACTATATACAATCAAATCGTTTAGGTGCTCGAAGCAAAGACCCCCATAAATATTTAAAAGATGCACAAATGTTAGAAACTGCATATTATAAGGCGGTCGAAGAGAATGATGATATGCAAAATAGATACGCATTTTATTGCGCCAACAGTTACCGAGATGCCGATAATGTCGAGAGAGCAATTGAATGGTATAAAAAGACATTGGAAAGTGATGGATGGATACAAGAACGATATGTTTCGTGTTTAAATTTATATGAATTATATAACAAACAAAAAGACGGTCCAGTCGGATTATATTATTTGGTAAAGGCATACAAATATGACAAAAACAGAGTAGAAGCCATTTATGAACTGGTAAAATATTATTGTATTGAAAAAATGAATGATGTTGCATATATGTATTACACATTAATTCAAGATTATTATGAAAATAAATCATTATCGGATGCACTGACTGACAAATTGTTCATTCGACCAAACGATTATTTCTTTTATTTTCCGTATTATATGATTATTATATGTGAACGACTAAAAAAATACACAAATGGAATACGAATGTATGAAATTATTTTCGAAAAAAAAATGGAAGGTGTTTCGCAATGGTGGATAGATAATCTAATACATAATCTACAATTTTTTATTGATAAAGTAGACATATCTACAAATCCATTGTTTTTCACAAAATGCGAATCGTATTTGAATTGGTTAATTGAAAATAAATATACGATTGATAATGAAATGATTAAAAGATTTATTGGTTATGGATTAAATATCGACAATTTGAATGAGGTTTTGACGAAAACAGAGACAAAATCAGATTCGGAAATGTCGACGAGGGATTTGGCGGAAAACGTAGATGATAGTCAAAGGAGTTCTAATAAAATATTAATTTATGTCGGGTTTAGTGGCGAACCTTGGAATTTAACATATAGCAAGAACAACGCACTTGGTGGTTCAGAACGTGCAGTCATTTATTTGTCACAAAGTTTACCAAAAGGGTTCGATATATATATTTGCGGCGCGGTTACCGAAGAAACGGTCGATAATATTCATTTTGTAAATTTATCCAATATTAAAAAATTAATAAAAACCACGTATTTTCAAACAATTATTGTTTCTCGATATATTGCTTTTTTTGAAATGTTTTCGGATTTTAAAACAAATAATACGTTTATATGGGCACATGATACAGAATTTATGTCAAGTGGTTCAAAAAATTCAAGTGAACAAATATTGAATAAATGGAACAAGCGAATTGATAAATGCGTATGTTTAACCGAATGGCATAAAAATGAATTTGTTAAAAAATATCCGATATTACTAGAAAAGTTTGTCATTATAAACAACGGAATTTGTCTAGAATTGTTTCCGGAAATTAGACCCGAATATAAAAAGGTAAAAAATCGGTTTATTTATTCATCTCGGCCAGAACGAGGTCTTACACGTTTGCTTGAATTATGGCCAGAAATTTGTAAACAAATGCCCGGTGCCGAATTAAAAATTGCCATGTATACAGATTTTCCAAGTAATACAAACGAACAAACACAACACCAAATAATAACAAAAGATTCCAGTATTGAATATATGGGCAAATTGGAACCGGCCGAACTATATAATTTAATGGCATCTTCTGAATATTGGTTATATCCAAATTGCTTTGACGAGACGTCATGTATCAGTGCAATGGAAATGTTGTATAGTAATGTAATATGTTTATATTATCCAAATGCAGGATTAGTCGATACAATTGGAGAATATGGAATTAAAGTAAAACCGGGTAATGAAATAAAATCTATTTTAGATTTGACGGAGAATTCAAAACAAACAATTCGAGAAAATGGACGAAAATATGCAAAAAGTTGTTCATGGGACAATCGAGCAAAAAAATGGGAATATTTAATGTTGAATGGATACAACGCAGTAACGCCAGCGGAAGAATCGAAACAAAATACAGCTTTAATTATTGAACCCAGAGATTTGGATAAATTACCTACCATTATAAATGAATATTTCAATGTATTGGGTCCAAAATGGAAAATCGTATTTTATTGTGGGGCGGGATTAAAACAAAAATGGGCATCGCAATTAGACAAATCCGTTGAAATTCGCGAAATGTCGGTGAAAAATCTATTACCAAATGAATACAATGATTTGTTAAAAAATAAACTATTATGGGAATCACTGTATGGTGATTTTGTATTAACATTTCAAGCCGATACATGGATTCTAAATCAATCACCTTATACAATCGATTATTTTATGAATTTGAATAAAAGTTATATAGGTGGAAATATGAAATTAACGTTTCATGAATTGAATCGAGAGCGGATATATCCAAAATATATGAATTTTAATGGCGGACTTTCGTTAAGAAAACGCGCCGATATGATTAAGATTATTGATGCATTCGGCTCTGAAAAAACAATTGAACCATCACGAGATTCGACTAAAATCCAAACTGATGCAGAAGATGTTTATTTTACGCTGGGATGTTATCATTTGGGGTTTCCGATTGGTGACGATGAAAATTGTGGGCATTTTGCGCTTATGGCATTTTTTCACGAAAAATGTTTCGGAATTCATCGACCGCTCTATGCAAGAGATAAATTTCTCGAAACATACCCGGATTTGATAAACAAATGTTATATTTAGAAGAAACCTTCGCTTCAGTTCCGAAAGCTACAGTTTCTGTGTCTGTAACTTCTGTACTACGCAATTACGTTACATCCACTACTCCGTCTAGGGACACAACGTAGCGTTGCGTTGCGTAGCGTAGCAAAGAAGTGGCATAACCAGAATACGGTTGTTTGTATTGCACAGCGAGGCGAACCACTTGGCGGGCCAGTGAAGTATTCTAAATTTCCGCCATATTTTATTTGACCGTTCTAGTCAAATAAAACAATAAATATTTACAGTCCGCCAACAACGCTATGTGTATAAGGATTTCCCTTCAGAGCATCCAACATTTCGGGTGAATTTCGGTCCATTTGAATCGTCGAATAAAGACCATTATTATTTCCCTGCATTCGCCCCATATTGGCAACATCGGGAGATTGATAAGGCATTCCGGGGTTGAGCGCCCGTGAATTTTTCAAATAATTATCCTTGGGATTCGATTTCATGTTAATATTCGAATTTAGTAAACTCATGTTCCCGCTGGGAGTATACGATGCAAGAGTCGAGGATTTCATGTCATTGTTACGTTGATTGTATTCCGCGTCATAGGGTCTCGGTTGACGCGACCGTTCGCCCGCCGATGCATTTCCGGCATAGTAATAATCGCTGGTCGTTTGGCGCGCCGTATTTGTACCCTGATATTCGGTAACTGCATAGGCCCCACCGCGTTGATTCGCGTTAATATTCAAGTGGAATTTCGAATTTTCGGTAGTTTCGCGAATGGTCACTGCCGGTCTATCGGCCGGATTAAAAATATACGATTCGGGGACGACCGATTTGGGATTTTGATAAGGTCGTAATGTGCCAATGGTATTTTCTTTACGCGATGGGCGAAGAATATCCATAAGGGGAGCAATCGCGGCACCAAACGCACCACCTACCGCTCCAAAATAATTATCCGGTTTGTTTTCATGATTGGAAGTACGATTATTGGGATAAATATTTTTGGATTTCATTCCATAATCGGCATCACTTGCATAATTTCGACCGCTTGCATTGGCGCCAGAAATGGGTACAGCGCCCAATTGTATATTCGTCGATGGCCGGTACTCGCCTACAACATGATCATAATTGCTAGAATTGCCTGAATTACCAGCACCACCATATGCTGTGCCAGTATAATCGACCGTTGTTTCGGGTCGACTTACATAACGGTCGACTTGGATAGGTCTCAAGGTTTGCCCTTTCTCTAATCCGGTCGTTGTCAATAATCGGTCAGGGCCCATTGCATAAGTGGTGTCGGGTCTATTTTTTTCCATTTGACCGATTGAACCAATGTTCTGAATATGACTCATGGCGGGACCTTCGTGACCAAACAACATATTACCAGATGGTTTTGGGTTATTCGACACACGCAGTTCGTCAGCCGTTTTTGGTAACCAAGCTTCGCGATCCATCATACCCGAGTTAAATCCCCCCGAGCCATTGGAAGTATATCCGAGACCAAGACCGGGGCCAACATGTTCTTCGGCAAATGGATTTACATTTGACATTTTCATTCCCACGTTCACACGGGATTGATAAAAGTCGGAATTATTGGGGGCACCATAGGCGTATTGAAGATGTTCGCCTGGCGAAAACAGGGGCGATTGTTCTTTTTTAGAAATCGATTGAGAACCCGACCCACCCATATTATCTAAAATCGATTCGTTGCTATTAGATTCCACTTGATATTGTCGAATTTTACTTCCGAAAAAAGGGACCATGTTATTATGTTTAAAATAATCTCCTTCGACCTTATCACCGGTCAATGAATAATATTCGGCATTTCGTGAACTATCACTTGCACCAGCACCTGCAGCCGCCATTTCTTGATTTTTATTGGGATTAAAATATTTATCGGTATATGTATAATTCGGTTGATACGTATTCACTGTGGAAAGAGAAGACGTTAGGTCGACATCAGGTGAATCGATTGGGTATTGCGATGGATAATTTTTATCTTGCATGTTGGTATTAGGTAAATCTCCGCCCCTACGATTTGCAAAGGATTCTTTTTTACATGTCGGATTTTTAGATTGATTACTTACAAAATATAAAGAGGCCAATGCAACCATAGGTATAGCGATTTCCATTATATTATTATAGTTTGATATATATAATTATATAAGACATTATATAATTATTTTTTAAACGGCACATACATCCAAAACCATCATTTATAACCAGGTCGCGAGCAATTGGACTCCGTTCCGCCAATACACATCGAACGGCCGGTCAAATAATATTCCACATTCATATTCGCCTCTCCGCGAACCATCGGAATAGAAGGTGTAAAATTATCTTTTTCTAAAATACGGGTTTGTATGTTGGATGGGAATTTTTTCTCTAAATTGGCCTGGGGATTCAGCAATGGTTCTTCCCATCGAGAATGTTCTAAATCGCGAAATGTCCATGCCGGATGACTTGCTCTTGATTCTTCCACAAATTCGCTGGTCTTGGGAAAAGAGACTTGACTGGTAGATGCAGCTGCCGTTTTATAATTATTTAGACCGACCACATCACGATTCAATGGTCTAGTCAGACCGCGCAAATCGCTTTCTAAATTGGTGGTATTGGTCATCAGGTTGGCACCCCATTGTTGAAGTCGCATTTGTGGGTCTTCGAAATAAGGCAAATTATCACCGGGACCGGGTTTATCAAGCATATAACGCCCTGAAAAACTGCTTATTTGTAATTGTTTTTTAATTCGACTTGGGTCATCATGAAATCGCGTAAAAGACATCTACTAAAATAATAATAATAATAATAATATATATGTATATATAGAATGGGTATTTACAATATAAGGAAATAATAATTTCGCCAAATAATCATTTAAAATAATTGTTTGTTTGTATAATAATATAACCGACAAAATGACCACCAATATGCCTAAACTATGTCTCAATATGATTGTCAAAAATGAAAGTAAAATTATAGTTCGTTTGCTCAAATCAGTTGAATCCATCATTGATAGTTATTGTATATGTGATACGGGTAGCACGGATGATACGGTCGCTCTGGTCGAATCGTTTTTCAAAGAGCGCAATATTCCGGGTAAAATAGTGTATGAGCCATTTCGCGATTTCGGGCATAACCGGTCGTTCGCCCTAAACGCATGTAAAAATCAAACAGACGCCGATTATATTTTATTGCTAGATGCCGATATGATTTTTTATTTGGACAAGAAAATTAGTCCAGCCGCTTTCAAGAATGCTCTCTGCAAAGCCAATGCTTTTTCGATATTTCAAGGCACCGATAAATTCTATTATAAAAACACACGTATCGTAAAAAACAATATGGATACCTCGTATTGGGGTGTGACCCATGAATATCTGAATTTACCACCAAATACATTAAATCTGACACTCGAAAGAGACCAAGTGTTTATCAAAGATGTCGGGGACGGGGGGTGTAAAACAGATAAATTTGAGCGAGATGTTGCGCTACTAAAACGAGGACTTGAAGAACATCCGAATAATGCCCGATATACATTTTATTTGGCGAATAGTTATCTCGATTCGACACAATATCAATGTGCCATCGATACCTATAAAAAACGTATCGAAATGGGGGGGTGGCAAGAAGAAGTATGGTATTGTTATTATCGAATTGGTAAAGCATATATGCAAATGGACGATACGTCCAATGCCATTTATTATTGGATGGAGGGGTATAATTTTTACCCAAATCGTATCGAAAACATATATGAAATTGTGAAACATTATCGGACCGCCAACAAAACTAAATTGGCTGTTTGGTTTTATTGCATGGCGAATCATTCGCGAAATACATACAAACAAATCGATAGTCTCTTTTTACAAAAAGACGTGTATGATTATAAATTGGACTATGAAATGTCGATTTTGGGGTATTATTATAATCCCAATAACATAAACATGCAAAAATTTTGTATGAATGTATTGGCGAATTCGAGTGACGGTTCAAATACTTGTAAAAGCGTACTGAAAAATTATAAATTTTACGTAGGCGCCATAAAAGAATGGGATGTGCTGAGCCAGAATAAAAGGGATGTTTTACAAAATTGTTCTAATTACGTCGGGACAGAAACGTTCGTATCGAGTAGTCCATCCATCGTTTATGACAAATCCGGAAATCTGGCGGTGAATGTACGATATGTGAATTATCGGATTAATGAGAACGGGGGGTACGACAATCAATCGTTTATTGAGACCAAAAATCGATTGTCCATTATAGATACGTCTCGGTCAAACGATTGGTCTATTAAAAACACGACCACCATAAAACACGATACATTACACGATTGTAGATACATCGGTATAGAAGACGTTCGATTATTCTGTGACAGTACCAGTGACAGTACCAGTGACAGTACCAGTACCAGTACCAGCGCCGGTAAATTGTTGTATAATGCCAACCGAGGTCTAATCGATGGTCGAATGGTTATTGAGCATGGTTCGATAGACCCCAATACAGGACAAACCGTTTCTGGGTTTATGATAAAACCGGACCAGACAAAATGTGAGAAAAACTGGACCATGTTTTCGGCTGTTGTTAGTAAACGGGTCAAGGTCGTATATAATTGGTCGCCGATGATTATTGGCGACATCGGCCAAAAAGACCATGAAAATAATTGTAATTTTATACAAACACATGAAGTAAAAACCCCGGCATTTTTCAAACATTTACGCGGATCAACGAACGGCCAAAATATCGATGACGAGATTTGGTTTATTTGCCATACGGTCAGTTACGAAGACCGGCGATATTATTACCATATATTTGTGGTTCTCGACGCAAATACATATGCAATCAAAAAATATTCGCCCTATTTTACATTTGAAAAAAACAAGGTGGAATATACACTGGGGTTTGTTTATAGTCCAGATACGAATCGATTTTTGATTGGATATAGTTTGATGGATAGGCAAACCGAATATATCGAGATTCCGAAGGAAAACGTGGACGAAATGATGATTTCTGTATAGAAAAAAATAGCAGAGTTCTCTATATACAATAAAAATGTTCATAAATCTATTGGCGTTTTGTCTATTGTATATGGCGTCTGCATATGATAATAGCGATGCAAATATCGGTGTATGGTTGAGCGGAGCATCCTATTGTTCCAAATCGAATTATATGACGATGAAACTTGGTGGACCGGCTAAGGGATTCGTCGTAGACACCATTTTACATGACAGTAAAACCGATTTACTCGGATATACCGGGTTCCATCCGCCGTCAAAATCAATTTATATGGTATTTCGCGGGTCGTCGTCCATATTAAATTGGTTAGACGATTTCGAAGTCAAAAAAACGGCCTACGAAACATTCCCTGAATCAAAAAGTACAGTTCATACTGGTTTTTATAAAGCGACCAAAAATTTGTTGAATCAAACCGAATCATCGATAAAAACACTACGAAAAAAATACCCAGATTATCGAGTCATAAGTACGGGACATTCGCTCGGAGCGGCGATTGCACAAATGATGGCAATGGAAATGGCGAAAATAGGAATTACGGTACAAATGTATAATTATGGTCAGCCCCGTGTCGGAGATAAAACCTACGCCGAATTAGTGAACAATGTTCTCGGTGAATATAATCGATTCACTCATAATAGAGATATGGTAGTACATTTGCCGCCGAAAAAAGAAATGGATTATTACCATTCTTGTCAAGAACGGTTTGAGTCGGAAGACGGCTCGGTCAAAACATGTAGCGCGGCCAATTGCGAAGACGAAACATGCAGTGAGCAATATTCGATGATACATACAAATTCAAAGGACCATATGGCCTATTTAGGACATGATCTGGATTGTGGTTCGAGCACAATATCGTGATTATTATTATTATTATTATTATTATTATCAATGAGGTTTAGCGGACAATAACCGGCCGTTTTACAGCAGCCATACGTGCGACGATGCCATTGGGTAATGCCATGCAAATGAATCCCGGCGAGGTGAGTTTTTGTGCCATATCCCATATTTGTATTTAGCCCATATCGGGTTGATAAATCCGGATATTGTGAACATAAATCGGCGATATAATCGTCCCGGTCGACTTTCGCCAAAATACTGGCTGCAGCAATGGGCGTATATAAATTATCGCCGCCCTCAATCGTCACATGTGGAATTTGTTGTAATATATCACCGACTTCATCGTATACCATATATGGTTTAAAATCGTTACCATCGATGAGTAACATATATTCGTTGTTATACCTGGACAATAACGAACCGGCGGAAGTTGCCATTTGATTAATTGTATTTGTTTCCATGACATTTCGAATACATACATGCATGGCTTTTAGTACCGCCTGTCTGATATTTATTTCATCGATTACATCGGCTTCGATGTAATGGACGTACCAAGCGACACTATTGTCTTTTATGTATTTGGCCAATTCGCGAATTTTGGTAGGAGATTTGATTTTTTTACTGTCTCGGATATCTTTATGGCAAAATGAGGCATCTTTAGGTAAAATGACCGCCGCCACATATAGTCGTCCAAAAAGAGGTCCGCGACCGGCTTCATCGACGCCGATTTCCCATTTATTATTTATATCGTAAATCGTGTTTAGTGGAATCGTTCGCTTGGCTAATTTAGAAACCGTCGCTTTCGGAACGGAAGCGACGGTTTCTGTCTCCGTAACTTCTATGCTACGCGAAACCTTCGTTTCGGTTCCGAAAGCGACGGTTTCTGTGTATGTAAAACTCCTTCGACTACCGTCTACGGAGTTTAACGATTTCCTTGCTACGCAGTGACTATCGTCTCCGGAAATCTCCACTTCTGTGCTACGCAATTCGCCTACGTTACGTCCGCTAAATTGCTGCTTCGCATCTACGTTATGTCCACTAGACGACATCATAAACTAATTAATACAAATTGTTGTCCGAGTAAATGGATTATTTTGATTGATTTAGCGGATACGATTGGTTGTTATTGTAAATCAATTTTCCAAAAAAATGTTATTTATGTATATATTTTTCGGCATATAGAATATAAATAAATATATTTTGATGCCCTCTATAAAATTAACACCATTATTGCTATTTTTATTAATATTGTTTGTCCTTGTATTGTCAAATGTAATATGTAAACGATATTTAAATGTAGAAGGGTTTGTGTCATTTCAAAAATCAAAAGCTGTCCTCGATTCGGTATTACTCCCACAATATTCAGCAACGAATCAGGTGACAAAGATATATGATAATTTGTTTTTTGATACTAAAAATGGAAACGTGATTGAAGTCACCGAAAAACAGCTTGGACCAATTGGTCAAGCTGCTCGAAATGCCGCGATTACAGCGAAGGCATTGGCCGACGCGACAGCAGCAACACCGGTTACTGCAGTAACTGCAGCAACTCTTGCAGCTGCAACAGCAACTGATTCTGCAACACAATTAATATTGACTAATTTAAAGAAACCCATTATCGATGCAGCGGCAAAAGCCGCGGCCGATCTGGCAGCAGCAACTGCAACTACGACGGCTGACGCAAAAACTGCATTGACATTGGCCGATACTACGGCAAAAAAGGCGGTAGTCGATATGAACAGTGAAATTACAGCTGCACAAAATTTATCCGGCACCGGCGCCGACGATAAAACCGATGTAAGCGGGACCACGATTGAAACTATATATATAGTGAAACGTGATGGTACTGTTAATTTGTCTGGATATAAAACAGAATTAATTGGCGGAGATGTGAAACCAACTGATACAGCTGAAAGTAAAATAACATCGACAACAAGTGCATATATATCATGGGGGTATGTTACGCATAAAACGAAAACCGATGACCAATATCAATTATTTTATATGCCTTGGAATACAACTACATATTTACATATTATAAAACTTGGAACGGATGCAACCGGAACAAATGTATCTTCCATGTTATTTGGGTCCGGCGATATAAAGGCAAATCATCCATATACAACACCACAAAGTGCAATTCCAATAACCGGTGATGCCGAAGTATCTGATGCAAGTAATAACACATATGTTAAAAATTCATATTATGATTCGAGTAAAAATTTATATCAACTTGGTCATAATGTACAATATGATATTGCAAATGGGAATTTAATATCACAGACTACACCGACAAGTATTGATATATATGACCGGACTGGTGCAAAGACCACTTCTACATCGACAACTGCAACAAATACCACAACTACGTTGTCGGAATCCCCGTTTTCTCCAAATATAATCACCACAAATAACTATATGGTTTTGTATACGCCAAGCGCTCAAAACACATTGGTTGCGCTTTTAATACGCGACCCAGCGAATAAAGTTCAATTTACATTGGCAAATGTGAAGCGTTTTACACATATTGGTATTGATACGGCAAATACAAATACGCCTCCTCCGATAACAACCACAAACGTATCAGGCGGTCCATCTGGTGATGGTTCAAGTGATTACTGGAAATGGTTTTGGTATTGGAATACGAACGGCGGCAGTGGTGATAATAAAGGGTTTAATAACGATTATATGTTAAAAACACAAATTATTCCACCGGTGTGTCCTACTTGCCCCAATTGTCCAGGATCGTCTGGCTCAGGAGTTTGTACCGATTGCGGCGGCCAAGGGGGTAGCGGAACCCAAACCGGAAATGGTAGTTCGGTAGGCGGTACCGTTCTCGGAACGGTGGACGAAGCGGGAAATGTCATTAATAAAACCGTGAATACTGCAGGTAATATAGTGAATAAAACCGTGGATACTGCCGGAAATTTGTTATATGCAACCGGGTCAGGGGCCACGGGATTGGTCAAATCGGCCGGAAGCGGTGTCGGCCAAGTATTTAATTCTGCAGGTGACCTTGTATATGCTGCTGGATCCGGAGCAACCGGACTCCTACGTTCTGCCGGCACTGGCGTAACGAATATTCTTGGTAATGCAAATAATAATTATGGCGGTCCTGGATACAGTAATCAAGGATACGGAAATCAGGGCAATCAAGAATACGGCAATCAAGACAATAAAAATCAAGGATATATCGGTAAAGGCAGCGGCGCTCCAGGAATCGACCAATATTCATATTATGGCGCGTTACCGCCAAAAGGAAGTGATTTTATGCCAGTGACGGCAAGTTTCAGTGCATTTGGTAAATAAAATAAAAATCCAAAAAATACAAAAATCCCAAAAAAATATGATAATATCGAATCAAATATAATATCATATTCGTTCAAAAAAGTATAAAAAAAAAACGTGTATGTATTGGAATTGCTAAATTTTATGTTAAAATTGCACATATTTTTGCTGCTATTGTTATGACAATTAATCC
>Ga0209829_10000402_pt1 | contig 40223 bp, 30 predicted proteins | sample C_140205_EF_Meta_FD_187311 | JGI IMG/M metagenome (GOLD analysis project Ga0209829, IMG submission 187311) | Freshwater microbial communities from Lake Croche, Canada to study carbon cycling - C_140205_EF_MetaG (SPAdes) (version 2) | ecosystem: Environmental > Aquatic > Freshwater > Lake...
CAAAATCATTTGGAAATGGCTATGTTTCGTCCGGATGTGGACATCGTCGCAATTTGTGATATAGATCCCAAGGCTATTGCTATCGCAAAAAAAATGATTGCCGATAAAGGTAGGCCTTCGCCGGCTATTTATGGAAATAATGAGCATGATTTTGAAAACCTAGCTAAGCGAGCGGATCTTGACGGAGTTGTCATTGCTACTCCCTGGGAATGGCACGTTCCTATGGCTTTAGAAGTCATGAAACAAGGGAAATATGCAGGTGTTGAAGTATCAGCTACGGTCAAATTACAGGAATCATGGGATTTAGTGAATATGTTTGAAAAAACGGGTTCCCATTGCATGATTCTAGAAAATGTATGCTATCGCCGCGATGTCCTCGCTACTTTAAATATGGTACGCCAAGGCATGTTTGGGACGTTAAATCATGTTCAATGTGGATATCAACATGATCTTCGAGAAGTTAAATTCAATAATGGGACACAGGCCTATGGCGGTGGAGTTGAGTTTGGTGACAAAGGATTTTCGGAAGCGAAATGGAGAACCCAACATTCGATTGACCGAAATGGGGATCTTTATCCGACCCATGGTTTAGGCCCAGTAGCCGAAATGCTTAATATTAATCGCGGTAACCAATTTGCTTATTTGACTTCCATGGCCACTCCTTCACTAGGACTTCATGAATATATTGTGAACCAAGGTGGTGCAGACCACCCTAATGCTAAAGTGAATTTTAAGTGTGGTGATATTGTTCAAACCATGATCAAGTGTGTCAATGGAGAAACGATATTAATAACGCATGACACTAACTCGCCTCGTCCTTATTCCCTAGGTTTCCGAGTTCAGGGAACGAAAGGATTATGGATGGAAGATAATAAATCTATTTATATTGAAGGAGTATCATCAAAAGCACATCGCTGGGACGATGCTAAACCCTACTTGGAAAAATATGATCATCCTCTTTGGAAAACACATTCAGCAGATGCTGAAAATGCGGGACATGGTGGAATAGATTATTTCGTATTAAGAGGTTTTATCGAAGCCATTAAAAACAAGGTGGCCCCTCCTATTGACGTATATGATGCTGCGGCATGGTCGGCCATCTCTCCTTTATCCGAGCAATCCATTGCTAAAAATTCTGCTTCCATAAAAATACCTGATTTCACAAGAGGTAAATGGAAGACAAATAAACCTATATTTGCACTAAATGACTCTCATTAAAAACCTATGACAACTAACTCTAAATCTACGAACGGCCCTTTAATGATGATTGGGATACTATTTTTTGTATTCGGCTTTATCACTTGGGTTAATTCAGTATTAATTGCATTTTTTAAAGACGCGTTCCAACTCAACAATTTTGATTCCTTATTAGTCACTTTTGCTTTTTTCATTTCTTATTTCGTTATGGCTATTCCATCATCTTGGGTATTAGCTAAAACAGGTTTTAAAAAAGGGATGTCTTTAGGCTTATTGTTTATGGCCATAGGTACTCTTTTGTTTATTCCTGCGGCTAAGATGGCTAATTATACCATGTTTTTATTTGGGCTTTTTGTAATCGGAACAGGGTTAGCACTATTGCAAACGGCATCCAATCCTTATGTCACCATTTTAGGCCCTAGCGAATCTGCAGCCAAAAGAATCTCGGTGATGGGAATTTGTAATAAAGTAGCTGGTATTTTAAGCCAATTTATTTTTGGGGGATTGTTCCTTTCCACAGGCTTAATTGGCAATGAAAAACTTAATACCGTGATTACTCCATATGGTATTATGACCGTTATTCTAATTGCTTTAGCTATTTGGGTTTGGTTTTCTAGCCTACCTGAAGTTGATGCTGAAGATGTTAAACAAGACCATGATGCGGTAAATGATAGCGTTTGGTCCTATCCTAACCTCGTTTTAGGGCTCATTGCTTTCTTTTTATATGTTGGCGTGGAAGTTATTGCCGGAGATACCATCATTAATTACGGAGTTTCACAAGGCTTTGACAAAGATGTAGCGAAAATATTTACTACTTATACGCTTTATGGAATGCTAGCTGGATATATTGTTGGAATTCTGTTTATTCCCAAATACTTATCCCAACAAAAAGCATTGAACTATTCTGCGATTTTAGGCATCCTTTTTTCTATCGGAGCTATTGTTTTCACTGGCTTTACTTCCGTTTTATGTTTAGCTTTATTGGGTTTAGCAAACGCACTTATGTGGCCTGCTTTATGGCCTTTAGCGATTCAAGGTTTGGGTAAATTCACCAAATTAGGTAGCGCATTGATTATCATGATGATTTCAGGAGGAGCTTTGCTTCCATTACTTTATGGGAAAATAGCGGATCAAATTGGTGATACCCAAAAGGCCTACATTATAATGATTCCTTGCTATATTTTTATTTATTTTTATGCAACAATTGGACATAAAAAGAGTTCATGGTAGTATAATTATGGGTTGAAATCTTCAGATTTTAATGTAATTGATGAGGCATTTTGTAAATTTGGTTTTAATATAAAGTATGTCAACGGATTCGTCTATCTCAAATTTAATTTCTGACGGTAATAAGTATGCGACTTCACTTGTAGCATACCAACGAAGAATAACAATTCCTGTTGAAGTAGGCCATGTTTTCATAGGTTCCGATTTTCCTATTCGCATTCAATCGATGACCACGGTGGATACCATGGATACGCAAGGTTCCATAAATCAGTCCATCCGAATGATCGACGCTGGTTGTGAAATTGTACGAATAACCGCTCCGTCAGTAAAGGAAGCACAGAATTTAGAAAATATACGGAAAGGGCTTCGATTGAAAGGTTACCAAACCCCTTTAGTAGCTGATATTCACTTTACCCCCAATGCCGCTGAATTGGCGGCTCGAATTGTCGAAAAAGTACGTATAAATCCAGGTAATTACGCAGACAAAAAGCGCTTTGAAGTCATTGATTATACAGACGCTTCTTATCAATCGGAGTTAGAAAGAATTCGAGATAAATTTTTGCCTTTGGTCAAAATATGTAAAGAATATGGTACTGCTATGCGTATTGGAACAAATCATGGTTCTTTATCGGACCGAATTTTAAGTCGGTATGGCGATACTCCTCTGGGTATGGTTGAGTCTGCTTTAGAATTTTTGCGTATTTGTGAGGATGAAAACTATTATAACATTGTCTTGTCTATGAAATCTTCCAACACGCAAGTGATGGTGGAAGCGTACCGACTACTAAGTAAAAAATTAGAAGAAGGTTTATTTAAAGCTTATCCTTTGCATTTAGGGGTAACTGAGGCTGGTGAAGGAGAAGATGGTCGAATTAAATCGGCGGTAGGTATCGGTACTTTATTAGAAGATGGTTTAGGCGATACCATCCGTGTTTCATTAACCGAAGACCCTGAATTTGAAATCCCCGTAGCTCAAGAAATGGTGCGACGATTACAAACTCGATCAAGTCAATCTTCACCTATTCTTCCATGGAAAGGAAAATCTGATCATTTTGACTCGCCCATCCATCCTTTTTATTACGAAAGACGCCATTCAAATGAGGTCCTAAACTTTGGAGGCAAACAAGTACCTCGCGTAATTGCTGATTTTTCTTCGTTGACAGATTTGTCCATGGATGATTTAAAGTCGATTGGTCATTTTTATTTACCAGAGCCTGATAAGTGGGCTATGAATGACTTAGGGGCAGATTATATATTCACGGGAGATCAACATATTTCGTTTATGCTACCGAACGGATTAAGACAAATTCAGTCTTCATCTATTTGGTTAACACATCAAATAAATACCATATACCCACAGTTTACCTGGGATGAATGGTGTAGATCCTCGAGTAAACATCCCAACATCAATTTCATCAAGATCAATGCGGCTAGTCTAATTGGGGATGTGACTCTGTTACACAATTTAAAAATAGAGAAGCAAGTAGTTATCATTTTGTATTCCACAAATGAACATAAAATGCCAGAAATTAGGCGCGCATTTTTTGACTTAATCGATCATTCAATACTGAGTCCAGTGATTATTCAATTGGACTATAAAGAGGTAACAGATCAACAATTACAGATTTATGCCCCTACTGATGCGGGAGCTTTATTGGTCGACGGATTAGGAGATGGCATCATAATATCCACTTCGGGTTTGAAAAAATCTTTTGCACTTCTTAATTCAACAAGCTTTGGGACCCTGCAAGCTAGTCGGGTTCGAATATCAAAAACGGAATATATTTCATGCCCTTCCTGTGGGAGAACATTATTTGACCTTCAAGAAACGACGGCTAAAATTCGCCAAGTAACGGATCATTTAAAAGGAATTAAAATTGGGATTATGGGTTGCATCGTAAATGGTCCTGGGGAGATGGCAGATGCGGATTATGGCTATGTAGGGACTGGAAAAGATAAAATAGCCTTGTATAAAGGACAAAATGTGATAAAAAAATCGGTGCCGGCTCATTTGGCCGTTGACGAATTAATCCAACTAATTAAAGATCATGGCGACTGGAAAGACGCCCCTGAAAAATAAAATCATGAGCAGACTTAAAGAACAATTTAATTTAACAGAGGTATTTACTTACTTTGTTCGCGTATTCAAGAAACCCAAGCCAGGTGCTGCGACTAATTTTAACATTAGGACCATGCATACCATTAATAAAATATCCATTGTGATGTTTTTGTTTTGTTTATGTGTGATGTTGTACCGAGCTTTCCTTCGCTAATTAACGAAGCCCAAATTTGCACCAATTTACCTGTGCATATTTTAAAGCCTTCTTATCCTTGGTTTTACTCTTCACATAATCGCATAAATATTGGTACTCTTTAGGACCTGGAGCATTGGGTAAAACATTGATTAAATTTTGAATCACTTTGATTCCTGCAGCAGGGTTTTTCTGCTTAAAGAATAAGTTACTCTCAGCAAGCCAAGTTCTTCTGATAATACCACCGGGATCCATTCCCGATATTTTCATTTGACTTTTTATTTTATTTATACTTTTTGAATTCAAATTATTGATTTGGGAAGTTAGTACAATCTGAAAAATATTTTCATAAATCATCCGAACCATATTAGGATCAAACACTTTGTTGTATTCTGGTAAATGAGTGATAAAATAATCAAATAATTCATTGTCATGGTTCATCATGACTGTCTGAAGAATGTTTAATGTTCCCTGCGTGACATATTGATTGGAAGGCAATACTTTGGCAAATTCTTGCATCATTTTGATGTTGGTCATTGTATCTCCCATGATTCTTGCATATTGAGCATAGTTTAACAAAAATGCCGGATTTCGATCCCCCGCATTGTACTTGGCTGGAAAATTACCCACTTGCTCCTGTGGATTAGCCGCTTTCTGACCGATTAGGTTTACGCTGATGACTGAATTGTCTTTTTCTCCAAAAGCTTTTACTTGGACTACTTTCATCGTTTTAGGTTCAAAAAAAATAAAGGTAGGCGTCGCATTAATGATGATTTTATAGCGCTTAAGAATAGCTAGGTTATCAGGATTATTAACATCCAATTGGAAATTTATAAAGTTTTTGTTGTAGACATTGCCCACTTGAGGTTGTGCAAAGGTTCCCTTAAATGACATGCAAACATGACAGTCGGGTGCATATGCCTCAACAAATAGTAATTTATTTTGTTGTTTAGCGGCATTTAGAGCTACATTAAAATTACTTGTATTTATGAAATTAATCCCTTTTTGCCCGAAGGATAATTGACTAATTGTAAGAAAAAAAAATAGGTATTTATTGAATTTCATCTTCATTTATTTAACGCCCTTATCAACTTCTAAAATTTCCTTTTGTAAATGAGAAGACAGTGTCCGACATACTTGCTCAATTTCTTGTGAAAAAAAGGCATCTCCAGTAGCCTGTAAAGATGCTTCAGATACTGTTCCCATGATCTCTATAAAAAACCGTTTCATGTCTAATACTTCCATGTCCTTAGTCCACAAAGGTAAGGTTAAAGTTCCTTTGTGGTAAGGATCCCAAGTGGCCACTAATATCGCTTTGGTTTCTTCAATGCCCTCATTTGGGTTATCAGTGGCGGACCAAGTAATATTTTCAGGAATATTTTGATCGTCCAATTGAATTTTAAAATTTATTTCTGACTGTTTCATTTATTATGAGGGATTTTTCAAATCTTGGGTGTTATTCAATCCCAATTAATCTGTATTTTTGTACAAAAGTAAGAAAACTTAATGGTTCGAGCAGAAATTATTACAATTGGAGATGAGATTCTTTATGGTCAAATATTGGACACCAACACCCAATGGATCAGTTTTGAGTTAGATAAATTAGGGATTAAGACGATAAGAAAGTCTTCTATTGGTGATTCTGAAGATGAAATTACATCTATTTTGCATGAAGCAAAATCTAGAGCGGATGTCGTTTTTATTACGGGTGGGCTTGGACCTACAAAAGATGATTTAACTAAAAAAGTACTAGCTGATTTTTTTCAGTGCTCATTGGAAATCAATGAGGATGCATTAAATGATGTGACTGAATTTTTTTTGAAACGAGGCCGAGAGTTGACCGATATTAATCGAGGTCAATCTTTCTTACCAACTAAAGCCCAATTTATTCCTAATAAGCAAGGTACTGCTCCATGTATGTGGTTCGATGAATTCGGTGTTATTTGGGTTTCAATGCCTGGAGTTCCTTATGAGATGAAAGCTATCATGGAAAACGAGGTTATTCCAAAATTGGTCTCCCATTTCAAAACCCCTATTATTTATCATAAAGTGATTAAAACGATAGGTATTGGTGAATCATATTTATCTGATTTAATTCAAGACTGGGAATTATCCCTTCCTACCCATATAAAACTGGCTTATTTACCTTCTCTTGGCATCGTAAAACTAAGACTTACGGCTTTTGGAGAAGACATTGAAAAATTAAAATTGGAAGTAGAAAATCAAATTGATGCGTTGCGTCCTTTGATTAATTCCTATATTTTTGGGTATAATAAGGATGAAATATCTGAGGTTGTGGGCCAATTACTTCTTAATAATAAGGCTACGATTTCTCTCGCCGAAAGTTGTACCGGGGGGCATTTATCACATCAATTTACTCAAGTTCCTGGTTGTTCGGAATATTTTATGGGTGGAGCCATTTCATATTCCAATGAGATAAAAAAAAATATACTGAAAGTTTCAGAATCAATTTTACATATAGATGGTGCCGTCAGTGAATCTTGCGTTTCAGCTATGGCTAAATCCGTTAGAGAAAAATTTAAAACGACGTATGGTATAGCTACTTCTGGGATAGCAGGTCCCGATGGCGGCACTAATGAAAAACCGTTAGGGACCGTTTGGATTGCTTTGGCTTCTGAGGGAGAGCTAATCACAAGAAAGCTACAATTAGGTGGCAATCGATTGCAAAATATACATATGACTTCATTAAATTCATTGAATTTGATTAGGCGATATTTATTAAAAGATTTATAACAGACTTATGGCTATAACGGAAATTATCATGCCCAAAATGGGCGAAAGCATTATGGAAGCGACTGTTTTAAATTGGTTAAAACAGCCTGGTGATTATGTAGAGGCAGATGAATTTATTGTTGAAGTGGCCACGGACAAAATTGATACCGAGGTTCCCTCTCCAATTGCTGGATATTTAAAAAAAGTGTTAATTCCCGTTGGCAGTATCGCTGAAATCGGAAAAGCTATTTGTATTATTGATGCTGTGGACACACAAGAATCTAATCCTATTGGATTCAGTAATGATTCTGATGTGATGATCGAGGATGTAACGCTGTCTAATTTGACTGATTTGTCATTGGGTAATTTTAGTGCTAATTCTAGTCAAATAAATCCTTGGATTTCGCCTTTGATTAAGCAAATATGCCAACAAGAAAAAGTATCTCAACGTGAGTTAAGTGAAATTGTAGGTTCAGGTTTGGATAATCGAGTGACTAAAAAGGATGTATTAAATTACATCGCAATTCGAAATTCAAAAAGAGTTATAGCCTCAGGAACCTTAAGTCAGGGTGCGGGTTTACGTTTGCCAGGCGATGAAGTATTTGAAATGGATCGTATGCGGAAAATGATTTCCGAGAGAATGCTCGATTCCAAGCGGATTTCTCCTCACGTTACGTCATTTCTTGAAACTGACATGACCGAAATGGTACAGTGGCGTGAAAATAATAAAGCAAAGTTTCAAGAAAAATATAAAGAACCCATTACCTATACTCCTTTGTTATTTATGGCTACGGCAATGGCTATTAAAGATTTTCCAGGAATGAACATATCGGTCGAAGGAAATTTTATTGTCCAACATGCCCAAATTAATATTGGAATGGCAGTAGCACTGCCCAATGGTAATTTAATTGTACCCGTAATTCATGAAGTTGACAAGTTGACACTGGTAGATCTAACCAAAAAAGTAAATGATTTATCAAATCGAGCTCGATTAAATAAACTAAAACCAGCCGACTTAGAAGGGGGAACCTTTTCAATTTCCAATATTGGTTCATTTGGCAATCTGATGGGAACCCCTATTATCGTTCAACCTCAAGTAGGTATATTAGCATTTGGCTTGATTGAAAAAAAGGCCTCTGTGGTGAGTCGGCCAGCGGGTGATTCAATCGAAGTTCGCCAAAAAATGTTTATTTCGCATTCCTATGATCATCGCATTATCGACGGAAATTTAGGTGGGGGTTTTCTGAAAAGGGTATCTGATTATTTAGAAAAATTCAACTTTCCCGAAGAAATATAAAAGCCTTTAACTACAAAAAGCCCTCATCAAAGGGCTTTTTGTAGTTAAAATATAAAATAATCGAACTAAAACTTAGCGTCAGCTGGTTTAATATTAGGCTTGATTATTTTCAACATAGTCAATAATTTAATGACTGGATAGGTTGGATCGAACTCAAACCATTTCGATGCGAAATTTACTTGATTAGGTAATTTATGATGATTATTTTGAAATAATTCGCCCATCATGATTACATCAAATACTAAAGAGTTTTTCGAATGATCGTGGTTGTCATAATTTTGATACCCATATTTATGACCTGACCAATTTACAATTGCTCCATGCACTGGACCCATTAAAAAATGAACCGGTAATAACAGGAAAAACGCCCAATGCATATCAAAATATTTGAAGGCAATAATGTACAAGGAAGCATAAGCCACACCCCAACCCAAACGTGAAATCCAGGAATCTCCTATCTTCTCAATCGTTTTTGATACAGGATAATCGTGTTCAAAACGCTCTTCGACATTTGTCTTTCTATTCAATACCGCATTATAAATATCCTTTGTTTTCCACATCATTGTAAATACATTGCTGGAAAACATGGGAGAGTGTGGATCTTTCTTGGTGTCTGAAAATGCATGGTGCATTCTGTGTAAAACTGCATAGGCCCTCGGACTTAAAAATGAAGACCCTTGGGACAAATAGGTCAAGAAATAAAAGAATTTTTCCCAAAACTTATTCATCACAAACATTTTGTGTGCTGAATATCGGTGAAGAAAAAAGGTCTGGCTAAATAATGAAATATACCAATGTATGACGAAAGCGGGAAGTACTAATTGCATTTTTTAAGTTTAAAATTAATTACAAATATAATAAGCATTTTTATACTCTTTTTGTTTTGATTATTTTAAATTGATGATTTTAATCAATTTATGGATGTTTGAATGCGTACAGAATAATATTAGCTCCCATTTTTAAGGCTTCTTGATGCATTTCTATGGGATCTGTATAGGTACCAACATCCTCCCAACCATTTCCCAAATCACTTTCAAATGAATAAAAACAAACCAGTCTTCCCTGGGAAATGAGTCCAAATCCTTGTGAGGGTTTTCCATCATGTTCATGAATTTTAGGTAAACCTGCTGGGAAATCAAATGCCTGATGATAAATAGGATGGGTAAAGGGAAGTTCCACAAATTCTAATGCAGGAAATACTTTTTTCATTTCCCTTCTTATGTGGAGATCTAGTCCATAATTATCATCGATATGAAGAAAACCTCCCCCGAGTAAATAAGTTCTTAAATTTTGTATTTCAGCATCATTGAACAAAATATTTCCATGCCCTGTTAGATGTATAAATGGATAATTGAATAATTGTTTACTAAATAATTCAACCGTTTCGGGTGTGGTTGAAAGTTTTAAAGGTAGATTTGAATTGCAAAAATTAATCAAATTAGGCAATGAAGTTTTATTGGCGTACCAATCTCCCCCACCCGAATACTTCACTTTAGCCAATTTAATTTGTCCATATAATTGTGAGCTTAAAAACAGTAAAAATAAGAATACAATTCTATTCATAGAGCGCATGTATCAAATGGACACTGTGTGTGGCCGCTATGCAAGCCGTTTCTGTTCGTAAAATTGCACGTCCTAAACTAAAAGGTGACCAGTTGTTTGCCAACAAAGAATCACTTTCATCCCTTGAAAAATCACCTTCTGGCCCTATCAAAATATGAAAAGCTATGTTTTTATGCAAAATTTTAAATATGGCTGGATCGGCTGGATCAGCTATATGAGCAAATAAATATTGAATTGAAGGGCTTGGAATCTTAGCCAAAGGAATAAGTTCTTTGATCGATACCATAGGCTTGATCTCTGGTAAAAATAAATTTTTACTCTGCTTTAAAGCTGATATGGATATTTTTTCTAATCTATTTATTTTGATTTCCTTTCTTTCGGAATACCTAGAATGAAAAAATCCGATTGAATGAATGCCGAGTTCAGTGCACTTTTCAACCATCCATTCCATCCGCTCCATTTGTTTTGTTGGCGCCACCCAAAGAGAAATGAAGTAAGTAGGTTTTTTAATTTCTTCTAAAACATGCAATGAATTGAAAGTAGTTTTTTTAGAATCTACAAATTCTAATTCTGCCTGAAAGCGTTTTCCTTTTCCATTCAAAATATGAATTGAATCTCCAATTTTTAACCGCAACACCCTACAAGCATGAAAAGATTCTTCTTCACTTAAAAAAGACTTCAATTCAGGTTCCGATGCATAAAAAACCGGACAGCTCATCTACTCTTCCTCTGTTTTAAATGAATATAATGAGGAATCCAGTTTGAGGCTGTTCGAATTGAAATCTGAAATGAATTTTTCAATAACCTCTTCTTCTAATGCAGCTACGTATAAGGCAGCTTCTAAACTTATTCCAAAATCGAAATCTTCATCTAGCTCAACGTATTCGCTGACCTTGATATCATCATTTTCTTCTATTTCATCTATAATTTCCAAAATCATCATTTCCACCTCATCATCTAGCGCTTCATTAGCTAAATAAGTCTCATCTCTATTTTCAATGGGAACATACAAGGGGAATTGCTCGATAGCCTCCCGCTCCGCTTCTTCATATATTGTACTCGAATAATGTAATTGAAGCGTGCAAAGTATCGCATCATATACGACTTCTTTTTCTTTATAATGACCAACAAATTGAATATGAACCATTTCTTTGTCATTCCCCATTGGTAAATCTTCATCATCGATGACAATAAATGATTTATTTTCTGCAGCGCAAAGCGCTTTGAGATTAGCTATTTCTTCAGCTAAAAATCCCGGGTTATCTTGTTTTAACATAAAGATTGTTGGCTATTTAATTAATAATAATTCTCTGTACTTCGGCAATGGCCATTCATCGTCATCTACAATCAGTTCTAATTTGTCAACGGCATACCTAATTTCCTCAAAAAATCTTTTAACATTTGTTCCATACATCGTGGCTCTCTCCTCTAAATTTTCAATATTATTAGCTGTTTTTCTAGCCTCAGTCATCTCATTTTGTAAACGAACAATCGTTGATGTATATTCGGAAATCTTTTTAATCATCTCGATGGTTGGCGCAAAATATTGAGGATCTATCCCAATTTCTTTCTGTCCCTTCACATTTTCGACCAATTGAGTTTGATACTTTAATGAGGTAGATACGATGTGGTTAATCGCCATGTCTCCGATCACCCTGGACTCAATTTGAATTTTTTTGATGTAATTTTCTAATTCAATTTCATGCCTTGCATGCATTTCCTCTTTCGAATATATCCCATGCTTGGTAAATAATTCAATCGATTCCGGACGGGCATACACTGCTAAGGCCTCTGGCGTAGTTTTTAAATTGGACAATCCTCTTTTGGCCGCCTCTACTATCCATTCTTCTGAATATCCATTTCCCTCAAAGCGAATATTTTTTGACTCTTTTACATACCTTTTAAGAACTTCCATAATGGCTAATTCCTTTTTTACCCCTTTTTCGAGGACAACTTCCACCTCTTTTCTGAATATAATTAATTGGTCTGCAACAATCGTATTTAAAATAGTCATGGGTGCTGCCGAATTTGCGGAAGAGCCAACTGCTCTGAATTCAAATTTATTGCCCGTAAAAGCAAAGGGAGAAGTTCTGTTTCGATCCGTATTGTCTAGGATTAATGAAGGGATTTTATTTATACCCAATTTTAAATAAACATTATCCCCTTTTTCTAGATGAATGTCATCCAAATCACTCATGTTTTCCATTTCATCCAATACTTGGCTCATGGTAGATCCCAAAAAAACTGATACAATAGCCGGAGGAGCTTCATTGGCCCCTAAACGATGTTCGTTTCCAGCTGAGGCGATGGAAGCACGCAGCAAATCGGCGTGATCATGAACCGCTTTTAATGTGTTAACAAAAAAAGTAAGAAAACGTAAATTCTCCTTAGGTTTTGAAGAGGGAGCTAACAAATTAATACCCGTATCGGTCGCTAAAGCCCAATTGTTATGCTTACCACTTCCATTGATCCCTGCAAATGGTTTTTCGTGAAACAACACTTTCAATTTATGTTTACTAGCCACTTTAGACATCAAATCCATTAATAATGCGTTGTGATCACACGCTAAATTAGCTTCTTCAAACGTGGGGGCAACTTCAAACTGAGCAGGTGCCACTTCATTATGCCGAGTCCTTACAGGCATTCCCAATTTCATCGCCTCAATTTCAAAGTCGACCATAAACGAATTTACCCGGTTAGGTATCGATCCAAAATAATGATCTTCTAATTGTTGGCCTTTGGCCGGCGCATGCCCGAAAACAGTTCGACCCGCCATCATTAAATCAGGCCGAGCATTAAACAATGCCTCATCCACAACAAAATATTCCTGTTCAGCGCCTAACGTGGGTACGACTTTACTGATATCGCGATTAAAATAATCTTTAATGACTGCTGTAGCAGCTTTATCTACTAATTCAATTGATTTCAATAAAGGCGTTTTATAATCTAAAGCCTCGCCCGTGTAGGAAACAAAAACGGATGGAATACATAGAGTAGCCGTGCCAGCCGCATTTTCCATGATAAAAGCAGGAGAAGACGGATCCCAACCCGTATATCCCCTCGCCTCAAATGTTGACCTTATGCCCCCATTTGGAAATGAGGAAGCGTCAGGTTCCTGTTGTACCAAGGCTGATCCTTTAAACTTTTCAACAGCCTTCCCCGTACTTAAATCTATATCAAAAAATGAATCATGTTTTTCTGCAGTTGTACCCGTTAATGGCTGAAACCAGTGGGTGTAATGCGTAGCACCCTTTGAAATAGCCCATGATTTCATCGCAGCAGCCACCTCATCAGCCGCATCTCGGTCAATCTTAGTCCCAGAATTTATAGCTGTATTGATCTTTAAATAGGCCTCAGGAGACAACAAAGAACGCATCACCTCATCATTGAATGTCATGCTCCCGTAATAATCTGTTACTTTCTCTGTGGGTAATTTCACATGGATACTAGCCCGTGATTGTGCTAATTCTAATGCCTTAAATCGAGTGATGGCCATATTTTTCTTGTTTAATATACAGAGTAAAAATAACCAATTTAAACCATAAATTTAAAATTTGACGAAATGAATTTTTGAAATATAATTTTCATGGAAATAATTAAATTTTTTTAATAAAATCGAATTGTAGGTTCATAAACGTGTAAGATTTTTCAAAAAATCGTTGCAATTGTTAAATTCAAGTTTAAATTTGTATTGAATTAAAATATAAATGTATTTATTAACAAAAACACGTTTAAAATTATGGCTAAGTCTAAATTGGAGTACATTTGGTTGGATGGGTACAAACCTACCCAGAGTTTACGTTCTAAAACTAAAATAGAAAATAATTTTAGTGGTAAGTTAGCGGATTGCGATATGTGGTGTTTTGATGGTTCATCGACGGAGCAGGCTCCAGGCGGTTCCTCAGATTGCCTTTTGCGTCCTGTTTTTATTTGCCCAGATCCAGCTCGTAAGAATGCATATTTAGTGATGTGTGATGTATTAAATTCAGATGGAACTCCGCACGAAAGTAACGGCCGTGCAACGATTGAAGATGATGATAATGATTTTTGGTTCGGTTTTGAACAAGAGTATTTTTTATGGGATCCTGAAACTAACAAGCCCTTAGGTTTTCCAGCTAATGGATATCCAGCTCCACAAGGGCCTTATTATTGTTCAGTTGGTGCATCGAATGCCTATGGACGTGAAATCGTAGAAGAGCATTTAGATCTTTGTATCGAAGCAGGTCTTAATATAGAAGGTATTAATGCCGAGGTAGCTGCAGGTCAGTGGGAATTTCAAATGTTTGCCAAAGGTGCTAAAGAAGCAGGAGATCAAATTTGGATCGGACGTTATTTGTTAGAGCGCTTAGGAGAGAAATTTGGGGTATCAATTAACTGGCATTGTAAGCCTTTAGGTGAATTGGATTGGAATGGTTCTGGTATGCATGCCAACTTCTCTAACACAGCTTTACGAACTGCGGGTAAAAAAGAAACCTATGACGCTATATGTTCGGCATTTGCTCCTTTTGTTAAAGAGCATATTGACGTTTATGGAGCCGACAATCATTTACGTTTAACCGGTAAGCACGAAACCCAATCAATTGATTCTTTCTCTTATGGTGTTTCAGATCGTGGTGCTTCTATTCGTATCCCTATCGCTACCGTGGAAAAAGGATGGAAAGGTTGGTTAGAAGATCGTAGACCTAATTCTGCTGCAGATCCTTATAAAGTAGCAGCCCGTATTATTAAAACAGTTAAAACGGCCAAATATTAATTTATCTTGCATTTATATACTTTTATGAAATGAAATGGCGGGTTTTCCCGCCATTTTTGTTTTACATTTGTGCTTTTATTTTTTGAAATGAAAACGGTCGCATTTTATACCTTAGGTTGTAAATTGAATTTTGCAGAATCTAGTTCAATAGCCCGCAGTTTAGAACCTATGGGCTTCTCTCGCGTGGATTTTCAAGATTCCCCTACATTGTTTGTTATCAATACATGTAGTGTGACCGAACAAGCAGATAAAAAATGTAAAAAAGTAGTTAGAGAAGCTAAAAAAATCAATCCAGCTTCCACGGTGGTTATCATGGGTTGTTATGCTCAATTGAAACCCGAAGAAATTTCAACGATTCCTGGTGTGGATTTAGTTTTAGGGGCCAACGAAAAATTTCAATTGCCCGATTTAATTCTCCCCTATTTAAATAAGATAAACACTGGCCTGCCTAAATTAGTTACCTCAAAAATAAGGTATGACTTAGATTACCATGCTTCTTATTCCGTTAATGATCGAACTAGAACATTTTTGAAAGTTCAAGATGGATGTGATTATCCTTGCTCCTATTGCACCATTCCTTTAGCTCGCGGTCAGTCTAGATCAGATAGCGTGTCTACTGTCCTCGATTTAATACAGGAAATTGCCTCAAAAGAGGTAAAAGAAATTGTATTAACGGGAGTGAATATCGGCGATTTTGGAATTCAACAGGGTAAACGTGAAGAAACTTTTTTTGATTTAATCAAAGCAATCGAATTAAAATCTAGCATTAGCAGATTTCGTATATCTTCCATTGAGCCTAATTTAATTACACCTGAAATAATTTCTTTCTTGGCAAGTTCTAAATCTTTTGTGCCTCACTTTCATGTACCATTGCAATCTGGGTCAAATACAGTTTTGAGATTGATGAAACGTAGATATCAGCGAGAATTATACCTAAACCGAGTTTCGTTGATTAAATTTTTAATGCCAAATGCCTGTATTGGCGTCGATGTTATTGTCGGTCACCCAGGTGAAAGCCCCGAATTATTTTTAGAAACCTATCAGTTTTTACAGGAACTTGATATCGCTTATTTACATGTATTTCCTTATTCGGAAAGACCCAATACTTTTGCTACTGAAATTTTATCCAAAGTAGATAGTAGGCAAAAATCGGAAAGATCTAAAATGTTACACATACTTTCAGACAAAAAAAGACGTGCTTTTTATGAAAGCCAATTAGGGAAAAAGGGAGAAGTTTTGTTTGAAGAATCCCATGAAAATGGTTTTATGGAAGGCTTTTCTGAAAACTATGTTCGGTTTAAGGCCCCGTTCGACCCATTGTTAATTAATACGATCCAACCCGTTCGCTATAAATCCATTGACGAACACGGGGAAGTGATCGGTGATATTTTGTTTTCAAATGCCTTGGTTTAATTTGGGGTGTCAGCAATAAAGTTTTCAATCATTTCTAAAATTCGGATTCTGTTTGCTTCTGATAATTCAAAATCATGATTGATGTCTTCAAAAACTAATTTTGTACGTTCGTTAAACTTATATTTTGTTTCAATTTCTTTTCCTCCATAAACATCTTGTAAGCCCTGTATTAGCAACATTGGGGTTTTAACATGCTCAAGATGCTCGTACCGATAAGCTTCCTCATCTAAATCCGGATGCTTGAATGGATAACCTAAGGCTATTATTTTATCAATAGGGTGCTTCAATGAAACCATGGTGGCTACTATGGCCCCGGCACTTCGGCCAATTAATGTGATTTCTGTAGGACTAGGAATTTTATTAAGTCTTTTGGTTAACTTTTCTATTCTTAAAGGGATATCATTAGGATTTGCTTGAAATGCCAGACGCAATTGATAATCTGTAGACTTGAGTATAGTAGAATAAAAATTTTCCTTTAGATTAAGATAAAGACTTCGAATAATGGACTGCTTTCGGATAAACTTGGGGATAATTTGGATTATTATTTGATAAAATTTTTTCAAATATGGCCAAGATGAGTCACTGAAAACATCAAAACGGATCCCTTTGATTTCTGAAAGTATAGCCTTATATAAATAGCTGTCTTTTTGTAGTTGTTCTCGGCCAATCAATAAAATGATTTTATTGGTCTTCATATTTTAAAAGATACAAGGAAGTTCAAACTTCAAAATAAATCAAAAATACGAAATGGATAAAAAACAAAAAAGCCGAAAACTAAAAGCTTTCGGCTTTTTGATTGAAACAAAACCACAAGAACCATTACTTGCGGCTTTGCTTTTCTAAAGATTACTCTGCTAACGATTCGTCGTGTTGAGATAAATCTAATCCAAGTCTTTCTTCCTCTTCATTTACACGTAGAGGTATAATTTTATCTGTAATAATTAATAACAAATAGGATACACCAAATGCAAAAGCTGAAACAATGGCCAAGGCTAATATGTGCTTCATGAAAAGCGCAGTTTCCCCATAGAATAATCCATTTTCTACAACGGCTGCATTCACCGCACTTGTGGCAAAAATACCGGTCATTAGCATGCCGACCATTCCACCAACCCCATGACAAGGAAATACGTCTAAGGTATCATCTAGGTTAGAACTGGCTCTCCAATGTGCCACGATGTTTGAAATGATCGCTGCAACTACGCCGATAAAGATGGCCACTGGAACAGTGACGAAACCTGCTGCAGGGGTAATGGCAACTAAGCCAACCACCGCACCAATACAAAATCCTAAAGCAGAAACTTTTTTACCACGAGTGACATCAAACAATATCCATGACAAGCCTGCCGCTGCTGCAGCCACGTGAGTGGTAGCAAAAGCAGTTACAGCTAGGCCATTGGCTCCCACAGCTGATCCAGCGTTAAATCCAAACCATCCGAACCATAATAATCCCGTTCCTAATAAAACATAAGGAATGTTAGCCGGAGGCAAGATGTTTGACTCGATGTGTGACTTGCGGCGTCTTAGGTAAAGTGCACCCGCTAGAGCAGCCCAACCAGCCGACATGTGTACTACGGTTCCACCAGCAAAATCTAACACACCTAAATTAAATAAGAAACCATCTGGATGCCATGTCCAATGCGCCAAAGGTGCATAAACAACAACACAGAACAGAATCATGAATAATACGAACGCTCTAAAGTTGATTCGTTCTGCCAATGCACCCGAAATAAGTGCCGGTGTAATAACCGCGAATTTCATTTGAAAAAATGCAAATAAGGCAAATGGAATTGTGAATTTTAATTGATCTGAACTTCCTAAAGATAATTTGTGATCAAATACTCCATTGAACATGAAAAATGTTCGAGGATCACCAATCCAGCCCCCTAAGGAATCTCCAAAAGCTAAACTAAACCCAAATACAATCCAGATAACGGAAATAACTCCCATCGCAATGAATGATTGCAACATGGTAGAAATCACGTTTTTGTGATTAACCATTCCACCATAGAAATAGGCCAAACCTGGAGTCATCAACAAAACTAATCCTGATGCTACAATCATCCAAGCTGTATCTCCGGTGTCTAAGCCTTCAGTCGGCATTACCCCGGGTACACTCGTTAAAAACAATGCGGCTACTGCTATGGCGAGCAATACAAGTAGCGGAATCCATGTTGGTTTTTGTGTCGTCATGTTTACAAAAGTTTAAGGTGAAAAAATGATTTTTAGTATTTGTAGATGAAGTGTAATCCTAAGGTTGTTTGAGATTTTTGCGCTTTGCCATCTCCATCAGTAAATTGAGCTGTTTTGTATGCATCGCTTCTTAATTCAGGCTTGATCAATAAGTGACCATTTGCCGCCGTGAATGTAGCTGTCAAGGTGAATGAAGAAACACTTGTTCCTTTTCCATCCGCATCTCGTAGGGCTCTCGCTCCAGAGGTGTTGTCAAATACTTCATAACGACCACCTAGGCTAAATCCATCAGTAAAAGCATAGTTAGAATATAGGGCAACTCCACCCCATGTTTTGCTATTTCCTACCGTTCCGCCCCCCTGATAATCACCTGTTTGTGATCCGTAAGCTGCATTTAAGCCCAACAAATATTTAGGTGAAATCTGATACGAAGTTGTTAAATCAGTTAAATTGTAAGATCCTGAATCATCTTTTCCAGAAGGCAAAGGATTTGATTCGTTTGAAGATATGCCATTGAAATAAACATTCCAACCAGTTGCCGGAGATGCAAATATTTGATAGATGAACCCTTTAGACGAATTATTATCATTTAAATTATCAACATTATTGACCAAACCAGCCATAGCCGCAAATTTATCAGTAAAGGCATAGTTGGCCTTCAATCCAATGTGGTAAAATGGACCATTGTTAAATAAATTAGATAAAGAATAGTTGTAATTAACAGGAGCGTCAATCACCTCATATCCGATGTGTGTTCCAAACTGACCTGCCGTAAAAGTTAATTTATCACTAGCTTTCCAGTTGAAATATGCTTGCTTGATAGCTAATGCTGTTGTTCCTTTTCCTAATGGCCCAATGGCATTTCCATATTGACCCAAATCTGCATTTGGTCCGAAGGTTAAATCAACCACCACATCCGATGTTTTTGTACTATAGCCAAATTTTGTTTGAACAAGACCCAAAGAAAACTGGCTCGATTTTTGGTCGAACGCTCTTTCGTATCCAGATACTCCTAAATTGCTTCTATTAGTTGGGCTATTAAAGTTCAACATATAGTATGAATCTACGTAACCAGAAAAGGTAAACTTAGGGGCTTCCACTTCTTTTTCTTGGGAAAATCCATAAAAAGATGCTAAACCCAAAATAGCAGTAAAGATTGATTTTTTCATGTGCGGTAATTGTTTAGTGTGAATAAATGCTTGATTACGAAACAAATATTCACAAAAAAAATATAAAATGCAAGAAAAATAGATAAAATTTAAACTAATTTTTAAACATTTTACAAAAAAAGCATAAAAGCTAGTGTATTTTCAAACCTATATTTAATAAATTATCAAATTTGGATAAAAATAATGTTTAAAATAAACTTGAAGTATTCTATTTCTTGGAATAGTTAAATTTAAGATGTTTTTATGTTTGTAGTATTTTTTAAACAAAAAAAATAGCCCACCAGGTGAGCTATTAAAAAACAATAGGATGATTTCTATTATTTATGAATAATATGAATCATTTTACTCTGCATGCAACCAAGATTTTTTGGCCATTAATGTGTCTTTATCTTCTACTCGATCCGGATCAGGAACACAGCAATCTACTGGACAAACTGCAGCGCATTGTGGTTCTTCGTGAAAACCTGTGCATTCTGTACATTTATCAGGTACTATGTAATAAAACTCTTCTGAAACGGGTTCTATATTTGTTTTTGCATCCATGGAGCTTCCATCTTCTAGTTCCACTTCAGTCAAAGAGGTTCCACCAGCCCAAGTCCATTCGATCCCACCTTCATAAATTGCGGTGTTTGGGCATTCTGGTTCGCATGCCCCACAGTTAATGCATTCTTCGGTAATTATTATCGCCATAACAATAAATATATTTTACGCAATTTACTAACATAATTTTGAATAGTATATAATTTATATGGACTAACAGAAAAAATTTAGACCTTTGTCCCATATAATATTATAATATATGGCCCAAGCTCAGTTTTTAGAACTAATTAAATTTCTTGATCAATATTTTAGCTCTGCTAAAAACAAGGTAAAAATAGAATTATTTATAGATAAAGCGATTAATGAAAATCCGTGGTTTACAGATTCATTGGTCCGGGCAGCAATGAATGCGATTCAAAAACAATTTTTTTCAGCATTAGCTTGGGAAGAATTTTTTACGAGTCATCCTGTAAAGGCTCACAAAACATCGCAAATCGGTTTAATTTTAGCGGGTAATCTCCCTGCTGTAGGCCTGCAAGATTTATTAATGGTGCTCGCTTCGGGTCAAATGGCTAACATAAAATTAAGTTCACAAGACAAATCTCTGATGCAATTATATGTGGGGACGATGAAAGAATTTGATCCATTAATACCTATAAATTTTATTGACAGACTCCAAGGAATGGATGCTGTTATTGCCACGGGAAGTGACTTTTCTGGAGGATATTTCTCACATTATTTTTCAACAATCCCACATATTATTCGAAAAAATAGAAGTTCTGTGGCTGTTTTACGTGGGGATGAAACGGAAATGGAATTTCATGGTTTAGCTAAGGATATATTTACTTATTACGGTTTAGGTTGTCGAAATGTATCTTCGCTCTTTATACCGAAAAATTATGATTTGATTCCTTTGTTTGATGTATTGTCGCAGGAAAGTTGGGTTTTAAATCATTCTAAGTATTCCAATAATTTACAATATTACCGAACTTTATATCTTTTAAATCAAATTCCCCATTTTGATTTGGGCAATATGATTGTTACCGAAAATGAGGATCTTGTTTCTCCTGTAGGTGTTCTATATCTTCATTATTATGATAATGAAACGTCTTTGCAAAAGTGGATGTCGGATAGAGAAGAAAAAATCCAATGTAAAGTAGGTGTCAGCACTAATTTTGGTGAAAGCCAACAACCAGCGTTGGATGATTTTGCCGATGGGATTAATACTTATAGCTTTTTAGTCAACTTGACATAAGCTTGAAATAAAATAAAAGCTCCTATACTACCCACGATTGCCCCCGTAAATACATCTAAAGGATAATGCGCTCCTAGATATACGCGACTATAGGCAATTAAAGTAGCCCAAATTAGCAGTAATAGGCTAACAGGTTTGTTTTTAGTGACTAAATAAAATCCGATCGCCACGGCAAATGAATTCGCTGCATGCGATGAACAGAATCCATATAAACCACCACAGCCGTCGGGTAAATGAATCCAAGATTGAAATTCTTCGACATGACAGGGCCTTAAACGCTTAAAAAGTGGCTTTAAGATACTTGAACTCACTTGGTCTGCGAAAATAACCGTGGATAATAAATACAGAAAGGATTTCCAAACGTGGTGATTGTGTTTTTGGTACACTAAATAAATCAAAAATAGATATAAAGGAATCCAAGTTAACTTCCCTGATATAATGACCATCGGTTGATCTAGCCAAGGTTGATGGGCCTCATTAATTAGTTGAAATAAATCTCTATCCCAAGTTGGAAACATCTGTTAAAATTTAAATTCCGCCCTTATTCTTGCTATGGTAGCCTCTGCAATAGGTTTGACTTTCTTTTCGCCAATCTGTAACTTTTCTTCAATTATCTCCGGATGCGCTAAATAATAATCAAATTTTTCTCTGGCCTCTTTAAAATATTGGAGCATTAAATCAAATAAGGCTTGCTTTGCATGACCATATCCATACCCACCAGCTAAATATTGAGCACGCATTTCAGCTATTTCGGATTTGCTCGCCATTAATTGGTATAACCTAAAAGTAATATCGTTCTCTGGGTCTTTTGGATCTTCTAAAGCCGTTGTATCAGTTACAATTTTTTTGATTTGCTTTAAAAGATCTTTTTCGGGTAAAAATACGTCAATGTAATTATTTAAAGACTTGCTCATTTTTACCCCATCTATTCCAGGAATTGTCATCACCTCTTCATTAATTCTTGCCTCAGGAAGCACAAAAATATCTTTGTTATATTTCTTATTGACCGAATTAGCAATATCGCGTGTCATTTCTATATGCTGCCTTTGATCTTTACCTACGGGTATAATTTGCGCATCATATAAAAGGATATCTGCAGCTTGTAAAACGGGATATGTAAACAAACCCGCATTTACATCTGATAATTTCTCTGCTTTGTCCTTAAAGCTATGCGCGTTTGCCAACATAGGAAAAGGAGTAAAGCAATTTAAATACCACATTAATTCAGTATGGTATGGGGCTAATTTAGACTGACGGTAGAAATAATTCTTTTCAGTATCGAAACCAAAGGCTAACCATGCAGCTGCTATAGAGAAGGTATTATTGCGAATGCTTTCCCCTTCCTTTAAGGATGTCAAAGTGTGTAAGTCGGCAATAAATAAAAAAGAATCGTTGCCAAGCTGCTTTGAAAGTTCTACAGCAGGGATTATAGCACCTAAAATATTTCCTAAATGGGGTTTTCCAGAAGCCTGAATGCCCGTTAAAATACGCATAGCTTATTAAAATAATTTATGCAAAAATCAATAAAATAGACCGAAACTCCAAGCAAATTGTTCTTGGGCTTTCAAGCTAAATTTACTAAATTCGTTTGTACGATATCACCTTTTTTTAATGTCCCTCACCCCTAGCCTTTTGGCATTTTTATTGGATTTAAAATCCAACAATTCTCGCGAATGGTTTGCTTCCAATAAACCAGTTTACGCTGATTTGAAAGAAAATTTCGAAGAATTTGTCGCAATTCTTATTGAAGAATTTGGGGAATTTGAGAATTTAGTTGGCGTGCAGGTTAAAAATTGTACCTACCGGATAAATCGGGATGTCCGATTCACTAAGAATAAAGATCCTTATAAAACTTGGTTTTCCGCTAGTTTTTCCGAAGGTGGTCGTAAATCTGGGTTTATGGATTATTATTTACATATTGAACCCAATGGTAAATCGTTCTTGGGTGGAGGAATGTATAACCCAAGCCCTGAACAAATAGCTAAATACCGACAAGAAATTGATTATAATGCGGATAGTTTGCGTAAAATTATTAACCAAAAACAATTTGTCCAAGCGTATGGGCAAGCACAGGGAGAAAGTTTAAAAAACATACCCAAGGGATTTGATGCTTTGCATCCCGATGCGGATTTGCTGAAGGTAAAAACGATGTTTTTTTGGCATCATTTTACGGATGATGAAGTGACTTCGAATCATTTTGTCGATTTGGTTATTGGAAAAGCCAAATTGCTAAAACCCTACTTAGATTTCTTGAATGCCACTTTTTTTGATAAAGAACCTTTTTTCCAAGTTTAGTTTCATATGCAATTTTCCCACTTACATAATCATTCCCAATTTTCTTTATTAGATGGGGCATCTAAGATTTCTTCCATGTTTAAAAAAGCGAAGGAAGATAATATGCCGGCTGTGGCTATTACTGATCATGGAAATATGTTTGGGGTTTTTCAATTTGTGGCCGAGGCTGGAAAGCATGGAGTTAAACCTATCGTAGGTTGTGAGTTCTATTTGGTCGCCGATCGGCATAAGCAAGTATTTACTAAAGAGTTAAAGGATAAGCGATATCATCAATTATTCTTAGCTAAGAATCCAGAAGGGTATCAAAACCTGATCAAATTATGCTCTTTAGGTTTTATGGAAGGGATGTATTCAAAATACCCTAGAATAGATAAGGAGTTAGTTTTGAAATACCATAAAGGGCTTATTGCAACTACCTGTTGTTTGGGAGCTAGTGTGCCTCAAGCTATTTTGCGTTCGGGGGAAGATGAAGCCGAAAAGGAATTTAAATGGTGGTTGGATTTATTTGGGGAGGATTATTACATCGAAGTTCAAAATCATCATATTCCTGAACAACAAGTTGTCAATGAGGTTTTGTTGAGGTTTGCTAAAAAATACAACGTCAAAGTTATTGCTTCTAACGATAGTCATTATTTAGATCAGAAAGACGCAAATGCCCATGATATTTTGTTGTGTATCAATACGGGCGAAAAACAATCTACCCCTAGTTATAAAGACATAGAAGGAGATTTTGACATGAAAGGAAAGCGCTTTGCTTTTTATAATGATCAATTTTATTTTAAAACGACTCAGGAAATGACTGAGCTTTGGTCTCATATACCTGAGGCCATCGATAATACGAATGAAATTGTGGGCAAGGTTGAAATTTTGGAATTAAAAAAAGATGTTTTATTGCCCAATTTCACTATTCCTTCTACCTTTTTAAGTCAGGACGATTTCTTAGAACATTTGACCATGGAGGGGGCCAAAAAGAGGTATGTTGATATTTCTGTCGTGGTGGAAGAGCGAATTAAATTCGAATTACATACGATTAAAACGATGGGTTTTGCTGGCTATTTTTTAATTGTAGCCGATTTTATTAATGCTGGTAAAGATTTGGGCGTGTATGTGGGTCCTGGTAGAGGTAGTGCGGCGGGCTCTGTAGTGGCTTATTGTTTGGGAATTACCAACATAGACCCGATCAAATACAATTTACTTTTTGAACGTTTTTTAAACCCTGATCGTAAATCTCTTCCTGATATTGATACGGATTTTGATGACGAAGGAAGGCAAAAAGTGATCGATTATGTAGTTGATAAATATGGTCGAAACCAAGTCGCACACATAGCTACCTATGGTACTATGGCGGCTAAAATGTCCTTGAAAGATGTCGCGCGTGTGCTTGATCTTCCTTTGTCAGAGTCGAATGCCTTAGCTAAATTGGTTCCAGAAAGACCTAAAATTACATTAGAACGAATATTTAATGCCTCGCTAACGGGTGATGGTAGCTTAGCAGATCGAGAAAATTTAAGTTCAGACGAATTAGAGCAAGTGAAGCAATTGCGGCAGATCAAATCAGCCGGCGGCTTAACATCAAGAGTCATAGAATCAGCCATGATTTTAGAAGGTTCAGTACGAGGAACTGGAATTCATGCGGCAGGTATTATTATTGCTCCTCATGATTTAACGGATATAATGCCCGTAGCCACTTCCAAAGACGTTAGTTTATTGATCACTCAGTTTGATGGATCCGTAATAGAAAATGCAGGAGTAATTAAAATGGACTTTTTGGGCTTGAAAACCTTATCTATTTTAAAAGAAGCGATCCGGCTTATTGAGCAAAATCATAAAATTAAGATTGATTTAGATACGATCCCGTTAGACGACTCGATTACTTTTGAAATGTATCAGCGGGGTGAGACGAATGCTACTTTTCAATTTGAATCGGCGGGCATGCAAAAGCATTTAAGAGACCTAAAACCAGATCAATTTTCTGATTTAATCGCTATGAATGCTTTGTTTAGGCCTGGACCTATGGTGTATATTCCTAATTATATTGCTAGGAAACATGGTCGGGAGAAAATCGAGTATGATGTTCCTGAAATGGAAGAGTATTTAAGTGATACCTATGGCATTACGGTTTATCAGGAGCAAGTCATGCAACTTTCCCAAAAATTGGCCAATTTCACCAAAGGTGATGCCGATGTATTACGCAAAGCCATGGGAAAAAAAGATAAGCCGACGATCGATAAAATGAAGGGTAAGTTTATTGACGGCGGACTTTCGAATTCACACCCTCCCGATAAACTAGAAAAGATTTGGACGGATTGGGAGGCATTCGCTGAATATGCCTTTAACAAGTCTCATTCTACTTGTTATGGATTAGTTGCCTATCAAACAGGTTACTTAAAAGCAAATTATGCACCTGAGTATATGTCGGCAGTTTTGTCTAACTCTTTAGGCAATATTGAAAAGATTACCTTCTTTATGGATGAATGTAAGCGTATGGGATTGAGTTTGTTAGTACCCGATGTAAATGAATCATCACGCTCTTTTGAAGTTAATAAAAAAGGACAAATCAGGTTTGGATTAGGCGCCATTAAAGGTGTAGGAGAAGCTGCGGTAGATTCGATTGTGGAAGAAAGAAAAGCCAGAGGGGAATATAAAGATATTTTTGATTTTGTTTCTAGGATTAATAGCCGCCAAGTCAATCGAAGATGTTTAGAATCTTTAGCTCTAGCCGGTGCTTTTGATTGTTTTACAGATATTCAAAGAGCGCAATTTTTTGCCGTTGACAGTGAAGGAATTTCGTTTATTGAAAAAATTGTTCGCTATTCTGCTAAAATCTCTGAGTTAAAAGCGGCTGCCACACAATCCTTGTTTGGGGAGTTAGGGGCTGGCACCGGAAATGATATATCCATGCCCAAAGTGCCTATTTCAGCGCCTTGGTCTGTTATGGAACAATTAAAAAATGAGAAAGAAGTGGTGGGCGTTTATATTTCAGGTCATCCCTTAGATGAATATAAAATTGAAATACAAAATTTTTGTAATTCTAATTCAGGCTTATTAGAATCTAGGCACAATATAGTACAGTCATTTGCGGGTATAGTGACCAAAATCAATGTGAGGACTTCTGGAAATGGGAATCAATTTATGATTTTCACCTTAGAAGATTATGCGGGAAATTATGAATTTGCTTTGTTTGCAAAAGATTTTATTCAATTTGAACGATTTATAGCCCAGGATCGATTATTATTTATTCAGGGTTCTTATCAATTAAAAAATAAGCATACTGACCAAATGGTTTTTAAGATTCAGTCCATTGAACTATTAACTGAAATTTTAGAAGAACGAACCAAAGAACTTCGCTTGCGCTTAAATCTATCTTATTTGAATTTAGAAACCGTTGATTATTTGGAAGATTTATTTGATCAATATAAAGGGAACAAAAAAGTCATTTTAGAAGTTTACGATGAGCAAGACCGTGTTCAATTAGATTTCTTATCTCGAAAAGTTCAATTAACTATTAGTAAGGCGTTAGTTATGGATTTGAGTAAAGTGGAAAACATAGGTTTTAAATTAATTATTTAATTTTTTTTGATGAACGATTTGTTTATCAGTATTTGTTATAATTTTGAATCTTATAAAATAAATCAAACAATGGGAAAATACGTAGAAGCAACAGATGCTAATTTTCAAGAATTAATTGGTACAGATACCCCTGTTTTAGTCGATTTTTGGGCTGAATGGTGCGGTCCTTGTAAAATGATAGGTCCAATCGTAGAAGAATTAGCAGGTGAGGTAGAGGGACAAGCCATCGTGGCCAAGATGAATGTAGATTTAAATTCAGCGGTTCCAGCTTCATTTGGTATTCGCTCAATCCCTACACTAATGGTATTTAAAAATGGTGAAATGGTGGAAAGATTGGTCGGAGGAAATATTCCAAAATCAGTTTTAGCTGAAACGCTTTTAAAGCATGTTTAGGAATTAATTTCCATTTCAACTTCTTGGGTAGCCTGTAAAATTATTTTACAGGCTATTTTTATTTGTTTTATTGTAATGATTAATGGAGGGGCTATTCGTAGAGAATTAGTGCAAAACAAAAACCAATCGGTTATCAATCCATTTTGCAAGCATTTTTTAATGATCTTTTGAATGATTTCGAAATTTTCAAATTCAACGGCAATCATTAAGCCCGCCGCTCTCACTTCCTTAATCATGGGATGGACTAATAGGTCAACAAATAATTGACTCTTTTGAGGGATAGAATCCATTAAATTTTTGTCGACGATATAGTTTAAAGTCGCAAGTGAGGCGGCACAATTTACGGGATGTCCTCCAAAAGTAGTAATATGGCCTAAAACGGGATCGAAACTGAGTGTTTTCATTAGTTTTTCATCGGCTATGAAGGCGCCAATAGGCATCCCCCCTCCCATTCCTTTGGCAGTTAAAAGAATATCAGGCACGATTTCCATCGACTCATAGGACCAAAATGTTCCCGTTCTTCCAAACCCAGTTTGTATTTCATCAACAATTAATAAGGTGCCAGTCTCATCACAACGCTTTCTTAATGCGGTGAAATATGATTTTGAGGCTTTCCTTACACCAGACTCCCCTCCTATTATTTCGATGAATATGGCCGCAGTTTTGTTGTTTATATAAACCAAATCTTCTTCTCGACCATGAACAATATGCGTGATATTCGGAAGCAATGGCCTAAATGAATTCTTGAAGTTTTCATCACCAGCGAGAGACAATGCTCCCTGACTGCTTCCATGATATGAATTTATACAAGATATAAAACCAGTCCTTCCAGTGTACCTTTTAGCCAATTTCATCGCTCCTTCTAAAGCCTCAGTCCCTGAATTGGTAAAATAAACCTGATTTAATGTCGGAATTTTAGTCGAATTAACTAATGCCTGTGCTAATAACACTTGGGGCGATTGTATATATTCTCCATAAACCATTAGATGCAAATAAAGATCTACTTGTTTTTTAATGGCTTTTACAATTTTTTTATTTCGGTGGCCAACATTGGATACGGCAATTCCTGAAATCAAATCGATATACGATTTTCCTTGTGGGTCATATAAATAGATGCCTTTTGCTTTGATTATTTCTAAAGCCAATGGACTATCCGATGTAGGTGCTAAATATTTTTGAAAAAGTTGCCGGTTTGTAAAACTCCTCATCTAGTAAAATTACAATGTTCTCGTTATTTTTACTAAATCAATAATCCAAAATATTAACCACTTATCATTTTATCAGTTTACTGATTAAAATTGTATCTATTTTTGTCCATGCATAAATATGTAACTATTCTCTTTTGTTTGGTATTTACTCACTCATTTAGCCAAACTGTTAGTGGACTCATTAAAGATAAAAAAGGAGAAGTGCTTCCATTTGCCACGGTTTGGATCGCTGATTTAAACAAGGGTACCTTAGCCAACGAAGATGGCAAATATGCTTTGCAAGTTCCTAAAGGAAATCATGAATTAGTTTTTCGGTTTTTAGGACACAGCCCATATTCCAAAAAAATTACCATTGAAAATAGTCTGGATAAGCTCGAAATAAACATTGAATTAGAGGAACAAGCCGTTTCATTAGCCGAAATTAATGTGGGAGGATTAAAAGAAGATCCGGCCATTGGGATTATGAGAAGAATGATATCGATGGCCCCTTTTCATATGAAAGAAGTGGATCAATATAGTGCAAAGGCTTATGTAAAAGGGGTGGGTAAAATTACCTCTATTTCAAAAATGATGAACGCTTTGGTGGGCAAGAAAATGGAAAAAGAGGCCGGGATAAAAGTGGGTTCTACTTATGTACTAGAAGGTATAAATCAAGTTAATTATCAAAAACCAAATAAAATTACCGAAAAAGTATTGTCAAACCGCAATAATTTGCCGGCTGTATTAAGAAATGCAGATGCACCCAATTTACGTGTGACTCAAACAAATTTCTATTCACCTAAAATTTGGGGATATTTAATTTCTCCAGTTTCACCTACTGCATTTCAATTTTACAAATTTGCCTATTTGGGAAGTTTCTTGGTCAATGGCCAAACCATTAGTAAAATTCAAATAAGCCCTAAATCTACTTATCAGGATTTGTTCGAAGGGGTTATTTCTGTGGTCGAGGATACATGGAGTATATATTCTTTTAGCTTAAATTTTAAAAACTCATCAGGTTTGTTTAGGATGCAGCAACAAAATTCTTTGTTCCAAGGGGTTTGGATGCCTATAAATTACGATGTACAAATTAATTTCGATGCTATGGGTTTTGGGGCCACATTTCGATACATTACCCAGATTAAAGAGTACAACATAAAAGTTAATCCTGTCTTAGTCGTCAAGCCCAATATCATTGAAGAGCGTTTAAATAAATCTTTAGCTAAAGAAATAGATCGAGAAAAAATTAAAGATCCTACATCTGCTTTATCATCCGAAGTAACTCGAAATAAATTAAAAAAGATTTTACGAAAAGTAGCTAAAGATGAAAAATCGGAATTTTTAGAGAAATCAAAAGAAAAAGAAATCTTTACTTCCGATTATATTTTCGAAGTGGATTCAATGGCTTCTAAGCATGATGAGTCCTTTTGGGTGTCAGAACGCCAAGTTCCATTGACGGATGCGGAGGTGATCGGGTACCAACAAGCGGATAGTCTGCAATTAGTAGACAAGGATAAATTAATAAAGGATTCCTTAAGAAATTTACCTGTATTTCGTTGGACTGATTTGATTCGCGCTCGAACTTATTTATATGAAAAGAGAAATTTGGGTCCAAGACTACGATTAGGTTCCCTTTCTGGAGGATTCAATCCAGTAGATGGGTTTATTATTCAAAGAAATATAGAATTTAGGCACACATTTAGTCGGTCTGATTTTTATTCAATTAATACCAATATTCGATATGCATTGGCTAGAAAAGTTTTAAATGGAGATCTTGCCTACGTTCGTAACTTTGACGAAAATAGGCGTCGGTTAATCTTGGGTATTGGAAGTAATGTGTATCAAATAAATGCCACTAATCCTGTCACAGAATTATATAATGAGTTTTATGCTTTGTTGTTAAATGAAAATTACCTGAAATTATATCAAAAGAATTTTGTTAATGCGGGATTTGAATATCAATTATCATCTAAAATTCGCTTCAGTGGGTTTTTGGAATATAGACATCGAATTGGTTTAACTAATCACGTGGACCAAGGGTTCTTTTCTAATACTACTTATTTTGCGTCGAATGTGCCAACGAATAATGAATTAACCAACACGTCATTCCGAGACAATAATCAGTTTTACACTAGATTTTCTGTGCGCTGGCAGCCTTTATCTAGTTGGCGTAGATTTAACCAAGTCAGACGTTTGTCTAATAACGAAGGTCCTACCTTTACCTTACAACTTGAAAATGGTTTGATTAACGAGCATTTTTCTAAAATTAGTATTTCGGCCGCTCAATCGATTTCACTAAATCGACTAGGTAAGGTAAGTTATTTTATTAATTATTCTCAATTTTTGGAGAAGCCCACTTCTTTTTTAGATTATCAGCATTTTAAAGGAAATGAAATGGATATAGTCGGCGATGATCGGAGAATGTTTTATGCATTACCCAATTATTTATTTAGCACCAACAGCTCACATATGAGAGCTCATATTCATTGGGAACCTCGAAAATTAGTCTTTTCGCAAATTAATTTTTTAAACTTATATGGTATTAGGGAACATGTGGGATATAGTTATTTAAAAATTTATGCTCCCATATACAAGCAAGATTTCCATGAAATATCATTCGGACTGAGTGGTATAGCTAAAATTATTTCTTTGGATCTCGTGTATCCAATGGGTAATTGGGTTCCGGAAAGGCTTAAATTGGTTTTCAGATTACCCTTTTAATTGTTTTTTCAGGGGCTATTTCTTATTTTTGTGACAAATTTATTAAGCATAATATAAATACAGATTTATGAATTCAATTGTTTATTTAGTCCCTGCTTTCGGTTTAGTGGGTTTGCTGTACACAGCGTGGAAATTTAGTTGGGTTTCTAAGCAAGATGCTGGGAATGAAAAAATGCAGGAATTAGCAGGATATATCGCTGACGGAGCTATTGCTTTTTTAAAAGCTGAATGGAGAATTTTAACTTATTTTGCTATACCTACGGCTATTTTATTGGCTTGGTTAGGTACTCAAGAAGGAACACCAGAAAATCCTATACATTCTTCTCCCTTAATTGCAGTTGCTTTTTTAATTGGAGCCGTGTTTTCTGCTACCGCTGGTTATATCGGTATGATTGTGGCTACAAAAGCAAATGTTCGAACTGCTGAAGCGGCTAGAACCTCGTTAGCAAAAGCTTTAAATGTTTCTTTTACCGGAGGTTCTGTTATGGGGATGGGCGTAGCGGGTTTGGCTATTTTAGGGTTAGGAGGCTTGTTTATTGCCTTTTATCAAATTTTTGCGGAAGGACAAGCATTAACTTCGATTGAAATGAGAACGGCCATTGAAGTATTGGCAGGTTTTTCATTAGGAGCTGAGTCAATCGCTTTGTTTGCGCGTGTTGGTGGTGGTATTTATACCAAAGCTGCTGATGTGGGAGCTGATTTAGTAGGTAAAGTAGAAGCAGGTATTCCAGAAGATGATGTGCGTAATCCTGCCACTATTGCGGATAACGTAGGAGATAATGTAGGCGATGTGGCCGGAATGGGAGCTGATTTGTTTGGATCATATGTTGCGACAATCTTAGCAACGATGGTCTTAGGCCAAGAAATATCTGTTAATGATAATTTTGGAGGATTCTCCCCTGTTTTATTACCCATGTTAATTGCGGGAGTTGGTCTATTGGCTTCACTAGTTAGTACATTTTTTGTTCGAATTTCAAGTGAAACTTCTTCCGTTCAAAATGCATTGAATTTAGGAAATTATACCTCTATCGCTATTACGTTTGTCACTTCTTATTTTTTGGTGACTAATATACTGCCTGAAACCTTAAATTTAAGAGGAAGAGAATTTTCATCTATGGATGTTTTCTATGCAATCATTGTGGGATTGATCGTGGGTACCTTAATGTCCATCATCACCGAATATTACACAGCTATGGGTAAGCGACCGGTGGACTCAATTGTTCAAAAGTCGGGTACTGGACATGCGACTAACATCATTGGTGGATTAGCTGTCGGTATGGAATCAACTGTATTGCCTATTTTAGTTTTAGCTGCTGGTATTATTGGATCCTATCATTTTGCAGGTATTTACGGAGTTTCCATAGCGGCAGCAGGAATGATGGCTACAACGGCGATGCAATTGGCGATTGATGCCTTTGGTCCTATTGCAGATAATGCAGGTGGTATAGCTGAGATGGCTCAACTGCCAGCTGAGGTTCGTGAACGTACTGATAATTTAGATGCAGTTGGAAATACAACGGCTGCCACAGGAAAAGGTTTTGCTATCGCTTCCGCTGCTTTAACATCATTAGCTTTGTTTGCTGCCTTTGTTGGAATTTCAGGGATTACCCAAATCGATATTTATAAAGCAGATGTTTTGGCAGGTTTATTTGTAGGTGGTATGATTCCATTTATTTTCTCTGCATTATGTATCTCTGCGGTAGGTAAAGCGGCCATGGAAATGGTGAATGAAGTAAGACGTCAGTTTAGAGAAATTCCAGGTATCATGGAGTATAAAGCTAAGCCTGAGTATGAAAAATGTGTGGCTATCTCCACTGAGGCGTCTATTCGTCAAATGATTTTACCTGGAGCCATTGCGTTAACAGTGCCGGTAATAGTGGGCTTTACCATGGGACCTGAAGTTTTAGGTGGTTTATTAGCTGGTGTGACGGTATCAGGTGTTTTAATGGGTATATTTCAGTCCAATGCAGGTGGTGCTTGGGACAATGCAAAAAAATCATTCGAGAAAGGCGTTCTAATTGACGGCGTGACCTATAAAAAAGGTTCTGAACCACATAAAGCTGCGGTTACTGGAGATACAGTTGGGGATCCTTTCAAAGACACCTCGGGTCCATCTATGAACATATTAATTAAATTGATGTCTATTGTTTCTTTGGTGATTGCGCCTTACATACATGTTGGAGAATCTAACCATGTTTCTAAATTGGTAAAGGCACCTATCGTAAAGGTAATTGCGAAGAAATAGCTATTGGTTTATTGACTATTGAAGAGGCACATTTATGTGCCTCTTTTTTTTGCTTGAAAATATGATAATGTTTCGATTAGATTAAGTGATTTTAAAAATAATCATATTTTTAAACATGTGTTGGATTCTTATGTCAATAAAGTGATTAAGTTTATTCGACATATAGTACAATAGTTTATGGAAAAGTTAGGGATACAAAAAAAGCCTTCCAGAAGGAAGGCTTTTAAAATTCAAACAAAGAAATCAATTAGGTGGTTAACTTACCTCTTAATGCCCTTGGAATATCAATTGTAGCTACAGGATTTGACATTGGATTTAAAATTTCACATCCTTCCACAACTAATTTATTAACTTTTACAGTCTGACCTAAGTCAAGTCCAGAAATGTCAACAGTAACAAAATCAGGTATGTTTTCAGATAAACCCTTTAATGTAACCTTACGTAATTTTTGAATCATTTTACCTCCTTTAATTACTCCCGGAGAGTTACCAATAACTTTAATCGGAACCGCAATTTTGATTGGAACCCCATCAACAATTTCAAGAAAATCGACATGTAGAATCATCTCATTAACGGGATGAAATTGAGCATCTTGCAAAATAGCTCTGTATTTATCACCTTCAACATTTAATTCTACTTCATACACATCCGCGGAATACAATAATTCGCGAAACAATATCATTGGCACAGCAAAGTGTACTTGCTCTTTTCCACCATACAATACACAAGGAGCTAAAGCTTCAGCACGTAAATCTTTTGCGCCTTTACTACCGAGATTCGCTCTTTTAAACCCTACAATCTCTAATTTTTTCATTTTGTTTTTTGTTAATGTTTTTAGTCTTTCGCAAATGCTATCCCCTAAAAACGGTTGAAATTAATATTTAATAAATAATGAACTGATTGATTCGTGATCCCTAATTCTTCCAATCGCCTTTGCAAACAACTCGGCTACAGAAAGTACTTTAATTTTGTCGCATTCTTGCTTTTTCGGAATGGTATCAGTGACTAATAATTCGGTTAGAACCGAATTTGAAATGTTTTCATAGGCTTTTCCTGATAAAACGGGATGAGTAACCACTGCACGAACAGACTTGGCTCCTTTGTCCATAATTAACTGAGCCGCTTTACACAAAGTACCTCCGGTGTCAATTAAATCATCTACTAAAATAACATCCGCCCCTTTCACATCGCCAATTAGTTGCATTGAAGCGATTTCGTTAGCACGTTTTCTATGCTTATCGCAGATAACCATGTCTGCATTAAAGAACTTAGCCATATTTCTAGTCCTTACCACTCCGCCAACGTCAGGAGACGCAAAAACAAGATTATCTAAGTTTAATGTTTTTAAATATGGAACAAAAATAGCATTTCCTTCTAGGTGATCCACGGGAAAATCCATGAACCCTTGTATTTGACCTGCGTGTAAATCGATCGTCATCAATCGATCAGCTCCAGCAGCCGTCAATAAGTTGCCTATAAGTTTTGCTCCGATTCCTACACGCGGCCTATCTTTACGGTCTTGTCTAGAATAGCCAAAATAGGGCATGACAGCAGTTACATAATGAGCTGATGCCCTTCTTGCCGCATCTATCATGAGCAATAACTCCATCAGGTTATCAGAACTAGGAAAAGTAGATTGAATAATAAACACATCACAACCCCTAACTGATTCATCAAAACTAGGTGACATTTCTCCATCAGAGAACTTTAATATGGTCACAGCACCTAAATCCTTCCCATAAAATTTGGCAATATCTTTTGCCAAATAATTTGAAGCTGATCCAGAAAAAATTTTAACTGCATTGATAGCTGCCATACTTATAGTTAAACTAATTTAGTGAAATTGAGGTGCAAAAGTATACAATTATGCAGCCATAAACAAGTTTATTTTACGGATGCTCTAATTATATTCAATGCTCCACCAGCCTTGAACCACTCAATTTGTTGATCGTTGTAGGTATGATTTACTAAGAATTCATCCTTTGAACCATCGACATGTGATAATTCAATGGTTAATGGTTTATCAGAAGCAAAAGAAGTTAACCCTTTGATGGATATAGTATCATTTTCTTGAATTTTATCATAATCTGAATCGTTCGAAAATGTTAAAGCTAACATACCTTGTTTTTTCAAATTAGTTTCGTGAATACGTGCAAATGATTTAACTAAGACGGCACGAACGCCAAGATGTCTTGGCTCCATAGCTGCATGCTCACGAGATGAGCCTTCACCATAATTGGTGTCACCGACTACAATAGTTCCAATACCTGCAGCTTTATAAGCTCTTTGCGTATTGGGTACCGTGTCGTAGTCGCCATTCAATTGGCTTTTTACATAATCCGTTTTTTCGTTATAAAAATTGACCGCTCCGATCAACATGTTATTAGAAATATTATCTAAATGGCCTCGATATTTTAACCAAGGACCTGCCATCGAAATATGATCCGTGGTACATTTACCTTTGGCTTTAATTAATAACTTCAAATTGGTTAAATCTGATCCTTCCCAAGCTGCAAATGGGTCTAATAACTGTAAACGATCTGAAGTTGGCGACACTTTAACTTGAACCGTAGATCCATCTTCCGCAGGTGCTTGATATCCCGCATCCTCCACACTAAATCCTTGCTTAGGTAATTCATCGCCTGTTGGAGCCTCTAGATATACTTTTTCCCCATTTTCATTGACTAAATAATCAGTCAAAGGATTGAATGTTAAATCACCGGCTATAGCTAATGCAGTTACAATTTCCGGAGACGCAACAAATGCAAAGGTATTTGGATTACCATCTGCACGTTTGGCAAAGTTTCGGTTAAACGAATGAACAATCGTATTTCTTTCTGCTTTTTCCGCACCTGGTCGAGCCCATTGGCCAATACATGGACCACAAGCATTCGAAAATACCGTGGCTCCTATAGAATTAAATGTGTCAATAAACCCATCTCTTTCGATTGTATAACGCACTAATTCCGATCCTGGTGTGATAGTAAATTGAGCCTTTGTTTTCAAACCCTTTGCCGAAACTTGTTTCGCTAAGGAGGCAGCTCTTGCAATATCTTCGTAGGAGGAATTGGTACATGATCCGATTAAACCCACTTCAACTTTTATGGGCCAGCCATTTTTTTCAGCCATCTCTTTCATTTTTGAGATAGGTGTAGCCAAATCCGGTGTAAATGGGCCATTTAAATAAGGTTCTAAGGTATTTAAATCGATTTCTATGACTTGATCAAAATATTTTTCTGGATTGGCGTATACTTCAGGATCACCGGTTAAATGTTCTTTGACTTGGTTAGCTAAAGTAGCCACATCCGCGCGGTCTGTTGATTGTAAATAGCGAGCCATGGAATCATCATATCCAAATGTAGAAGTTGTGGCGCCAATTTCCGCTCCCATGTTACATATAGTTCCCTTTCCTGTGCATGACATAGAAGTGGCTCCATCCCCAAAATATTCAACCACACAGCCTGTTCCACCTTTAACAGTTAATATACCCGCTACTTTTAAAATAACGTCTTTAGCTGAAGTCCAGCCATTTAATTTACCTGTTAATTTAACGCCAATAAGCTTAGGAAACTTAAGTTCCCATGCTAAACCGGCCATCACATCACAGGCATCAGCACCACCTACACCTATTGCGATCATTCCTAAACCACCTGCATTGACGGTATGAGAATCAGTACCTATCATCATTCCACCTGGGAACGCATAATTTTCTAGAACTACTTGGTGAATAATACCTGCTCCAGGCTTCCAAAATCCTATCCCATATTTGTCGGATACGGATGATAGAAAATCATATACTTCTTTATTTTTATCAACCGCTACTTTCAAATCGGTCGTTGACGCTACTTTTGCTTCAATTAAATGATCACAATGAACAGTAGATGGAACGGCAACTTGTGGTCTTCCCGCTTGCATAAATTGCAACAAGGCCATTTGAGCAGTAGCATCTTGCATAGCCACACGATCAGGTGCAAAATCTACATATGAATTTCCTCTTGTAAACGTATTTGTAGGTATACCTTCCCATAAATGACTGTAAAGAATTTTTTCAGTTAATGTCAGTGCTTTTCCTGTTAGTGAACGTGCTGCTGCTATTCGAGCTGGCATTTTGCTGTAAACAGCTTTAATCATTTCAATGTCAAAGGCCATAAGTTTATTTTGGTTTATAAAATTGTCTATAAAATTAATAGATTAGGTTCAATTTTGCCACTAATTAGAAATATGATTTACTTTGTGATTGTAATTTTTGTATTATGAAGAATTGGATATCATAATTCTGTTTTTTTTCTGTACTTTTTTCTAATAAAATTTTCACTTGGTGATTCAATGGCGCATTAAATTTCTCGTTTCCATATTTTTTCTTGCGGGACATTTGCAAGCCTATGCACAATTTTCACAATCCGATTCTCTCATAAAATTAGCGATTAACTCAGCTTCGCAGCATAGTTCAGAAATAAATAAATTAATATTTAACGTTCATTCTGTAGAAAAAGCTAGGTTTTCCAAATTCATTGGGATAGGAAGGCAAAGGCTAGAAAATATAGAGGGTATTAAAGAGGGTCAATGGTACGGAAATGAAACCATTTCAAAAGTTTATTTGGGTAATTTGAGTCAAATGATTCATGAAATCAATTATTTCAAACCCTATCGAAAAAAAAATGGAACACCTACCCTTTTCTTTTGGCCAGATTTTTATCAAGATTTTATAGGAACTCAATGCATATCTCCGTTGAATTACGACGGATTTTATTATTATAAATATACTTACTCATCAGATACGCTTGTCGATAAACATATTTGTAAACAATATGTAATTGAGCCAAAATTCAAAACTGATCGATTGTTTAAGGGAAAATTAACTTTGAGCAAAGAGGGTTGGATTGTTCGTTGGGAAGGTGAAGTGGTATCCGATAACATTTTGTATTTCATGGATTTAAATAATGCTGAATTTCATGGTAAATGGATACCTCAAAAATCAAATATTATCGTTAAAGGAGGGCTTTTAGGTATCGATGGGGAGTTTTTGCTGAATCAAACCATCATAGGTCCTGTACAAAATTGGGCTATGCCAAAGATGATTTTTAGTCGGCCTGAAGCTCCAAAAGAAAGGTTAAATATATCTGAGATTGCATTTGATGAAGTTTTCGTATCTCAGTTACTTTATAATTTACATCAAGGACTTAAAAGAAAATGGAAATTAAGGCCAACGGCCGATCAGATTGAAATTGATTCTGTTTTATCTAATAATTTGGATATAGTTCCTTTGAATTCTAGATTATTGGATGATATCCGAGAATCAACCATTGAAACTTCGATCGCTACTTATGATGCTTGGGTTCATAAGCCATTTAATCTAAGCCAGTTAATCTTAAGTCGATCTTTTTATTTTGGACAACAGAAAAAGGATTATTATCCTTTTGAAATTTATTACAAATCTCCGGTTTTTGATTCAAATTTTAATACGGTAGAAGGTTTTGTGGTAAATGCAGCTTTAGTACTTAAACGTCGTTGGGCTCCCTATAAATCTCTGGAATTTGAAGCATTAGGTAGACGTTCATTTGGTTTAAATCGAAATACGGGCTATTTGAAATTAAGATACAAAACAGATTCGTTTGATGTGCAATTAACTAATGGAGACTATATAGCACAATTTAACCCAGATAATACCATTTCATCTGAAATGAATTCTTTGGCCACATTATTTTTTAAAAATAATCAAATGAAGATCTATCGAAATGAATTTTGGGGTCTGTCAATGATTAATCGATTTTCGTCTCGATTTTATATAAAAACTTTGGTCGAATCTTCAAGGCAAAGTCAAATGAATAATACGACTGATTATTATTGGGTTAATTACATGAACCGAACCTTTAGTAGCAATAATCCTACTAATTCAGAAAAACCAATTGAAGGATTTGATTCTCATCATTCATTTGTTACCCAAGTTCAATTGGGATTTAGGCCCTTTTTGTCTCATTCTTATGTCAACAACTTGCGCATAAGTGATTGGGGATCATCGCCATTAATTATTTTTAAATATCGAGCTGGTTGGCCCAACGTTTTTAAATCCAATATAAACTTCCAATTATTAGAGCTCTCATATGTTCAAAATTTAAGTTTAAGTCCTTGGATTAAAACAGGTTTTATTTTAAATACCGGAACATTTATAGGCGATAAACCGGTTTATTTTCAGGACTTTAAACATTTTAATGGTGGGATT
>Ga0209829_10000403_pt1 | contig 40171 bp, 43 predicted proteins | sample C_140205_EF_Meta_FD_187311 | JGI IMG/M metagenome (GOLD analysis project Ga0209829, IMG submission 187311) | Freshwater microbial communities from Lake Croche, Canada to study carbon cycling - C_140205_EF_MetaG (SPAdes) (version 2) | ecosystem: Environmental > Aquatic > Freshwater > Lake...
CTGGTGCAGGTGCTGCAGCAGGAGCCTCTGCAACAGGTGCAGGTGCAGGTGCAGGTGCAGCGGGAGCAGCGACTGGGGCACCGGCAACGGCGTTTTCATCAATGACGCAAACAATCGCACCCGTCTGGACGGTGTCGCCTTCTTGCGCGAGAATTTGAGTCAAGACTCCAGCAAATGGTGACGGCATCTCTGAGTCAACTTTGTCAGTTGACACTTCGAAGATTGCTTCGTCGCGCGCGACAGAGTCACCAATCTTCTTGAACCATTGCGTGATGATTCCTTCGGTAACTGATTCACCGAGCGATGGGAGGGTTACATCAGCCAACGTGTAGTCCTCGTCCTGCGAGCGCTAGGAGTGTTTCTCCAAACGTCTCGGAAAGTGATGGGTGTGGCTGAATGAGCGCAGCGGCTTCTTCAACAGTTGCTTCCCAGTTCACAGCAAAGTATCCAGCACCGAGTTGTTCGGTGACCCATGGGCCAGACATGTGAACACCAAGAATTTGACCAGCAGTACCGTCAGGGCGCTTTTCAGCAATGATCTTCACCACTCCGTCAGTCTCACCAATGATCTGTGCACGACTGTTTCCGGCGAAGGGGTCTTTTTTCACGATGACATCGTAGCCTTTTGCCTTTGCAGCTTCTTCAGTAAGACCGCAGAAAGCAACCTCAGGATTCGAATAAATGGCCCATGGCACTCGGTCGTAGTCAACCGGCAGGACCGACTCACCAAGGATGGTCTTCACGGCAACGATTGCTTCGGCGAAGGCCACGTGAGCAAGTTGAGCAGTTGCTACAACGTCACCTACCGCAAAGACATTTGCAGCACCAGTGCGCATGTAGCTGTCAACATCAACGAATCCCTTTTCAGAAATAACTACGCCAGTTCCGTCACCAAGGAGTCCCTCGGTACGTGGTCGGCGCCCAACAGAGACAACAACCATCTCAACGTCGAGGTTTTCTCCACCTTCAACGCTCACTGATGTGCCCTTAGCGTTTGGTGTGTGACCAGTGATTTTGACGCCAGCCTGGATCTTGATGCCGCGCTTCTTAAATGCACGGTCTACAGACTTAACAACTTCTACGTCACACAGCGGAAGGATTGTTGGAAGTCCTTCAAGAATTGTTACTTCAGAGCCCATGTCGCTCAGCATTGATGCGAATTCACAACCAATTGCTCCCCCACCAATTACTGCAGCGGTCTTTGGAAGAGTGGTGAGGTCTAAGAATTCGTCAGAGGTGACAATAATTTTTCCATCAATTTCAAATCCAGGAATTGTGCGAGGAACAGATCCAGCTGCCAGGATGATGTTCTTTCCTTGAATAACCTTGCCAGCATCTGTTCCATCAACAACAGTTGCTTTCAGATCCTTGTCGAGTCGACCAGTGCCTTCAAAGACAGTAACTTTTCGACCCTTAAGTAGTCCAGAGACTCCCTTAAAGAGTCGGTCAACAACTTCGTTCTTGCGAGCTTGGCTAACAGCGAAGTCAACCTTTACATCACCAGCAGTGATCCCGAAATCACTTGAGTGCGCGAGTGTGCGTCGTACGTGTGCGGTTTCGAGAAATTCTTTTGCGGGAACACATCCGCGGTGAAGACACGTTCCACCAACCTTGTCGCGTTCAATAACAGCAACGTTGAGACCAGCTGCTGCACCATAGAGAGCGGCGGCGTAGCCACCAGGGCCACCACCAATAACCACTACATCGAACTCTTGGACCTCGTTTGTCACGACATTTCCTAACTCGCTAGACGAAAGCCCCCCGGGGTGAAATCCTAATGCATTATTTGGGCTTTAGTCCGGGCCAAAGCCTATGACTGACTACCCATTTGCCGGTCAGCCGCTTCGGTGGCGAGCACGTCACAGAAATCATTCATAACGTCCCCAGAGTGGCCTTTTACCCACGTAAATCTGATCTTGCGGTCACTCTCTAGGACCAGAGCAAAGAGCTCTTCCCAGAGGTCGCGGTTAGCCACTGGTTGTCCCTGGGAGTTCTTCCAGTTCCGTCGGTACCAGCCCACGTGCCACTTGTCGTTGAAGCACTTAACAACGTACGTGGAGTCAGAAACGATTTCAATTTCCTGATCATCATTTGACCTGAGGGCTTCAATAACGGCGAGGACTTCCATGCGCTGATTTGTCGTGTGTTCGTGGTGGCCGCTTGCGTATTCCTCTTTGCCACTGGCCCACGCCCATCCGCCAGGTCCTGGATTCCCACGGCATGCACCGTCGGTGTGAATTCTTTTCATATGACTCGAGTAATCCACGCATCCGGGTCGTCTGTGAAACGAGTCACCGCTAATGGAAGTTCACCTCGAAGTACTTGACCGAGTGTTACGTGTTCGAGCACTTCACGAAGTGACGCACGAACAGCAACCCATACGTCTCGAAGATGTGTTGCCTCTCCACCGTATTCAAGAGTCTCAGGTCGCATCCCTCGAACACCAGCCATAGGTCCAGAAACAACGCGAAGAATATCCGCAATCATTATTTGGTCCGGATCACGTGCAAGTTTGAAGCCACCTTCAGGCCCTCGCTGGCTCGTCACCATGCCGCCACGTCGCAGGTCAGAAAGAATTGCGCCGAGAAATTTTGCCGGAAGACCTTGCTCCTCGGCCAAGTGTTCAGCGCTAATCGAGTCTTCACTCGCAGCCAGTGTGAGTAACGCCCTGATTGCGTAGTCAGCTTTAGCGGGAATCTGCATGTCTCTATTCTGCCCTACATTCAGCGCTAGAAGATGCCAAGTATTGCTCCTAAGGTGTCATAGATGCCTGACCTATCTTCACGCCGTTTATACCTTTGCGTCTCGCACCGTGACGATATGTCTTCGTTTTTACCTGCAGTCCTTCGAGGTGGCGTTGGCATTGTGCAACTGCGTGAAAAAAACCTTGATGATGACGTACGCAGAAAAACTGCAAAAATAATGATCCCAATTTGTCGTGACTATGGGGTTCCATTCATCATGAATGATTCGCCAGAACTTGCCCTTGAAGTTGGCGCTGACGGTGTTCACGTTGGACAAGATGACATAAGTGTTCAACGCTGTCGAGAATTACTTGGGCCAGACGCAATCATTGGTCTTTCAACTCATGCTGGCAGTGAGTTCACTGAGGCGCTGAAAACTAATGCAACCTACATAAGTGCCGGACCAATAGTTGCAACCCCCACAAAGGCTGGTCGAGAGCCCACGGGTATTTCGTATGCGCTCGAGTGTCAGGCGCGAAGTGACCGTCCCGTTTTCGTAACCGGAGGAGTTGATGCCAGCAACATTTTTGATTTAGTAGTCGCTGGGCTACATAACTTTGTAGTTGTTCGTGCGCTCACCGAAGCTAAAGACCCTGAAGCAGTTGCGCACCAACTCAGCGAAGAGTTAACAAGAGCCTTTGGCTCTTAGTGACGGTCTAGCCACCCAAGCAACGTTGCAACCATGCGTGGATCTGCTCGTAACTGGTGACCAGCTCCTTGAATGATGCGAAGTTCCGCGTGTTGCTGCGCCGCATCAACAAGATCTCTCGCATCTTGAGCTGGGACTTCTATGTCATCAGAGCCGTGCCCAATAAGCAGGCGACGTGGAGGAATTTTTGCAGCTGACCCGAGTGGGTCAATTGTCATCACGTCGTCGTAGAGTTCTTTCACTGACTGCAATGCAACAGCGTCGCTCACAACACCGGCGAGTTTTATCCCTCGATGAAATTCTTCTGGAGTTCCGCTCCACTGGGGCAAGTGCGCAGGAGCTGCAAATGTTGCAACGCCCTGGATGCGTTCATCGTTTGCTGCAGTGTTTAGAGCTAACGCTCCCCCGAACCCGAAGCCTGCGAGTGAGATGCGCTGCTTCTCTTTAGCAATGCGTTCAATGACAGTTGCGATGTCTTGTTTCCACTGCGTGGCACTGAATGTTCCGGTGCTTCCACCAACACCTGAGAGTGTTCCCGTGGCAACCGTCCAGCCAGATTCATTCGCTAAGTGTTCAGCGAGTTCTGGGAGAAGTCCTGCCGCTTGGCGACCCATGCCCATGGTGCGTGGAAGGCCATGCATCAAAATAAGGATGTGACCGGACGTAGATGTTGAAGAACTCGTAGCGATACGAAGTTCTAGGTGAGACGAACCACTTATTAGTTGCTCGTGATCGAGCACCTAATTAGATTCCTAGTCGTGTAGCGAGAAGTTCGCGGTGGTATGAAGGCTCACCAAGGAACAATTCAGAACTCTTGGCACGCTTGAAGTACAGGTGAGCGTGGTGCTCCCATGTAAATCCAATTCCACCGTGAATCTGAATGTTCTCTGCTGCACAGTGGAAGTACGCCTCTGAACAGAATGACTTCGCGAGACTTGCTGCAATTGGCAACTCGTCGCTCATTTCTTGTGAAGCCCATGCTGCGTAGTACGCAGCTGACTTTGCAGATTCAACGTCGAGGAGCATGTCTGCACACTTGTGCTTGATTGCCTGGAATGAACCAATTGGACGACCGAACTGAACACGCTGCTTTGCGTACTCAACTGCGTTAGTTAGTACGCGCTGTGCGCCACCAACCTGCTCAGCAGCAAGTGCTGATGCAGCAATCTGAAGAGTTGTCTGTAGGCCAGCTAGAGCTGCGCCTTCAGTTCCAATGAGAACACCGACAGCGTCCTTAAGTTCAACCTTTGACTGCTTACGAGTCTGGTCCATTGTTGCAAGCTGTGTGCGTGTAACACCAGCAGCATCACCAGCAACAGCGAAGAGTGAAAGACCCTTTGAAGTTTGTGCTGGGACCAAGATAAGTGATGCAGTATTTGCGTCAGTTACGTAACTGAATGTTCCGCTCACCTTGAATGAGTCACCTGATCCAGTTGCTGTTGCCTTGATCTTTGAAAGATCCCAGTCGCCAGCTTCGTCAGTAAGTGCAACAGTTGCGATTGTTTCGCCAGATGCAATTCCTGGAAGGAACTGCTTCTTGTTGGCATCAGTTCCAACTTGTAGAAGTGCGTTTGATGCAAGAGCAACAGTTGAGAAGTATGGAGAGCAAAGAAGTGCTGCACCCATTTCTTCGAAGACAACGTAAAGCTCAACAGGTCCGTAACCCTGGCCACCAAATTCTTCTGGGATGCCGAGTCCTTGTAGTGCGAGTTCGTTCGCCATCATTGACCAGACGCCAGGGTCGTAGCCTTCGTCAGTAGCCATTACGCGGCGTACTTCTGTCTCTGGTGACTTCTCTTCTAAGAAGCGCTTCACCATCTTGCGTAGTTCGTCTTGTTCTTCGCTGAATCCGAAATTCATGATGTCCTTTTCCCTTACCGGTGAGTAGCCCGGCCCTATGTGACATTAGCCAAAATCCATGACCCCTGGCGAAAGGTGGCAGTCTTGAGGGATGGAAAAGGTTGAACTTCTGTGGAGTAGCGAAATTGCTGCGATTCGCCGACTGGTGGTGGGTCCACTCTCAAACAACGTATTCATCATTACTTGTCGCCAAAGTGACGAGTCGGTCCTGATCGACGCCGCAAATGAGGCGGAGCTACTCCTCGAAGCGGCGAGCACTTTTAAGGTTAAAAAGGTCGTAACGACGCACGGTCACTGGGACCACATTGGAGCGGTCGAAGAATTCCGTGCCGCCCAGATCCCGGTCATGGTCGGCGAAGGTGATAAATCAATGCTTTCGAGTTACGACGAGACCATTGTCGACCAGGACCTGATTAGGTGTGGGTCACTTCGGATTCGAGCACATCACACCCCTGGACACACACCGGGCAGCACCTGCTTTTCATTGCTCTCAACACCACTACTTTTCACTGGTGACACGTTGTTCCCGGGTGGGCCGGGAAATACAACATTCGAAGGTGGTGACTTCACCACGATCATCACCTCACTAGAGAAGCTGTACGCGAAGTTTGACGACGAGACAATCTTCTGGCCGGGCCACGGCGACAGTTCCACCATTGGCACAGAACGCCCACATTTGGCGGAGTGGATTGAGCGCGGCTGGTAAATATTTGGGTGAAAAACCCAATATCACCGGTAGGCTCTCTATGTGCCTGCACCCCTCTTAGAACTCAAAAATCTCCACGTTGAAGCCGAGGATTCTCAAATCCTTCGCGGCGTCGATCTCATTGTCAACGCCGGAGAGGTCCACGCCCTTATGGGACCAAACGGTGCTGGTAAGTCAACACTCGCGAGTGTCGTTATGGGTCACCCTGGCTACACCGTCACCGAAGGTCAAATCCTTCTCAATGGTGAAGACATTGCGGCATGGTCACCAGACCAGCGTGCACGCGCTGGCATCTTTCTCGCATTCCAGTACCCCGAAGCAATCAGTGGTGTCTCTGTTGTGCAGTTTCTTCGCCAAGCAATCGCCGCGCGCAAGGGACTCGAAGAGTTGAGCGTCCTTGAAGTTCGCCTCGACCTCATGGAGTGGATGGAACGACTTGGCATGGACCCAGCGTTTGCTGAGCGACACCTCAACGACGGTTTTTCTGGTGGCGAGCGCAAGCGTAACGAAGTGCTGCAGATGGCACTACTTGAGCCAACTATTGCGTTCCTCGACGAAACAGACTCCGGACTTGACATCGACGCACTTCGAATCGTGGCTCGTGGAGTAAGTACTGTTCGCGAAGAGAACCCCACTATGGGAGCTGTAGTCGTAACGCACTACGTAAAGCTTCTCGAAGAAATCAAACCTGATCGCGTTCACATCATTGTGGACGGAAAAATTGTTCACTCCGGTGGTCCAGAGCTCGCTGAGAAAATTGAAGTCGAAGGTTACGACGCCTGGCGGCCGGTCAGCGCGTGACTAGCTTTAACGCTGCACTAGTTAGGGCTGAAACGCCCCAATTCATGCGCGTGATTAATGGCTATCCAATTACGTATCTCGACTCAGGAGCGACGTCACTTCCTCCGCGTGCCGTTATTGAAGCAATGTCTCGTCACTACGAGCTCCATCACGCCAATGTTCACCGCTCGGTCTTTCAAACTGCCAGTGAAGCCACCGAAGCCTACGAAGGCGCCCGACTCGCAATTGCAAAGTTCATTAACGCCCCCGGCGGCGCTGAAGAAATTGTCTTCACAAAAAACTGCACTGAATCATTTAACTTGCTCGCAAAGTCATGGGGCCGTGCGAACCTAAAACAGGGTGACGTAGTGCTGCTGAGCGAGATGGAACATCACGCCAACATCGTTCCGTGGTTTCAACTCCGTGACACGCTCGGCATTGAAGTTCGCTTCATTCCAGTAACTGACGACTTCAGACTTGATCTTTCAAATATTGATGAACTGATGAAGGGCGTGAAGCTCTTGTCGGTCACGGGTATGTCTAATGTGCTCGGCACAATTAACCCCATTAAAGAACTCAGCGCTATTGCTCATAAACATGGTGCACTTATCTCCGTGGACGCGGCACAATCAGTTGCTCACAGCGTCACTGACGTTAAAGACTTAGACATTGACTTCATGTCTTTTTCAGCCCACAAGATGCTTGGTCCAACTGGCATTGGTGTGTTCTGGACACGTAAAGAAATTCTTGCAGTTATGCCACCTTTTCTTGGTGGCGGTGGAATGATTGCGGACGTTTCTGTTGATGGCTACACGCCAGCTAGTGGTCCAACCAGATTTGAAGCTGGCACTCCCCCGATTGCAGAAGCCGCCGGACTTGGTGCTGCGGTTAAATACCTCACCGGACTCGGGATGGCGAACATTGCCCAGCACGAGCACGACCTCACGGGTGACGCACTCACGCGACTCGAACTTGAATTCTCCGGTCGCATCAGAGTCATTGGACCGCGTGACATGGTCAACCGTGGCGGCGTCATCAGTATTGACGTTGAAGGCGTTCACCCCCACGACGTGGCACAAATGCTTGACCAATTTGGTGTGTGTGTTCGACCTGGACATCACTGTGCCAAGCCACTAATGAAGCGCTTTGGTCTCAATGCAACCGCGCGTATTTCCTACGGGCCGTATTCACTTGTTCGCGATACTGATGTTCTCCTAGAAGCGCTTCACAGCGCGGTTGGAATGTTTGGATAACCATGGCTGGGCTTGAAGATCTTTATAAAGAAATCATCATGGATCACTACCGTTCCCCACGCAACCGTGGAGAGCTACCAACACCTCCTGCAGTATGCACTGAAGGATTTAACCCACTATGTGGCGATCAGATAACTGTCTACATTGACGTTGCTGATGGTGTTTTAAAAGACATCAAGATCACTGGTCAGGGATGTTCAATTTCTCAGTCTTCTTCTTCACTCATGAGTGCCGCAGTTAAAGGCAAGCCACTTGAGCAAGTTCAAGAAACAATTGGAACCTTCAAGCAGTTAATGACTGGTCATGAAACTGCACTTGAAGATGGCAAAGAGTTAGACAAAGTTGACATTCGAGCACTTGGTGAACTCGCAGCGCTACAAGGTGTTGTGAAGTTCCCAGTTCGTATTAAGTGTGCGGTCCTCGCATGGAACACACTCAGTCAAGCTCTCAGCGAACTTCCTTAATTATTTAGGAACGCAAGGCTTAGGGTCATACGAAGGAACTACCTGCGTTGGATTAGTTGTCGTCGTAGTCGGACTGTGCTTTTTCGTCTTGGTGGCCGTCGTAGTTGTGGTGGTGCTTGACGGAACTGTGATTGTTGGAATAACAATCGGCTGAAGTTTGGCATTTGGCGGTGGATTCGTTGGAGAAAGTAATTGACTTCCGAACATTGTTGTGAGCATTTGCTGCGCGGAAGGTTCATTCAAAATCAATACGTCTTGAGGAATTCCACCAAGCTGCACAATTGCTGAATAGTTAGGCATTGTGTAGGTGTTGAGATTTGCGATATTGAATCGGTGGAACTTCACTGCCAAACCAATAAGTTCATTGAGCGAGAGCTTTGAGTCGAGCTGAATGCCTTCAGGAATCTTCGAAAGAAGTTTGTTAATAGTGAGCGGGTTATAGAGACCCTTTGCACGCATGATGAATGCTTCCATAAATGCGTTCTGACGGTCAATGCGACCAAAGTCACTCGTTCCGTCGTAGTACCAACCAAGTGAGCGCAAGGTTGAGTCTGACGCCCCATACCTAGGCCAGTTCCAGATGCCTCTCACGTTGTAATAGAAGTGTCGGCTTCTAGAAACCGCGAGTGTTTGGAATCCAGTAACAAGTTGACATCCTGCCTGGTGAATTCGAAGTCCTGAGTATGGATCCGCCGATGGGTACGGAAAGTTCAGATAGACGCCACCAATTGCGTCAGCCGCATTAATGAGACCCTGAAAGCTCACCGAGATTGTGTAGTTAATTGGAATCCCAAAGTTTGCGGTGATCGTTTGCGCAAGGAGCGATGGTCCGCTACTGAAGTTGACATTGATGCGGTTATACGTTCCATACAGTGATTGATTTTGAACCAGCGTCACCATGAGATCTCGTGGAATTGAAAGAACGCTTATGGTTCCCTTGCCCGGATCAACGTGCATAATTTTTACTGAGTCACTTCGCTGTCCAGGTGTTTGTCCTGGTGCTGCACCCGTCTGGGAGCCTAATTTTCCAGTGATGCCAACACGTGAGTCTGAACCGATTTCAAGAATGTTGAATGGTTCGCCTGAAATTGTTGGAAGTTCACCTTCAACATTTATTTTCTGAATTGATCCGAACTTCAGCTGAGCATAAATGTAACTGCCGCCCGTCAGACTGAGAATAAGCCCCGCGATAATAATTGCGATCATTATTGCTCGTCGCTTAGTGATTCGTGGTCCACTTCCAGATGTACGAGTTGCTACGCGCCTTGGACGGCGTTCAATACCGTTTTTACGGTCGACCGCCTCACCAAGCGCTACGAGTCGCTGTTCATTTGCGAGTTTGCGCTTGGCGTTTTCCTGTCTGCGAGAACCATTTGGCCCGCTATGACGTCTGTCAACCATTTAAGGAGTTTACCTTTAGAACTGAAAAAGTTTGGTCAAGCACTTTGTGCACGGAACGGCTCGTAGCCGTCACGTTCGAGCACTTCAGAAAGTTCTGGGCCACCGGTTGCAACAACTCGGCCCTCACTAACAACATGAATCTTTGTTGGAGTGAGTTCTTGTAGCAAGCGACGAAAGTGTGTAATCGCAAGAACGCCGCAGTTCCACTCTTTTGTTGCAAGCTGAAGTCGACGAGCAACTGCACCTAATGCATCTACGTCAAGTCCAGAGTCAATTTCGTCAAGAACGGCAAACTTCGGTTGAAGAATTCCAAGCTGCACCATTTCTGCACGCTTTCGCTCTCCACCAGAAAGATCAACATTTACGAATCGCTCAAGGACTTCAGGTCGGAGCTCAACCTTGTGAGCTTCTTCAACCATTCTTTCGTGCAGATTCACTTCACTTGCTCCAGCAGCGTGCAAGAGGTCGTATGGTCGAACGCCTGGAACTTCCATTGGCTGCTGCAATGCCAGCAAGAGACCGAGGCGTGCGCGTTCGGTTGGAGAAAGTTCAAGAAGCTCTACCCCATCAAGCTTTACTGATCCTCCAAGAACCTTGTAGCCAGGGTGTCCGGTGAGAACGTGCGCGAGTGTTGACTTACCTGATCCGTTTGGACCCATGATGACATGGACCTCACCAGAAGACATTTCAAGGTCGAATCCACGTAGTACTTCTTTACCGGCAACTTCTGCGCGGAGTCCTTCAATCTTTAGTGTTGAGCTCATGAGAGAACCAGTTCTACTCGTCCGTTATTTATTGCAACGTCATAGTGAGCTACTGGCTTAGTCGCAGGAAATGACATTGGGCCACCATCTTTCAAACTGAACATTGCACCATGACGTGCACACTCAATTTCACAGTTAGCAACGTCGACAATCCCTTCAGCAAGACTGAAATCTTCATGACTGCAGCGATCGTCCAGAACATAGACGTCATCTTCAATTCGAACAACCACAAGAGTGCGCTCACCGAGTTTTACTTGCTTCGCTCCACCATTTACAAAATCGCTGAGTGCTCCAATGTCGCTAATGGTCATGGCGTCACAACGTTCACTTGAGAAAGCACCGACGTAACGTCTTGTTCAACAAGTTGCGCAAGCTCTTTTGGAAGGGTCGTCAGCATTTCGTTGAAAAAACCTTGAATCATTAGGCGCTCTGCGTCAGGGCGACTTACGCCACGTGACTCGAGGTACCAACGCTGTAGTTCGTCAAGCGGCCCAACGCTCGAAGCGTGAGCGCACATAACGTCATTTTCGCGAATGTCGAGGTTTGGAACGCTGTCCGCATGAGCGTGCGGTGAAAGAAGAAGATTGTGGTTCGTTTGACGAGCGTCAGTTCTCTTTGCGCCCTTTTCAATCTCAATAACACCGGTATAGATAGAGCGTGACTCATCAGCAACTGCGCCCTTAGAAAGAAGTGTTGAACGACTTCGGCCAACTTTGTGGAACTGACGTGTTCGAAAGTCGTGCACTTGTTTTCCTGATCCGAGGAACGTCGTGCGTAGTTCATTCTCAGCACCGGTGCCAAGAAATTCCGCGTCGTTACGTGATCGGTTGTAGTAGCCACCAATTCCAATTACTGCCTGGCGAAGTCGAGCGTCACGCTGAAGTAGACCAGTTGTTCTAGCAACGTGCCATGCAGAAGCGTTCAGGCGCTGATACGTAATTAGCTGCAGTGAAGCATTCTCACCAATGGAGTATTCGCTGAGAGGAACTACGAGTGCGTTTTCTCCGCCCTCGAAGTACTCAACAATGGTTGCACTTGAACCCTTGGCGAGTTCAATCTGAGTGCGAGAGAATGATGACTGGGCACTCGTTGCATTGAGAACAATGATTGGCTTTTCAACATGAACACCGGCGTCAATTCGAATAACAGTCGTTGATGGTGCGAGTGCTGCATTGAGCTGCGCGAAAGTGTCACTTTCGTATCTGTTGATGAGTGACTGCCCGCTAAGAGATGTAGAAGATTCAACTGACTCAGCGTGTACGCCATTTGGAAGATCACCAATGTTGACGCAGTATCCATCAACAACTCGAATCACGAGCCCGGCACTCTTTGTTAAGTCAGTAGCGAAAGCAGAATCAGTATGTTTGCTCGGACTTGAAGTGATGCTGAACTTGTCGAGACTGAGCTCGCTAAGTGGTGCATACCTCCAAACTTCATCAGTTGTCGTTGGCAGACCGGTCGCCTCAAATGCGCTGAAGGCACCCTGACGTGACGCAGCATCGCTTTGGCTGGCAATAAAGGAAGTGGCTGAATCAGCGAATGTTTTCATAGTTTTAGGGACTAGTTAAGTGTAATCGGGTATAGAAAATGCCCAGCGGGCGCTCCCCTAGGCTAAACAGAGACTCATAGGGGGAATCATGGCATTTTCATCAGAAGTTTTGACACTCGAAGTTAATGGACACGTTGCCACGCTTTGGCTAGACCGCCCAGACGCACGCAACGCAATGGGTAGAGCCTTATTCACCGATCTGCCGCTCGCAGCAAAAGAAGTCGCCAGCAATACAGACATTCGAGTTCTCGTCATCGCCGCCAAGGGTCCTGCATTCACAGTTGGCCTAGACCTAAAGACAATGGGCGGAAACCTTGGAGCATCGTCAAATGCAAAATCGTCAGCTGTTGCCAATTCTTCTTTCTACGATTCAATTCTGCGCATGCAAGATGCAAACACTTGCTTCGCTGAACTAAAGATTCCTGTTATTGCAGCGGTGCACGGCTACTGCCTCGGTGGCGGTATCGACCTCATCACTGCGTGCGACATCCGACTTTGCTCAAGCGACACAATTTTCTCAGTTCGTGAAGCCAAGATTGCAATTGTTGCTGACCTTGGAACACTTCAACGTCTTCCAAAAATTGTAAGCGCAGGTCACGTTGCAGAACTTGCCTACAGCGCTAAAGACTTTGATGCAGCACACGCTGAGCGCATTGGACTTGTTAACCGAGTTGCTGGCCCTAACGCTGAGTCAGTACTTGCGGCTGCGTATGAACTCGCAAATGAAATCGCTGCGAACTCTCCACTCGCCGTTCAAGGAACAAAGTCAGTGCTGAATGCGAATGACGGACGAACTATTGAGGAAGGTCTTAAGTTCGTTGCGAACTGGAATGCTCTCTACATCAACAGCAATGACCTCAAGGAAGCTTTTACGGCCTTCATCGAGCGTCGCCCGGCAGTCTTTAACGGCGACTAACGCCGCCAGAACTTCCAACCACGACGATCTTTCTTTTCTAGCTCGTCTAGTTCGCGACGACGCTCTTCAATAAGTTCTGGCGCAACTGCATTTACAATTTCACTCGCCATGTCGAGAATCTCACGTCGATTTTCTACGGGGATGTCGTTCTCGGGAAGTTTCGCAACCGGGTTGTCAACGAGCGTCCCGTGTGACCAACCAACATCAACCAAGCGACGCTCATAGGTGAGGCAGTTCTCCGGGCAAGACCACGGCTGATCGGGTGCATTACCAAGAACGCAGAACCTCGCCACTTCGCCGGACTTATAGGTTCGGCTCTGGAAGTGTTTACATTCTTCGCGCATGCCCATACATAAATCATCTCACAGTTTTTCTGTGGAATACTGGCGACTAAACCTTAGGAGTCACATGAAAATAGTTCTATTAGGTACTGGTTCTCCAATACCAAATCCTGACAATGCAGGTCCATCTACTTTGGTGCAAACCGGTACTGCCAACATTCTTTTCGATGCTGGTCGAGGAGTCGTCATGCGCCTCGCTAAGGCACAGTTAGTTCCGGCGATGTTGCATGGAGTTGTACTCACCCACCTTCACAGTGACCACGTTTGCGACCTCAACGACGTCATTACGACCCAGTGGGTGATGGCGCCATCTGGAACGAATTTCAAGATTGTGGGACCAGTTGGGACTAAAGCGTTCATTGACGGAATGAGAGAGATGCTGCAGGCTGACGTTGGCTACCGCATTGGACATCACGCTGACTTAAACGAACCACCAAAGCTCGAGGTTCTAGAAGTGCAACCTGGTGACAAGTTCACTATTGGTGATCAAGAAATCATCGCCGGTGCAACTGACCACCGTCCAGTTGATCCATCAATTGGTTACCGTATTGAAAAAGATGGCGAAAGCGTTGTCATCGGTGGTGACGGGGTGCCTTGTGCAACTCTCGACGAACTCGTTAAAGGCGCCAGTGCGTACGTACAAACTGTTATTCGTGATGACTGGGTTAAATCAATTCCCAATCCACGCTTGCAAGACATTCTCGATTACCACTCAAGCGTGGCTCAAGCTGCAGACACCGCGCAGCGTGGTGGCGTTAAGGCACTCGTTCTAACGCACTTCGTGCCGCCATTTTCTAAAGAAACTGAGCACGAATGGCGTGAACTCGCTTCTGGGTTCAGCGGACTCGTTGTAATGGGACCTGACCTAACGACACTCGATGTCACCACAATGGTTGTTTCATAGCCAATGGCAAACCTTCGCGTTGATGAGCGAGCATTATCTAGAAAAGAGATAAAGGATGCTTGCTGGGTTGCTCAGCGCGCATTCATGGATGACCCGTTCTTCTGCCACCTCTCACCTGGTCCCAAACTACGTAAGCGTGGTCTGTACTTGTTCTTCTTAAACCAGCTGCTGCACTTCGGCAAGGGTGGGCGAATCATTACTGTTCGAAATGAGTCTGACGTAATCGTTGGCGTTTCTGCGTGGTTGCCAAATGGTTGTTACCCACAATCAGCCCTAACGCAGATTGCCCAGATTCCAGGAGTACTTCGCTCGATGTACAGACGCCCGCTAGCGCTGGTTGACGGAACAAAGTACTTAAATGAAATGGCGAAAAAGCATCCTAAAGATCCTCACTGGTACTTGTTTCTTTTAGTGGCTGAGCCAGAGATTCAACGAAGCGGCATTGGAACAATGCTTATGCAACACGCATTCAATGAAATTGATCCGCAAGGGTTACCTGTGTATCTAGAAACTCAGAATGAAGACAACATTGCGTACTACCAGCGATTTGGATTCGAGCCACGTGAGCCACTCACCCCAGTGCAAGATGGTCCGCCACTACTTCGTATGTGGCGCAATGCTCGCTAACGCTTTTTAGCGTTACTGAACACCATTTCATCATCGATTTTGCCGTGCTTTAACAGCAAGGTGTCCAGCGCAAAGTTTTGATACAGCTTCCAAGGTTTCTTCATTGCTTGCTGAGGAAGATTTCCTTGTGCGCGCATGATGTAGCCAGAAGAAAGACCCATTGTTGGTTCTAGATTCTCATCACTCGGAACATTTGGCGTTGCTTGACGAACACCGAGCTTTTCCATTTTGTTTAGTAAGCGACAAATGTAGTCAGCGGTGAGGTCAGCCTTAAGCGTCCATGATGCATTCGTGTAACCAAATGTTGTTCCCAAATTTGGAACGCCCGAAAGCATGATGCCCTTATACGAAACGGTCTTACCAATATCAACTGGCACACCATCAACACTGATACTCATTCCTCCGAGCAACTGCATCACAAGTCCTGTAGCGGTAACAATGATGTCGGCTTTGAGTTCTTTGCCTGATGTGAGAAGAATTCCATCACTGGTAAAGGACTGAATCGTGTCAGTAACGATCTCTGCTTTACCTGAAGAAATTGAAGTGAAGAGATCGCCGTTTGGAACGAGGCAAAGTCTCTGGTCCCACGGGTTGTACGTAGGGTTGAAGTGCGTATCAACGTCGTAGCCCTCAGGAAGCAGGGCCATTGCGCCTTCACGGAGTCTCTGTTTAATGAGCTCAGGCTTTTTCTGACTCAACTGGTACATGAGCATGCCGAGGGTGATTGTCTTAAAGCGAATTAACTTATGGGCAATTTTTGGTGAGAACTTCGCGCGCAACTTGTCGGCGAACTCATCAACATCAGGACGAGCAACAACATAGGTTGGAGATCGTTGAAGCAAGACAACCTTGGCGGCATCTTTTGCCATGGCCGGCACGATGGTCATAGCTGTTGCACCACTACCAATGACCACAACAGTTTTGTCCTTGTAGTCAAGATTTTCAGGCCAGAGCTGAGGGTGAACAAGTGTTCCCTGGAATTTTTCTTCTCCTGGGAAATCTGGTCGGTAACCCTTGTCGTAGGTGTAGTAACCCGTGTTGCCCCACAGAAAATTGCACGTCATAGTTTCAGAAGTGTCGCTGTCGGTGTGTTTGATCGTCAAGGTCCACAACGCACTCTCGCTTGACCATTTAGCGTCCACTACGCGTCGGTTATATCGGATTCTTTCTTCGACGCCAAACTTTTCAGATGTCTCTCGAATGTAATTAAGAATCAGTGGGCCGTCAGCGATTGATTTCTTTTCGCGCCATGGCGCAAACGAATAGCCAAGGGTGTACATGTCCGAGTCACTGCGAACAGCTGGGTAACGAAAAAGGTCCCACGTTCCACCACTTACACTGCGTGATTCGAGAATGGCGAACGTCCTCGATGGTGACTGCATCATTAAGTGGCAGGCAGCACCGATACCCGAAAGGCCAGCGCCGACTACTACGACATCTACGTGATTTGAACTAGCTGCACCCATCTAGGACACATTACTTAGCCAATCGTTAACCGATTGAGCCTTCCATTTGAAGCTCAATAAGTCGCGACCACTCAACGGCGTATTCCATTGGAAGTGTTCGGGTAACTGGCTCAATAAAGCCGTTCACGATCATTCCCATGGCCTGAGCCTCGGTGAGTCCACGGCTCATTAGGTAGAACAACTGGTCATCACCGATCTTGGAAACTGTGGCTTCGTGACCAATTGATGCGTCTTGTTCGCCTACTTCCATGTATGGCTTTGTTTCAGAAATTGAAAGTTCGTCAAGAATAAGTGCGTCACAGCGCACGAAGGCTTTCGCTCCAGTTGCGCCTTCTTCAACCTTCACGAGTCCACGGTAGGAAGTGAGTCCACCATCTTTTGAAATTGACTTAGAGATAATTGTTGACGTGGTCTCAGGTGCACAGTGAACCATCTTGGCTCCAGCGTCTTGCACCTGGCCGGGGCCAGCGTACGCAACAGAAAGAACTTCACCCGATGCTTTTGGTCCCATCAAGTAAACAGCTGGGTACTTCATGGTGAGTCGTGAGCCAATGTTTCCGTCGATCCACTCAACGTGCGCTTCTGCTTCTGCGCGAGCACGCTTCGTTACCAAGTTGTACACGTTGTTAGACCAGTTCTGAATGGTGGTGTAGGTGATACGTGATCCAGGCAGTGCCACGAGCTCAACAACTGCTGAGTGCAGCGAGTCAGTTGAGTAGACCGGTGCTGAGCAACCTTCTACGTAGTGCACCTGTGAGCCTTCATCCGCAATGATGAGTGTGCGCTCGAACTGTCCCATGTTTTCAGTGTTGATGCGGAAATATGCCTGAAGTGGTTGGTCGACCTTTACTCCTGGTGGAACGTAGATGAACGATCCACCGGACCACACAGCTGAGTTCAGCGCAGCAAACTTATTGTCATTTGGTGGAATAATTTTTCCGAAGTACTTACGTACAAGTTCTGGGTACTCGCGAACAGCAGTGTCCATGTCGCAGAACAAAACACCAAGACGTTCTAGGTCTTCACGGTTACGGTGAAACACAACTTCTGATTCGTACTGTGCTGTAACTCCAGCTAAGTACTTACGCTCAGCTTCAGGAATTCCGAGCTTTTCGTAGGTGTTCTTAATCGCGTCTGGAAGGTCTTCCCATCTGTCAACCTGATTCTCAGTTGGCTTGATGTAGTAGTAAATGTCATTGAAGTCGAGGTCTGGCATGCGACTTGCGAACCAAGGAAGCATTGGCTTTCGTTCGAAGTTCTTTAGAGCGTTGAGTCGAAAGTCGAGCATCCATTGCTCTTCCTTCTTCATTGCTGACATCTCACGGACGATTGCCTCGTTGATGCCCTTCTTTGGCTTAAAGACGGCCAGGTGCTCGTCAGACCAGCCCAACTGGTAACGGCTGAAATCCAGATTGTCAATTGACATGTAGCTCCTTGGGGATTTACCCTACGTCCATAGTAGTAACTAAATGAGGGCTCATGTCTAAGAATTACTGGCAAACTGGCAATCCATGAACAAACCATCAGTCCCTAAGCGTCCGCACTCTCTCACCCACCACGGTGACACCCGAGTTGACCCCTACTACTGGCTCATGGACCGCGCCAGCGAAGAAGTGCTTTCGCACCTTCGTAGCGAGAACGAGTTCCTAAAAGAAGAATTGAAGCACCTAGAGCCACTCACCGAAGAGCTCTTTCAAGAAATGAAGAATCGCATTGAAGAAACTGACAACTCAGTTCCGTCTCGAAAGCGTTCTTGGTGGCACTACAGCCGCACCGTTGAAGGTCTCCAGTATCCAATTGTTTGTCGCCTAAAAGCAACGAGCAACGACTACACCCCGCCAACAATTGATCCACTAACACCAATTGAAGGTGAAGAGATTGTTATTGACATGAACGTAGAAGCTGGCGACAGTGACTTCTTCTCAGTTGGAGTACTCGCAATAAGTTTCGATGACAAGTGGTTAGCGGTTGGAACTGACTTCGAAGGTAACGAACGACACCGCGTGACCTTTCGCTCACTCGTAGGAGAAACTGCACCTGATGACGTCATTGAAGATGTTCACTACGGATCAGCGTGGTCAACAGATTCGAAGTACTTCTTTTATACGCGTGTAGATGACGCATGGCGCCCCTACCAACTGTGGCGACACAAACTCGGAACAGATGCGTCTCAGGATGTTCTCGTATTCCAAGAAGACAACCTGCAGTTCAACGTAGGCATTGGAAGATCTCGCGATGACAAAATTATTGTTGTTGCACTCAGCTCATCAATGACAACCGAGTGCTACTGGCTACCAGCAGATAATCCAACTGCAGAGCTGCAACTCATTGAAGCTCGTCGCCACGGCATTGAATACAGCATTGATCACTTCACTGACAAGAATGCGAATGGCTGGTGGTTAAAGGTCACCAATGAAGACGCGGTGGACTTTCGCTGCCTCGCTAAGCCAGTCAGCGGCGGCGAGTGGAAAGAGATAATCCCCCACCAGTCAGGAAACCGTCTCGACGGCATTGATGCGTTTGCCAACTTCTTTACCATCAGCACACGAGAAGATGGCTACTGCGTTGGAAGAATTGTTAAGGCGCTCGAAGGCGATGACCCTTTCGGTGATGACTTCTTTGCCAGGTCACAGGCCATTGACTCTGGAGCGAAGCCGAGCACGCTTAACTGCGGCGGCGGCGAATACGACACGCCATTTGTGCGCATCTCAGTGACGTCTCTCGTTACCCCCGCCTACATTGCTGATATCAATGTAGAAACTGGCGAACGCTTTATTCGTAAGCAGCAAAAAGTCCTTGGTGGCTACGACGAATCGAACTACGTAACTACTCGCCTATGGACTACCGCCAGTGATGGACAGCGTCTACCTATTTCGCTTGTTGCAAGACGTGACCTCGTAGACATTCATCCAGATGGTTCAATGACGGCAAAGAAGCCATCACCATTCCTGCTCTACGGTTACGGCAGTTACGAAGTTTGTATTGATCCATACTTCTCGGTGTCTCGACTTTCAATGCTTGACCGTGGCGTTATCTACGCCATTGCTCACATTCGTGGTGGTGGTGAGATGGGTCGCAATTTCTATCTACAGGGAAAGCTGAATCAAAAGCCGACAACCTTTAGTGACTTTGTTGCCATCACTCGTGACCTGATTGCCAAGGGCTGGACAACACCAGCCCAGCTTGCTGGCATGGGTGGATCGGCAGGTGGACTTCTTATGGGCGGCGTAGTTAACCTCGCCCCAGAGCTCTACAAGGCCGTTGTGGCAGACGTTGCATTCGTTGACGCACTCACCTCGATGCTTGATGAAACGCTCCCCCTCACCGCTGGAGAGTGGGAAGAGTGGGGTGACCCAATTACTGATGAAGTGGCCTACAAGGTCATGAAGTCCTATTCACCGTATGACAACGTGAGCGCAACCAACGCTGATGGGAGCACCCGGGTGTACCCACACATGTACGTAACTGGTGGCCTCAATGATTCTCGAGTCGGATTCTGGGAGCCAACGAAGTACGTGCTGAAACTCCGCGATGTAAATCCGCAGAACGTGGTGTATCTGAAGACTGAAATGGGAGCCGGACACGGTGGACCATCAGGAAGATATGACTCATGGCGAGATGGCTGCCAAGAAAGCGCTTTTGTACTCTCTGAGCTGAATGCAACGACGACTATTTAGTGTGAGTAGTAAATAACAAAAACAACAATCACCATTGCTGCGATCACAATTGATCCAACAGTCGTAAAGCTGAGTGGTGATTTTTCAAAAGACTGTGCCAAAGTACGAACCTGTTGTTCTCTGTGAGACAAGATTTCGTCTTCACTCAATGGTGCGGCCAGATTGTCGTTAAAGACAAAGCCATCAGAAGAGGTATCGAGCTTCGGTTTTTCGGGAACACGGTGTTGTACTTCTTTTACATCTTCTGGCACTACGCGAAAACCTGGTGCTACTTGGTATGGCGATGGTGGTGGAACAATGAGACTCGGATCAATTCCATTTAGTTCATTGCGAAACTTGTCTCTTCCTAGCTTTCTCATTCGAAGTAAGAAGACAGAGACAGTAAGAATAAGAAGGATCACCAAAATCATTTCGATGATCATTGACATCAGTTGCTTCCACCAGTACTAGTAAACAAAATGGTTCGCATACTGCGAATCTTAATGACATTCGTACTCTTATGCTGGTAGCCCAAACGTTCCATGAAAGTACAGTAACGGCATGGTTTCACTGGTGTTGGCTTTATTAACTTTATTTACCATTCCGTAGGTCACCTCAAGCACCGCTATCTCGTGATCACCGTGAGTGGTGATTGACTGCAGCGTGCCTTCTACGTGAGCAAGTGCGCCATCAAGTAGTGGTGCGCCTCCTGGACCAGCATTCCACTCGATACCACTGAACTTATCTTTGCCACTGGCAGCGAACTGAAGAGCGAGCTGCTCTTGAGCCTGGCTTAAAATGCTGATCCCAATTGACTCAGCCCCTTTGATACGAGGCCAAGAGGATCCTCCAGTCTGGGCGGTGAAGTACGCAAGTAGTGGTTCAAGCGACAACGAGCCAAACGTTTGGCAGGTAAAGCCAACTGGACCATCTGGTGTCGTTGCGGTGATCACTACAACACCTGTGGCGAAATTGCTTACGACTTGTTTGAATTCTGAAATGTTGAGACTCATCTGAGTGACACTACCGACTATTCGCCGTGAAGTTGCATCATGCGTCCACGCTGCTCAATTAAACCATCGTGCACTAGGCCATCTACAACGCTCTGTAGCCGTACGGGCTCAACTTCACTGAGCAGTGACTTGAGTTTTGTCATGCTCACTGGCGCAACTCTTAGTTGAGCTAAAACTTGACCGCGGACCTGTCGATCTGAACCCTTAAACGCTGACTGAGGTTTTGAAACACCAGCACTTTTTATCGCCGGGTCACTCCCACCATTTAGTTTCCACGCGCATGACCTTGCTACCGGACACTGATCGCAAAGCGGTTTTGACTTGCAGAACTGTGCACCGAGATCGAGCATTGCTTGATTGAACTGCGCTGTTTGTGTTTTTGGAAGTAGTTCACTCACAAGTGCTCTCGCCTCATTCTGGTTCAGCGTCTTGTTCGCTACCCCACGGCTAAGAATGCGGCCAACATTTGTGTCAAGAATTGCGACAGGAACGCCAAAGGCAAAGGACGCAACTGCATTTGCGGTGTATTCGCCAACACCCTTTAGTGACCTGAGCTCTTCGAGCGTTGAGGGGACTTTGCCCTTGTGCAGGTCACGAATCATTTTCGATGTCTCGTGAAGTGCTTTAGCTCTGCGGCTAAAGCCAAGCCCACCCCAGAGTTTTAGGACATCTGCAAGTGAGGCATCAGCACACTTAGTCGGGGTTGGGAAGGCCTTTAGGAATTTCTCCCAGGGCTCAACGACTCTTGAGACTTGAGTTTGTTGGAGCATGAACTCGCTAACGAGCACTTTCCAAGGCGATGCCCCGATCCAGGGCAATTCTCTTTTCAGCGAGGGGGTTGCCCTCAGCAGCGCACGTCGAAACGTCGCGCTATTACTTCCAGGCGTCGTCACCGTATGGGCGCTGGCGCTTTGGAGCAAACTCTTTCTTCCACACCATGACGCGACGACGGAAGTAGCAAACTTCAGTTCCGTCTTGCTTGAAACCTTTAGTCTCAACCGTTACGATGCCGCGGTCATTCTTCGAAGATGATTCCTTCTTCTCGAGCACACGCGTCTCTGCATAAATAGTGTCGCCGTGGAATGTTGGATTTTTGTGTTGCAACGTTTCAATTTCTAGATTCGCAATTGCAGAACCTGATACATCTGGAACAGACATTCCAAGAACAAGTGAGTACACGAGGTTTCCTACAACTACGTTTTGTCCCTGCACGCTCTGCGTTTCTGCAAACCAGCGGTCACTGTGCAGTGGGTGTTGGTTCATTGTGATTGCACAGAACAATTGGTCGTCGGCTTCAGTAATTGTCTTACCTGGCCAGTGCTTAAAGATGTCGCCTACTTCGAAGTCTTCGAAGTAGCGCCCGAATGAGTGATCGTACGTAGTCATACTTTTATTCTGCCTCATTTTCTAGCTGTGGACGAGTTGTAAATGATGCGCTTGCTCCAGGCAATGCCTCACCATTTATAACCATGCGCCAGGTGAACCTCTCACCGGTGGCGAGAGGAATAGGTCCGAAGTTCACCGCAATTGGCACGTCAACGGGAGTCCCGAGTGGAACGCCTTGTGGTTCGCTCGCTGAGAAGTCACCGCGGACTTCAATGCTTTGCGGTCCTTCGGGGGTGTCAATAGTGAGAAGTTGGCCATCGGCATCTTCTAAGAACAGCTCCCAGTGGTGCTCTTTGTCGAATTCATGGCGGTCAACACTGACCTTTACCGCCACCGCCGAGGGGGTCGGGCCTGGGCCAGTTACGGACCATCCACCGCCCAAAATGTACAGCTTTCCGTCAGCCACTTGGGCTGAATCTGCAAGGAGCATGACAACGTTCATGCCATCAGCCTAGGGCGCACCGATGTCCTCACAAAACCGGTAGTTTTTCATCATGACAATCCCACACCTTGACGTGGCTAAGGCCACAGAACTCATTGCACAAGCCCAGTCAGTAATCGACACCGGAGTAAAGCGCCTGAGCGCATTAGGTGGACCTGACAAAGAGCAGACACTCGCCTACGACCTCGCTCACGCAGCCAGTGCCATTGCAACAGCTCGCGCATGTCTCTCGTACGCAGCAAAAGGAACACAGGAAGCAGACCTCACTGCTGCATTCATGGCTATTGCGCTGAGTGACCTCGCAACAAGAATTCTTGGACGCGAAGAACTCTGGGGTGTTGAGAGCGACTGGTACAAGCCATTCGCACTATTTGTTTCTACGTACCGTCAAGCAGAGTTCGTTGGTTCGCTCGCTGAAACTCCTGGACCAAAGCACCTCGACGAAGAATTCGAAATGGTGTCACAAATGTTCCACCGTTTCGCTGAAGAAGAAGTTCGCCCACACGCTGAACACGTTCACCGCACTAACGGCGACATTCCAGAATCAATCATCAGCGGACTTGCTGAGATTGGTGGCTTCGGTCTCAGTGTCCCAGAAGAATTTGGTGGCTTTGCAACCGGTGGTGAGAGCGAATACCTCGGCATGGTTGTTGCGACTGAAGAACTCTCATGGGGTGGACTCGGAATTGGTGGATCACTCATCACTCGTCCAGAAATCGTTACTCGTGCACTCATTTCTGGTGGAACACAAGAACAAAAAGAACGCTGGCTACCGAAGCTCGCAACTGCAGAAGTAATGGCTGCAATTGCTGTAACTGAGCCAGACTTTGGATCAGACGTTGCAGGAATCACTACAACTGCCACCAAGACTGACGGCGGATGGCTCATCAATGGCGCGAAGACTTGGTGCACATTTGGTGCCCGTGCCAATGTGCTGCTACTTCTTGCACGCACAAACCCGGACCGCACACAAGCTCACCGCGGACTCTCAGTGTTCCTCGTTGAAAAACCTCAGGGCGAAGCCCATGGCTTCCTCTTTGATCAGCCAGGTGGCGGACGACTCGAAGGTCGTCCAATCGACACTCTCGGTTACCGCGGAATGCACAGTTACTCACTGAACTTCGACAACTGGCTAGTTCCAGATGACTGTCTTATTGGAGAAGAGTCAGGACTCGGCAAAGGTTTCTATTACCAAATGGCAGGATTCGAAAACGGTCGCATCCAGACCGCAGCTCGCGCCGTTGGTCTAATGCAAGCGGCCTACGAAGCAGCACTCGAGTACTCGCGTGACCGCATTGTCTTTGGTGAGCCAATTCTCAACTACGAGCTCACCCGCGTGAAGCTCGGATCCATGGCAGCAATCATTCAGTGCTCACGTCAGTTCTCACTAGAAGTTGCACGCATGATGGGTAACGGTGGCGGAATAATGGAAGCCTCAATGGCCAAGGCCTACGTCTGTCGAGCTGCTGAATGGGTAACTCGTGAAGCAATGCAGATTTTTGGTGGCATGGGCTACGCCGAGGAATACCCAGTTAGTCGTTACTTCGTAGATGCTCGCGTGCTTTCAATCTTTGAGGGTGCCGACGAAACGCTGTGCTTGAAGGTAGTTGCTCGTCGACTACTCGACACCGTTAACTAGTTATTCGTCAATAGTGAATGGAGCATGAACTGCTCCAAGCGTGATGCCTGCTGAGTGGGCATCTGGATTTTCACCTCGAGCAATTTGTGCTTTGGTCGCTGCGTTCTCCCAGCGTTCTTCCACCTTGCCGTATTTCCAGTAAAGAAGTGCGACGGCCCAGACAACTACAAAAATTCCAACAATGGTAAGCCCAGCTCCATTGATGTTGAAGTTTGCGGAGTAATTCCAAATGCCACCGTGCAGATTGAATTGCCCTTGAATAACCTGCAAGATCTCTAACGTTCCAATGTAGAACGCAACAAAAACGCTGAGTCCGGTAATGGCAATGTTGTAATAGACCTTTCTGATTGGCTTTGAAAAAGCCCACCCGTAGGCAAAGTTCATGAACGATCCGTCAATGGTGTCGAGAAGACTCATGCCAGCAGCGAACAGAATTGGTAACGACAAAATTGCGTAGAACGGCAGCCCTGCGGCGACTGATGTTCCGGCTAATACGAGGAACGCAATTTCTGAAGCTGTGTCAAAACCCAGTCCAAACAGAATTCCCAGTGGATACATCTTCCAAGGAGTATCGATCGAACGTGCGATTGGGCCAAAGAATCGCATCATGAAACCACGAGCGTTCAAGTGCTTTTCTAATTCAGCGTCGTTAAAGCGACCTTGTCGCATCTGCACGAATAAGCGAACAATTCCCACCAAGACCACGAGGTTTAGCGTCGCAATTATGTAGAGAAAGCCTCCAGACACAATTGTGCCAATAAGCCCTCCGTAGTGGTGGAGACCTGAATTTGAATCACGCACTTGTGCACCGAGCGATCTTGCTCCAAGGCCGAGGAGCAAAGTAAGTGCGAACACCACGCTGGAGTGACCTAGTGAGAAGAAGAAACCAACCGACATTGGTCGTTTGCCTTCGCTCATAAATTTACGCGTGGTGTTATCGATTGCCGCAATGTGGTCTGCATCGAATGCGTGACGCATTCCTAACGTGTATGCGAGCACTCCCGTGCCAACACCGAGCATCTGGCCAGAACCAACGTTGTAGTGCTTGCTCGAAGCATAAAAAAGAATTCCCCAACCAACAATGTGGAGCAGAGCAATGAAGCCAAACATTGAGTACATCGATCGCCATTCGCTTGGCGAGAATGATGCGCGGACGCGTTGGGTCAAACTCGAATCATGAGTTGTGACGGTGGCCATTGCCCCACCTTAAATGCCTAAAATCCCGACCATTTCAGTCGGTATTCAGATTATTTAGGGCTGCGCTTCATTCCTGAACGCTCACCACGAGTGACAAATGACTGGGCGATCTTGGCTGATGCTTCATCAATCATCTCGTCACCCATCATGAGTGCGCCGGTTCCGTCTTGCTCGGTTGCAACCTTGTAGATGTCGAGGATGTCAAAAGACTTGTCGAACATGTCTTGGCTTGGTGAGTAGACCTCATTGAGCACAAGGGCTTGGTCTGGTGTTAAAGCCCATTTTCCGTCGTAGCCATAAGACGCACTAACGCCTGCGGCGAGACGAAGTGCATCAAGGTCACGAACCTTAAGGAAAGGACCGTCAATGACGTGAAGTCCATTCGCACGTCCCGCCATCAGAATCTTGGCGAACACGTAGCTGAATGGGTTCGAAGGCTGTGCGGTGTGAATTGTTTCGTCAATGGTGGTGACGGGCATGCCAATTGAGGCAGCGAAGTCTGCTGGACCAAAGACAATTGATTCAATGCGAGGTGAAGCTGCGCAGATCTCTTCAACGTTGATAAGTCCCTGCGCTGTTTCAATCTGACACTCAAGGCCAATGTGACCAACAGGGAGTCCGGAGTTCTTTTCAACCTGCGTAAGGAGCAAGTCCATTGCAATTACTTCTGCCGCAGACTGAACCTTAGGCATCATGATCTCATCAAGTCGTGTTCCAGCGTTTCCAACTACTTCAATAACGTCGCCGTAGGTCCACACTGTGTCCCAAGCATTCACACGGACACAGAGAACTCGGTCGTCCCAGTCGAGTGTACGAATTGCGTTAACAACCTTTGCGCGTGCAGCAACTTTTTCATTAGGGGCTACTGCGTCTTCAAGGTCAAGGAATGAGAAGTCGGCTTTGGCCGTTGGCGCCTTTGCAAGAAACCGGTCCGAAGAACCAGGTGTTGAGAGGCAACTACGACGTGGGAGATGTTTTGAGCGCTGTGACATAGGAACGAGCCTATTCTGTGCAGAAATTAGGCAGTCACTTGGGAACTTTTCATAAGAATTTGGCAAAATAGACACACTCTGACCAGGATTTTTAGAACATTCACAGCCTAGCGCCGCCCTAAAGTTGCTCTGGGCAAACTAGCCTTGTTGGTATGACTCGTCGAGCGCTCAGAGCGCCTATCGACGCTACGGCCAACTCCACGACTCGGTGGTTGCTTGCAGCCCTGGCCATTTTGACAGTGTGCACTAGCACTCTGATTATTCCGACGCGCCATGCTGGAGCTCAGCCTTTGCAGGAAGCTCGCGTCCAAGCGGCGGCACTTCTAAAGCAAATGAACGCAATCAACCAGAAGGTTGGATTGCTCGGACAAAAGTATGACCAAGCGCAGTTGAAATTAGCCAAGATCAACAGAGAAATTGCTAATACCCGAGCAACGGTGAACAGTATCGAAGGTCGAGTCAAAAAAAATAACCAACAACTTCGCGACTCAGCAATTTTTGCCTACGTCAATGCTGGAGCTCGAAGTAGTACTAACCCCCTCTTCGCTTCGGATGCCTCAAAGCTCGGCGCCACGAATGTCTATAACCAACTCGCCGAGGGCAATGTTTCAAGCACAATCGCTGGCCTCAAGAATTACAAAATTCAACTCACCCAACAGCGCGCAGTTCTAGCGCGAAAGCAGGCAGAAGCGGCATCAGCAAACGCAGTAGCCCTCAGTGCTTACGCAAAGGCGCAAAGTCTTCAACGTAATTTGCATTCAACGCTTAACAGCGTAAAGGGCCGCATTGCATCAATCGTTCGCACCCTCCAAGCCGAACAGGCCGCCAGGGATGGGAAAACTCTCACCAGTGCTCGCCCAAATGGAATCCCGGCGCCACCTACGAACACCCTTGGTGGTCGCGCAGTTCGTGCCGCTGAAACTTTCTTAGGAGTTTGGTATCGCTGGGGTGGGGCAAGTCGTTACGGCGTTGACTGCTCAGGGCTAACAATGCTGGCGTACGCCGCTGTTGGAGTTTCACTCCCTCACTTCTCAGGTGGACAGTGGAACAGCACTGTTCGTGTTCCGCTCTACAACATCCAACCTGGCGATCTTCTGTTCTACGGATGGCACGGGAATTCGCACGAAGCAATGTACATCGGCGGAGGAAAAATGATTGAAGCTTCGCACTCTGGGACAAGAGTTCACATTGTTGGCGTTCGACTTGGCTACGGCTTCGCAGGTATTGGAAGAGTACGCGGCTAAACCGTGTCGGCTTTTCCAACTTCATTTCACATTGGACCATTGGTATTTCACTTGTATGGGATCGGGCTCGCAGTCGCCGCGTACGTGACCTATGTCTACGCAGAGAAGAGACTCATACGAGCAAGCATTGACTCAACGCATTTTGGTGCCTTCGCTGCAGTTCTTATTGTTGCTGGATTATTTGGCGCCCGCCTCGCAAACATCTTGACTAACTGGTCGTACTACTCAGGAAACGTAGGGCGATGGTTTGCAGTTTGGCAAGGTGGGCTTGCAAGCTTTGGTGGCATTGCAGTTGCAGCACCCGTTGGCCTTTACCTGAAACATCGTTACTGGAAAACAACTTCACTCGCATCATTTGCTGATGCTCTCATTCCTGCTCTCATTGCCGGATGGGCTCTAGGTCGAGTACTCGGACCACAGTTCATGGTTGACGGTGGCGGTCACCTAACAAACCAGTGGTTCGGAATTCACTACGCGGGTCAAGTTGGAAAACGGGTACCGGTTCCACTCATCCAAGGCGCCGAAGACGCACTTCTCTGGTTGTCACTTCTTGGCGGCTCAAGGTTTATAAAGCAGCCTGGTGCGATTGCTGGCGCAGGAATGTTTGTCTGGGGCATTGTTCGTGCGCTTGATGAAAAATTACTTCTGGGACAACAGTCACACTCTGGATCAGTTGGTGTTCAAATCTCAGGAATTGTTCTCAGCGCTGCAGGACTTTTAATTCTTCTAAAAGCACTTCGCACAAAAACTACGAACTAGTTGCGCTTTTTCTTTTTCTTCTGAGCTTCTTTACGAGCTTGGCGTTGTTCTTTAATTGCTGGGTCAACAACCTTTGGCGTAAAGAATGAGGTGGTTGCAACTGCGCCTTCAGGAAGTGGAGGAAGCGAAAACTCAATTCGTTCTTCAAATAATTTTTGACAGTGCGGACCTGCAGGGAACTCTTCTCCAATAGCGAAAGCCATCAGAGCGACAATGTCATCTGTTGTTGAGCCGTTGGCAACTAGTTGATCAATGGCAACTGACATTTGATCAAACGTAGGTAGCTCAGCATTGTCGCCAAGTGCCTCAATGATTTGCTCCATAGGTTCAAGGGCAAGGATTTCAAGAACTGCCTTTACAGCTGCGATTGGTGCTGTTGATGCGAAAGTCTGAACATCGCGCTTTTGCTGCAAATTACGAAGTGGAACGCCAATGACTGGATTGATCTTTCCAGTTGGGCGCAGATCGAGAGTGTCAATAACGCCAAGGACGTTACTGGAACTAATTTTTAGTAGGCCACGACGAACATATTCCGCCGAAGAAATTGAGATAGTCACGTATCTACTTAAGCAGATGTTTGGCTATGACAATGCGCTGAATTTGATTTGTGCCCTCGTAGATCTGCGTGATCTTGGCGTCACGCATAAAGCGCTCTACTGGGAAGTCCTTGGTGAAGCCGTAGCCACCGAGAAGCTGCACAGCATCAGTAGTAACACTCATGGCAGTATCTGAAGCGAATGACTTCGCAGCAGCTCCCAGGTAGCTGAGATTCTGATCAGGATCTCCAGCATCAATTGCGGCACAAGCGGTGTAGACCATTGCACGTGCTGCTTCGGTGCGAATAGCCATATCTGCAAGCATCCAGCGAAGACCCTGGAAGTCAGCGATAGTGCCACCGAAGGCTTTACGGCCCTTCATGTAGTTCCCGGCGTAATCAATTGCTGCTTGAGCAATTCCTACTGCCTGGGCACCAATGGTTGGACGTGATCTGTCGAGGGTATGCATGCCAATTGTGAAGCCCTGGCCGGTGGCACCAACACGATGAGAGTCTGGAACTCGAACATCAGTGAAAATCACTTCACTGGTTGGTGAACCACGAAGGCCCATCTTGTCTTCGTGCTTCGCGAAAGAAACTCCAGGCCAGCTTTTTTCAACAAGGAAGCAAGTGATGCCGCGTCCCTTGGCTTCAGGATCAGTTGACGCGAACACTGTGTACGTGTCAGAGACTCCCGCATTGGTGATCCAGTACTTTGATCCATTGAGAATCCAGTCGTCGCCATCTTTTACTGCGCGTGTTCGCATTGATGCAACGTCTGATCCGGCGTCAGCTTCAGAGAGGCAGTACGAAGCCTGAATTTCACCAGTGGCAATTCGAGGAAGATACTGATGTTTAATTTCTTCTGAAGCAAAGTTCATGATTGGCAGCATGCCAAGCTTGGAAATAAGAATTGTTACACCCGTTGACGCGCAACCACGTGAAATTTCTTCGGCCATGATTGCTTGAGTAACCATGTCAGCTCCTGCCCCACCGTATTCAGCTGGGATTTGAAGTGAAGGAAGTTCCATTTTTACGCAGGCGTCATAGCTCTTCTGCGGAAAGGAGGCTTCGCGGTCGTAGTGCGCTGCATTCGGTGCGATCTGTTCATCAACAAACCCGTGCATCATGTTGCGAAAAGCACGTTGTTCTTCATTGAGGGAGAAACTCATTTTAATCCTTAGCTAGGGCGTTACTAATTGTGACTGTGTTACAGAATCAACAAACGCACGCTGCTTAACGTAAGAATGTCCGAGTCCTGCAAATGCTTCTACTTGCGAACGAGCAATAACTGAAGTTGAACGAAGCTCAAAAAGGTCAAGGGCCACATGAACGTCGCCGAGTGTTGGTCCTCTTCCGATGAGGCTCGCACGCTTCGCAGCAATAAGTCCAATGCCGCATTCAACATCATGAGCATCGTCGTGATTCTCGAAGTGCAACTTTGCACATTCATTCTTGGCAATCGTTAGTGCGTAGCCTTCGCCTGGAGCGTGTGTGCCCTGACCTTTGTCAGAACCAAGACTGGCGTGACGTTGCATGCCGGCTTTTTGAGGACGTCCAATCTCAGGGATTGAAGTTTCTGCCGTTAACCGGACTTCTCCGGCGGCGGGTACTGGTGAAAACGAGGGCTGAGCCATTTCTCTAGGTTAGAACTTTGTGAGGCTCAACAATGCGAAACAACTAGACCCGTGTGAGCCAGCTTTCATACTGAGGTAGTTCGCCTCGAACTGCTGAAAGATAGGTCTTTTGGATCGCCTTCGTTATTGGGCCTGGTGTGCCGTTTCCAACCAAGCGGTCATCAACTGACGCAATTGGAACAATCTCAGCGGCGGTTCCAGAAAGGAATGCTTCATCAGCCAAGTAGAGGTCGTCGCGGCGCATTGACTCAAAAGAAAGTTCGTACCCGAGGTCACTGGCAATCTTGCCAACACTGTCGAGCGTGATGCCACTCAGCGCTCCAGAGCCTGAAGCAGGTGGCGTGATGATCTTGCCATTTCTGACAATAAACAAGTTCTCGCCGGTGCACTCTGAAATGCGACCATCAGTTCCGAGCATGATTGCTTCGTCGTAGCCAGCCTTCACTGCCTCAACCTTCGCGAGGCTTGAGTTCACGTAGCCACCAACGGTCTTAGATGCAGTTGGCATTGAGTTCGGGTAGTGACGTGCCCAAGATGAAATCTTCATGCGGACACCATTTTCAGATCCGTGGTCTCCAAGGTATGCACCCCATGGCCACACCGCAATGATTGTGTTCACCGGTGAGTTGAGTGGGAAAATTCCCATTTCGCCGTAACCGAGGTAAACGAGTGGACGAAGGTAGGTGTTCTCCTTGACGTCGTTGGCCTTGATGGTGTCAACTGCAGCCTTGCAAAGCTCTTCAACGCTGTAGGGAAGATCAATCATCAGAATCTTGCAGCTCGCTGCGAGTCGTGTCATGTGCTCTTCGAGTCGAAAGATTGCTGGACCCTTGTCGGTCATGTACGCACGAATACCCTCAAAGGCACCAGTGCCGTAGTGCAGTGTGTGGCTAAGGACGTGGGTAGTTGCTTTTTCCCAGTCAACTAGTTCGCCATCGAACCAAATCTTTTTTGTTGGTGTAATCGGCATTACAGCTCCCCTATTAGTTGTTTCGTAATTCCAGATGTCCCAAGTGACGCTACGTCACCATTAAATGCTTGCACGACCTTAGTGATTCGACTCGCTGCGTCACTTTCACCTAGGTGTTCAAGCATAAGGATTGCAGAAGACACAGCTGCGAGTGGATTTGCGAGGTTCTTTCCAGCAATGTCGTGCGCAGCACCATGAACTGGTTCAAAGATTGAAGCGCTCTTCTTTGTGGGATCAAGGTTTGCTGATGCGGCGAAACCAATGCCACCAGACACGGCGCCTGCGAGGTCGCTCAAAATGTCACCAAAGAGATTGTCAGTCACAATAATTCCGTAACGTGAAGGATTCTCGACAAGATAGATGCACGCAGCATCAACGTGGTTGTAATCAACTTCAACATCTGGGTACTCAGCACCAACTTCACGTACAACTCGTGACCAAAGTTCACCAGCGAACGTCAACACGTTGGTCTTATGAACAAGGGTGAGCTTCTTGCGACTGAGTTTGTTGGCACGCTCAAAGGCGTAGCGAACACATCGCTCGACACCGTGGCGAGTATTGACTGATCCCTGTGTTGCAATTTCGAATGGTGTGCCGTGTCGAAGTACTCCACCTTCGCCCGCATATGGTCCTTCAGTGTTTTCGCGAACAATTGCAAATTCGCAACCCTGCGCAATAGAACCAGGCACGCCGCGAAATGGTCGGTAGTTGATATAGAGATCTAACCCGAAGCGCATGCGAAGAAGAAGTCCGCGTTCGAGCACTCCTCCAGGAATTCGAGTGTCACCAATTGCTGGTCCGATTGCACCGAGCATGATGGCGTCATAACCGCGAAGCTCTTCGAGAGTCTTGTCATCAAGAACAAAGCCGTCCTTTAGATACCTCGCAGCACCGAGCTCGTAGTCAGTTGTTTCAACCTGAACTCCTGCGGCACGTACAACGTCTAGGGCTGCCTGAGTTACTTCTGGTCCAATCCCATCGCCACCAATAACGGCAACGCGGTAGGGCTTCTTGCTCATAGGCGCCTCCTAGCGTTCCTCTAGTTTCGTCTCTCCAGAGCCCTTATGGCAAACCCATTAATGGACTTTTCAGGGCAATTGGTAGAATTAAGGCTTCCCTTCAATTAAGGAATGCATTGTGGCCGGCGAAATTCACCGTATTACCAAAGAGACTCTCGAAAAGCTAAAGGCTGAGTGGACTGAACTCACCACGGTTGGACGCACCGAAAATGCACGAGTTATTGAAGCCGCACGACTACTTGGCGACCTTTCTGAAAATGGGGACTACCACGCCGCTAAGGATCACCAGGGAAAGATGGAAGCGCGCATTCGCCAAATTGACCAAGTAATCAGAAACCATGAACTCGTTGAGCGTGACGAAAATGCTGGAACAGTGCAGTACGCGTCAATTGTTCAGATTGTCTACGAAGGCGACTCCGACGACGACTTCCAAGATTATTTCATTGGATCAATCGAAGAGAAGCCTGAAGACCCCTCGGTGCTTGTTTCCTCACCAACTTCACCTCTTGGAAAAGAACTCCTAGGCAAGGCCATTGGTGAAAAAGTCACGTACGATGCACCGGCTGGAAAGATCAGCGTCAAGATTGTTGGAATTCGTTAATGAGCAAACAAACGCTCTTCGAAAAAATCTGGGACGAGCACGTCGTTGCTTCACCAAGTGGTGAACCAACACTTATCTACATTGATCTTCACCTCGTTCATGAAGTAACAAGCCCACAGGCATTTGATGGGCTGCGACTTAGTAACAGAACAGTCAGACGACCTGAGCGCACACTCGCAACTGCGGACCACAATGTTCCAACTGATCCCATTTCAACTCCGGTCAATGATCCAATTTCTCGCCGACAACTCGAAGCGCTCGATGAGAACTGCGCAGAGTTTGGTATCACGCTCTTTCCACGTGGCCATGAAAACCAAGGCATTGTTCACGTCATAGGACCAGAGCTTGGTGTCACTAAACCAGGAATGACAATTGTTTGTGGAGACTCTCACACATCAACTCATGGTGCATTTGGTGCACTCGCGTTTGGCATTGGAACTAGTGAAGTTGAACACGTACTAGCCACCCAAACACTGCCCCAGCAAAAAGCAAAGACCATGTCAGTCACCGTAGAAGGTAAGGCTCCAAAAGGAGTTACCGCTAAGGACATTGTTCTAAAGATTGTCAGCACACTCGGAACTGGTGGCGGTGCTGGATACGTTGTTGAATACCGCGGAGAAGCAATTCGTGACCTTTCCATGGAAGGACGCATGACGGTCTGCAACATGTCAATCGAAGCTGGTGCGCGTGCGGGGCTTGTTGCCGTTGATGAAACAACAATTGACTACTTGCGCGGTCGTGCTGGAGTTCCCGACGGCGAAGAATTCGAAAAACTCGCTACGTACTGGCGCACATTGACGAGCGACAGTGATGCAACCTTTGACAAGGAGGTTGTCATTGACGCTTCAGAGCTAGTTCCTTTTATTACGTGGGGCACAAATCCAGCCCAGGTTGTTGCCCTTGATGGTGTTGTTCCATCACCAGACGACTTCAGTGACGCTGACTCAAAAAATGCCACAACTCGCTCCCTTGAATACATGGGCCTCGAACCCGGTACTCCTATTAAGAACATCTCCGTAGACGTGGTCTTTATTGGCTCATGCACAAATTCACGCATTGAAGATCTCCGCGAAGCTGCAGCAGTAGCTAAAGGATCAAAAGTTGCCGCCAATGTTCGCGCTCTTGTTGTTCCAGGTTCGCACCGCGTGAAGAAGCAGGCCGAAGAAGAAGGACTCGACAAAATTTTTATCGATGCTGGATTTGAATGGCGTGAACCAGGTTGCTCAATGTGCCTTGGCATGAATCCTGATCAGTTGAGCCCAGGACAGCGAAGCGCATCAACATCAAATAGAAACTTCGAAGGTCGCCAAGGTCGAGGCGGTAGGACTCACCTTGTTTCTCCTGTCGTCGCAGCTGCAAGCGCCATCAAGGGACGTTTCGCTACCCCAGACGAGGTGGCGTAGTGAAAGCTGTTCACGTCATACAAGGCCGCGCAGTACCACTCGAGCGATCTGACGTCGACACCGACCAGATAATCCCATCAGACTGGCTAAAGCGTGTGGAGCGAACTGGGTTTGGTCGCGGACTTTTCAGTGAATGGCGCGACAGTCCAGAGTTCGTTCTTAATCAAGAGCAGTTCCAAGGGGCCACTGTGTTGCTGGCGGGACCACGCTTTGGAACTGGTTCATCACGCGAGCACGCTGTTTGGGCTCTCATGGACTACGGCTTTGAAGCAATTATTGCTCCATCATTTGGTGACATCTTTAGAAACAACTCTTCAAAGCAAGGTCTCGTAATCGTTGAGTTGCCTTCAGGCGACGTCGAAGAACTAAATATTTTGGTGAAGGGCAATCCAGCTCTGCAGCTAACAATTGATGTTGAGCGTCTAACAGTGGAAGTCGCCGAAACTGGATGGCAACGAACTTTCACGCTTGATCCAATGACACGCGAGCGACTACTGAATGGCTGGGATGACATTGGTCTCACCATGCTGCGCGAGAATGAAATCACTACATTCGAAAAGAAGTCTCACTCACCAACGCTGAACGGCATTTTTGACGCCAGCGGTCATACGCTTCGCTAAATTGCGACTGGGTGTTCTTTTGCCCACTGTTGTTGGCGTCGAAACGCTAAGTAGGCAATAAACAAACTAAGCAGGACCGCTATTAGGTTGACGACGAAGCCTGAAGTGTCGTGTTGCAACGCAAAATAAACACACCACAAACTGTTACAGGCACTCCCCCAAAGCCATGCTTGGACTGAAACACCCTGAACGTCTTTTTCACGAATGCACTCTGTGATTTGAGGTATCCGGTTAACTACCGACACCAGGCCAATTCCTAGAACTCCTATTTTCCAGCCCCAGATAAATGTTGGCAGCCAGCACGTCATAAAAAGCAAGACACCAGTTGCGAGAATGCGCTTTAGGTTCTTTCTCGGTTCCAGCTGGAGAACAACACCGATTTGAAGTGGCAAGGTGACAACGGCACCAATCCACACTTCGACACCATGAAATGCAAGTCCGTAGGCAATCCAGTAGAAATTTATCCACGTAAAAATCGACCAGGTATCAATTGCAATCCCATTGGTACTTACTTTTATTGCTCTACGGAGTTGTTGGTATGTGGGGAGAAGTCCTACAACTATCCCAGACCATCCAAATGCTGCAGCGACGGTCGATGTACTCACTGGATCGACACTAATACAGTCAAGATGAGTTTCTCTTAATTAGTGCTCGATGTTGCATGATCACGCTTCCACTGCCAGTGTCGCCAGGTAGTGAGGCCCACCACTATTGCGTTCATAACTACTGATGAAATGTTCACAATCACCGCGGTAGGACGATGTTGCGTTGCAAAATAAAAAGCCCAAAGACCATTTGAGGTAACGCTCCACACCCACGCAGCCGCCGACACACCTTCAACATCTTTTTCTTTAATGCAGCGAATAATTTGCGGGAAGCGATTTGTTGCCGCAACGAATCCCATGCCGAGAACGCCTACGGCCCAACCACCAAGCATGGTTGGCACGGCCCCAAAGACAAGCACGTACACACCTGTTTTCAAAAGTACGGTGCGATTCTCTCTAACTCCTAAGAGCACCAGCAGTGCAAATTGCAAAGGGGCGGTGATTATGGTTCCAATTGATGAAGGTGCGTTATGCGTAGCGAAACCGTAGAGGATCCAAAAGACACTCATCCAGGCAAAGATCGACCACGTCCCTACTGAGATCCCATCAATTCCAACTGTCTTTGCTCGGTAGTACTGCGAGTAATTCATGACAAAGCCAAGGAGGACACAGATCCAGCTAAGTATCGTGAAACCTTCGAAGATGCCCATGGTGAACGAGGCTACTTCGCTACGTCGTTGATTCAGTTACTTTGGTTTATTTTTTCAAACTGTCGGTGGCGTAACCATGCGAGATACAAAATAAAAACATTGGTTGTCCCTGAGCAAATTGTTGCCACACCAGCTGCAAGGTAGTCGCTACCCAGATAGTACGTAACCCACAGAACTGAGGCAATCACTGCGTTTAGCCAGTACGCCTCCGAAACACCAGTTGCGTCTCTGACTTTTATAAGTTTTATTAATTGCGGAGACCTATTAATCACCATGGCGAATGCGGTGCCATAAATTCCACCCGACCAGCCCCAAAGTAACGCTGGCAGCACACATGTCACAAAAATGAATACGGAGCTCTTCGCAACTGTTTTCCAGTCGTCCCAGAATTTCAGCCGCATGATGACATCAATTTGAAGCGGCAAAATAAGAAGTGAACCCATGATTGCTTGCCACGAGTGTGCAAAGCAGCCATAGAGAATCCAAAAAACTCCCATTTCGGTGAACATGATCCACGTGGCTAGCGAAATACCCTCAATGCTCACTCGACGAGCTCTTTGCTGCTGAGAATAAGCGCCAATCACGGCAAGGATAACTGCCGACCAGCCACAGAGAAAATAAATTGTCGTGGCCTTCACGTACGTAAGGCTACTTAGATACGGGGTTACCTACGACGATTAGCAGCAGAAATTACAGCTTCAAGTGAAGCGTCAAGAATTGAAGAACTCATTCCAACGCCCCACCATGTATTGCCTTCAGCATCTTCAGCTTCTACGTAAGCAACTGCTGAAGCTTCAGATCCGGAAGTGAGCGCGTGCTCGTGGTAGTCACGGACTTTGAAGTTGACATCAATCTCATCTCGAAGTCCAGACATGATTGCATCAATCGGACCATTGCCCTCACCCTTTACGGTGATGTGATTACCGTCTACGAGTACTTGCGCAAAAATTCGTGTGCTGTTCTTATCAGCAGTTACTTCACTTGAAATAAGTTGCAGCGTCGGGTTTTCAGGTAGATACGTTGTTGTAAAGACGTTCCAGATGTCAGCAGGGGAAATTTCTTTGCCAGTCTTTTCCGTAACTTCTTGAACGCGCTTAGAGAATTCAACTTGCATTGCGCGTGGAAGATCAAGTCCGTGCTCTGAGTCAAGCAAGTACGCAACCCCACCCTTTCCAGACTGGCTATTGACACGGATGATTGCTTCATAGGTGCGACCAGTGTGCTTAGGGTCAATTGGAAGATACGGCACTTCCCAGAATTCATAGGAATCACCAATAGCGGCCATTCCCTTTTTGATTGCGTCTTGGTGTGATCCAGAGAATGCGGTGTAGACAAGTTCGCCAACGTAAGGGTGACGCATGTGTACGGGAAGGCGGTTCGCGTACTCAGCAACGTGACGAGCCTTGTCAATGTCTCTGATGTCGAGTTCAGGGTCAACGCCTTGTGAGAACAAGTTCAGTGCAAGGTTGACAATGTCAACGTTTCCAGTGCGTTCTCCATTACCAAACAGCGTTCCTTCGACTCGGTCGGCTCCTGCGAGCACACCAAGTTCTGCTGCAGCAACGCCAGTGCCACGGTCGTTGTGTGGGTGCAGCGAAAGAATCACGGACTCACGATTCTTCACATTACGTAGGAACCATTCAATGGAGTCGGCGTAGAGGTTTGGTGTGTACATCTCAACGGTTGCTGGCAAGTTAAGAATGATTGGATTTTCTGCAGTTGGCTTGATGACGTCAACTACCGCATTGCAAACCTCGAGTGCGTACTCAAGTTCAGTACCGGTGTAACTCTCTGGTGAGTATTCGTAACGGAACTGCGTAGTTGGAGAAGTCGCTTCAAGCGTCAAGCAGTACGCCGCGGCGTCTGTGGCAATTTTCTTGATGCCATCTTTATCGAGACCAAAAACAACTCGACGTTGCAACGTAGAGGTTGAGTTGTAGAAGTGAATAATTGCCTTCTTCGCACCCTTTACTGATTCGTAGGTGCGCTCAATAAGTTCTTCGCGACACTGTGTCAACACCTGAATAGTGACGTCGTCTGGAATTAGATCGTTTTCAATGATGTGTCGCACAAAATCAAAGTCCGGCTGACTTGCTGATGGGAAACCAACTTCGATTTCTTTAAAGCCCATTGCCACGAGTTGCGCAAACATTGCGTTCTTTCGCTCAAGGTCCATTGGATCAATGAGTGCCTGGTTGCCGTCGCGTAGGTCAACGCTCGACCAAAGCGGAGCTTTAGTGAGGTGCTTACTTGGCCAGGTGCGGTCTGGAAGTTCTACTGGAATTGTGGCGCGGTACTTCTGCCACGCCATGGGAGATGGCTTCTGTGGGTTTTTCATAGTCACCATCCCTTCTCACGTAATTCCTATGGCAATTCTACCCCCTCCCCGAAATGGCCCCATTGCTGGGGCACTAACCTGACTATCCATGAAGGCGCTTCTCAAATTGTCATTTTTAGTTCTCCTCGGCTCAGCCGTTGCGGGAGTAGTCATGATTGTTAAGCGACCATCTGTAAATCGCCCAGTTTCCTATGACTCTTGGCCAGAAGTACCTCGCAAAACAGAGCAGTAACTCTAAAAAGGAGAACAAAATGGCAGAGATGCAATACCGCAGACTTGGACGATCAGGATTAAAGGTGAGTCTTCTCAGTTTTGGTAGCTGGGTGACCTTCGGAAAAAAGTCACAGCTCGAAACCGCGAAGGACGCCGCTGAATGTTTACAGGCAGCCAAAGACGCTGGAGTTAACTTCTTCGACAACGCTGAAGGTTACGAATCTGGTAACTCAGAAAAAGTAATGGGACAAGCATTCCGTGACCTCGGATGGAAGCGTAATGAATACGTAGTCTCATCAAAGTTCTTCTGGGGCATTGACCAAAAAGTTCCAAACATGGGTTACACCCTTAACCGCAAATACTTGAGCCAAGCAATTGACGGGTCACTTGAGCGTTTCGGACTCGACTTCCTTGACCTCGTTTTCTGTCACCGTCCTGACAAGAACACTCCAATCGAAGAAACTGTATGGGCCATGAGCGACATGATCTCTCAGGGTAAGGCTCTCTACTGGGGAACGAGTGAGTGGAGCGCAGATGAAATTCGTGCTGCATACGACATTGCTGACAAGCATCACTTGCACAAGCCAGTTATGGAACAGCCGCAGTACAACATCCTTCACCGCGGCACTATTGAAGATGAGTACCGTCGCCTGTATGAAGACATTGGGCTGGGAACAACTATCTGGTCACCTCTCTCTTCAGGACTTCTCACTGGTAAGTACCTCAACGGAGCACCTGCAGGATCACGAGCGACGCTTCCTGGTTACGAATGGCTGAAGGACCGTCTCACTGACGAGAAGCAGAACAAGAAGGTTGCTGAACTTAAAG
>Ga0209829_10000404_pt1 | contig 40162 bp, 34 predicted proteins | sample C_140205_EF_Meta_FD_187311 | JGI IMG/M metagenome (GOLD analysis project Ga0209829, IMG submission 187311) | Freshwater microbial communities from Lake Croche, Canada to study carbon cycling - C_140205_EF_MetaG (SPAdes) (version 2) | ecosystem: Environmental > Aquatic > Freshwater > Lake...
ACAAACAATTTACAGTTCAAAGTGGAACCACTGGTGACGCTAACTTGTTGAAGTTGGGCTTTCAAGTGGGTACATTTGGTGGTGCTGACAATGGTTTGAAAATCGCTGCAGTTGACGTGTCTACAGCAGCTGGCTCTCAAAATGCTATCGTCGCAATCGATGCTGCCTTAAAAACTGTTTCTTTGAACCAATCCAAGGCTGGTTCATATTTGAACCGTTTGGACAGCGTGGTGAGCAACTTGGCAACGATGAACACCAACATCACAGCCTCTAGAAGCCGTATTTTGGACACCGATTACTCTACAGAGACAACGAACTTGGCGAAGTCACAGATCATCTCTCAAGCTGCGACAGCCATGTTAGCGCAAGCCAATCAGTCCGCTCAAAACGTACTGGCTTTGTTGAAATAATCTAATCAGTTAGGTTTTTCTTTCAGCCACCAAGTTAACACTTGGTGGCTTTTTCGTTTCTTTGCCGTTATTTTAGGTTTTTTTGAATATAAAGTAGTTAATATTATCTGGCATTGGTTTTGCTTTAAGTGATCATCCGATTTTTTGCACAGTGCACAAAACGGCCTTTTGACACTTTAGGAGCAAACACATGTCTCTCATTCAAGAATTGATGAACCAAGCTGCAACTGGCAGTTTATTGAACCCCATTAGCTTTAAGCGTTTCACGCCAACAGAAATCCGCGAGTCAATTCAGACTTTGGTGGCAACGGAACAAATTGACCTGGCCAATGCATTGGGTGATGCTGGCCTGAGTCTCTACCCCCATTCAGAAGACATCTTGGCCATCACAGGTCTTTTGGCCATCATGAAGCAAGATTGGTCCATGGGCGTTGAATTATTGACAGAGCTCAAGACTCTCCAGGGCGAAAACACACAACCTTTTACATACGTCATGCTGGTGCGTGCATTGAGATGTAATTTGGACCCCGCGCAAGCCTATTCCATCGTGAATGAAGGCTTGTCTTTGTACCCAGACCACGCAGAACTGATCGCGGAAAGCCTTGATTTAGAAGGATTTTCTGATGCGATGATGGTTTCTGAGTCTGCTCATTAACCTGAAAGATTGAGTAAACGGCAAACGGCAAAACATTGCCAAACCATGTAACAAAAATTGCCGATCATGAACAAAATTACTCAATTTTATATTGAAATCAATTTTTATAAAACTTGGCACAACGTTTGCTTAACTAACTCAAACCAATTCGACCACGATGGTCAGGAGATTTTAAAATGGCTGTAATCAACACGAACGTAAAAGCGATTTACTCGCAAATGGCACTGGCAACGAATGACAGAAATTCGACAATAGCCATGCAGCAACTGTCCACGGGCAAGAGGATCAACTCTGCCAGAGACGATGCTGCGGGTGCGGCTATTTCAACTCGAATGACCAGTCAGATCCGTGGTCTGAACCAGGCGGTCAGGAACTCAGGGGATGCGATCAACCTGATTCAAACCGCTGAGGGTGCCACCAACGAGATCACTGACATGCTGCAACGCATGCGTGAGTTGGCCGTTCAAGCAGCCAACGATACCAACAGTGACTCACAGAGAAGTTATTTGGATTTGGAATTTCAACAGCTCAAAAAACAGATTGTTCAAATTTCAAACAACACGGAATGGAATGGATTTCCCATACTCAATGGCTCTGCTGGTGAGAGAGTTGGCATCAAGCCTGTTTATAAAACAGTCTCTGACATCAATTATCAGTCCAGTCCACCTTTTGCGGCCGGAACATACAAGAATGGGTTGGAAACCACCAACAACAGTGTGGGTGCCATGAGTGTCACTGCAGGGACTGCAAGTTCTAAAACCTTCGGTATTGCCGGTCAATTGACCCTCAGCACAGATGCCGCTGGTACAACTGTTTCAACCGCGACCTTCACCAAGCCCGATGGTACGGTTCTCAATTTATTGACCAATCCAGCAGGAGCGGCAGTCACGCCATTCACGGCTGCTGGTGGCGTGATCACCATCAATACTGCAACAGTTGCGTGGCCCAATGTGTTCACGGCGACCACCGGGACGATTTTGATTGCGCAACAAACAGCCGGTGGGGGAGCTGTCAATTTTTCTAGTGACACCATAACATTGAGCGCTAATTTTCCAACTTTGAACCCTTTGACAGCCAATGACTTGGTGATCAATGGGGTCAACGTTGGGGCGTCTTTTGCCAATACAGACACGAAGTCAGAGGTCTTCAATGCTGCGGGTAGTGCCATTGCGAAAGCCGCCGCCATCAATTTGGTGTCTCCTCAAACGGGCGTTTCTGCTGTCGTCAATCCCAACTTGATGGCCGGCGCCTCAATGACTTTGGGTAGCGCTGCAGTTTCAGGCACAGTTTCGATCAATGGATATACAAGTCCTGTGATCACCTCGGTGCCCAACAACCCACGTGAGTCCAGAGCGGCCGTGGTCAAAGCGATCAATTTCATCACGCAGTACACTGGCGTCAAAGCCATTGACACCAACAGCGACACACAAGGTGTGAGTTTGATTGCAGATGATGGTCGAAACATTCAAATTTCTTTCAACACGGCTGACAATACTGTTGGAGCGATCACTGCTTTCTCTGCCAATACAGGTCTAAAGCAAGGGATCCAAGCTGGAACCTATTCTCTAGAGAGTGCCGTTAATATGCCAGTGACAGTGGGCACGACCAGCCAAGGTAACATCAACAATGCGGGTCTTCAGATTGCCAACTACACCAGCCAAATCAATTCTGCTTTGAGCACGGCTCCAAGAGCCACGGTTGTTCCTTTCTCGACAACCACCCCAAATGGTGCAGTTGCACAAGGTGCAAACACATTTACGCCCACAAGCCTTACTGGCATTGCCGTTGGGGATCTGGTTTCTGGACCTGGCTTTCCAGTTGGAGAGACGGTCAAAGCTATTAACAATGGTGTGGTGACCTTGGGCTTACCCGTGACAGCGGCACTGACAAATACTTCTCCAGTCACCTTCACGCATGCCACCGACATCAAATCTTTGGGTGCCAATGATCTGATCTTGAATGGCATTGCCATTCGTGCTTCCTTGGCTGCAGATGATGCATTCAGCAACACACAAACGGTGAGCAGTTCTAAGCAGGCCTCTGGTATTGCGATTGCTGCTGCGATCAATGCAAGCACTCAGCAAACAGGCGTGTCTGCTTCCGCCAATCCTGTGGTGATCACGGGATCGGTTTTGGATGTGGTCAATACAAGAGCCGCAGATCCAACCAAAACAGCTAATCTATTCATCAACGGTCAAGGGATTTATGTTGACTTGTCGTCAACCAATTCCACTGACCGTTTGAATGCCGTTAAAAATGCAATCAATCCTCAAGTGGGAAGCACAGGGGTGCTGGCCTCCTTGAATGTGAGTGGTGGAATTACTCTGACGTCTGAAGATGGCAGAAACGTCTCTGTTTGGTACGATACAACAGTTCCTGGTGGTGGTGTCGCTTTAACAGCTTCGATGTTTGGCCTGGGTGTAGTTGGAGGAGATCCTGCAGGTATGAAAGGAGCGGTTGGAGCAGGGGCCACTTATGCATCCGCCAACACACTTTATGGTGGCGTGACTTTAAAATCTGCGAAACCCATCCAGGTGACACCTGGCAGCAATGGCTACAACCCAAGCATCAGCAACTTCACCACACTTGGATTCCAAGAAGGTAGTTATGGTGGAGAAGTCAATGCTGCCACTGCCAAAATGAGTCCACCTAGAACCGGGCGTTTGGCTTTCCAAGTGGGAGCGAATTCACAACAAACTGTGACGATTGATTTGGCTGACTTTGGTGCCAATGGTCCCATCACAGGTCAAATCACTTGGGACGTCAATTTGGATCCCCTGGCCCCTGGAACGATTGTCAACGCGCCCAAAGGTCCACAAACCTTGATTGGTGTCTCAATGGGCCCAGGCATCCCCAAATCCAACCCTTTTGGAAATTTCAGTATTTCTTTAGGAGGTGTGACCAAAAGCATCAACTTGACCAGCACGGGCAAAACCGTCAATGACTTGGCGGCTGACATTCAAAATCAGATCAATTCTCAAAACGGGAACATGGATTTGTCCGTGACGGTGTTGAATGGCAACTTACAATTCTCCTCTGCCAGTGGTGCCACGATCGCCTCTCCAGTGTTGACCCCTGTGGCCAACGCGCCTGATGGCGTTTACGCAGGAAGACTCGGGCAACAAGATCCCAACGGCAACCCCATCATCAATGGCATTCCGATGACACGCAGTTTCATTGGCTCCAAAGCAGGTGCAAATGATGTGTTGGCCAAGTTGGATGCAGTTTTGAACCAAGTCAACGCCAACCGTGCCACCATGGGTGCTGTGATGAACCGACTGGACCATGTGGTGAGCAATTTGACCAACGCGTCAATGAACATGACCACCTCACAAAGTGCGATCACCGACGCAGATTATGCGTCAGCGAGTACGCAGTTGGCCAAGACCTCCATCATGCAACAAGCTGCGACTGCGGTTTTGGCGCAAGCCAACACCTCACAACAATCGGTGTTGAAACTGTTGCAAGCTTAAAGGCTGCTTGAAAGAGACATTGTTTGATATGATGTTTTGAAAGGTGTTCGATTTCTTTGGATACAAGGGGGCGTCGCTGATCATGAACCATTCACTCAATTCACCTCAAGACCATACCCTTCCAAACTGTTGGCAGTGCGAACATTTTGCAATCAGTTGGGATGTTCAACGCCCTTACAGTTGTCGTTTGATGGGTTTTAAATCCAAATCTTTGCCCTCAAGTGAGGTGTTCAAGGCCGATGGACAAGCATGTCAATGCTATTACCCTAAAAACAAAGCAGCGACACAGCAGCACCATCAAAAGCCAGGCGTGAGCGTTACGGACCTTCAAGCCGGCTCTGGGGAGCTCTCATTGAACCCTGTTGGAACTCGAAGTTGGCTGGTCTAAGCCCTTGGAATCCGCTGTCAATTATCCGACAAGCCCTTTATAAATAAATAAAAAGTATTATATTTTAATCTATATATTGAATATAAGTTCTAATATTTAGCCTGGCACACGCTTTGCTAATCAGTCTTACCTCATTACAAGGCTGATCAAAGTGAATCCTTCATCCGTTAATCATACCCATGCCGTTTGGCTTGACCCATTCAAGCCCATTGACGCGACCGAGCGTGCGCAATTGGAGTTGGCTGATATCAGCGTGTCCATGGTCAACACCTTGGGAGAACTCAACGCTGCGCTGAAAAAAGCTCACGTGCTCATCATCCGTTTGGTAGAGAGCTCAGAGTTGCTTCAAGAAGTGTTGACCCTTGTGAATCAATTGGGTCACAACGTACCTGTTTTATGCAGAGTGGAGAGACGGCGCATGAATGTCGTGGTCGACGCCATGCGCTTAGGTGCATTTCACGTGTTACCCAGTGATGAATGGGACCCCAAGGCTTGGAGAGAGGCTGTCAAAGGCTTGACGGCCACAGATGCCAAGATGAAGAGCTATGTGTTTGTCGACCCCATCAGCCAGCATTTGCTCGCTTTGGCTCAGAGAGTTGCACAGACCGATGTGGCGGCGCTCCTGGTGGGCCCCACAGGTGCCGGTAAAGAGGTCTTGGCCAAAGTCATTCATGAGTCCTCCCCGAGAGCCAAAGGCCCCTTTGTTGCCATGAACTGTGCAGCCATGCCGGAGCATTTGATTGAGGACATGCTGTTTGGTCATGAAAAGGGCGCTTTCACCGGTGCTCAAAAAGAATTCAAAGGCTTGTTCGAGCAAGCACAAGGCGGCACGGTGTTTTTAGATGAAATTGGCGAAATGCCCATTCAACTTCAAGCCAAGCTCCTGCGAGTCTTGCAGGAAAAGAAATTGAACCGTTTGGGAAGTGAGAGCAGCATTGATTTAGACATCCGTATCGTAGCTGCTACCAACAAAGACTTGAAGAAAGCCATCGTGGAGCGTGAGTTCAGGGAAGACTTGTACTTTCGCATCAGCACATTTAAATTGAAAATTCTGCCTTTGGCACAAAGACCTGGCGACATCATCCCCTTGGTCATGCAGTCCTTTGCTAGACAAGCCAAAGACCAAGTGCCCTACACCTTGACCGAAGACGCTCAAACCGCGCTTGAGACCTACCCATGGCCTGGCAACGTCAGGGAATTAGAAAACGTGGTCCAAAGAGCGGTTGTTCTTTGTTCAGGCAAAACCATTTCCATGGGCCATTTGATGTTCGATGAAGCCCAAAGCCATGACCTGTTGATGAATCCCGATGCGCCTCTTTTGTCAGAGAATGGACAATTCAACGACTTTTTGACGGGTGCTGATCGCATATCGAGTCAAACCCTAGCTGATCAACTCCAAGCTGAAATGAGAGACTTCTTTAAAGGGATCGCATCTTCCACGCACGGCGCCAATGGCATCAGCCATGTTGACTTTCATGGAAGAACAGGCTCTTCAGCGATGCCTGCTGGGCCCTATGGACAAGACAGCAGCGAGAGTTTCTCCATGGAGAGCCCTTCATTGGCCAGCAACGCTGCCATGCCCACCCACCAAAGTGTCAGCATGCCACTTGCACAGTCCCCTTCAGCGGAACCCATCAATTTGGCCCATGCTGTGAAATCCAGTGAACATCAAGCCATTTTGGCGGTCCTTCAGTCGACCCAGAGTCGAACTGAAGCAGCCGAGAAACTTGGCATCAGTCCGCGCACCCTTCGCTACAAGCTCGCGCAGTTGCGTGAGCGTGGCATGAGTGTGTCATTGGCCGAATAAACATCACCTTCCCAAAGGAGTCCTAAATGATTGATGCCACCTCAGCCACCAGTATCCAATCGATGCTTGAGACGATACGTCAGTATCAAACACAAGCCAAAGGTGTGAGCTCTAATGTGAATGTGGGTGAATCCGCATTTTCAAAAGTCTTGACTTCACAAAGTGAATTGACAAGGGTCAACACAGCCAAGACACCCAATTTCATTGAATCGGTCAAGACCATGATCGACAAGGTCAATGCGGCGGATGTCAAAGCCGATGCTTTGGGCGAAGCCTATCAAAGAGGAGAAGACGTTCCTTTAACGGACGTGGTTCTCAGTATGCAAAAGGCCTCTTTGTCCTTCGAAGCCACTCTCCAAGTGAGAAACAAAGTGGTCAAGGCTTATGAAGAAATCATGAACATGCCGGTTTAAAGCTGAAAGAGTACACATATCATGGCAACAGCAAGCGCAACAATGAACACATCGATGACCGATCCCGCTCAAGCACAATTGAGTGGACCGTCTCCTGTTTTACCAGGACCCACAGCACCTCCTGGATCGAGTCTCTTAAAGCCAGGGGATTTGGCCAGGGCCGTGGGCAATCAAATGCTCACCGATCCCATGGGCATGGTCAAGGACATGATCAGGCAGCCGACAGTTAAAAAATTACTCCCTCTGTTTGTGATCATGTTTGTCTTGGCCGCTTTTGGATTGGCCTCGATGAACATGAAGGCCACACCCATGAAGCCTTTGACCATGATGCTGTCAGACGCAGACAAGCAAGTGGCCTTGGAAGCCTTAAAAACGGCTGAATTCAAGCCTGAGCTGGACATGACGAGCGGTCAAATCATGGTGCCTGAGAGCAAGTACCAAGAGGCTCGTATGTTGATCGCTTCAAAAGGCTTACCAAGAACAGAAGTACAGGGCATTGATGGTTTGAAAGACATGCCTGCCATGACCACTTCACAGTTCATGGAACAAGTTCGCTACAACAACGCCATGGAGCAAGAGTTGGCCAGAAGCATTTCTCAAATCGCTGGTATCAAAAACGCACGCGTGCATTTGGCTGCTCCTAAGCAAAGTGTGTTTGTGAGAGACAGGGTGCCAACCAAAGCTTCCGTGGTCATCACAAGAGCGCCAGGCAGAACCGTGTCCTCTGCCAACGTCAGTGCGATCATCCAGTTGGTTGCATCGAGTGTTCCTTACCTAGCGCCTGAGAATGTCTCCGTGATCGATAACTTTGGCAGTTTGATGAATGAAATGCTCACCGAGCAACCTCTGGGCTTGACCTCTGCGCAATTGCAGCAAAAGCAGCAAATGGAAGACCTCTACAGAACCCGTTTGATTCAGTTGTTGGCCCCAATCGTGGGAGAGGTCAATGTGTCTGCTCAGGTGAGCATGTCCATGGATTTCAATCAACAAGAAATCACCACCGAAGATTTTGACCAACGCGACAAGGGCCCTAAAACACGCTCGGAGTTGTACGTGGAAGACCGCGCAACGTTCAAAGACGCTATTGGCATTCCAGGCTCGCTCACCAACACACCGCCCAATCCGCCGCAAAATCCTGCAGCAACACCGGACACGACAGCCGATATCACCAAGGGTGTGACGGAAAAAGGCATTCAAACCATTGCCAGAAGCACCAAGAACTATGAGTTGGACCGCTCGGTTCGTCATACCAAGACAGCCATGGGCACGATTCAAAAGATCGGTGTGGGCGTGTTGATCAACGAACGACCCATACCCGCGGGTATGAAGGTTGAAAAACCAGCCGATGGGGCCGCGCCTTTGACGACCATTCCCTACACACAAGAAGAGTTGGATCGCTTGAATCAATTGGTTCGTGGTGCTGTCGGTTACAGCGAAGAACGCGGTGACGTGGTCACGGTGATCTCAACACGTTTTGAGCCACAAATCGACCCCGATGCGATTCCTTGGTACAAAGACGAAACCATTGCAGGCGTTGCCAACAGCTCCGTGATTGCGGTTCTCTTTTTGTTGTTCTTGGTGGTGGTGGTCAGACCCATGGTCAGAAAACTCACAGCCCCTCCCTTTGATGCAGTGGCCATGGCGGCAGCGGCCACCGAGGCTGCAGCTAGGGAAGCCGCAGCGGCTGAGAAAATCAAGGCCGAGCGCATTGCAGAGGCGGTGGCCGCCGCCGCTGCCAAAGTGGTGGCTGACCGAGCTGCGGCTGAAGAAGCTGCAGAGGCTGAAAGACTGCGAATGCTGGAGGAAGCCAGGCAGCAGGCGCAACAAGAAACTGAAGAAAGAATGCGCATGGAAGCACAAGAAGCTGAGCGCGTTCGCCAAGAAGAGGAAGCAGCCAAAGCAGCCGCAGAGTTAGAGGCCTCAGAGGACATTGAGATCGAAGAGGGCGAGAGCTTGGAAGAAATCAAGGCGAGAATGTCTCACTTGAAACCCAAAAAACCTTCAATTTCTGCAGATATGCTCAACACGGCCAACACTTATGACGATAAAGTTGCTTTAATACGGATGATTGTGTCTGAGGAAAACACCAGAGCCAGAATGGCCAGTGTTTTAAAGAACATGATCAAATGATCCATTGAACACACGTCAAATCAGATTCACAGGATTCGGAGCTTAGTATGGCTGAAGTCAATAATTTTTCAAACGCAAACTGGTCGCCAGCGCTCAGGGCTGAGATGGAGGCGATGACCTCAACGCAAAGAGCGGCAGTTTTGATGCTCTTGCTGGGTGAGGATCAGGCCGCTGACATCATCAAATATTTAAGTCCCAAGGAAGTACAAGCCCTGGGGGCTGCCATGGTTCAAGCTGCTGAACTGTCTCAGGACGCGGTCAACGTGGTCTTGGACGAGTTTGTGGACATGCTCAAAAAGCAAACATCTTTGAGCCTAGGCAATTCTGACTATGTGGAAAATGTCATGAAAAAAGCTCTGGGCGAGAGCAAGGCTGCATCGGTGTTGGGTCGAATCATGCCCAACCAAGCCTCAAAGGGATTGGATATTTTGAGCTGGATGGATGCCAGAGGCATTGCGGAGATGATCCGTACCGAGCATCCACAGGTGGTGGCCATTATTTTGTCCCTGTTGGAGCCCACCGTAGCGGCTGACGTGATGATCTACTTGCCTCCAGAAATCAGAGCCGAGGTCATTCAACGGGTGGCCAGTTTGGACACGGTTCAACCCTCTGCGATGCTGGAACTTGAAAACATCATGTTGGCTCAATTTGCAAAAACAGCTACCTCGAAATCATCCAGTTTTGGTGGCATTGAAGCCGCTGCCAAAATCATGAATTTGACCAAAACCAATTTAGAGTCTGAGATCATGAATGCCTTGGCCGATTTGGATCCAGACATCATGCTCAAAATTCAAGACAACATGTTCACGTTCGAGAACTTGGTTGCTGTCGACAACAAGGGTATTCAAGTGCTCATGCGCAATGTGGAGCCCGATCAGTTGATGACGGCTCTCAAAGGTGCCAGTCCAGATGTCAAACAACGCTTTTTGGACAACATGTCTGAGCGCGCGCGCGGCATGTTCGTGGACGATATGGAAGCCAAAGGCCCTGTTCGTATGGCAGACGTGGAAGACACGCAAAAGAAAATCATGCGTTTGGCCAGAAAACTCTCAGATGCTGGAGAGTTGATCTTAGGTGGAGCAGATTTTGTTTAAACTGAGTCATCCCTCGCAAGATGCCGCTGCCTGGGCCGTGGACCCGATGCTGTTCAAAGAAAAACTAGAAGAGTTGGTTTTTGATGGACAGGATTGGGACAAGGTGCCTAAAGTGGCTTATGAAACAGCCTTGTTCAGAAAAATGGCCCCTCCACGCATGGCCAAAGTGGTGACCAACCCTGGCGCCTTTGTGATTGAAACTTATGGCGCTCCAGTGCCAATATCAGTGCCAAAGCAAGTAGCGCGGTCGAATCGTCAGCGAGACGCGCAAAGTACTTTAGAGGCAGGGGATGCTGAGTCAAAGACCGGAGCACAGACCGGTGCACAGACCGAAGTAATTGCTCAGCAAAATCAACCTACCGATCTTCTTGAAGAGCACCCTTCACAAACACAAGCACAAACACAAGCATTGCATGAAGCGGACCCCAATGCAGACGAAGAGGGTGCATCCCTTGGCGCTCTAGAAAGCTCTCACGTGCAGGAGGCCAAGGACTTGGCATCAACAGCGCAGCAAGTCCTGGACAGGGATGACAAAGCTGATGACAAGCTGATCGATCAAAAGCTCAGTGATGAGGCACCTCAGGCATCCTTGCCAAATTTAGACGTCACCAAAGATGCGCTGGCCTCAAAAAGTTATGAGGAAGGCTTTCAGGCGGGGCTCCTTAAAGGGCTTGAACAAGCCCAAGTTCAGGTCTCTGAAGACGCTGAGACGCAGAGGATAGAAAACACTCAATTGAAAGAGCAAATCAACGCCTTGGAGCAGCATGGCGCTTCCTCAGAAGCCCATGCAGCAGAGCTTCAAGCCAAAATGGATGAGATGGTTCAAAGCCTGGCCACTCAAAGGGAATCTTTGGAGAGCGAGCGCGAACAATTGCAAACGCAAAATGCGCAGTCCTTGCAGTCGCAAGTCAAAACCTTGGAGGACGTCACTTCGAAATTGGACGACTTCGTCAACCATCCACAAAGGCTTTTTGAGCCCTTGAAGAGACTGTCGGTGCACATTGCTGAGCAATTGGTGTTGGCCGAGTTGAACTTGTCGGGTGCGTCTATTGAGCGCTTGATTCAGCGTTGCTTGGATGAATTGTCAAGCCACAGCAACCAAAGCATCACCATTGAACTGAACGCTCAAGACAAAGCCAGGCTCTTGGAGCACAGCGGTGAGATGTTCAACAACATCCAACTGCATGCGGTCTCCAGCATGCAGCCAGGCAGTGTGCGTGTCATCACCGATGACACCCAAGTCGATGATTTGATAGGTCACCGCTTGGAGGCCTTGGCCAATAATTTATTGGCACAGCCCGAACATTGGCGCGAACAGTCCCCATTCTTTAAACAACCCTTGGCGCAAAGGGACACAGATATTCAAGACGTTCGCCAACGTCTTTCTCCCATCGTGGAGATGAAAGAGGAGGATCAGAATGATTGATTGGATCAATGCGGTTCTAAGAACCGTCATGTGTTTGGGGTTTTTGCTGTTGGTGGTTCGCCCCATGCTGTTGGCCTTCAGTCGCAAAGAAGTGGACCGTTTGGCCATTGAGGATGCGGCGCAGAGCTCGGTCAATTCTGCTTTCAATGCATGGCGCATTCACAACGGTCGTCACTACTATGACAATCCAGAGTTGGCGGAAATGATGGCCTCCAATCCAAATTTGGTCTTACCTGATTTGAGCAAGCCCGTGCCTGAGCCTACGCCTGAGCCTGAAGAGGTGGTCGAGACGCCCATTGCAGAGATACCAGTCGAGGTGCCCGTTGAAGAGGTCGCGGCCCAAGAGCCTGTCGTAGAGGTGGCGCTTGCGCCGTCTGAGCCCGAGCCTGCCCCGCAAGCTGAAGCGGTCGCTGAAGAAGAAAATCTGGATGATGATGACCCGGTCAAAGCCATGAAAGCCAAGATGGCCGCCGAGAAAAAGAAATCCAAACCGCCTGGCATCCCGCCTGAACTCATGAACAATGCAAACTCTTTTGACGACAAATTGATGCTCGTACAAATGATCGTGCAACAAGAACAGGGCCGTGTGGCTGGTGTCTTGAAGAAGATGATCCAAGGCGGATAATTTAAAGGTCAACCATGCAATCTGGTGTTTTGGATTTTGCCCAAGAAGTGGATGCAAACATCTCTCGTTTGCGCACACCTCAACCTCAAAGAACGGGGACCTTGGTCAGGCTCGTGGGAATGACCTTGGAGACGCGCGGCTTGATGGCGCCACTAGGGGCTTGCTGCGAGGTGATAGGTCAACAAGGTCACCGCATCGAAGCCGAGGTGGTTGGCTTTAACGACAAGACGCTTTTTTTGATGCCTTTCAACGATCCCGTGGGCGTGGGACCTGGGGACATGGTGAGGGTGATGAGCTTGTCCTCTCAAGTGGCCTTGGGGCCCGAGCTGCTCGGGCGAGTGATCGATGGCAGAGGTTTCCCGCTGGACGGCAAAGCACCCCCCAAATGCAAAGACACCTTGGCTTTGATGGGCAAGCCCTTGAATCCCATGGAGCGAGGCCCGATCCAAGAAGTGCTAGATGTGGGCGTCAAAGCCATCAATGGTGTTTTGACCATAGGACGAGGCCAGCGCATTGGTTTGGTGGCGGGTTCTGGCGTGGGCAAGAGCGTGCTTTTGGGCATGCTCACGCGTTTTACGAAAGCCGATGTGGTGGTCATTGGGCTCATAGGTGAGCGTGGTCGTGAGGTACAAGCCTTCATCAGCGAGTCCTTGGGGCCAGAGGGCTTGGCCAAGTCGGTGGTCGTGGCCGCACCAGCCAATGTCTCACCCGTCTTGCGATTGAAAGCGACCCACATGACGCATGTGATTGCCGAGTATTTCAGAGACCAGGGGTTGAATGTCTTGATGCTGTGTGACAGTTTGACCCGAGTCGCGCATGCACAAAGAGAAATTGGTTTGGCCATTGGCGAGCCGCCAACGGCCAAAGGCTACCCCCCTTCGGTCTTTGCGCTTTTGCCCAACTTGATCGAGCGCGGTGGCGTGGGACGCCATGGGGTGGGATCCATCACGGCCATTTACACTGTTTTGGCCGAAGGCGATGATGCCTCGGACCCGATTGTGGACATTGCCCGTGCCTCCTTGGATGGACAAGTGATGTTGTCTAGAAAACTGGCCGACGCTGCGCACTACCCAGCCATCGAGCTCAATGGCTCTATTTCAAGGCTGATGCAGTCCTTGCTCAACACCGACGACATGAAACAAGCCAACAAATTGAGAAGGTTGTGGTCTTTGTACCAGCAAAACATTGATTTGGTTCAAGTTGGCGCCTATCAGATGGGCTCGAACTTGGAGTTGGACGAGGCGATCAGATTGCATGAGCGACTGGTGAATTTCTTGCGCCAAGACATGCACATTTCGCAAGACTATGAAACGACGCGTCAAGAGATGCGTCAATTGATGACACAAGAGGCATAAAGATGAAACGCATGAAGTTTGAGGTGTGTCGATGAAGCCCCGGGAATGCTGGAGTGTGCTTGCCAACAAGGCCGAGGACGTCGTGGCGTTGAATCAGCAAAGGGTCAAGGCTGCGCGTGAAAACCTTGAAAAGCTGGAGGCCAGCAAAGAGAGGCTGCTCTGCATGTCCAATGAATATGCTGAGAAAATTCGAGAAAAAGAGAAAACCACGCAATCTTTGATTGAAAGCAACAATGCACGTCAGTTTGTCTTGCAGTTGCTTCAGTTGAGCGAGCGGCTTGACAAAGATTGCATCCATGCACAAGCGCAATTGGAGATCGCCCGTGAGGCTTTGCGGCAAGCCGAACAAGAACGCTTGAAGATGCAAACCTTGGTCGAGCAAGACCTGGTGGCCGTCAACACCTATCACCGCAAACAAGAGCAAAAGCAAATGGATGCTTTGGGCTTGACGCTTTTCAACATGAAGTCGGTCGCCATGGGCGGGCGTGTATGAGGACTTAAGGACTTAAGCACTTAAGCACTTAAGGATTTAAGGCCTTGAGTACCTTTATTGACTTCACGCGTCTAGCGCAAGGACATGGCTAATCAAACGGGTAATACCAGCCGCTCAATTTGTTGTCATAAATGAAGCCATTTTTGTTCAACCAATCATCAAGCTTTTGATTGTCATCGCTTCTTTTAGAGCCCGAATAGACCCATAAAAAACCACTCTTCTCGTCTCGCCTGTCATCGATTTTGGCACCCGAATAGGTGTTGACCAATGCAGAAAGAATTTTAAAGGTGAAGTCCTTCTTGGCTGGGTCTTCACCACGTCCAGGACGGTAGCTCGAGGGTTTGGTCGAGGCTTCGTTGGTTTTGTGTGGGGCGCTCAAGGCCGCCACTGGCTCAGGGGTGTCGGCCTTGGCTGCTTGAGGGGGGGGAGAAGTGATTTGCTGCTCGACATTCAGCGCCATTTTTTTGGCTGCAATCAAAAACTTATCCAAGATGCTGCGATCAAAGGCCTTGTCGCCTTGTGCGTACAAGGCCTTGATGGCTTGCATGGACGTCATCGAGCTGCCGGTCAGCTCTCCTTCCATCAATTCGAAGTAGGTTTCAACCACCCCCAGTATTTGCGCGCTTTTAGGAATGTCTTCGCCTTTCAAACCCTCTGGGAAGCCTTCTCCGTCGAGTTGTTCATGGTGAGCGCGGATGGTGGCAGCAATGTTTTTCATTCTGTCCAAGCTCTTAAGGCAAGCAAAGCCAAAGGCGGGATGTTTGCGGTACACCTCAAAATCGCTGTGAGGCAAATCAAAAGCAGAGGTCCTCAGCAACCGGTCGCTGAAGCCAATCTTACCTATGTCATGTAAAAGTCCTGAGATGTAGATCTCTTGCACCTCTTCTTCATTGAACCCCAGAAGTTTGGCGGTTTGGCTGGACAGGTAGGCGACATTTTTGGAGTGAGTCAACAACTTTGGTGCTCTGATTTCCATCAAATTGGAGAAAATTTTGATGGTGGTGACAAAGTATTCATGAAGGCGGCTCTCAAGACTGCTCACTGTTTCATTCAAGGTTTCTTGTTCTCTTAGCTTGAGGGTCAGGAGAATGGCCTCTTTGATCACCACAAAAGTTTCGGCTTCATCCCAGGGCTTGCTCAAGTATTTGTAAACCTCGCCGTCGTTGATGGCTGCCTTTGCACTTTCCAAGTCCGCATTGCCGGTCAACATGACTCGGGTCATTTGGGGATATTTGAGTTTGATTTCCTTTAAAAGCGCAATACCATCCATCTCTGGCATACGTAGGTCGGTGATGATCAAATCAAACGCTTGGGTTTTAAGGAGCTCAAGGGCCTCTTTGCCGCTTTCACAGGTGCTGACCTCATAGCCCTCAAGCCTGAGCATGCGATTCAAGGCAGACAAAATATTAGCCTCGTCATCGACACACAAAATATGGTGTTCAGATGGGACAAGGGTCGTCAAGTCGTTGTCTAAGGTGTCGTTCATGGTGTTTTATCTCATGCTAGGGGAGGTCAACAAGGAGTCTAATGCTTCAAACGTGAAAGGGCGATGACCATGTCATCGAGGGCTTGATGATGGCACAAAGCCAGCTTGAAGCCAGTGGCAGTAGTTGGGTTTGAAAAACCAGGGAATCATCAGGCTTGGTGTGTCGGGCGCAAAGACTTCTACGCTCAAATGGTCCTTCCACTCACCAGTGGCGTTGACGGCCTGTAAAAGCATTTGAGAGCCATCTTCAAAACTTCTTTTGATGCCATTGAGGATCATGTGCTGAGGCATTGCATCCGCGTCGTTCGGTGCCCCATAGGCCATGCCGGTAGGTGTCTCTTGCGTCATTTCACCCAGTTGACAAGTGAAGGTCGACAAGTTTTGCGGTGTGAGCAAAGATGCTTTTGTAGGAGAAGCCGGCGAGTCAATGCGACCTGAGTACAGGTCGTGAATGCTTCCCCAGGCGCGCCCTTTTAGTGTTTTTTTGATGTGACTGAGAAGTCGCTCCACCAACACCTCGTCTTTGAGACGTATGCATTGTTGGCCTAAAATGTTGTCAAAAAAGATCAAGGCTTGGGGGTGTTCTTTGAGCAGCTGCGGCAACTCTTGAAGCGCATCTCGACGCTCAAAACGCCATGATGTTTGGCTACGTTTCAAGTCAGCACCATGCACATATTGGAAAAAAAACCGCGCCAAGGGATCGATGTCAATGATGGTGATGGTCTCGAATTGACAAAGCCATTTGGAGGACATCATCCAACCGGCACTGCCCCCAATCAGCAGCAAGTCTTTCGTGGTTGGCGGATGGGCCAGTAAGAACGCTTCAATGGCCTTTTTGCTGGGCGCCCAAGCGTGTCGGGCGCGATAGGCACTCCAATGCCATGACAGTCCTCCCGTTTCTTGCGCATGCAGCGCGTCTCCTAGCCACGTCAACAGATGGCGTCGAAGGGCATGGTTGGGGACAGTTTCTTGGGGTGGACGAGGCATAAAAGTTGATCAAAGACCAAGCGCTTCTTGCAAAAAGCTCATGAGCATCTGTACTCCAAAATGTTAACGATCACAGATGGCTTTTTTGATATGGACCAAAGGTGTGTCGGGCGGGATGGATTGCCAAGGGCCGATGACCCCCTCACTGGTCAAGACGTCCCCAGTGAGCCTGGCCCCCGTGTGCATCGACAAGGAGAGGGTTTTCGTGCGGTTGTTGTCGCAATCGATTTCAACCAATGAACGGGTGGAGCGATAGCTTTTACCCAAAGCATTTTTTTGTGGATCTCTGTAGTCCAACATGCTCCAAACTTGACGAATGTGCTTGTTGCCCGCCTGGGGGCTGGATATGGAGTCACGGTCGATGTAAAAAACGCCTAAGTCCATGAGCCCCATGGATTGCCAGTCAACAGCAACAGCTTGGAAACAGATAAATCCACCGATCAAGGCGGGAAACAGTCTAAAAAGGCGGTAATTGTGGATAATTTGCTGGATCAAAGGTGTAAAAATTTTCATCTTCTGGGTCTCGTGCGCGATAATGCCATTCAAATGTATTGTCTATAAAAAATGGCTCCAAAACCATCTCTGTTTTCAAAGCACTTTGATGTGCTTGGGCTTTTTTGTCCAAAGAGGACCTATTTTTACTCAACAAGGGTCCTTTTCCTAGAAGTTTGTTCAATTTGTTCGAGGGCATGCTTAGGGCATGACTTGCGCATCTGTAGCTTGCCCGCACGCCATGCAGGGGTGACAATTGGGTGAAATCCACGATTTAGGCCGTTACGCACTCAGTGCACTTTGGGTTTTTGGGCTCTTGGGTGCCTTTTTATGGTGGCTCAATAAAAAACGTGGCGCTCCTTTTTCGAAACATTTGGACAAAAAGATACAGATCTTGGAGGTCTACCCAATGGGTTTGAAGAACAAGATGATGCTGGTTCAAGTCGATGACCAAAGGATGCTTTTGAGCATGAACGCCCAAGACATCAGGACCCTGCACGCTTGGCAAACTGGGCCCCATCACGAGCTTAAAACTGAGCCTGACAAGGCGTCTTTGGCCGCAGACAGCGCATGGTCTCCCCCCCATCCCTATGAAAGTACACCCTAGTCATGAGGACATTTCTCTCAACACTTGCACAAAAGGCTTGTTCAACACTTGAGCGGGCAAGCGTGTTTTTTATGGGCAGCACGGGCATGAAACCCTCTAAGCCTTTCAACGCTCTTCAAATGGAGCAAGATCGTTCTTGGATACGAGGGGTGGTGCACATGTTGGCCGGCCTTTTGCTGGTCGCCGTTTTGGTGGGTTTCGCGCAAAGCACCCTGGCCCAGGGCATTCCCATGGTCAACGTGACCGGCGGAAAAAACGGACAACAGTACAGCTTGAGTTTGCAACTCTTGGCGCTGATGACCACGTTGACGCTGTTGCCGTCCATGCTGCTCATGATGACCTCTTTCGTGCGCATCATCATCGTCTTGTCCTTGCTCAGACAGGCATTGGGCACGGGTCAAACGCCCCCCAACACGGTTTTGGTGGGCTTGGCCCTCTTTTTGACCTTCTTCATCATGTCCCCTGTCTTTGATGATATTTATCAAAATGCGCTCTCTCCCTACATGAACGAAAAACTGTCCTTTGAAAAAGCCTTGGCCAAGGCGGAGGCACCTGTTCGGCAATTCATGATGCTGCAAACGCGTGAAGATGACATCACCATGTTCATGCAAATCGCGCAAAAAAGGGATGTGGTGAGTGCCGATGATGTGCCCTTTACCACCTTGATGCCCGCGTTCATCACGTCTGAGCTTAAAAGCGCCTTCATGATTGGATTCATGATCTACATTCCCTTTGTGGTCATCGACTTGGTGGTGGCCAGTGTGTTGATGTCCATGGGCATGATGATGCTCTCGCCCATGATCATTTCCATGCCCTTTAAGTTGATGCTGTTCGTCTTGGTCGATGGTTGGACCCTTTTGATGGGTTCGCTTGCTTCGAGTTTTATTTTTAAATGACCGCATCAACTTTGAGGTCTACAAGCTTTTTATAAGAGGTCTTTTATGGATACAGCCATGGTGGTGGATTTGGGGCGACAAGCGCTTTGGATGACGATGCTCATTTGTGCGCCCTTGCTAGGCATTGCTTTGGTGGTGGGCTTGTTGGTCGGTATTTTTCAGGCGGCAACATCGATCAATGAGCAAACCTTGAGTTTCATTCCGAAATTGGTGGCCCTGGGGATCACTTTGAGCGTGTTTGGGGGCTGGATGATCAACACCTTGGTGGACTACACCAAAGTGCTTTTTGGTCGCATTCCAACTTTATTTGGCTAAGAGCAAAATGAATCTACTTGCTGCCAATTTGGTCGATCAGTTTTTTTCAATGATCTGGCCACTTTTGCGCATTTCAGCCTTTTTAACGTTCGCCTCCATTTACTCCATTCGAGCGGTCAATTTGCGCGTCAGAATCACGTTGGCGTTGGTGTTGACGATTTTTTTAGTGTTGCAACTTCGACTGGAGTTGCCCAGAATTGATCCCTTGACCGTTGAAGGTTTGAGGGAGATATTCAACCAACTTTTCATTGGTTTTACCATGGCTTTGATCATGCAGTTGGCGACCGCCTCGGTGGTGGTCGCTGGTCAAGCCGTCTCCAACTCCATGGGCTTGTCCATTGCCAACATGATTGACCCCACTTTGGGCAATGTACCTTTGACCTCTCAGTTTTTCACGATATTAGGAACCTTGATCTTTGTGTCCACGGGCGGTGACTTGATCGTGTTTGGTATTTTGTTGGACTCGTTTCAGTATTTCCCCATAGGCAAGACCTTGTTCAGCCAAGACTTGATGGGCAAGATCATCTCTTGGAGCTCCATTGTCTTTGTTGGTTCCGTGTTGATCTCTTTGCCGGTCATGATCACCTTGCTCTTTGTCAACGTGGGGCTGGGTTTTGTCACGCGCGCAGCACCGAGTTTGAACATCTTCTCCGTTGGATTTCCGGCCATGATGTTCGCCGGCTTTTTGGTTCTGTGGTTGGCCATTCCCAGCATCTTGTCAAGAATTGATTGGCTCTGGGTTCAGACTTTCAACCAAATGCGTGCATTGATGCATCCGTGATGGTCTCCAAGCGTGTTCAACAAAAAAGCAAAGCAAAAGTGGGGTTGATCCATGGCTGAAGAAAGCTCATCAGAACGAACGGAAGAACCAACGGCCAGGCGCTTGGAGAAAGCGCGTGAAGAGGGGCAGATCGCAAGATCGGTCGAACTGAACACGGCCGTTCTCTTGGTCACCGCAACACTGTTCTTTACTTTCTCGGGACAATGGATGTTTGATAAGTTGGGGCAACTCTTTGTGTATCAATTGCAGTTTGATCGCAAAGTGATGGACAAAGCCGAGTTGCTGCCTGCTATTTTTGCGCAGAGCGTGCTCGATGGGTATGTGATCATCTTCCCCATCATGATCACACTGGCCGTTTTGGCCATTCTATCCACAGGCTTGACGGGTGGATTTATTTTCTCTGCCAAGCTTTTGGCGCCCAATTTTGGCAAACTCAACCCCATGAGTGGTCTGGCCAGAATCTTTGGCATCAAAGCACTCATTGAGCTTGGTAAATCCATTTTAAAGTTCTCGATCGTGACGGTCATTTTGTACTTGACGGTGATGAACAACATGGAGGCCTTGCTCAACTTGAACCGCATGGACTTGAACCTTGCCGTCAAGCAAGCGGGTGGCATGATCGTGGATGCGTGCTTTTGGATGAGCATGGGCTTGGTTTTCATTGCGCTATTGGATGTTCCACTTCAAATCTACCAAGTCAATAAAAAATTAAAAATGACCAAGCAAGAGGTCAAAGACGAGATGAAAGACTCAGAGGGCCGTCCAGAGATCAAAGCGCAGATCAGGCGACGTCAAAGAGAGATGGCGAACAACAAGATGATGAGCAAGGTCAAAGACGCGGATGTGGTCATCACCAATCCACAGCACTTTGCCGTGGCCTTGCAATACGACCCCACCTCTGATGGCGCACCCATCTTGATCGCCAAGGGTGCTGACGAATTGGCCAGGAAAATCCGTGAGATTGCCAAGGAGGAAGGCGTGGAGATCTTTGAGGCCCCAGAGTTGGCCCGTGCGCTGTACTTCACCACCAAGCTCGATGCCATCATCCCCGAAGAGTTGTACCACGCAGTGGCTCAAGTGATTGCGTATGTGTTCAGCTTGAACGATGCCTACTCAAAGTCCTCAAGATTTGTGAAACCTAAGCCCAAAATACCGGAAAATATGCATTTTGATGAAAACGGCTACTTGATGGACAATGCGGTAGCATGATGGCAACTTCTTTAACCTCTTGTCCCATTCCTTGAAGGACACGACTTGACCGACTTTTTCCAAAGCCCTAGTGACAAGCTTCGCTTAGAGATGATGCTCAAATCCTTGAGCGCTGGCGACTTGAACCTGGCCATTTTGGGAGAAGACGAGGTGGCCTTGGCCCATTACGCCAGGAAAATCTACGAACACCTTAAAACCGATCCCAACGCCCAAGTGGACTTGTGCTTGTCTGCAGATGCTGAGAAATTGGTTCAAAGGTTCAATCAAATTTTGTCCGAGTTGACCTTGGACGAGGCTTTGGACAAATCGGCCAAAGCACCTCAAAAGCGGTTTTTGATTTTTCCTGATACACAATTCATTCAAGACTTTGAATTGCAACTCTTGGCTCGTCTCATCAATGGTTTGCCAGCAAGCAATTTGTTTGTGGTGCTGATTTTCAACAAGCGTGAGCCCTATGAGAAAAAGTTGCAGTCCTTTGGTAAAAACTTGGTTCAATGGGTGCTTGAGAGTGAGCATCCCTCTTTGGCCTCCAATTTTTCACACGCCCAAGCATGGAACAAAGCGCCAGAAGATGAGGTGATGAGCGCCAAAGATTTCAAGGCCCGTCAAAAGTCCCTTTTGGGAGCGCAAGAGGCCGATGATTTTCTCAATCAAAGTCCATTGGGCGCGCAATCAACAGGGTACTCCATGGCCTCATCTCCCAAGGACTTGGGCAAGTCTGACCCAGTTTTATCTGAAGAGGAGTTGATGGCTGCGGTGCGATCTGTGCAAGAGCAGTTGGACAAAGAAGAGGCCCAAAGCCAAGAGGCATCAGCCCCTGAAGCTGTGTCTCCTTCAGCCAGAGGCAGTCGACTGGGCTGGGGTTTGCTTTTTGGACTCTTGGTTTCCATGGGTGTCTTGGGGGCGGTCTACAAAGAGCGCATTGTTCAAGAAGTTGAAAACATGAAGGAGTATTTAGAGGGACCCAAGTGGGAGAAAAAGCCTGTTGACAAGTCAGTGGACAAGTCCGTTGACATGACTGCCACCGATGCCTCGACGCCTGGAAATAAAGACTCGGCTGCTTCTGACAAAGCCATGGAGGATCCAGCGCAAAAAACCGGGGCACCTGGGCCAACTTCAAAAGACCTGGACGTCAAAGGGGACGGTGTATCGGGTGAAAAGCAACCCACGGTTGGCATGTCCAGCACGACCAAGACGCCGATCAAATTGGGTGAGTCCTTGATTCCAGACAGAGAAGCGGTGTTGACCGCCAAAGAGCTCAAAGACAAGTCAAAGTCAGACAGCAAGGACCCTTCAACCGTGCAGGCCCCAAGGTCTGAGCCTCAGCTGGCGCAGAACAATGTACCCAATGCCTCGACCAAATCCCCGCCTTCATCGTCTAAAGAGAATGGGACACCCGCATCTGAGAAGTCTGACTTGAGGGCGGTGCCTTTGCCACTTGAAAAAAATACGGTGAAAGACGAACCCTTGAAAATCCCCATTTTGAAGGATCCTTTGCCCAGTGAGAGTAACAAAGCCCCTACTAAAGTCCCTGTTAAAGCGCTTGCCAATGAGACCCCGAAGGCCAAAGAAAAGGAGTCTTCTTCCAGCAACGCGCCTGCAGTGAACGCAGCGGGAGGGGTCCCTCAAGCCGATTTGAATTGGGTCAATGCTTTGCCAGAAAATTCATGGGTGCTTCAATTGGTTGCGATGCCCAAAAAGGCTGAAATACTCGCAAAGAAGGCCTCTCAACCCGCCTTTGAAGGCTCGCAGGTCTTGTTCACCAAAAATCCCAGCTCTGGCAAGTCTTACTACATCTTGATCAAGGGACCTCTTTCTTCCAAAGAGGAGGCGCAGGCACTGATCAATTCAAATGCCGCTTTAAGCGGTGCTTGGCTCAGGTCCTCCAAGTCTTTGAAAGCGCAGTTCAAGGGTAATTGAGTCCTGGAACGCTTGGACCATAGCTTGGGCTTGGGGCTAAAAAAAACCGCACCATGTGACTTGTGGGAAACAATTGCAGAGGGTGCCCCAGATGGGGGTGCCACAAGTGTTAAAGTTGAAGTCAACAGAGTCGATGCTCTCTAATCAAAGCAAAGGATCAAAAGGATGAACTCGGTAACCCAAGACCACCACCATGATGGCCACGCCGTTGCCCCGTCCTTTGTCAACCCCATGGGTGTTCCGGCCGACATGCAGCCGGTGCAGGCCAGCGAGGGCGCGCACTTGCATGCCCTTGAGAAAACCCTTGACGACATCACCGAGGCGGTGGATCAAATTCGAACGGATATTTTAGATGGGGACGGGCAAGCCATCGATCTCATGAAAAAGAGTCCTGAGAGTGGTTTGGCGATCGATGGAACAAAGCTTGCACCTCAAGTTACGGTTTTCAGTGCCGATAAATGGGATGAAGAATATAAAGTTCGCATTGATGCCTTGCGTCAATCGGTGGATGAGCTCAATGCAAAGCTGGACGCTTTCAAGCGAACAAGGGTTTGATCAAAGCCCCCTTGATTGGCAGGCCATCTGGCATTGTGTTCAATGGCTGATTCTCGTTCATTGCATTTTTTCTCTCACCAACCAAGTCTAGTCCCATGAGTACAGATACTGCATCAACCGAAGAGCAAGCTGACATCGAGATCAACGATGGTTCTGATTTGCATTTGGACCTGGCTCAAATTGAGGCGGGTTTGGATGAGCTCAAAGACGTCACCTTGGACAGCAACGAGTTGGCCCGTCAGTTGGAAGATTTGACGGGCGTTGTGCTCAACTCTGCGGAGGCTTCCACACGATCAGCTTCGGTCGCAGCGGACGTGTCAGGCGACTTGCAAAAGGTCATGGCGAACATCAGTGCGGCCCATCAAAGAAGCGTCTCGCACTCAAGGATCATGTTGGGTGCGATGTTGATCTTTATCTTGATCTCGGTAGGAACGTTCTTTGCGATTTCGACCCGAATGCGCCAAAACATCATTCAACTGGACGCCCTGTCCATGGCGGTTGGCAAGCGGGTGGTGGACTTGGACGCCACATTGGGCACCTTCACAGAGTCCACACAGTCCTTCAACGAGCTCACAGAGAAATTAGAAAAACTGAGCGAAGCACAAGGGGGCATTGAGAAGAAATTTGACGAAGTCACCAAAGCCGTATCGACCGTGCCAGGTCAAATTGCGGAGCAATCGGGCAAAGGTTTGGACGGAAAATTCACCGCCATTGAAAAGCAAATGCAGGCCTTGGATGCCAAGATTGTGGCCCTGACCAATCGTCCTCAGGCTGCACCTGCAGCTCCTGGATTGAGTCAACAAGCGCTCTCCGCAGAGCTGCAAAAACTCAAAAATGAATTGCAACAAAGTGCTTTGAAGGCCAAAGAGAGTTCGCCACCAGCGCCGCTCAAACCCAAAGAGGACTTGAAGCCTGCGCCTAAAGTTGACAAAGTGGACGTGAAGTCTTTGCCAGAAGCCAAAGTGGAGAGGAAAGTCAAGGCAGAACCAGAACCCAAAGTGGAAGTGAAAGCGCCTGCTGCGCCTGCACCCGTTGCGCCTGCAACTGTGACGCCTGCTCCTGCTCCTGCTGCTACGGCCCCCATGCCCCAGTTTCAGCCCGCCCGAGAAAAGATGCTCGTCTACCCCAGACCCAACAACGAGTGATCTCTTGAAAGGAGCCCCTCCTTCTTCAATGGCTCATGAATTCATATTTCAACAAACTCAGCACCGCTTGGTCCGACAAATTCGCTTGGGCGAGCATGGCGGTGGCCGAGGCTTGGATGATTTGAGCTTTGGCTAGCGAGGTGGTCTCAGCGGCGATGTCCGCACTGGTCAGGTTGCTGTAGGCCGATGAATTGGTGGTGCCCATGCTGGTGGCCAAGGTGTTTTGATAACCCAGTCGATTGATCATGGATCCGGTATAGCCTTGTAGAGCCGAGACTTGAGAGATGGCGCCATCGATGATGCTCAAGGCGGTGGTCGCGTTCGCGTTAGACGACACATCGGCGCTGGTGAGCTTTAAGTTTTGTGTGGTGCCACCATAAGTCCCAGTTTTAAAGCCCAACTTTTCAAAATTCGTGTTGCCTGCAGAGCCACTGGCAAGCGTGAAGGGTTTGCTGGAACTCAGGGTCACGCTTGAAATGAACCCCAGTGCTGTGCCTGCTGTGTTGGAGCCTGCAGTCAGTCCAAGCCCCGCCAAGCCAGAAGCTGTTGCACCTGCTGTGGTGTCCATGCCCAGAGAAATGCTTCTACCGTCTGTGGCGGTCAAGGTCAAGCCCGAGGAGTTGGAGCTGGCCACCACGCCAGTGCTGCCCGTGTAGGCATTGATATCGGCTGCGATGGTGCTCAAACTGCTGGCTGTGGTGAGGGCCAAGCTGATGGTGCTGCCGTTCAGGTACATCGAGTAAGTGGCACTGCTCGTTGGTGTTGTGAAACCACTGCCCACCAGCACATTGGCGTTGGCTGTGGCCGTGACCCCCGTGTTGGCTGAGCTTTTGTTGATGGCCGCAGCCGTTGCAATGGCGCTGGACGCTTTGGTGATCGAGGTGGTCGTGGCAAAGGTGGCCGTGTCATCGGTGCTCAATGCACCGATGATGGAGCGGCCATTGATCACGAGGTCGCTGCTGGTCAAGGCGGTGGGTGCTGAGGCCGAAGCGCTGGGAGCTTTGCTTGAGACCTGTGCGACATTGGCACTGTAGGTGCCGATCGCAAAATCGGAATTGCTCAAGGTGTTGCCTGGCGTGGTTCCAATCACGATCGAACTGCCTGAATTGCTGTACAAGGCATAAGAGCCCACATAGGTGCCAGCGGCTGCAAGTCCCGTGTTCGTGGCCGTGATGTTGGCGTCAGAAAACGCCAGCACAATGTTGCGCCCGTCACTTGCTTGCAAGACCACACCGTGCGTGGCGTCGCCACCGTCTGTTGCGCTCACCCCTGTAAGTCCCGTGTTTTGGTTGATGGCCGTCACCACGGCTGCACGGTTGACCGAGTAGTCGGTGGTCGAGCTCAACGTCACACCGATGCTTTTGCCGTTCAAGGTGAAGGTGCCAGCGGTGGCCGCACCAGGCAAGACGCTCATGGCAGTGCCAGCGGCGGTGGTGGTCCCTACAGTTGCTGTCACCTTGGTCGTTGAGCTCAACAAATTGATGGCCGCAGCCTTTGCGATGGCGCTGCCGGCGTTCCCGCTTGAAGACAAGGTGTCCGATGCCGCCAAGCTCGCACCGATGGAGATCGAGTTGAGAATCAAATCGCCTGAGGCCAAGGCGGTGGTGCTCGAGCCCACAGAGCTCAAAGCCAGCGGAGTGCCCAAGCCCAAAGAGGCTGTGGTGGTGGTGGGCAGGCTCAAAGAGATGGTGTTGCCCGCATCCGCACCCACTTGCAGTGGTGCGCTGGTGAGGGAGCCATTCATCAAGCTGTAGCCGTTGTAGGTCGCTTGCGCCGTGATGGTGTTGATTTGCGCCAAATACTGCGCAAACGCGACTTGATTGGCGGCGAGAGTGGTGGCAGAAACACTGGAACTTGACGACAAAGCCAAAGTTCTCATGCTGGCCAAAGTGGTCTGGATGCTGCTGAGGGAGCTGTCCACGATTTGTGTCATGGCAATGCCTTGGTTGATGTTTTTATTGGCTTGAGCAAAGCCCAATATTTTTGCATTCAAGGTGTTGGACATCCCGATGCCGGAGGGGTCGTCGGCGGAGCTGTTGATGCGCTTCAATGTCGATAAGCGTTGCGTGGATGTGGCGATGGCCGTGTTGGCAGCGGCCATGGCATTGCCTGCCATCAAAGCGTTGATGTTTGAGTTCCCGGATGCGATCGTGGTCATAAAGGTGTTCCAGCAAAAAGTTTTAAATTTTTTGATTCAAGCCCTCAAGTATTTAGCAGTGGGTCCGAATCAATGATCATGGGTAATTCAAATCATCTGTTTGAAAGGATCGAAATTCAGTTTAAAGCATGAAGTCAAAAAACTTGAGCCGTTTTACCTTGTAATAGAGGTAAGGAGACGTAACGCTTGCATGGTTGGGATGGACCAGGGTATGGGCTTGCTGCCTGAGAGTCCAGGGTCGAGAAAAATACTGGGGTGAAGGCTTCTAGAGCTCAAAAAAAAGGATCCTAAGATCCTTTTGATGTGGCGCTTGCCTTGGCGCCTTTGCCTCTTCGAAGCTCAGCGCATGAAGCTCAGCGCAATACGTTCAAAGCTTACAGCTCAGAGCATGCAGTTCAAAGCATGCAGTTCAAAGCATGCAGCTTTTTTAAATGAGCGTTGGCGTGTTGGACTCAGGGGTCTCGCTGGTAGGCTGGGTCTTCGGTGGCTTGTCAGACGAGACAGACACTTTGGGTTTGATTTCAGCAAAGCTGCTTTCGCTGGCGTGGCTCCAATACTCTTGGAACACATTGGGCCAGGTTTTGTCCGACTGCTTAAAGCCTTTGCTGGTGAGCAAGGCACCGGGCTCCATGCTCGCAATCAGGGTTGACAGGGAGTGGGATTGATTTTGATTCACGCGGCGCATGAAGTGGTGCAGATCAAAGTGTTTTGGATCCTCCAAGCCTGTGGCCTCGGTCAATTCAAGCAAGGAGTGCAGCGTGTTGTGGTGAAAGTTTTTGACGCGTTCAGCCTTGGTCTCCACCACCAAGGCCACTTGGCGCTTGGGATCTTGGGTGGCCACACCCGTGGGGCAGTTTCCAGTGTGGCAGGTTTGTGCTTGGATGCAGCCAATGGAGAACATGAAGCCACGTGCGCTGTTGCACCAATCCGCACCAAGCGCCAAAGTTCTGGCGATATCAAAGGCGGTGATGATTTTCCCGCTGGCGCCCAGTTTGATGCGGTCTCTCAAATTCAAGCCCACCAAGGTGTTGTGGACCAGTCGCAGGCCCTCTTGCATGGGTGTACCCATGTGGTCGGAGAACTCTAGGGGAGCAGCACCTGTCCCCCCTTCGGAGCCATCGACCACAATGAAGTCGGGGCGAATGCCGGTGGTCACCATGGCCTTGGCTATTGCGAACCACTCCCAAGGGTGACCAATGCACAGCTTAAAGCCCACCGGTTTGCCTTCAGACAGTTCACGCAGTTCTTGGATAAAGCCCATCAGCTCAATGGGGTTGGAGAATTTGCTGTGGTTGTTGGGAGACACGCAATCGGTCCAAACGGGTACACCTCTGGCGCTTGCAATCTCGGGGGTGACTTTGGGGCCCAAGAGCACGCCACCGTGACCGGGCTTGGCACCTTGGCTGAGCTTGATCTCGATCATTTTGACTTGGTCACTCAAGGCGTTGACGACAAACTTTTCTGGGCTGAAGTGCCCTTGCTCATCTCGGCAACCAAAGTAACCCGAGGCGACTTCCCAAATCAGATCTCCGCCATGCACACGGTGGTATTGCGAAATCGATCCCTCACCCGTGTCATGGGCAAAGCCGCCTAATTTTGCGCCTTGGTTCAAGGCCATGATGGCATTGGCACTCAAAGCGCCAAAGCTCATGGCCGATACGTTGAACAAACTGATGTCGTAAGGCTTGGTGCATTGATCACCGCCCACCGTCACCCGAAAGTTGGCGTGGGCGATGGCGCTTGGAGAGATGCTGTGGGTGATCCACTCATAGCCCGATGCGTGGACATTGACTTGGGTGCCAAAGGGTCTTTTGTCGGATGCATTTTTTGCTCTTTGGTAGACAATGGAGCGTTGTGCTCTGGAGAAAGGCGTCTCATCGTTTTCACTCTCGATGAAGTATTGCCTGATCTCTGGGCGGATGTACTCGAGTAAAAAGCGAAGGTGACCGATGATGGGGTAATTTCTAAGAATGGCGTGCTGTTTTTGTTGCAAGTCATTGACGCCAATGCCCGTCAACGCAACAAAAAGCACCAATTCCAAGCCCCCTTGTGAGAACAAGAAAAACTTGATCGCTGAAAGGCTCAAGCCAGCCAAAGCGATGAAAAAAACGGTGAACCTGATGGGGTAATATCGATTGAGACGTTCAAGCATGGTAGAAATCTTTGGTTTGAGTTCAGTGGTTCAAGACTAGGGGCCCCCTTGCAGGGCTCTTTCATTCAATACCAACGCTTGACCATCAAGGGTGCAGACAAATTCTAGAACATGCCCATGTTTTCTTTGAGTCTTTTGTAAAAAAGATCAGATGTTGTCGAGTTTATCAGACAGTTTGCTTTTGGCCATGTTGGAGACCTCGACCCTCAGTCGAGCAACAGAGAGTTGTCGGTCGGCTGTTTTTTGAACATCTTCCAGATGCGTCAATATTTGGACCCTCAGGGTTTGGGTTTCTTCTTCCAAAGCCAAGAGTTGTGTTTTGAGCAAACGTTGCTGATCCATGCGTTGTGTGAGTAAATTCACATTGCTTGCGATCAACTTCCAACTGCTGGAGAGCTCATCTTCAACCGGTTGCCTCAACTGCTCGAACAACTCGGTGATCAAGGGGTCCTCTTGAGCTGGACGTGGGGCTTTGATTCTGTTGGCTGTTTCAGTCGTGCGGTTGAGTGTGGGAGCGCTTTGGTGCTCATTGGCATAAGGGCCAACGGTTTGTGCGCCCAAGTGAGCCACATCATCGTTGCCCACGGATCCCCATCCAGACTCAGGCGAGTACTGCTTTAAGCCTTTAAAAGCTAGAAATTTGTCTTGGTCCATGATGTCTTCCAATTGATCGGGCATAGAGATGGGCTGATGGTTTTTGGGGGTGATGGATGAATCAAACCTCAGACCTTGGTGGGGGACGAACGGGTAAAGCGTTTCAAGAACTCAGGAATGTTGATGCCTGAAGAGGTCTTGTTTTGTTCGCTCTCTTCTTGCACCTTTCTTTGGCGATGTCGGCCCAACACAGAGTAGGTGGCCGTTGGTGGCACGACACCAAAGGTCGGGGATGTGGCCTTGGGATAGGGGGTCGGGGTGTTGTGATCGGTTTGCTTTTGAAGCAAAGGTGCGCTTTTAGGAAAGACTTGCGGTTTAAGGGACTTGTTGGCCGCTTCTTGAGCCAACATGCTCAAGCGAATGTCTTTGGCTGCAACCACCGCTTGTGCAAAAGATTGAAAAGACTCGCCACAGGCGTTGGGCAAATTCATCAAATAGCCTTGTTCGAACATTTCACGAGCGGTTTGGGACTCAAGAATGGGGGGAGCCAACATGAAACTCACAGGGAAACGTTGTCGGGTAAAAATGTTGGAACTGAGCTGTTCTGGCAGCACCCGAGTCGGGCAGACCAGCAAGGCTGGTGCCTTGGCAATGGCGGAGTCAAACACCCAGCGGTTCTTGCTTAAAAATCCAGACGTGGCAGACAGCTCAATTTCAGACACGGAGGTGGGGACCAAGACCATGTCAAACTCAAACATCAACTCACCTGCGAGTGCATCGGTCCAAGTCAGATCGGCCACGACAATGTCGCTGCCTTGGGTGGCTCGTCGAAGATGCATCCTGGCTTCAAAAACTGGACGGTTGCCGCCCATCTCAATGGGCAAGGTCAAGTGCTGAACCAAAACGCCCACATTCGGCGCGCGTCTGAGCCAGTTGCTAGAGGACCCGTGGGGATCCCAATCGATCAAGGTGGTGGCCAAACCCATTTGATAGGCCAAATAGGCACTTAAATTGGCTGCAATGGTGCTTTTGCCCACGCCGCCCTTTTGACTTGTCACCAAGATTTTGAATGCCATGATCGCACCGCTCCTTGAACACCAACGTGTTAAATAAAAGTCTTTGACGCCAAAATGAGGACACTGAAAATACGACGTCGGGCTGAGGATATTAACAACTTAGTGTAGTAAATCAAAGTAAGTTGTTGTTCTAGGACAACTTTATGGTGCAATTGTCGTTGAGGCCGTATGGCTTTTTTGGGCCTCGCTCAGAGCATGGGGGCCCAAACAAGCAGCCGAAACGAACAGCTTGAACGAACAGCCCGAACTCGTGGCCCAAGGCATCCGCTGCTCAAGAGACAGATCAATCCACCGAGGCACTCCAGCGGTCGTTCCAGTCATGGCGCGCGTTGTCGATGTCTCGCCTTTGGCGCTTGGTGGGGCGGCCGTGTTCAATGCTCAAGGCGGGTTCACGCTGGTTTTTGAATTCAAGGGCTTGTTGTGTTCTGAGCTCTAGGCTTTGGGCGGTCTCTGCGTACATCAGTTGCGCCACAGTGGCTGAGCCTCTCGAGGGGTTCATGCCCAGCACTTCGACGGTTTTGAAGTAAGACCCTTGTCGCACAATCAGCATGTCCCCCACTTTGATCTCTTTGGACGGTTTGGCTTGGACGTCGTTGACTTTGACCCGGCCCTTTTGAATTTCTTCACTGGCCAAAGAACGGGTTTTAAAGAAGCGTGCTGCCCAAAGCCATTTGTCGATTCTCATGGCAAAGTCTGAGCTCCATGGGGTGGGGAGAGCCTATTTTTAGGATGTTTTTCAAGGTGCCTCAAGGGCACAGAGGGGCATGTCAAAAAACCAAGCTGTAGAGAGGTCATTTAAAAAAAGAAGGCCATGGGTGTTTCAGAGGCAAGGTGAGCTCATTGAATGACTTCAAGTCCATTCATGTATGGTCTGAGCACTTTGGGCACGACGATGCTGCCATTGGCCTGTTGGTAGTTTTCAAGGACGGCCACCAAGGCACGACCGACTGCAAGTCCAGAGCCGTTGAGGGTGTGAACGAGCTCGTTCTTGCCTTGTCCATTTTTGAACCGCGCTTGAAGTCTTCTGGCCTGGAAGGCTTCGCAGTTGGAGACAGAGCTGATTTCGCGGTAGGTGTTTTGTGCTGGCAACCAGACTTCAAGATCGAAGGTTTTGGCCGCACCAAAGCCCATGTCGCCCGTGCACAAGGACATGACGCGGTAGGGCAGTTCTAGTTTTTGCAAAATGGCCTCTGCATGAGCGGTCATCTCCTGCAAGGCCTCTTGGCTGGTCTCGGGGTGCACAATTTGAACCATCTCAACTTTGTCAAATTGGTGTTGTCTGATCATCCCCCTTGTGTCTCTGCCATGCGCTCCAGCCTCAGAACGAAAGCAAGGGGTGTGGGCGGTCAGCTTGATGGGCAGATCGCTTTCACTCAAAACCGTGTCGCGTACAAAATTGGTGAGGGTGACCTCACTGGTGGGGATCAAATAAAGCGCTGCAGCATCGGCCTGCGCTTCTGTCGGATGGTGCCCTTCGGTCAAGTCGTTGGCCTCACCTTGTCCGCCTTTTTTTGTTGCAAACAAATCTTCTTCAAATTTGGGCAACTGACCCGTTCCTTTTAAGGTGAGGGCATTGACAATGTAGGGCGTGTAGCACTCGGTGTAGCCGTGTTCTTGGGTTTGCGTGTCAAGCATGAACTGCGCGAGTGCTCGGTGCATTCTGGCAACAGGGCCCTTCATCACGGTAAAGCGTGAACCGGTGAGCTTCACGCCCATTTCAAAGTCAAGGCCAAAGGCCTCACCCAATTCGACATGGTCTTTGGGCGCAAACCCAAGTGCAGTGGGTTCTGTGCCACTGGGGCTCCAGCGTTTGACCTCGACGTTACCGCTTTCATCAAAACCCAGTGGCACACTTGGGTGCGGCAAATTAGGCACCGCACTCAAGAGGGCCGTGAGCTCGTCTTGTATCAGCTCCAGCCGTGTGGCCGAGGCATCGAGTTCGGCCTTCATGTCGGAGACTTCTTTCATGACCGCATCGGTGTTGTCTCCCTTGGCCTTCATTTGACCGATTTGTTTGGACAGGGAGTTTCTCTGGGCTTGCAACTGCTCGGTTCGGGTTTGAATGGTTTTTCTCTCCGTCTCAAGGGCTTGGTACTGCTCGACCGACAAGAAGGGTTGTGGCGACTTGCGTGTCTCTAGGCGTGCAATGACCGTCTCGAGTTCACGGCGGAGTTGATTGATATCTAGCATAGGGGGGAGAGGAAAAAAATGAAGAAAAGAGTTGTAGCCATCAATGGGGGTCTGTTTTGAGGCCTTTGGGCAAAGGAAACTTGATGGTCTCTTGGATGCCCTCCAATTGCCTCACGCTCACAGCGCCCAACTCTCTGATTCTAGCGATGACCGCTTGCACCAAAACCTCAGGCGCGGATGCACCTGCGGTCAAACCCACTTTTGACCTCCCTTCAAACCATTCGGCTTGAATTTCTGAGGCGTCATCGACCATGTAGGTCGGTGTGCCAAGGTTGCTGGAGACGTCCTTTAAGCGGTTGCTGTTGGAGCTTGTCGGTGAACCCACCACGATCACCAAATCCATTTGGGGGCTCATGAATTTGACGGCGTCTTGGCGGTTTTGAGTGGCATAACAAATGTCTTGTTGCTTGGGGGATTGGATGCTTGGAAACCTTTTCTGCACCGCTGCCAAGATCTCTGCCGCATCGTCCATGGACAACGTGGTTTGTGTCACAACGGCCAATTTTTCTGATTGTTGGGGTCGCACTTTTGCCACGTCAGCCACGTCCTCCACCAAATGAATGCCCGACTCGAGTTGGCCCATGGTGCCCTCTACCTCGGGGTGACCCTTGTGGCCAATCATGATGAATTCATAGCCCAACTTGGCCAACTTGGCCACTTCGACATGCACCTTGGTGACCAAAGGGCAGGTGGCATCAAAGACCGTAAAACCCAACTCGTGGGCTTGCTGCTCAACGACCTTGGGCACACCGTGTGCACTGAAGACCAAGGTAGCACCTTCAGGGACGTCGTTCAAGTCTTCGATAAAAATGGCACCTTTGGACTTCAAGTCGTTGACGACATGGGTGTTGTGCACAATTTCATGGCGCACGTAGACCGGTGCACCAAACTTATCCAAGGCGCGCTGGACGATTTCGATGGCTCTGTCCACGCCCGCACAAAAACCTCGGGGCTCTGCCAAATAGATTTCTCTGTCTTGAAGGGGCATGGGCATCAAAGAACTCCCAAAACTTGGACCTCGAAGGTGACCGCTTGACCGGCCAAAGGATGGTTAAAGTCAAATAATACCGCAGTGTCACTGCTTTGGATGACGGTACCCGCATAGTGTCCATTTCCTTGGGGTGTTGGAAATTGAACGACGTCTCCGGCCAGGTAAACCGCGCTTGGATCACTCAATTTCGCCAACAACCCATGTTTGACCCATTGAAGCATGTCAGGGTTTCGGGGTCCAAACGCCTCGCCCGGTGCAATCTCTAGGGTGGTGTGCACACCTTCTGCAAGACCCAACAAGGCCTGCTCTAAGGCCGGGGAGAGCTCGCTGGACCCCAAGGTCAAGGTGGCGGGCTTGTCGGTGAAGGTGTTGATGAGGTCCCCCTGTGGACCTGCGAGTCGGTAGTGCAAGGTGACAAAGGAGTGGGGTTCAATTTTGGGTGGGGACATATGGGCGGCGTAAGGGGGTTGCTGTGCAGGGAAGGACGCGTCTGACTTGAACAATATTTTCCCATGACAAGTGCCCAATAAGGCCTTGTGGATCAAGAAAAGTGTAAAACCTGTAAAAAAGCTGATATTTGCAACGCTCAGTTTGCGACAATCTGCAAAACCGGATGCCCGACGGACATAAGAATCTTGGAACACGCAGTGAAATCAAAATCTTTCAAAGACTTGGCGCAACTCAAGACCGATCTTCAGTTGGCTCAGCAAAGACAGCTTCAGTTGGCCCAAGAGCAAGAGGCGCTGAGAAAAAAAGAGTTGGCGGAAAAAAACCTGTTCTCTAGAGCCGTGGGGACGGTTCAACCCATTGCGCAGATGGCTCGCGCATCTTTGCAAGTGCCCTCTCCCAAGCCGTTTGCTTACCAACAGCAACTCGACGATCAAGCCGTGATGAGAGAGAGCTTGAGCGATGAGTTTGATGCCACGACCCTCTTGGATGTTGACGATCAATTGAGTTTCAGGCGACCAGGCATTGGACTGGATGTCACCAAAAAACTTCGCACGGGCGGATGGACCATCCAGTCTGAAATTGACCTCCATGGCCTTCGAAGAGACGAGGCGCGCGAGAGTTTGGGCCAATTCATCCGCGACTCGGTCAAAATGGGTTGGCGATGCGTGCGCGTGATTCACGGCAAAGGCTTGGGTTCACCGGGGAAGATGCCGGTGCTGAAATCCAAAACCCTTGCTTGGTTGATCCAGAAAAATGAAGTGCTCGCTTTCGTTCAAGCCAAGCCCGACCAGGGTGGGGCAGGGGCTTTGCTGGTCTTGCTCAAAGGATCGAATTAAAAATTCGAATTAAAAGTTCGAATCAAAAGTTCGAATTAAAAGCTCAAGGGGCCGAGTCCTCAGCCTTGTTGCGCATCCAGTCTGCGGTCTTGTAAAAATGGGGCGCCAAACGGTCTCGGGTTGCTTCATCAACGCCTTGTCGCGTCATGGCCTCGACCATGCAAGTGACCCATTGGTCGCGCTCAATCTCACCGATTGGAAAGGGCAAATGCCTTGCTCTGAGCATGGGGGAGCCGACTTTTTCAACATAAAGAGCCGGGCCTCCCAGCCAGCCACTTAAAAACCAAAAGAGTCTTTCTTGAGCGCGGCCCAAATCGGGCCCATGAACTGCTCGCAACTCTTTGTAGTTGGGCTGGGTGTCCATCAAGGCATAAAACTCCTCTGTGATGGCTTTCAAGGAGGACGCTCCGCCGATTTGCTCGTAAGGTGTGGTCTGAGGGTCCTCGTGTGCGTCCTTGTTGCTTTGTTGTGGGTCGTTCATGGTTCAGCTGTGGGTGTCCAAGGTTCAATGGGGGTCTGATGTGCATAGGTGCTCTTGGGCCTGAGCGAGGCGTCTGCGCGCTTTCGAGCGTCTTCAAGGACCATAGGCTCAGGCATGCGTTCATCCAAGAAGCTCAAAAAAGAGCCCAAGGGGTTTCATGAATGCGAGGCCGCGCGAAGCGTATCGACCACAGGTTGATTCAAGACACCTCGAAGGCCCCAACTTCCGCAAAACCATGCGAGCAAAGCGCCCAAAACACCAGCCTCAAGCATCAAAAACGGACTTGGATGCCAAGCAAATTCAAACACATACCTGGCCAGTGCCCCGCCCAAGATCAATGCGACCGCGCTTGACATGGCGCCAGCTATTGCCCCAATGCTTAGCAACTCCGTGCGCTGCACTTTGACCAACAAAGACTGTCTTGCACCCAAAGCTCTTAAGACGGCATGATCGGTGAGGCGTTCTTGGCGGGTCAGTGTGATGGCCGAAAAAAGCACCACCATGCCAGCAAAGAGGGTGAACAAAAAGAGCCCCTGAATGGCGGCAATGACTTGACCCAAAACCGACTGAACCTGGGCCAAGGTGTTGCTCATGTCCACATTGGTAACGTTGGGAAAGGTGTTGAGCAATTGGTTGTCAAATCCAGCGCTCTCAGGTGCTTTGTAGGCGGCAATGAACGTGCTTGGAAAGCCCTCCATTTGGGCCACGGGGTACATGACAAAGAAATTCGCACGCATGGATGTCCAGTTGAGTTGCCTCATGGAGGTGACACGGGCCTCCTTCATGACGCCAGCGATATCAAAACGCAAAACATCTCCTATTTCAAGGCCCAAGGTTTTGGCGATATTTTGTTCAATGCTCAGGGCATTTTCTTCAAGCGGTGTCCATTGTCCACGCACAATGCGGTTGTGCTCAGGCAAACTTGGGCTGAAGGACAAATTGAATTCGCGATCGACCATGCGTTTGGCTTGCTCATCGCTGAAGTTTTCACTGGACATGGGCTTGTTGTTCACGGCCACAAGACGTCCACGGATCATCGGGTACCAATCGAACTGAGCCACCCCACTTTTTGTCAATTGCGCTTTGAAGGCCTCGCCTTGATCGGGCGTGATGTTGATGACGAATCGGTTGGGTGCGTTGGCCGGAGAACTCTCTTGCCAACTGCTGATGAGGTCGGTTCTTAAGAGGATCAAAAGCGTGATGGCCAGCAATCCCACCGACAAGGAGCTCACCTGAAGCATGGCAAAAAGAGGTCTGGCACACAATTGTTTGAGTGCCAAATTCAACCAAATCGGCAATGGCTTGTCGTGAATGAACCTCTTAAGGACAAGTATCAGCACATAAGTCATCAGCGCAAAAAAAGCCAGGGCGGCAAAAAAACCGCCCACAACCATCAATCCCAATTTGAGGTTCTCGCTGTAGGAGATCAAAAGTGCGCAAAACCCCAGCAAACCAAGTCCTAGAACGCCGAGTGAACTGCTCTTGGGGTCCCCCAAGTCGCGCCTGATGACGCGCAAGGCGGGCACTTTGGACAGTTGCCGAATGGGAGGCCAGCCAAAGGCCAAAAGGAGCGTGGCGCCCATGCCTGTGCCTTGCAGCATCGGACGCCAAGAGGGCGATGGCAACTCGGTATTGAGCAAGCCACTTAACATCTGGATGAAGCCCAAATGGATGCCGTAACCCAAGGCACATCCCAACAAACTTGCGGTCAAGCCAACGGTGAAGAATTCAAACAAGAATCCAAGCTCTATGCTTTTTTGACTTTGTCCCAAGACGCGGTACATGGCGCAGTCATCGGTTCTTTTTTGAGCAAATCCTCTGGCTGCCAAGGCGACGGCGACCGCACACAGCAAGGCACATAAAAGAGCAATCAGGTGTAAAAATTCGGAGGCGCGTTGGAGCGTCACACGCATCTCTGGGCGACCTTCTTTCAGAGTTTCAAGACGTATGCCTCTGAGCTTGCCGCTTGAAATTCTTGTGGCCACTTGGCTTTGAAAGCTTTCAATGCTTGAGGGTTCTCCCACGAGGGCCAGTCTCCAATTGATTCGGCTGGCCGGTTGAATGAGTTGGGTGTCCTCCAAGTCGGATGCGTTGATCATCACCCGAGGAGCGAAATTCATGAAGCCCGCACCTCGGTCGGGCTCGTTGTCAATGACGGCCGCGATGTGAAAGCTTTTATCGCCTAAAAAAATCGCGTCACCCACCTTCAAACTCAAACTCTCCAGCACTTGAGCATCAACCCAAGCTTCATCACGTCTTGGATTGTTGAGCTCGGAGGGTACTTTCAAGAGGACTTGGCCTTTCAAGGGGTAGTGAGCCGAGACGGCTTTCAAAGCAATCAGCCGAGTCGAGGCGCCTTTGTCTTGGGGTGCCCTTGCCATGGTGGGGAAGGTGATGGTTTGAGCGCTTTGAAGAGAAAGTTGCTCCGCGAGTGTGAAAAATTCAGGAGGTGTTTTTTGATCGCTCGCCACCACCACGTCCCCTCCTAAAAGCTTGGACGCATCGCGTGCCAAGCCACGCTCTAAGCGATCCCCTAAAAAAGCAACAGAGGTCATGGCTGTCACGGCCAAAGTGACAGCCATGAACAAGAGTTTCAATTCTCCTGAGCGGGCGTCTCGAAGAAGAGATCGCCAAGCGATAAAGATGAGGTGCATGGTGCGCTAGAAGGATCTGTTGAAAAATAGAGCGTGGTCGGCAAAGAAGGTGGGGCACGATTGACGTTGCACCGCCAGTTTAAACCCTCTTTGTCGATTTGCATCTGTTAAAGATGAGCTGGTCCTTTAAAAGCAGAGGCGAAAAAAAGGGTGCCAAAGACGGCACCCTCTTCATGAACGCGTGACGGATCGTTCAGAACTTGAGCAAGAGGCCCAGTCCTAAATTGGTGGTGTTGCCACCAATCGCACTGCTGGCAAAGGTTGCGCTGCCATTGGACTTGTTCAAGGCATACATTGCAAAGATACCGATGTTTTTGTCAAAGTTGTATTTCGCACCCAAACTCAACAAGGTGCCGCCCTGACCCACCGTTGAGCAAGCGCCACCTCCAAGAACCTCACAACTGCCGGCCGCACCGTTTGCAAAGTTGGCGGCCAAATTCCACTGTGCATTGACAGCATAGTCGCCACTGAATTGGTAGGTGTTGGTTTTATAAGCAGAGAACTTGCCTGCTGCAGAAGCCTCCTCCGTGTATTTGAGGCTAGCAAAGTCAGCACCCAAGCTCAAAGCACCTTTGGTGTAACCCAAAGACAAGCGCTGACCTGTGTCTTTGGAATTGGCGGTGCCCAGGTTGTAAATGCTGCTGCTTGCCAAAGCTGTCAAGCCCGTGCCGCTGAACGCATGGTAGTTGTTGTGCGCCTCTTGTTGGACGGATGCGTAGAAGGTGCCATCTGTCCAGCGCAGTGCCGCTGCGGACAAAGAGGTGTCTTGCGTCGCTGTGCGGTTGGGGTCTTTGCGAACGGAGAGACCGACGTTGAAGTTGCTGTAAACCGGGCTCTCCCAACGAACTTGGCTGCCAACTCGTGTGTTGAAAGAGGTGGTGCCTGCTCCTGTCGCGCCTTTCCAGCCCACACCAGAGAGCACACCTGACGTGGAGGTGAAATTGCTTGAACTCACGCCCAGCATGCGAACACGGTCGCCGTACTCTTTGTAGATGGTGTCCATTTGGCCAAATTGAAAGGTGCCAATGCTTGTGTGGCCGACGGACACAAAAGCGTCACGCATGTCGCCAAAGAGGCTTTGTTGACCGCCAGTGCCAATGGATGAGTCCAGGGTTTTATTGGGTGCCATGACGCCTTGGAAATCATAGCCAATTTTGACATCGCCGTAGGTCTTTGAGCCTTTGAAGCCAATGTAGGATTGTGACCAGTTGGTTTGGTCCTTACCGATCGCGCCCGCAGCGGCTGTGCCCGTGCCGGGGTTGACCAATCCCTTGGTCATGGAGCTCAAGGGCGTACCCGTTGGAGAGCTTCCACTGTAAGTGGTGCTGTTGAGCTCTGGGTAAAGAGTTCCGTAGACTTCCAAGTTTTCACCAATGACTTGAATGGCGAAGGCTTGTTGAGCAAGTCCTGCGAGAGTGAGCGTCGCAATTGAAACTGCGCAACGTGAAAATTTCATAGGGATCTCCAATGGATTGGTGTTTTAAGGGAAGTGAGATCCAAGCAGAAATTAATTTCTATTTTGAAAAGCACAACTTTGTATTAAGCAAAATAAAGAGATGGATCAGAATTCGTGTTTTCCCGAAAAGCTTTTGTTAAGTTGTGTAAAGACAACGAATGCTTCTGCGGGCTGAAGACATTACAGGGCAATAAGCCTAAAGTATGAAGGGTATCAAAGAGGGCGTTGACCGAGGTTGAGGGTTGTCCTGATTGACCCCAAAAATCAAAGAAACTATGATCAAAGGGGTGGTTCCTTGAAGTGGGAGATCTGCGTTTCCCTTCTTTTTTGCGCCGACTTTGATGCTCATCCTTTTAGAGACCCCATGCCCCACGACAAAGACACCAGCCACTGGCATGAGCCAGCGGGCAACAAAAAAGCCGGTTTTGGCGAATTTAAAAAGCAACCCACGCCTTATGACGC
>Ga0209829_10000405_pt1 | contig 40145 bp, 57 predicted proteins | sample C_140205_EF_Meta_FD_187311 | JGI IMG/M metagenome (GOLD analysis project Ga0209829, IMG submission 187311) | Freshwater microbial communities from Lake Croche, Canada to study carbon cycling - C_140205_EF_MetaG (SPAdes) (version 2) | ecosystem: Environmental > Aquatic > Freshwater > Lake...
TTTGAAAAAGCTATTGCCGCTTATGAGGTTTCCCTTCGTAGTGAAGACCCAGCGGAAAAATCAAGACAGCGTGAGATTTCCAAAACAACCCTAAATGCAATTTACGAAAATCTTTCTCCAATGGAGCAAGCCAAGTTCCAAAATACGGCTTATGATGTCATGGCAAAAATTGAGGCAAGAAACTCTGCACTCAATGATTGGCAAAATACCAAGGCTAGGATTGATGAGGAAAATACTCGCAAGGCCCATGCTACAAGGTCGCAAGTAGGAAAGCGTTGGCAGGATGCTTATTCACAAGCCAAACAAATGCTTGATGAGGCAATTAAGTATCCAGAAGAAATTGCCAAAATTATTGCATCACAACAAATTGATGATGATACATCAGAAGATGAGATGATTGCTGAAGCGGCATTGCGGGAGAATAGCAATTATGCTCCAGAACAAATTACCCGTGTTCTTCAACAGGGAGCAAAGTTTAAAAAACAAAAGGCTTATACCTTTGCGCTTGAGAAACAAGTTTCTGAATTAAATGAAACCATTCGCAAAATGCGTGGTTCTTCTACAGGAGATGGAACTATTGGCTCTTCTTCTGCTGGCAAAGCAAATGAAGTTGAGGAAAGAACTCCTGCGGCTTTGTTTCGGAAGTTTCAAAATAAATAAACTTTTCTGTTGACGGATTATTAAAAACACATTAATAGTCCGTTGACAGTATAACTCTGGATTAGTTGGTTTTGATTAGCCGACTGTTCTTGGTGGAAGCGATGAGTGGGATAGCGACCCACATTAAATAATAAGCGGATCGTCAAACTTAAGAATAGTGGGGTGATCAAAACCATCAGCGATGGTTGCCAGATCGCAAACCCTAAACACATAATCGTGTTCTAAAAGGGAGCGATCCTTTTTGGGACATAAACAAAACCCAAAACACTTAATTATATGGCACAGAATGGCATTACGTTCTCCTCATGCCAAGACGTTGATACGCTCTTTCGTGAGGCTAGGACATACTACAATCCCTTCTTCATCAAGAAGATGGCGATTAACTCCATCTACTATGGTCGTCTTGAAACCGAGACTTGGCCTCTGAACACCCTCCCGACCCAAAAGGCATTCCGCTTTGGTCGTGGATGGTACAACCCCGATCAACCTTGGCAGGAAGTCCAGAGTGGTCGTTGCGTCCAAAATGCTGATGATATTCAGTTTGAGACAATCGCCCACCCCGGTACGGAAAGCTACTCGTTCAGCCTTTTCACCAAGGCAATGCGTACCGATTGGTATCAGCTTACCGATTTCATGTATCGTCTGTTCCCACAGGAAGAGATGGATCATATCATGGCTACCAATGTCAACATCACCAAGAACGTCCATGAGGAGTTTTCTCGCTCACAATGGATCGGAGGTGCTGGTCACAAGTGGTGTCCCATCAGCGATGGTCAGAGCCTTGTCTCTTGCGTTGCTCAAGACGATCAGATGTTCATTGTTCAGCCCTTTGAGGGAACGAACGAGGGTAGCTTCAACATGGGCTATGTCTATGTTAAACTCCCCGCTTCCCAGCTTGGAAACATTGGTCTTCTCTCGCTTGATACGCTTGATGACATCCTCATCAACCTTCAGCGTGAAGATGATGCCTATCGTCTCGACGTAAGCGAAGCCGCTGGTCGCCCTCTGCTTGAGGTTATCGTTCCCGATAGCCGTGTTCTCCGTCAACTCTGGCAGTATGCCAAGCAATCCGGTGGATGGTGGGAGAGCGTTAGCGATTTCGATGACAAGCAACTTCAATACTCCCTTGGTATTGATCGTGTTATCGGAAACTACGCTTTCTGCAACGACATCAATGGTGTCCGTCTGAAAGTTGATTGGGCTTATAATGCGGCCCTTTCAGCCTTCAACGCCAACAATCCTGACACTTGGCCTCGTCTGGTTCGTGTTCTTCCTTATGTGCCTGTTACCACCGAGCTTGGTTGCAAGTATGTGCAGAACCCCGAATACAACAATGCCGACTTTGGTATCACTAACCCTTGGGTTAACAAGGCTATGATCAAGTGGATCAGCCCCTCCCAAAGCGGAATTGGTGAAGCCCAAGGCATGACGCAGAACTATGCTGGTGATTGGCAATGGAAGAACCCCGATTGGGAATGCAATATCAAGCGTGACCAAGGCTTCTTCTGGAACCAGTTCCGTATGGGTATGCAGTTCCAAGATCCGACCCTGATGCATTCGATCCTTCACAGGCTCAATACCAGCCGTCTGATTATCCCTGCGCCTTGCACCCTGTCCACGAACTATACGCCGCAATACACCCCTGATTGCTACGTCTGTTCCAGCGTTGTTAGCCAGCCTATCTAACCGATAAAACAATAATCCGATGAACCCATCTAATTATGCTCCGTCGGATGTCTTGAACGCTCCTGCCCTACTTTATGTGGGGCAGGGGCAACCCCTGACTCCGTATTTTCAATCGGTTGCTAATGGCACTAGCTTTTCAATCCCCACAAGTGCAATCACTTGGTCGATTACGGCTCCTGCTGGAAGCAATGCTACTGTCAATGGTGTGGCTTATACTGGTGTGTTTAGCATCAATGGAAGCGGCCCGTTGTCCAATGCAATTACGGTTGCAACTACTGCTGGAACTGTTCTTGTGAGCTACACCCTTAACAATGTGGTTTACAACACCCCCGGCTACTACTAAAATCTAAAAAAAATATTATGTCCGTACCTAACCCTACTCCTAATAACCTAACTTTGGTTCGCTTCGGCCCTCTGTCCGTTGACTTTACTAAAACTGGTACTTACACCCTTGGTCAACTTGATTACGACGAGCAGACGTTTATCCCGACTGCTTCGTTTGTCGTTTATAAAAATGCTCTTGGAACCAATGGAACCCAAGCAGTTGTTGCAATTGACAATGGCACTACTGGAGAAAATATCTCCACCGCCACTCTTCCTGCAACGCCTGTTTCGACTAGCCCTAACGCAACGGGAAATCTGTCACAAACAGTTTTCACCCCTGCTACCAATGGCTATGTTCTTGGACAAGTTCCAGTCTCCACTAGCAAGCCTAGCAATGGAGCCGCCGCAACTCAAAGCGTTCGTGTGAACGTCACGACTGCCGCTGTTCCTGCGCTTGCTACCACCAATCGTGCTACGGCAAACAACATCTCGACCCTTACTGTGGCGAGTGTTCCTGCTTGGCTCGTTGCTGGCGTTAGCGTTAAGGTTCAGTCTGTTGGTAATGCCGCTTATAATGGTCTTGTGACTGTTATCTCGACTACGGCTACTACCTTCTCGTACTACAACCCCTCGCTTGTTACCGAGGCTTCCACGGCTGATACCGCTGGTCGCATTGGTGCCATCACGGGTGATGTGTACGTTGTCGGTTTCCTTCAGTAATTAAACTCAAAGGTGGTGTGGAGGTTCTATCCCTCCACGCCACTTTTACCCAACTTTTATGTCTGTTACTCCACTTAATTTTCAAACATTTGTTGATACCACCGATAGTGAACAAAGGTGGCAGATTTATAATGCTATCGCTACTGGAGTAACTATAGTAGGCCCACTTATTGGCCCTCTTCCTTCTGGTTCAAACAGCATTGGCAACGTAGGACTAAACGCTGGTACGAATTTTATTGGAAGCGTAAATCCAGATACTTCTGGTAGCGGTTCCGTAACCACTAGCGTACCTCTTGTTGTTACTGTTACCAATTTTGGTACTCTTGGATTCCAATCTAATGCCGTAGCAACTGGCACAGTAACTATTGAAGCATCCGTTGATGGCACAAATTATACTGCCACAACTTATACTGCCCTTACGAGTGGCAATACTTCTTCTAGCTTCAATGCGGCAACTGCAACCATTGGGCAGATTGATTGTTCTGCTTTTAAAAGCATTCGTTTTAGGTCTAACACGATTGTTGGTACTGTTGGAATTACTTACAATTTAAGTACGAATGTCAGCAATGTTATGCTGGACAATCCGCTTCCTGCTGGAACCAATGTGATTGGTGGAGTGACGCTTGCAAAGGCGGCTACGGCGACTCGTAGCGCATTTACGGAATCCTCTGACACGCAGATTGTTGCGGCAAGCACAACTCGTCCAGAGTTTGCAATTTACAATGTTGGCCCTGCTATTCTCTACATTGGACAGGGAAGCACCGCTGTTACTACTAGCAACTTCACTTATCTGCTTAACGCTGGTGATACCTACATTGCTAACCCAAATGAGGTTGGGCTTGAGCATCGTGGAATCTTTGCCGCCGCAGGAAGCACAGCACAAGTAACAATCGGAGCCTAATACTATGGCAATCATTAGACAACAAGTCAACAGCGACTGGAACGCAACTAGCGGAGTTACGCAGATATTGAACAAGCCCACAATTCAGACCTTTGACCAATCGCTAAATACGACCGATAGCCCAAGTTTCAATCAATTAACTGCTAATTATATAACAACCAATTTCGATACCGGCGTTACCCTTCAACTTGATTCCACTATTATATGCAAGGGGATAAGCGCAACCCAGATGCAGAGCAATGCAGGACTTTTTGGATTTGATACGGACGGCAGTAATTTTGTTTGCCGTAAATCGGCGGGTGGAGCGTTGAAAACAATCTACGATTCTGGCAACCTTACATTGCTGACTCTCACAGATAATAAGGTTCCTGCCTATATTGGTTATCCTAATTTTTATAGCGTTACGGGAGCTAATACGACCCCAATACTATCGCTGGAGGGAACATGGAATACCACGGGGATTGCCAAAGCAATTTTGTTAAACATCACCGATACGGCGAGTAATGCGTCAAGCTTGCTAATGGATTTGCAAATTGCAGGATCAAGTAAGTTTGTTGTTGGGAAGAACTATGCTCGTCTTTACGGCACATACACAGATTCATCAAACGGACGTTGGTTGTCGATTTCCAACACAACTGGCGGTCTTGTCACTCTAACATCAACTGGAAACGGAACTGGCGCAACAGGCAATCTCCTCAAAATAACCCAGCCGATTTTAATTCCAGCTTCCTCCGTCACGCTTGCGACCAATGGCGATCTTGCATTCGAAGCGACTAGCAACACAATGCTAACCATTCGTTATCGTGGATCTGACAACACAACCCGTTCTGCAATAATTACACTTGTCTAATTTATGCACAATCAAATGAAACCAGAACAAGCCTTGCAATTGATCTCCGAAGCTCTTGAGCCTAGAAACATCAACGCCATCTCAAGGCAAGGATTCATCGCCATCCAGCAAGCAATTGAAGTTCTAGCTCAAACAATAACACCAAAAACATCTGAAGCAAATGACCCTAACGATTGATTTCACCGACGAGCAAATCCGAGGCATTTCTGCCGCAAGAGAGGCTTATAACGCTAACCCAACAACAGAGGAAAATGCTCCATTTGAAACCAATGATAAATATCTTTCATGGGTGATTTCTTGCGCATCCGACTCCTACGCTGATCAGTATCCAGTAACGGAACTAGGCTTAACCTCAAATGAACAATAATCCTGCTCCTAGTTCAGAAGTTGGGTCAACTAGCGCAATTGTTTCTCTTCTTACTTTGATTGTTTCTTTTTTTAATCAAACCCATATTTGGCTACAAAACCTGACTCTCATTGTTTCCTTTATTGCCGCAATTATTGCAATTGTTTCTGGCATTAGAAAACTAAAGTCCTTGGGGAAATGAGAAAAATTCTTGCTGTCTGTGCGCTAGTCCTGCTTGTTGGGTGCGCTACACAAGAAAAGACGCAATATACTGCACCATCAGTAGTTGGAGTAAAGACGAGCATTGAGAAACTCAAGCCGCATATCACAACCCCCGCAGGGAATGAGGCGATTAAGGACGTAATCTTCGCAGTAAATACTTACCAAACGCAAGTTGACAAGCAATCAAAGGATTTAGCCAAGGCTCAAAATGATGCCGATTATTGGCATGAGAAGCAAATCAAAGCCCTTAAAGAGTTATGGACTTGGCGGTTGATTGCACTTTCTGGCATTTTGTGTGTAGTTGTTTATATCGGATTGAAGACAGCTTGGACATTTAGACCATGATTGACAAGATTGTGTCCCAAAGGCTTATTATTTCATTGATAGGCATTGCACTTATCCAAGCATCGTGGAGATGGGCTGTTGCTCATCTTTATGCGCTACCAGAAGTTGCGTTAGCTGGTTTCGTTACAATCACCACAAATACTCTATATGTTACTGGAGCAATCGTTGTATTCTTGGTAACTGGCAAGATGGTTTATGATTGGAAAGTTGGAACAAGCCAAGTTCAACAAATTATTGGTAATGTTTCCCATGCAAAAGAGGAAATCTTTGAGAAGTTGACTAGCAACGCAAAGGAAGATAGCTACGAATCGTGAAAACGCCCTCTAGCAACGCTTTGAAGCTACTGATGGACTATGAAGTCGGTGGAGGAGAAGACTACTACAACAAGTATTTAAGCCAATTTACATGGCCCGGAGGTGCTTCTGGCCCTACCATTGGAATTGGTATTGATTGTGCTTATTATTCTGCTAACGAATTAGCCAACATATTTTTTTTTCTTCCCAAAAAGCAGATTGTTTTGATACAGGGTGCAACTGGAAAAGCTGGATCATCTGGCAAAGAATATACAAAAGTATTAAGAGATGCGGGTATTGTTGTATCATGGGAGCAAGCCAAGGGTATATTTGAAAAGACTACTTGGCCTAAGTTCGCCACCCTTGCAGAGAAAGCATTTCCATCACTTGATGAACTTTGCGACGATGCCTATGGTGCTATCGTTTCCCTTGTGTTTAATAGGGGATCTTCAATGACAGGAGATAACAGATTGGAAATGAGGAACATACGAGTTCTTGTTCCAAAGAAAGATTACAAGGGTATAGCTAATGAAATAAGGAAAATGAAACGGCTATGGGAAGGTAAGGGCATGGATGGTCTTGTAAAGCGTAGGGAAGCTGAAGCAAGATTAGTTGAAAATTGTGAAAGCAAAACGCTTGTGTAAAACTAGCTACATGATATAAAGTCAATACTCATGCAATACCCTCAAGGACAAAATTGTTGCGATTCCAATTACCAGAATAATTGTTATACTGGTTGCGGAACCCAATACCCAATTGTGCCGGGTTTTAATCCTGCATTGAATTATTGGAATGGTCAAAACTTTATTGTTGCTGATGGATCGCAACAAAACCAAATTATTCTTCCATTTATTAAATTAAATGGAGGAGCTATTACTTATATTTTGGGAGCAGATAATAATGGCGCATGGAGCTATTATAGCCCAAGCCAAATTTCTATAACACCAGCAAACCTTTCTACTGGAGGGCCATCGTGGGATACTTCTGGAAACCTTACGGCAACAAGATTATTGGCTTATGGTAAAGGTGGAAATCCAAGAAATATGGCAATTGGAGACTTGTCATTAAACGCTAACACTTCTGGAACTAATAATACAGCAGTTGGCTATCTTGCATTGTATTCCAATACTACAGGAAACTTTAACTTGGCTTTTGGGCCTAACACGCTTCAAACTAATTCAACAGGAAATAACAATATTGGAGTTGGTCAAAATGCTCTAACCAATAATACGTCGGGTTCGCAAAATCTTGCATTCGGAGTCTATTCTTTAGTCAACAACACGACGGGCAACAATAATGTTGGAAATGGACAAGGCTCTCTTCAAAGCAACACAACGGGCGGCAACAATGTTGGCATTGGGCAAGCCGCCCTTCAAAATAATTCAACGGGTAGTTACAATGTTGGCATTGGAGCCAATGTATCTTCATCAACTACAGTTGTTTCCAATGAAGTAAACATTTATAATGGTGCTGTAACCGCAAGATTTCAAGGTGCGGCCTCAAGCTGGACGTTTGTTTCTGACGAGAGGGACAAATCTAACATTGAGTCTCTTGAAATTGGTTTAGATTTTATTAGCAAATTGCAACCTAGAAAATTTAAATGGACGCTTCGTGACAGCGATGTCGATCAAGGAAAGGAAGCCGCTGGATTTATTGCTCAAGAAGTTTTTTCCGTTTCTCAAGAAGCCAATGCCGATTATCTTGGGCTTGTTGATACAAATAACCCTGATCAATTTACATTTGCCGCAACGAATTTAATCCCTGTCCTTGTAAATGCAATCAAGGAGCTTAAAGCCGAAATTGAACTCCTAAAACAAAAGTAATTCTGTTTCATTAACTTTTTGTGTGCATACTTTTATAACTTATGGTAACTTTATTTCTTAACAACTAAAAATTATGTCATGCTGTAATAACTACAATGGGTGGGGTGGATGCGGATGCACCAATACAGTCCAATACGCTCCTCCTGCTTGCAATCCCAACTTTCCAACTACTTGCGCCGCACTTGGAACGGGAACGATTCAGCGTGTAGTCGGTGAGGATTCTAGTTATTGCAAATATACTGTTCCTACATTGGCCTCCAATAGCCTGTTGTTTTATAATGCTTCTACTGGTTTGATTAATTGGGCTAATGGAACTACGGCTAACCCTGTTTATCTTTCTCCTTCAACAACATCTCAAACATCTGGAAACCTTGTTGGACTTTCTGCTTTGTCTGGAAATAATGGACAAGTTGTTCAGGTAATGCCAACATTCCCTGTAACTGAAACAACTTTTCCAATTGTCCCAATTGGAGGAAGCACGGTTAATTGGGGAACGATTGAGAATATTGTGCCATCACAAGGTTTGGTTTACAAAACAGGGACATCGTCTTCTCCTGCAAGTACCGTTCAAACACTTTCCACTACTACCTCAAACCAAGTTGTTTCATTCAACACAACAACTGGAGATCCAATTATTGTTCCAGCTTCTTCATTATTTGGACAATCTTCTGGATTTATTGATGTACAAAAGATTGTTATTACTCCAGCCTCTATTAGCCCAAGCACAAATCTTTCTGTAAATTTTGGTGAAATTGTTCTTCAAACAACGCCGGGAACAAATGGTAGTTTTAATACTTTTGTTTATACAAATACATCTGCATTAAATCTTAATCTAAATCTTTCTGGTGCTGGTGGATTGGATACAGGAACAGTTGCTATAAACACATATTATTATGTGTATGCAATTTACAATCAAACCACATCGACAATTAATACGCTATGCTCTGCTAGTGCTTATGCACCAGCACTTCTTCCTACGGGATATACTTACTATAGGATGATTGGATTGTTCAGAACAAACTCTACATCAAGTGGTCAGATTGATAGTGCGTATAATCAAAATGGTAGAAATGTAAACCTTGGCCCTTCTTGCGATCAAAATGTATTTAATTATACATCATCTGGATCTAACACCACTATTTATTGGTCTGGACAATTTAGCTCATCATATCCATCTGGAGTTACCAGAGCATACATTCGTTGCACGGGAAGAAGAAATATTGCGGCTTCAAACCTTTATGGATTCTGGAATATTTCAATAACAAATATTCAAGTTGGAACTACCGGGTCTACAGCATCTTCCCTTGGTACTTCTACGGAAATATATGGATCTGGCGTAATGGCTGATATTACAAGTTCAACAACAAGCCAAGCAAACTTGGTTCTTCAGTCTTATGTTTCTACATCAAATCTTACTCCATACTATAGCATTGTAAGTAATTATGCTTTAGCTACATCTGGTGATTTTATTAATATTTCAATTGGTGGATACGAACTAAATATGTTCTAATATGGCCCAAGATGGAAGAGTTTACGATGGCTCTACTGTAACGATTGGAATGGATGCGGAAACGCATCCTTCAATCTTGCCAGCAGAATATGTCTCGTCTTGCGTAAACCGATCCTTTCGCCAAGGCATTAATTCGACTCGTCCTCCGTTTACGGAGATTCCTATCTCGGTAGCGTTTGGTCAAGACCCATCAATACTTTCTGATTTCCAAACTGGAAACTTCCAAGGAGCGTGGCCCTACAAATCAATAAAGACAGGATCAGCGGATGGGTTTGTTGTAGCTGTTGCTGGAACTATTTATTTCCTTTCCATAGTCAACAACATTGGGACGCTATATAAATTGATTAGCGGAAACGATCCGACCATGATGCACACTTGGTTTGTGCAAGCAGAAGATTGGATGTACATCCAAAATGGATACCAAGATCCTATTGCATGGTCTGGAGACATATCTGGAACACCAACCAACCTTCAAGCACAGGGGGATGGACTGACAACGATTGCATTGACTTGGACTGACAATGCTCCCGGTGCTGTTTCCAATGAAATTCAAATACAATACAATCAAGGCGTATTTGAGACAGTTGCAATAGAACCCTATTCAGAAACTTCTTATAGCTACAATACGTTAACTTCAACAACTATTTATTCATACCAAGTGCGGAGTGTGTATCCAGATGGCTCTTCAACTCCTTGGTCAAACATTGCCTCTACTACTTCTGGCAATCAAGTAATTACAACAGAGCAACCAAACTCTGTTTATAGGCTTAATCCATTTAAACAACAGATGCCAATTGGCACCATCATGGCATATGCATATGGACGGGTTGCTGTAAGTGATGCCAAAAACAATATTTATGTTTCCGATATTATTTACGGAAATGGATTTACCAATACAGCAAATACCCAAAACTTTACTGAACAAACTTATTGGGCTGAAGGTGGATCTTTCACTCCCCCTGCAAGTCTTGGGTTAATTACAGGAATGAGAGTCATGCCGTCTTTGAACATCAATGTTCGTGGACAGGGTGAACTTGTTATATTCTGCGAAAATGGTTCTTTTACTTTGGATCTCTCTCAAGACAGGACAACATGGCAAGCCAACAATATCCAAAAAGTATCACTTATTGGTAGAGGATGCCGTTCTCCTTGGAGCCTTTGCGGTGTAAACAACGATGTTTATTTTAGGTCTGATGATGGATGGGCTTTCTATAATAATGCCCAAGTAGATTTTTATCAGGCACTTTCTTTCCGCAAAATCTCTAGGGAGGTTCAGCCTTGGGTAAACTATGATACTCCTTGGTTGAGGCAGTTTGAGTCTGCCATGTATTTTGACAACCGCATTATTGCTACTGTTTCCCCATTTACTGTATCAACTGGTAACCCATCTACTTGCGGCCTCCATCGTCCAAGCAGGGCAATGATTGTGCTTGATGTGGAAAGGGAAAGTGCGGTTAATCCTAGTTCCCAACTTCCGACTCGTTGGAATGGACTTTGGGAAGGGCCGCAACCAACTCAACTTGCTACTGCTCAAATTAACGGTGTTCAACGTGGCTTTGCTTTCTCTTTTGATGCTGATAACGTAAATCGCCTTTATGAACTCCAAAACAGTAGTGTTCTAGCTACTGGAATTGATGATTATTCTGTCCAATACGGAAGCGTTCCAATTAAATCCTATTTCATTACCAAGAGATTTGATTTTACGCCCAACCCCGGAGCAAGCAAATTTGTTAGAAAACAACTTGTTGGTGGAGAAATATGGATTTCCAATCTAAAGAAAGAGGTAACTGTTGCTTGTGAATTTAGGGCAGATTCATATGCTTGTTTTAATGAGTTTTCTCAACCAATAAAAGTTGGCGCAAATAAATGCAATTTTGATTCAAATAATTGCACACCAGTAATTTCACAACCAAGATATGAACAAATAAGGTTGCCTTCTCCAGATATAGATCAATGCGAGAAGTTCAATGATATTCCAGTTCAAGAAGGGGCAGAGTTTCAAATTAAAGTTGATATAGCGGGGGCTTGTATTGTGGACAGGATAAGGCTTGCCATTATTTTTAGAGATAAAATTGACCTTCCACAAGGATACTGCCCTGATACTTTCTATAACAATCCAGAACCAGTAACTTGTGGATGTGTAGCTGATTTGGATTATTACAGGATTATTCCGCTTTCTAATGAAGTCTCATCCGTCAATGGATAAAACTATTGCCAACAAATAGAAATCAATATATAAATTAGCGACCTATGAACAATCAAAGTTCTCCTGCTCAACTGTTGTTTCCTACAGTTCCAGCAAATTATTGTCCAGAAGGTAAATGGAGTGACATTTTTAATAGCTTTATTCAGCTATATTTGAACAACGGGACAGTAAATATCCCCGGCCTTGGTCAAGTTACGCCAGCGCAGATTGCTACGATCAATCAGAACATTCAAAACCTCCAAAATCAATATGATGCCTTGGCGGTTAACACTAGGACAGGCACAATCACTTCTCCTGCCACTACCCCTACTACGCAAACTGTAAGTTTTACAACCCCAATGCCTAATAACAATTACACTATTAACATTACTTTTGTTAATGATGGTACAGGGGCTTCTGCTCCAACTTCTTATTGGTCTCTTGTTACTGGAAGCAATACCACAACTGGTTTTTCGTTTAATACAAATCTTATAGCCGCAGATAAAATTACTGCAATTAACTGGACTGTTCAATCTATCATCTCAACCTAAACATAACCCCTAACCCCAACACAAAATGGCAAAGGACACTAACAGGGCTACCCAGCCAAAACTACAATCAGAAGGCTCCTCCACTCGTGGACACGCCAAAGAAAACCTTGGAAACAACCCTCGTGGTAATGAGTTTTCTGGTATTTTCTACAGCGGAAAACTCCAACCCGAACCCTCTTCTCCGGGGCGTGGTTCCTCCAAAAAATAATATGGCATCTCACGGAGTCCAATACACAGTTGACAAAACCGAGCGTGGGATTGTCTCTGATTCTGCCACTCCCCAGCCCATGCAAAGGATGCAGATTACAGGGAACATTCCTGCAATTCGTGCGTACCAAGATGCGAGGACTGCCCGAATCAAATCCATTGGCGAGAAAACGCAGAAAGCATTTTCTGTAGGTGGCCCTGCCAATGAGACTGCGATGGGGCGTGGAACTCCATTTGCCAGCGATTTCCTTTAATATGGCTACCCAAAAAGGGATGAGGAAGAAGATGCTTCAAGCAAAGTCTTCTCCTTCCCTAAAAATAAGAGCCAGAAAAGGGAAGATTGGCCCTTCCAAAGCCGTTGCCCGTGGTTATGCCAAGGGCAAAGGGATGGGTAGAGGAATCTAAACTTATCAATCCATGCTTTACGATGTTGCATATATTCTAAATGCTATTAAGCCCTATGCAGGGAATAGCGGCACTTGCAATCAAGCGGTGCAATTGCAGTATATGAACAAAGCAAGGAGTTTGCTTTGGAACAAAACGGATACAGATGCAACTTGTGAGTATGTTTGCATTGCTTGCGTTAATGCAATCCTAACTCTACCAAGCCTTTACAAACAAGTAAGGTTGGCGTGGATTGATGGTCAACCAGTATCGCTTGGCAATGAATGGTATCAGAGTATCCCTCAAAACAATTGGGGAGATGCAAGTTCTGGCGGTTACGGAAACGGCAATGGATGGGGGCAAGCCTATGGGTGGAATGGTGGCAATAAGAAGTTCATTGAGATTGGAGGAAAGCACGTTACCTACCAGAACTACGAACAAGCCCCATACAAACTTTGCGTAGAGGCTGAATCTCCCCTTGATGCTGGAAAGGAGATCACTTTCTTTGGGGAAGATGCCTATGGAACTAGGATTAAGGAAACGATTGTTTTGGGAATGGCTCCTGACTATGCATATTCCGTAAATTTCTTTAAGAGTGTATTCCAATGCACAAAGCCCCAAACCCAAGGAAGGGTTAGGTTGTATGCCTATGATACAGATGCACCAGCAAGGATGCTTCTTTCTGTATATCAACCATATGATATAAACCCTTCTTTCCGTAGGTATGCCGTCCAAGGTCGTGTTAGGGATTCCGTAATTCTATATTGCAAGAAAAACTACCAAGACCTTTACGATCTTACCGATCAAGTGGAGTTTACTCCAGAGGCAATGATTTCTGCTGTAATGGCAGTAGTCTATCGTGAGAACAAAGGTAGCGATCAGCTTTATGCAACTTCTTTACAGAATGCGATTTTTGAAGTAAACAGGGAAACTGCTGACAAGGAAGAACCTACTGGCAGTACGATTCGACAATTTCCTAACAACATGATGCTAAACGCTCTGATTCCCACATATGCATGGGATGACGGCGCAACTTGGCCTTATTAATATGCAAGAACTAGCTGAAATATCTGCTATTGATAAGGTTGAAGCTGACCTTGCAAACTATCCCCAAGTTGAATTGCCATTGGAGCATTTCTTCCCTCCGGGGCTTTATGTGCGTAAAATCTTCATGCCAGCGGGATCTATGGTTGTTTCTTTGAAACATAAAACAACTCACCCATTTTTTATCTTAAAGGGAAAGGTTGCCGTTCTTAAAGAAGACAACAAAGGTGGATTTGAGCAAGAAGCACTTTATGTAGGTGGGGATATGGGCATCACAAAACCCGACACAAAAAGATTTCTTTGGAATCTGGAAGATACAACATGGGTAACTTGTCATGCCAATGCAGAAAATATTGAAGATCCAGATCAAATAGTATTAAATATTACTGAAAGAACCCACAATCCTTTGATTGATATTGAAGATCCTAGATTTAATTCTTGGAAAAAAGATGTCAGCCCTAGTTTGATTCACAAAACCAAAGAACTTGAATTGTCATGCGCTTCGTAACTCCATCACAAACCATTGCTGAATACAGGCATCAACAAATGCCCGTGTATGAAACAATTGCGGCTGTTGGAGCAACTACAATTGTAGGCAGTCTTACTGTTGGTGGCCTCGCTGGAGCCGCCGCAACTGCTGGTGCTGGTGCATTAGCGGCATATGGTGTTAATAAAGCACTTGGCTCTGGTAGTGGGGGTGGAGGAGGTGGAGGAGGATTTCCTTCATATCAACCATTTACTACTGAACAGCAAATGCAAAATGCTGGTAAGCTATTTCAGCAAGCTCAACAATCTGGAATTGATTTTGCTAGGGCTGGAACTCAAGCCAACATCCGCAATCAAGATAGGGTTACTCCGGGGTCTAGCCAACAACGGCAACTAGCGCAAAACCAAATTAACCAATACATCCAAGGGCAAATCCCGCTTGATGTTCAGCAAAATATCAATCGTCAAGTAGCGCAGAATCTTGGTGGTGGATTCAATCTCTTCTCTGGTGGTGGGCAAGCCCCTCAAAACTTTGCTAGGAACATTGGTCAGACTAGCCTTGGACTTTCCCAATATGGATTGAGTGCCGCCCCGACATGGCAACAACTGGCAAATCAAATGGTTGTTCGTCCCGAAATTGGAATGCAGGGACAGCTACAAGCACAGCAAATGGCGGCAGGATTGGGTATGCAAAACGCTGAAAACGCTTACCAAAGTCAAGCAAATCAATTTGGGGCTAATCAAATTGCAAACCAGAACCAAGCTCAAATGATTATGCAGGGTGCAAATACTGGCATGGATCTTTATAAATCATTGGGCAAATCTGATTATTTCAATAGTTTGAGTCAATCTGGTCAAGGGTATCAATCAACAATAGGGGCGTTGCCAAGCGCAACAACAGCGGCTTCTTATATGAAAGATTTGGGATATACAAATGCTGGTTCTGCTTTTACGGCTTTACCTAATTCTGGCGCAGGAACGCAATATCCATTTGGAACACCTTAATAATTATATGGCTATTGGATACTACAATTTCTCGCCCATCCAGCAAGGCAACCAGCAAGTTGTCAATTCAATGGCTAGTCTTGGCAATCAAATCTCTAGTGCTATTGAAACTCATGCGGCAACTGAATCTGCTAAAACCATGTTGCCTATGTTGCAACAACAGTATCAGGCTGGAATGAAAAGGATTTCTGATGGCGATCCAAATGGATTGGCTGACATTTATAATGCATCTACCATTGCATCACAAAACCCTCTTTTGGCAGAACCAGCACAAAAGGCTTTAGGCATTGCTCAATCAGCAAACATTAATGTCCAGCATATGTTGAGGACACAAGCCGCACAGCAAGGAATGATGGATCGTTATGCTATGCGTTATGGTCAAGGGCAACAGGATCAAACAAAGCCAATTCCAATTGGAACGCAAATGTCTGCTATGAAAAACTTTGATGAAATGGATACAAAGTTGCAAGAAAAGCAAAATGAAGCATTGCGTTTGGGAGATCAAACAACTTTCAACCAAATTGCACAAGAAAGAGAAAGTTTGCGTAACTCTATGAGGCAAGCTCAATTAAGTGTTCCTGCACTTGGCGCAGAAGGAAAAGGTTTTGATACAGCAACTGAATTGTTTTCTGCAAAAAAACAATTAAAAGATGAAAAATTAAAAGGTTCTGGAAATTGGTTCCGTTCAAATACAGATCCCCAAAAAGTTAAGGAGCTGGAGGCACAAATCCAAAAATTAAAAACTGGTGGTCTTCCCTCTATGCAAGGTGGCAACCAAGGAATACAACAAGGAAATGCTACCTTTAATTCTAAAGAAGAAGTAGGAAATGCTTTTAAATCTGGTCAAATTACCAAAGAACAGGCTATTCAATTGCTTAAATCATTCCCTAACCAATGAACGAAGATGAAGCGGTAACATTTTTAAACCAATCTGAAAGCGAGGATGATGGTGGACAAGTCCAACCAGAGTCAATGACTCCAGATGAGGTAGGGCCGCAATACGTTCCGCAAGTTCGTGCGTCTGGAATGAGTGATCAGGATGCATTGAAATTCCTAGAATCGTATTCTCCAGAAGCAAAAACTTCCGTTGGGGCAAGTGCTTCTATCCCTGCGGCAAAACAGGGACAAGGAATGAGTGATGATCAGGCAATGGCGTTTTTAAGCTCCTATTCTCCAGAGTCTTATTCTCCAGAGCAAGCTGGAAAGACAATTAATCTTCCTGCAATGCCTTGGTATGAGAACCTTGCGAAATCTGCCGCCGCACAAACTGCTTCTAGTTTTATTCGTCAAGCTGAAGGGTTTGAAAGGGCTGGAGCGCAACCAATTACTAGTGAGGCACAAATTAATGCTCCTTTCCAAAGGCAGGGGACTCCAGAAGAAGTATCATCTACGCTTGATAAATCTATTACTGACCAGCAAGCAGTCCTTGATAGGTTAAATTCCCTTGCTAAAAAGAAGGGATTTACTACGGCTGATCTTCAGAATCAGATTAATACGGCAAAGCAAAACATAGAAAATCTACAAATAGAGAAACAACAAACACTTCAGCGTTCAGAATATAGCCCCGAAGCACAGCAAGAATTGCTTCAACAAAGGGAGCAAATGGGACAGGAAGCCACACAGCTTGAGCAACAAGCCCAAGGAATGTTCCCTTATTTTGGCGTAAATCAACAAGATACTTCCATAGCGGCACAGCTAGGAAGAGGAACTGGTTCTGTATTGGGATTAGCTCCTGCTATGCTTACAGGGCCAATGGCTTTGCCAATAATGGCAATTCAAGGTGGTAGTGAAGCCTATGCAGGAGGGTACAATAATCGTGTTCAAGAACTCAAACAGCAGGGAGTAACCGATCAGAAAACCCTTGATCTTGAAGGCCACAAAGCTGGTAGCCAAGAAGCCATCCATACAATTCCATCCCTTGCCGCATATGCTGTCGGAGGACAACTTACTGCTGGTGCAACATCAGCATTAATGAAGGGGGCTTCTCCTTTGGTGAGAGGGCTTGTTGGTGGAACTGCCGCCGCTGGAGTTAATCTTGGAATCTCTGGAACCATGAGAGCAATGCAGGGGCAAAACTTCATGCCCAACATTGAACAGGCTGTACCCGATATTGCGTTTGGTGGCACTGCCGCACTTCATGCAGGTATGGCTCCATCTGAAAATCCTGTAGTCAATCAAAGGGAGGCCGAGATTATCGGGAAAGCCAACGCACAGAAAGATGTACCGCTTACTCCAGAGCAAGAAAAGCTAAATCAGCAATGGCAAGTTGTTAAGAAACAAGCCGCTGATGTAGCCCAAAAACTTGGGGAATTGCCAGAAGATCATCAAGATCGCCCTGCCTTGCAACAGAAGGCCGCAAAACTTGCACAACAGATAGCTGATTTAAGGGAGGGAAAATTGGTTGACATTGAGATTCCTACCCCCGAAGGTGACGAAAGATTCCAACCAAAACCAAGTGAAGAAACAACCACAACCCAAGGTCAAGAGCAAAAAACAGGTGGCGTATCTCCTGTCGAAAGTGTCACCGCTGAAGTCAAGCCAGAAGGAGAAGCTAAAGCGGGAACTGCACAGCCGCAAGGTGAGGGTGAAAAAATAGGAGGAGAAGGTGAAACAGCCAAAACGACCGAAGCTGAATTGCGTTCAGCGATGCCAAATACGGCTTTCTTTGATGAAGCGAACGAGGCACTACAGCGACTCAATAAGGAAGATGCACGAACGAATAAACGCCAAAGGTTCCATCTCCCTACCCTACAAGATTTACGCGAGTTAATAAACAATCCTACCTACAAGCTGGCAGACAAACTGGCTGGAATATTTGGGAAAAAAATTGTCCTCTATAAAGGGGAGGCTGGAACAAAGATTAATGGAGCTACAGGGGTAGATCCTGCTCTGAAGGATTACATCTTCCTCAAGGTTGATGGTCAAAGACCGCATCTCTTTACTGCAGGTCACGAACTCTGGCATCACATTGAACTGAACTCTCCAGTTCTTGCCAATAGTCTGCGAATGCAGATTACGCCTTTGATTAAGGATTGGGCAGGATTAGAAGCCAAATACAAAGCGGCTGGTTATGACAAGTCCCGTTTCTTTGATGAACACATTGGAGACTTCCTTGGGGATGCCATGCAAGACCCGAAGTTCTGGAATGATCTTGCCAAGAAGAATCCCAAGTCATTCAAGGAACTCGCTACCCAGACTGTTGATTGGCTGAACAAACTCCTCTACCAACTCAAGGATTGGAAGATGGGTGGAGACTTTACAAAGGACATCCAGAAGGCAAGGGATATGCTTGTTGATGGATTGAGCAAGTTTGCTGAAGGAAAGGATGAGCCTGTGTCTGCACCAGAGGAAGGCAAAGGCCCAATGTTCCAACAGGACGCTGAAAAGGTGGATGAAAAATATTCGCAACTTGAGAAAAATTACAAAAATGGTGATGAATCTGCCAAAAAAGATGCTGAAAAAATATTAGATGAAAAAGCATTAAGAAGTAAGCCATATGTAATTGGCCCTATTTATCATTGGAGTAAAACAAATAATGCTTTTAGGGTATTTGATATTTCAAAAGCAAGAGAAGGCTTCCATTTTGGAACCGAAGAAGCCGCAAATCAAGTAAGGGTTGCTCAAAGAAAAGCAGAAAGATGGGGAGAACCTAAAGTAAAAGGAGAAGATTATAAGGTTTATATAATGTCTGATCATAAACCAATTCGCATAACCGACAGCGAATTAAATAATGCAACTTCTATAGCATATCAATTAAACGAAAAAGGTTTATTAAATGAAAATCAATATCGCATAATTGAAGATGCTGATAAAAAATTAGATTTGGAGAAAAATCTAGTTATATATCCAAACATTAACAAATTTAAAACTGATGTTTCTACTAGAGAAAAAAATTTAGGCAGGGATCTTAAACATCCTTTTGATGAATTGACTGATGCTTTAGGATATAAACCTGTTTTTGAATATAAAAACAATGCTGAAGATAAAGGTTCTTTGTCTTATATTGCTACAGATTCTTCTCAAATAAAATCAGCAGAACCATTTACCTACGACGAACAAGGAAAGCTAATACCTCTTTCTGAAAGGTTCAATCCAGAAAAGAAGGACATTTATTTCCAACAGGACGCTGAAGAGAAAAAGAACAAAGACTTTTACTCCCAACTTCAAAGGACGATAACAGATAAGATGCCGAATAAGGCATCTGTAGAGCAGATCAAGGCTATCATTGACCCTGCAAAGGGTAGTGGTGTAAAGCCTGACGAGTTGAAGTGGAGCAACATTGATGGCTTCCTAGAGGGCAAGACCAGCGTTACCAAGCAGGAGGTTCTTGACTACCTCAAGAATGAGGGTTCGGTTAAGTTTGAGGAGAAGATGCTTGGTAAAAACACTATCAACCGAGACAAAGAAGCGATTGCAAAAGAAATTGCAAGAGAGGTCGCAGATGATGAAGGGAAATATGGAGAATTTATTGATCCAGAAGGAGTTGATAATTACGACGAATTAACTCCAGAACAAAGATACAATAATGCTTGGAACATTGGAAGAAATGACTTTTTGGAAGAGGCGCAAGAAAGAATAGACAGACAAGAAATGGCATCGCCAGCAGAAGAAACAAAATACTCCCAATACATTCTCCCCAACGGCGAGAACTACAGGGAGGTTGTTCTGACGATGCCTCCCGAAAGGCTTGTTTACACCAAAGACAATGTTGCGATTGATCCAGAAGAAACGGCTATGCGATCCCAGCAGGATCAAGACCTTTTCTGGATTATCAGAACACCAGACAATGTTTATCAGATCCCCAAAAAGCTACATCCCACAGAGCAGAATGCTATCAATTATGTCATTGATAAAAAGCAACCTTCTGAATTTTCTGCTTACACTTCCTCCCATTTCTCCGACATCCCGAACTATGTAGCCCACATGAGGCTAGACGAGCGTCCTGATAGCGAAGGACGCAATGGATTGTTCATCGAAGAGATTCAATCTGACAGGCATCAGCAGGGAAGGGAGAAGGGGTATAAGGGAGATCAAAACATTAAACTAACTGATCCACTAGCTACAAAAACCAATTGGGGATGGATTGTATCTTCAAAAGAATATCCTGCTGGTATTGAGGCATATGGTAAAAATGCTGAAGAAGCCATTAAATATGCTCAAGGAAACTTAACAGGAAAAGAAGTTGCTGACGCTCCGTTCCGCAAAGATTGGTCAGTCCAGATGTTCAAGAGAGCTTTGCGTGATGCTATCGCCAGCGGCAAAGAATGGGTAGGTTGGACTAAAGGAGATACACAATTTGATCGTTGGGGATCTTCCAAGTTTGATTGGAAAAAACAACCAGATGGAACTTGGGTCATGTCTGGTCAGGAACAATTCCAAGGAAATGCTGGTGGTATAGACATGGAGCAAACTGCCAGAGAAAGAGGGCAACTTCTTGAAGAACAAGGAACTCCTGTAAAATCATATGAGGATGTTCTTGCCTTGGTGAAACGTAATACTAGGGAAGGAAAAGCTGAACCGATTGCTGAAAAGCTGTGGAAGAGGATGCAAACGGAACCAGAAGGCACATCCCTGCCTCGTAAGGAAGGCATGGAAGCATTCTATGATTCTGCTGGAGAATTTGGTGGGCTTGTTAAAGACATCGGAAAGTATGTCAAGAAGTGGGGGGCGAAAGTGGAGGAGGGAAGTATTGGATATGAACAACATGACTTGCCTTGGAAGATGGATGAAAAAGGAAATATTCCTATTGAAAATATAAAAACCCCCATCTGGAAAGTCGAGATCACGCCAGAGATGCGTAAGAGCGTGACCGAAGAAGGCCAGCCTATGTTCCAGCAGGATCGTCCTACTGAACAGGAGGCATCCAAGAAGCGTGAGGAGATTGAGACTCGTTTCCAATCCGCACCTATTCGCAAGACCAAGAATACGATTGTCAATACCTTCAAGCGTAAGCCAGCAAATGATGCCATTTCATACATGAGAGATGCTGGTGACAATGCCGCCAATATCTATGCCAAGGAAAACTCCAACGAGATTGCTAATGATCTCAAGCGTGAGTTCAAAAAGCAGAATGATAAATCCGCTGAAGCATTGTCATTCGTGATCGAAGCCAAAGGTGATCAGGCTGAACTTGCAAACATGAGGCAAAAAATTGCCAACTCTCCTGATGCTTCTAAAAAATGGCAGAAGAAGGCATTAGCCGCAATCGACTTTGCAGACAACAACTTTGCTAGGCTTGAACCTATTGCAGATAAGTATAACCAGATTGGTTTGCATCAGGTTGCTCAAGAGAATGCTAATGGAATTGATACTCCTGTGCGTGAGGGCTATGTTCCTCACTACCAAGATCTAGAAGAGCAAGAACTATTCGGTGGTTCTGGTACAGGGTCGGCAACTGGTTTCCGCAAGATGCGTACCTATGATACCTTTGCTGATTCGATTGCTAATGGTATTGATCCAAAGAGCATCAATGCCGTTGACCTTCTCCAGAAGCGTCTTTCCTCTGGTCAGAAGTCTATCAACTATCGCTCATGGATTGATTCGCTAAAGCAGACTATTGACCCTGCATCTGGTGATCCTATTGCTACCAAAGTTTCTGTTGTCAAGCGTCCTAATGGTTCTAGCTATCTGGATGTTCCAAAGGGCTATCACCAAGAGACAATGGCAGGACAGAGGGTTGCCGTTAAAGATGGTTATGAAGGTATCTTTTCTGCATTGAATGATCCCTCTGCTTGGAGAGGCAAAGGTGGACAGTTTATCCAAAAATTAGGAGGAACAGGAAAAGCAATTACTCTTGGACTTGATACCTATCACCTTGGTCGTATTGCAATATGGCAATCACTTATCAAGTCTCTTGGTATTAAAACATTCCAGCTTCCAATTCCTTCATACAAAAAGGGAGTAACACTTCTTGATCACTCTATTCCAGAGCTTCAGAAGATGATTGCTACTGGAGAGATCCCAAAGAAATGGGCAAAGGGTCTTTTGGAGAATAAGCGTCTTCTTAATCTTGCTGTTAAGACAGGATATAATATCGGAGGTATTTCTGATGCCCTTCATCAAGAGTGGATTCATAAAATACCCGCCATTGGTGAGTTCAATAACTGGCTATTCAATCAGTTCCAGCGTGGAGCTATGGGAGAGACATGGTTGCTTGAGTTCCAACGCTATCGTAATGCCTATCCCAAGCTACCAGAGGCAGATGTTGCTAGGATGGTAAGCAAGGATCTGAATACTCGTTTCGGAAATCTTGGAAGGCAGGGTCTTCTAAAGAGCAAGACCATGCAGGATACTGCTAGGTTCCTATTCCTTGCTCCCCAATGGAATGAAGGTCTTATCCGTACTGAACTTGGTGCAATGGGCCAGACAGGAAAGGCATTGCTTGATGCCGCTACTGGAAAGCGTCTATTTGCTGGTGTTCTTGCACGATCCGTTGGTGGAATGATTGTTGCACAATTCATTGCCAATCAGCTTATCAATTACGCCACAAGGGGAACTCCTACTTGGGAGAATCCAGAGGAAGGTATTGGTGCAAAGATAAGTGCTTGGATTCCTGATGCTTGGGGAGGGCCGGGATTTTTCTTGAACCCTATGTCTCTTGCCACAGAAACAACCCACTTATTGTTGAAGGGATATGAGCGAACTGGTGATGCTTTGGATACAGCAATCAACTATTTCCGTAGCAGATCTTCTGTTCCTATGCGTCCTGTTTGGGATGCAGTCACAAAAAAGAATGTCCTTGGTACATATTATGCCCCCGGTCAGATGTGGAAAGGAATGCTTGAAGATGCTATTCCTTATCCTATTGCTGGTGGCACAATATATGCCGCCGTACGGGAAGCCGCATCAGGTGAACCTAGCCAACAATTTGCTGGTCAATATCAAAAGCAGTTGTTTCAGACATTCGGTGTCAAGCTAGAAGGTGCGCCTAGCGACGAGTCAAGACTCTATACTCTGGCTAACCACTTCAAGCTGGATAACAACATTCAAGATAGAGAAGTAGGACACACCGCAAAGTATGGTGATCTCAATCGTGCATTGATGCTTGGAAACATGACCAACGCAAAAAATGCAATGCAGAAACTTTTGGAATCTGAACCAGCATCAATGATTCAAAAATACTATAAGAATAGTTATCCCAAAATGAGATTGTTTGAGAGCAACCAACAGGCAAAAGAGTTCTTGAATACTCTCAATGATGAGCAAAGAGATGTCTATGATAGGGCTAAAGACAAGCGAAAAGATACTGCTCAAAAAGCACTTGATCTATTGAAGGATATGCAATAGTCTCCTTCTTTGAAAGCAACCACTATGAAAAGATATATCTTGCCGCCATCACTCAAATCCTCTTTTGAGGAAGATCCCGTTCTCCAACAAATCAAGGAGCAGGGAGAGCAACAGAAGATGCCTGAAGTCAGCTTCTATCAGGCAGTCGTTCTAGCACTTCTTGAGCAGAGGAACTACTTCATGGTGGAGACATTCCGCTATGCCCAACAATACGGACAACTACCTCCGTTAGAAAACAATGGAAACAAACCCGCAACCACAGAAACAGAAGAGGAAGTACAGGAAGAGGGATTTGAACTTAAAGTCCTCCCCCCTGCCACAGAGCAACCAAGAGTTAAATTTACCAAGACCTATGGAGAAGACATCCAAAGTTGAGGCATGGTGTGCCATCATTAATGGGTTTGCGGCAAGCGGTGAACTTTCGCCAGAAGAACTAGGGGAAAAAGGTGGCGACATTCGTGTTCGCACGTTGGCAGTTCATGCGGCAAATCTTGTTAATCATTTCCATTCCGAATTTGTAAAGGCGAATGGCGAAAACATTCCTTAATTTAGGCCGGTATGGTGATGTAATTGCTTTGCTTCCTGTTCTCAAAAAAGAGAACGATGATAGTGGTGAGAAGCCAAGGTTGATTATATCCAAGGATTACTGCGACATTCTGGATGGTGTATCCTATGTAGATCCTGTGATTTACGATGGGACTTTTGATGATATTTCTGGTGCGCTCAAGTTTGCCAAGGGAATTGATGAAGGCGTAATCACAAGCCAAGTTGTCGGGATTCCTGATGTTGTGGTAAGTCAAGTTTACGGACGGAACCATACTCCCAAGATTATCTGTGACAGTTTTCAACAGGATTTGTGGAGGCTTGCTGACAGGTTGGATCTTTGGCCAAAGCAACCCCCATTGGTGTTTGATAAAAGGAACAAAAAGCGAGAAGCAAAACTTATCAAGCATATCCCTACCTATAAACCTTGGGTGGTAATAAGTGCAGGAGGGTTTTCATCTCCGTTCCCATATCGGGAACTGCTAATGGAGATAGTAACTCATTGCTTGAGTGATTTTCACATCGTTGATCTAGCCAAGGTTAAAGCAGAGAAGTTCTTTGATCTACTCGGCATCATGGATCATCCGAATACTGCGGCAATGATCTTGACTGATAGCGGCCCATTACACCTCTCATATGCCACAAAAAAGCCTGTTCATGCTATTGTGACAGATTCTCCCTCCCTTTGGCATGGGGCGGCATGGAGACCATTCTATGCGTCTTATACACGCTACCAGAACTTCCCAAGGGACGTAACTAGGATACTAGATTTAATACGAAACCCACCTATAAAACCTAAATTATCAAACATTATCCATGTTTATCAGCGAACACCTTGGGCAACAGGAGAAGAGAAGCGCAGGAATGAAGTAGCTGAAAAGTCATGGGAGGGAATTGGGTGCGTGGATCTAGGATTGGATGATAACTGCTTTGTTAGGTCAGCCGCCGAAATGGTTCACGACGAGACAAAGCGCATTCCTATGATAAAAGATATTCTTCGGTTGGCTTGTGTTGGAAGGGATGATTCAGATGTATTGTTGCTAACAAATACGGATACTTGTATTGCCTCAAATGTGTTGGAAAAGATTGTAGGGGTTCTCCCTGCTTACGCATATCGTAATGACTTTAGAAGCCTAGATGCACCGATAGCGGATGATCAAATAGTCAAAGGTCACAAGTATGCAGGGTGTGATTTCTTTGCCATGAGGGTTGGATGGTGGAGGAAAAATCACCAGCTATTCCCCGACATGATTCTTGGGCGACACTCATGGGATCGAATCATGCGAGAGCTATACAAACTGGCTGGAGGCAGGGAGATAGAAAACCTCATCTACCATGAGAGGCATCCTTCTGCATGGGAAGATCCACAGAATATCAATCGTGACCCTTCCAATTTAAGGAACTGCAAACTGGCAAGGGAATGGTTGCAGGAGCGAAAGATGCCCTTGCTTGAAATAGAATCCTTAAACTATGAGGGAAAGTATAAGAAGAAGTCATAAAACATCAGCTAATGCTTTGTTAATGTAGCCAATCTTCTCTTGGTATGAGTAGGCATATGGATGGAAGATCCAATCCCCCTTGTGCCATGTCCCTGCATTAGCGGCATGACCATCACGGCTAGGCATGATGCCAGCGTTCATGTGCCTTGGTGGCACAACCCTAATGAGGTGCTTGTATTTTCCGTTTAAATGGTTTGATAGATAGCCTTGGATGTTTGTCTGCTTGTTTTTCCAATCGTTGATGCAGGAGCCTATATCATCCCAAAGCGTTGATGATTCCATGTGTCTATTCCAGATAGTGACCCCTCCGTTTACTGGATCGTTTCCTAGAAACTCTTGGGCTATAACAACTCTGTTATCGGAAACATCAACCTTATCTTCTACTCGTATAGATTGATTGGTAAATACGGCATCACAATCTATTGCAAGAATGTAGTCGTAGCACTTTAGAAGATCACGAAACTCTTCTATTAGAGGATTCCAATCTCCGTATGTCCAATCTTTGCTAAAGAGTTCATACCCGTGTTGGGCGGCATACTTCTTTTTGTTGGGATATGTAATGTCATACATCTCCCTTATGTTTTCGGAATGGGTGGAGTAGATTAGAACACTCATAGACCTTCCCAAGAGTTCCATGTCTTGCCACAGCTATGAAGCCCCCCATCAATACCGATATTGTTGAGACGGCTTATCACAGGAGTAACGCAATACAAACCCTCGCCTCTAAAGTAGTTGGAATAGGAGTTATCCCATACAAGGGAATGATTGTTGCGTATCTCCTCTCTTTCATCAGGGGTATAGATCGGCTTTGTTAATTCAATGATCTTGTGTGCCATTCTGATAGGTGCGGCATAACCCCATAGGGAACACCAATCGTATTCATGCCTCCACTTAAATAGATTGCATGGAGTTACAGGAAGCCCGTCCTCGTTTGATCCTATAGCGACATGGGAGAAACTTGGTTCGTCTATGTATCTCTGGAGATGTCGCAACAGATAGCTAACAGCACCTTTGCTGAACAGGGTGTCATCCTCCATATAAATGTATGAATCAAACCCGTATTCATGTGATATTAAATATCGCAAAGCATTGAGCAGATTGTTATTAGTATGAGCAATCTGTTTGTTGTAGATGATCTTCATCCCGCTATAAGACCATTTCTTGCTTTCTAGTATTGCATTGATTTCTGCCTTTTCGGGACAGGAATATTCTAAACTAGCAATGTGAAATAGATCATGCGATTGATGATCCATAGCATCCAAAACTTGTTTGGAGTATGCCGGGCGATTGGCATGAAGGCTAACTAAAGCTGTTTTCATATAGTCTGTGGCCCATGATTACAGCACCATAGACCATCTTTTCCGTAACCATTCTTTCGAGAGCATTGCCAATTTAGATTAGGTGTTCTTTGTTCATAGACAATCCAACCGCATTGGCTTGGATCATATGCTTGCCCTTTAGGGTTTTTATGGGTTGTGCCATATCGGTGCTTGAGCAATGCGGATTTTGTCTTTGGTTGCTTATTCGTCGTTATCATTATTTTCGATTATAACGTATTGCGTAATGGGTTGTTCCTGTTGCGGATAGACTGTGTAATAGCTACCAGCGTCTTGACCATCTGTTGCGGATAGGTTGGCAACATAATACGTTTGCATTGGTATTGGCTGAACTGGAGCAGTATGGAGACTTGCCGCAAATAGTATGGATTGTAATTGGTTCATAAGTAATTTTACTCAATTTATTGAGTTATTTATCGTTTGCTAGTTTCTTGTCCCACCAATCTTGTTTGGCGAATTTGCGTTGGTCTAGTTTCACGTTGTTTTTATGAGCTAGTGATTCTGCTACTTTGCGCCATTTGGCACACTCGGCCTGTGATGCGGCTAGTTCGCGTTCTTTTTTGTTCAGTAGATCAACAAGGCATTCAGCCTCATCATGCGAAGCACAATGAATCTCATTGCAAGTCTCCCCATCATGCTCAAGCAGGGCAGATGAGAATTGAGTCAACCTCCAAATAGAGACATCTGTCCGTGGCGTTGGTGTGGTGTCGGTGTTCATTTTTGGTTTTTTTTGAGTGTTTCGATCTCGGAACGGAGGTAGCGGATGGCATCTGCCGTGGCGTGTCGTGCTTCCACGTGTGAATAGGTTGATGGATCGTCAACGACTTCAATTTCAGCATCCAGTCGTGGTGGAATCCTTTCCCGCTTTGGCAACGGGCGGCGGGTGCGTCGGCAAAAGGCATCCCATTTTCCACCACTGTGAAGCTTGTATTCTTCTCCGCAGACCTTGCATTTTTCATACATGGAAGGGTTTTGGGATGAAAACTCTCCCTGCACTTGTTCCTCGTCAGGGCCAAGCTCTCGCCATTTGGGAACCATTTCGTTGGCTTCACCAATATGGTCGGGATCTGGTTGAACCACCGAGGATTCCTCGGTAGTTGGTTCCTCTGGCGCGAGTTCTTCGTATAGGAAAACGGGATTAATCTGTTGAGGTTTAGAAATGTAGTTTTTAGGCTCCTCTGGCGCGGTGGCGAGTCGGGCTTCTAGTTTCAGCATTACCAAGTTGCGAATTGCATTTTCTATTTTTCCCTCAACAGGGCAAACCTCTCCCAATTCATGACGATCTTTCTTTGCATGATGAAGTTCACGGCAAGCACGACTGCCTCCACTTGAGAGCGTTTCAGCCGTTTCAATCGCTCGGTGCAGAAGCTCACGGAACCTCTCGACCTCGTTGTTCAAATTGTTAATGTGTTCATTAACTTCCTTAATGTTAGTCTTCATTTGATTGCCGACCTCGTTGTTGGTGTTTGCGTTCTGCTCCATCCATCCCGCTTCGGACGAGCCATGTTGGTATTTTGGGTCGGTCATTTGTTTATTTATTTTTTTTGTTGTTGCTACTGCTCATGTGCCAAGCTGAACAATCATCGCAGAAATATGCTCGCAAAAAGCTAGTGCCTCCGAATCCCTGCTTGAGTCTTTTTTTAATAGCCGCATCGCATCTTGATTCACTTGAGAAACATGATTTTCCACATATTCCTTTAATGGGCTTCTCATTTCCTCGAATCATGCCTAATTCTAAAGCAGTTCGTTTATCAACTGGTTCAATGTCGGGAGTCTCAAGCCCTATCTCATTTAGAATATGATCAATACAGGATTTCATTTCTTTTGCCATTTTTGCCATTCGGATGCCTCAATAAAGTAATCGCATTTATCTTCGCCATCTGGATCAAATGCGGCATACGCTTGCCATTGTTCATTGCTTGGGGCTAAATACCTCCAGCATTGTGTATGCGAGGGGCAATCGGTATTATTACATTTCGATATGTCGGTCATTGTCTTGGATTTCTTTTTTTAGATCACTCAAATCTTTGCAGGATTTACGAGCATCAGATGGTTTGTCCCATTGCATGATGCCATCGGCAATTGCTACTGCACGATCTCGCTGGTCATTGGAACGATTAAGTTTCTCCTGCATCGTCATCTCTGGTTTGGATTGCTCCACAAGAAATGCTTCTACAAGTTGTTGGATGTTTTCGATCATTTTAAAATAAAGTCGTGATCGTGTATTAATTGATAAAGGTGATCACGGGTTGCTTGAAGTGCTTCATCTGCTGTTTGGAATGTGTTTCCATGCTTTATCCAATTGCGTAGTTGTTGGTCTAGGTTCTGAATGCAGTTTTTAAATTCCGATCCATTGATGGCATCGTAATGATCCTGTTCATCTATTGGTAATTGAAATTCCAGTATCGCTTTCATTTTTCAATTGCGGCGTTGATTGCTTCGTTGATCTTTAGGGTTTTGCCTAAAGTGTTAAGTATCTGGATTTCGCTCAAGATTCCCTCAAGGTAAGAGATTCTTTTGTTGAGACTTTGGTTTTCCTGCATGATTTGATTCAAGAGATTTTGAATCTCTGGATATTCGGGGAATTTGTTAATGTCTATTGCTATGCTCATGTGCGTGGTTACTTTATGCTATTTAGGTATTCTTGCTGAAGGGATTTGGGCCAAGTGTTGAAAGGAAATGTATTCCAAGTTGGGTGGATTAGCATGGAGTCGGGATATACCCAGCAACGCCAATCAAATGCCTCCTGCTCATTGACTCCAAGGCGTGAAGTGATGGTTGGTTTCTTGGCTTTTAAAGCATCGTAATCCATGCCTTCATCCTCATACCTACCCTGATTCAACCAAGTGCTAGGGTTGGGAATGAACTTGCCTCCATCCTTCTGCCAGTCTTGGGAAGCAATAGCCTTCTTTAATGCAGGGAGAACGGAATCAATGGATAGTTTCTTCCTCATCCATATTCCCTTGCAGTAAGGCTTTGCTGTCTTCTTCGGGTAGGCTGACCAGAATACCTCAAAGTCTTTACTGGAGGCTTTCTTGGGGCTTATGGGAGTATCCTGTATGTCGTATGGACGATTGCAACAGGGGCAAATATCTGCTTCTTGTATTGTGTTCATTTTAAAACTCCTCGTATGACCATTGTTTCTTTTTGTATTGGACGGCAACGAACCTAAACCAAGGATGGTTTTCAGCGGCTACCTTGATCTTTACCCTGCCGGTTCCTTGCCAGAAACCCTTTACTTCATGGTATTCAATTGTGCCATCGGCATTGATTACAAAAAAGTCAGGGGTGTAGGTTGTCAGCTTGGCAAGTTTCAATGCCATAGCTTCAAACTGGTAGTGATGAATCTCTCCTGCTTGTTTGCGTTGTTCTAGGAGGGCGGCATAGGCTTGCTCCGTTTTGTTCATCTGCCCAGCAACTCGTCTGGTCGTGTTTGCTTTGGCTCGGAAGGTTCTCATATGGAAATTGCCATTTCATCTACCGCCAACTTTCCTTTCTCTGTGATGCGTGAAATCAGATTGCTTTTACCAAAATCAGAAAGCCTTGTTTCTCCTGTTTCCTCAATTAATCCTAGAAATCTTAATTCACCGCAACGCTTCCGATAACAAGCCATCTTCTGATATAGACCAGTTATTTTGCCAGCTTCCTCATCGGTAAGTTCACCATTGTTTTTATATGCCAAAAGAAGTTCAGCCTTTTGGCTCCCCCATCTAATCTTGTCATCTTTAGTTACGGCTAACTTTGATGTAACAGGATCACTATTTCTGGCATATCCCGTCCACTCTGGAGTTGGGCTTTCCTCTTGGTTATTATAAGAGAAATCAAAGTCGAATTGGTCACTCATTCCAGTTAGGGAAGTTGATTTTTCCTTTGTCATCCATGCCTACGCAATCAAGGTTGGAGAAAGAACGCTTTACTGATCTTGCTCCTGCATCGAATGCTTCCTTTACCCTGTCATCTAGCGATGGGATACTATTATCAGGGTTGAGATAACGGATATGCTCTCCGTTCAAATAATCTTCAGCCTCTTTTGAGTGGTTCATTTGCAAAAGAAATAAGCCGCAAAGCAAATTGCAATGAATATAAGCGCAAACAAAACTCGCATAACTGCCTTGAGATCATTGATATTTTCCTCAAGTTCCAGTAGTTCGGAATGATGCTTCCTGACCATCTCTAGGATATGCTCTGATTCCCGAAAGTGGAAATCAATCCTTGAGGCGATCTCGTTGATTTTGTCGGATGTGGTTGGTTTTCTCAATTTCATGTTGTGTGGTTGCTGATGTTTGGGTTTGGGTTAATTAAAACGGAATGTCATCAAAGTCATCCGCTGGTGCTGGTTTTGGTGCAGGAGAAACAAATGCAGTCTTCAGTTTCGGGACAAAGCTAGAAGCGGTTTTAACTCTGTAGTTACCAAGGATGGGTTGCTTCTTCTTTGCTTCCCTAGAAGCCTTTGAAAGCCCCTGCTTGATTACTCCGTCATTGCCATACTGGTCTGGAACTTCTGCTCCTGTTTCATCGGTATTCGCATACATAACGATGTCGAGGTAGGTTCCCTTCTCGCCTTCGTAAAGCTCCGTCTTGTCAATTTTCTTAACGTCTATCTTTGCGGTTATCATGGTTGTGCTGGTTGGTTGTTGGGTTCTTGGTTTTCTATGAATCCCTCGGATTTTAGGTAATAGAAAAGTTTATCTAATTGTTTAGGTGTTACTCTGCGATTGTCTCCTGCAAATGCGGTATAGTGTTTTCCGTTCCACATTACTACCCATTCCCTTCCTTGGAACATGATCCACATTGCCTTTGCATCGTCGGGATTTGCATCGTTATTTGTCACGGCTGATGGATGGTTCGCCTTCTTTTGTTTCGATGAGCCAACCAAGTTCGGAGTCAAGAACGGATTTGGCATCTTTCGCCTTGATGCCCTTTGCCTTTGCAACTGCCTTTTCGAGTGCCGTGATGCTAACCCTTGTGCAAGCCAGAAAGTCATCTGGTTTAAGAATACTAGAAAGCGCAGAACAAGCGGCGGTTGCATCGGGGACACTTCTGGATGTTCGTCCTTTTGTGAGCGAAAGTCCAGCAATTTGCGATCCCGAAAGCAACCTTGCTTTCAATTCTTTGCGGATTCCAGCAATGAAATCCTCAACGATTTCAGCCTTGGCATCGAGGGAAGCAAGTTCCTCATTAGATAGGGTTGCAATGGCAACGCTAGATGCAACTTGAAGGTGTTTCTGTGCGGTTTGAGCCTGATTGTAGGCATCAGGGCAAATGTTCTTCGCCCTGCACCATTTGCAAGTATTCGGGCTAGGATTGCGTGGAGCATTCGGGTCATCAGATGCGGCTACAATCCCAAGGATCTCCGTTGTTGCGGCATCTAGTTCCTCCTCATTGTATTCGGCAATGGTTGTGCCTCCTGCAAGCGGTTGAATGATCGCAACGTAGATGGTCTTGAGTGCAGGGTAGTGATGTTTCACTAGCACCGCATAAGCCTTTAGTTGCTGGTTTTCGCTTGCCTTCCCTTGCGCTGTTCTCCCTGTCTTGTAATCGGTGACAACGGCAATATCCCCAAAGATGTCGATGCGGTCGATCTGTCCAGAGAATGCATCATTATACCAGAATCTTTGTTCTAGGATCTCTTGTGTGCGTTGTCCAAGGTCAAGTTGAGCAATGAGGTGGGTAAAACCAGATAGGCACAAAGTTGCGATTTCTTGCCCCTCTTCAGTTAGCTCCTCATACTCCTTTGTTCCAGCTAGGACGGCATGAACATCCGTTCCTAGTTGCATATAAGGATTTGGTTCCTGTTCTGAAAGTGTGGATTCTAGATTCCAAGATCCTGCACAATCCGAAAGTCGGCTCATGCCGCTTGCTGAAGGTTTACCTTTGCGTTCGTCAGTCATTGGAAGTTTGTGTTGATAGCTTGATTAATTCAGCTAGGGCAAGGATTTCTTCGGTGGAAACCCGTCCATTGAAGCAATCAATAGCAATTTCTATGGCACGATCTCTCTGTGCTTCCATTTCAATCAATGCGAAGCGTAGGTCTTGATGTTGATTTACTACACTTTGAGCAACGTCTCTATAGTGTTTAGCTTCTTTTTTATAATTACTCATATTACAGGATTGGCTTGAAGGCTTTTACATCGTCCCATTTCTCAATGAGTCGGTTAATGATGGCATCGGGTATTAGGGGATTGCCATCCTTGTCAGCGAGTTTGCTATCCTTTGTAATGCCCTTAACCTTCTTCGCCACTAGGAAGTGGATAACATGGGCATCAGGGATCTCGTCAGTCCAAATCATGCTTTGAAGCATGGTAATTGGGCTATTGGGAAGCTCCTTGGGTGCTTCTGGCTCAACAATTTCGGCAACGATTGTCTCTAGCTCCTCGTCCTGCTTGATTACAGGCTTTTCAATGCGGATATCCTTGGGTGCATTAAACTCGGCAACTTCTTCGGGAACATACATTCCGCTTGTCGCCATCGGGCAAGTGGTTCTGATGCCTTCGCTGACTACCCTGCTCCGTAGCATCTGGCGAGGGAACTTGCGGAACATATCCCTTCCTGCAAGTCCTGCTGTCTTCGCTCGTTCCATGTCCCAAGTGATGCGAACCTTGCCCCCCTGTGGGTGCGAAAAGGTAGCATCGGCAATGTCATCAGTTAAGTTGTGCCATTCTACTGACCCTCCTGATTGCAGGAAATCTCGGAGCATTGCCTCGGATTTCTTTGCAGGGCGGCCTTGGATGATGTCGTAATCCCTTGCGGCTAGTGCTGGGTGACGACCTTCTGCAATGCTAATAAGCATGAGACTCATTGCGGCTTCGGGAGTCTTAATTCCGAAAAGCCCCGATTTCGCAACGGCTAAAGCCATTTGCTGAATCTCTCCCATTGGTATCATCGGTTGTTGACTTGTGGGTGCTAACGTGGTTGTATTCATTCGTGGTTCGTGCGTGGTTGCTGATCCCAAACTCCCTAGCCTTTATTCATGGGGCTAGGGAGTCCTATTTTGGGGTTACTTGGTTTTGTTTTTGGAGCGTGGTTTGCGACCCTTAACTTCTGGCTTGGTTGTTTCGGCTTTAATCTTCGCCTTCTTCCCTGCGGACATTTTGCGTGTATCAATCAGGGTTTTGTTCTTCGCTGGCGTGGTCTGCATCTTGTTACGGATTGCGTCCATGACTGCTTTAAGCATCGGTCTTGTCGGTTGGGGTTGCGTGAACAAGGGCATGGATTTCGAGGAGAAGCTCCTGCGAAATGTGTCCTAGTTTATTGGCGATCTCTTGAGCGAGATTATTCAGTTCTGCTAGTGTCATTGTGTTGTGTTGTTGTTTTTGGTTACTTGCATTTCCAAGCTCGGAGAGACTTGTTGATGCGAGAGTTTGGATCTTTGGCGGTTTTGGAACTGGTCAGTTTTGAACGCATTCCTTTCATTCTGGCGCAAAAGGAAGCCTTGCGTCCTGCATCCTTCTTGGTCTTGGGATTAGGAGCAGGGGGCTTTAGGTTGCCTCCATGTGCCTTATTGTAGGAGGCTCGGCCTTTGGCATTTAAGCCTCCCTTTGGATTCTTTCCCTCTTTACGTGTCCATGCTTCGCTCATAGTTATTTCTTCTTTGCGGTTTTCTTGGAGTCACGGAAAGCGGCGGCGGTAGGTGCGCCTTTGCTACCTACCTTTCGCATCTTCTCCCCTGATCCTTTAGCAATGCGCTCCTGCTTTGCGTTGATGTTTGCGTAAAGTCCCTTTGGTTTCATCGGAAAATAACGGCTAGGGTGACGAGTGCGGTGGAAAGAATGATTGCGGCAATGAATCGTGCGCTCATGCGGTGGCAAAGTGTTTCTCGAAAACCATCACGGCATACTGACTCATGGATCTGCGCTCGGCTTTGGATGCCTCGGCAACCTTCGCCTTTAGATTCTTTGGAAAGTAAAGACCAAGGAAGCAGTTGGGAGTTTCCTTGGGAGTTGCGGTGGCGGCGGCGGTTTCAGTTACAGCTTCGGTAATTTCGGTTGGTTCGGTGATGGGTTCGGTGGTTGTCATGGTTCAATGGTTAAAGTTGAAGGAGCATCCTTGCATCAGTTAAAAGGTAGTGCAAGTTTATTTTTTTATATTTTTTCTGAAACTAGGGTTTCCGATTATTCCCCTGTCTGCGAGTCTTTGCAGGAAGATCCAAACGTAGGGTATGCAGGGCTTGTGGTGCAGTTTATCGCTCTGGTTCGTCATAATAATCAGAGTTTGGCGTTGCTTCATTTTCTACCTCTTCAAAGTCAACCTCGGTGTTGCATTTGGGACATTCTCCGGGGCTGATTTCTGCTTCTGTCCATGCGTCTTTTCCGTGGTATTCAACTTTGAAGTCGTGCTGGCACTCCTCGTTCTGGCAAGTGTATTCTATTTTCATTTTTTTGTGGTTTCTAAAAATGCAATGATCTCCTCCAGTTTTTCGGAAATAGCATCGGTTGTGGCGATGAGGTTGTTTAGCCTCTCCTCTAGGGTTTCGGTGCGTTGTTCGGTCGCTTTCATATAGTCTTTTAGGTGTTGGTCGTTTAAGAATACCATATTGTTATCGGTTTGCGGCGGTGGTTTCAGTTAGTGGTTGGATCATGGATTTGTGGACAAGCTCGGTCGGCTTTATAGGTGCGTCCCAGTTAAGGGGTGATATAAAGCCTCGGTCGCCATTCCATTCGGTGACGATGTAAATTAATCCATCGGGTTCCCATGCTTCGGTGATTTTGACTAGCGTTCCTGATTTCATGCGTTTCAGTTATGGGTCAATGCTCGGCCTATCCCTTGGGCATAGAATCGCCATGCACGAGGGTTTCGGATTAAACAGACAAGGTGAAGGGTAAGTTGGCGTGTTTTGCTCATTGGTTTACCCTTTCAAGTGCTACTTTCACTTCAGTTAATGCGTCAACGTCTGCTTCTCCCCTGTCCTCTATAAACCAAGTGAGTGCGGATTCTGCTCGTGATAGTACGGCGGCTAGGTGCTTAATCAATTCTGCGGCATCGTCGCAAGTTTCGGCGGCTAATCCTTCGCCGTTGTGCGAAAACTCGTCGTCGGAGTATTGTGCGTGTTCCCTCATTATGCTTGCGGCGGCGGTTAGTCTGGTGATAATGTCGGGTGCGTAGTTGTTGCAAGGTTCGCAAGGTGTCTGCGTTCCATACTGCCATTCTTTACGTGCTTGTTCTTTATTCATTGTGTTCCTTTCGTTGTTGTGTTGTCCTCGGCGGGATTGCCTCGGCTACTGCACCAGTATCGCTACTGATGCAGGGTGTCGAGACTTTTCTTTAAGAATCTTTCAGTCTTGTTCTAAATCTAGCCTTAAAAGCCTTTGCTTCGGCTTTTATGCGTTTCTGTTCCTTCTTTGCCCTAGCCTTTTCTAACACCTTCCTCTGGCATCTCGAACGGATTGCCCAATGGTATATGTCCTCAATCCTGACCACTTCCTCCCGACGAGTACCAAGTGGTCTAATTTTGAGCATATCACCCTCTGCTGATGATTCCAGAGTGACGCACAGGGGCTTTCCTGTATCACATCCGAAACCATAGCCAAGGGTGATTCTGGTCTTTCTCCTGACAGGTTTATTTAGCGGAGTCATGGCAATATGCTTTCACAACTTTTATTGCCTTTGCTATCGCATCATATTTATTCTTTTTACAAAACACCAGATGCAACACCCTGTCAGTATTATCGTATCGGTATAACTCCCATCTGGAAGTAGTTAGAAAGCCAACTAAATCCCAAACGATGTCATTTTCTACGATTTCCCAACCTATTCCGTTTCCTTCTATTCTCATGCTGTTTCCTTTCTGTTTACCCTAGACTGAATTATCTAGGCTACTCCCCCCTGTTTCCAAGGAGGAGTTTGCCTAACTAATCTTCTATCTTGTTATATGCTTCAGTAATATCCTGCAAACTAACCTTGCCTTCTTTAAGAAGTATCTGCAAGATTTCTGAATGCGTTCCAGTTGAAGAAGAGCAATCCTTTCCAAACTGCTCCCAATCACTCAACTGATATGGCACTAAACCCAATGCAGACTCTAGATTAAATCCCTCAACTAAATCTGAATTTTTATTGTAGATAGATTGAGGAATAGAATCACAGGTTCCCATGATATAATACTCGTGCCACTCCTTATCTGAAGTATCATAGGAATAAGTGTATTTAACTACCTTCATTCCTACTTCAAACTTATTAAACTTACCAATGTTATACTTACACCTCTTATCTTTCCAAGGATTGATAAGTTCTTTCGTGCTAATATAATATTGCGTTCCATTTCTGCTCATAACTAACTCCTTATTTTGATAGTCAGGATGCCCCTGACAGGCTTGGTTCTGTATTAGTACCAACTACTGACCCCCCACAGGGGATCAGGGTGTTGAGACTACTTGCCAGCTATCCAAAAACAGATAGCTATAACTACTAATGTTGCCCAAACAATTGCCATATAAGGCAATGCTTGGCTAATATAGTCGATTGTGTCCATGTTAGTGATTCCTCCCTTTTACATGGAAACACATCACATTGATGTTACCAACTTGCGATTCAGGTCTTCCTCCAAACTCCATGCGACCCCAAGCATATTTGCGTTTGCTAATCTTTTCGCACCTTGCAAAGAAATTATTGTGTGTTGGATTTTCTTCATCCATAAAATCGAATGTGTCACCAATCAATAGATCCTTAAACTTCATTTTTGCACTCATTTTTACTCCTTTGTTTGCTGTTTGTTTCTGTACGTTATGCACAGATTATTGCCCTCCCCTTTCAGAGAGGGCAATTTATCTAGGCACTAACTCCCAATATATAATCGCAAGCGGCATGGGCTTTTCCAGCCGCACTAACGACTAGCTTTTTGTCATCCTTCAGCCTCTTCAGCCAAGAGGCAATATAAGCCGCAGAATTGTCGATTGTACGATCCACAATTCCAGCAACTCCACAGAGATAACTTGCGCCCATCTCTGCAACTAGCTCCTCTTTTGCATAGTTGGTATCCCCAAACTTGCTGACCACATTCTGAAACCTTCCAAGCCTTGATTCGTGCCCTGTGGCATGGGTCAATTCATGGAATAGGGTAGAATAATATTCAGCCTCCCCTTTGAAGGTTTCCTTCTGTGGCATATTAACAATGTCAGAATCACGACGATAATATGCAGATTGTTCGCTGTGAGTTATAACAGGCTTTTTCTGCATATTTGCCACAATCTTTTCAGCCTCTTCAATAGGGTTGAAAGTAATCTGTGGTTCATCTGTAACAGGTATATTCAGCCCATCGCATTGACTAACATTAAAGACGTTATAATAACGTAGCATCGGGATAACCTTTTTCTCTTTGGTATCCTTGTCTATCGTCTCAAACATTTTCCAATATACCACAGGAGTTGACTTCTCTCCTTTCCTGACCTGACCCCCTAACTCTGTGGCTTGCTTATAGCTGACCCAATAGGGTGAGGAAAAGCCAGCACAGGAGAGTAGCCAGACATTCACGCCTCGATAGGCTTTCTTACTGACTAGATTCATCGGTGCGTCTGATCCTGTTGCCCAAGGTTTATTCCAAGGTACAACACCATCTTCTAACATCCCGATGATCCTGTCAGTTACGATTTGATATACGTCAACTTTTTCTTTGCTCATATTATCTCCTTATGTTTGAATTACCTTAAATGGTAAGGCTACCATCATCACATTATGTGTTGATTATTGCCCCCGATTTAATCGAAACTAAATCAGGGGCAATTTATCAAAACAGCTTTTATGAGTTTTCTCCGTCTTGCTAGGATTTACTAACCAATCGAGCCTAGTAGGGGCTTCCATGCGTACTTTCCATCTATTTCCCACTGGTCAGGATAGCTGACAGGAAATTGGCGATGGTAGCAAGTTTCAGCCAGTTCGGGCGACAACCAGTTACACCAACAAGTTAGAATGTCAAAGAACAAAGGCTGAATCATCGTCCAGCCTATCGGGAAAACCATTGGGTGAGATCGTCACCAGTTCGCCGTCGATGAAACCAATCTATCACAACCCAAATCATTGTCTATAAGTTTTTTTTAGAATCTTTCAAGAATAGCCCCTAGACCCGCTTAAACACTAGCTCCAAGCCCCTAAAACTTTTTTTTGACACGCTCACCAGAAAGCCCAAAAACGACCCCTAGAAGCCCATTCTATCAGCCTCTAGCCCTGCAACCGCTTAAACACTACACCCATCAACATTCTTTCAAAAACTTTTATGCCATCAACACGACGATTATGCTTGACGGATTTCAATGTAGGACACTAAAATAGAAGCCCAAAGGATAGCCCCGAACAAGCCCCTTGTAGCCACTTTCTAAATCGTCACCTGATGCCTAGAAAAAGCCCCTCTCATAAATGGTACAGGAGAGACTTGACAGGTAACTAATCTAGTGTAAAAGACCTAGTTCAATATGACTAGACCATTAACCACTAAACAAAAGAGATTTCTTGAAAACCACGTCATCAAGGGAATGAGCATTTCCGAATCTGTTAGAAGGGCAGGATATAACGTGACTTCTGGAAGGTCAGAAGACTACGGAAGTCTAGGATGTAGAATGCTGAAAACTGACAGAGTTAGAAACTATTTTGAGAAGCTAAAGGCTAAAGAGTTTAGTAAAATGGCATTGTCATTAGAAGAGAAAAGGGCTTTTTTAGCTAGGGCAGTTAGGTGCGATGTTAGTAATCCTGATGCTGATTTAGTTCAAGAAGTTAGTGAGACTGCTAACGAGCATGGAGTTAGCAGGAAAGTAAAGGTTGTAGATAAGTTAAGAGCTTTGGAGTTAGATAGTAAAATTGCTGGTGACTTTTATGCTGATAGGGAGCCTCAAGCTAACAATCCCTTTATGTTCGTTGTAGCCTTTGGTAAGTCGGTTAATAACAATGCCGATTCTGTAACTGACAAACCAGTTATTGATGCCGAGATCATCCCCTGTTTAGAAGGCATCTAACAA
>Ga0209829_10000406_pt1 | contig 40107 bp, 36 predicted proteins | sample C_140205_EF_Meta_FD_187311 | JGI IMG/M metagenome (GOLD analysis project Ga0209829, IMG submission 187311) | Freshwater microbial communities from Lake Croche, Canada to study carbon cycling - C_140205_EF_MetaG (SPAdes) (version 2) | ecosystem: Environmental > Aquatic > Freshwater > Lake...
AACCAGTACTTGTTATTGATCCTAAATTTGTAATAGAAGGTGTACTAGAACCAGTACTTGTTATTGATCCTAAATTTGTAATAGAAGGTGTACTAGAACCAGTACTTGTTATTGATCCTAAATTTGTAATAGAAGGTGTACTAGAACTAGTACTAGTTGTTGATACTGATGTTGATATAGAAGCTATATTAGATCCAGAACGTGATACAGAAGATGTGCTAGAACCAGTACTTGTTGTTGATACTGATGTTGATATAGAAGCTATATTAGATCCAGAACCTGATACAGAAGATGTACTAGAACCAGAATTTGTTATTGAACTAGATGTAGTTATAGAAGCTATATTAGAACCAGAATTTGTAGATGAAATTGAACTTGTTAGAGAAGCTATATTAGAACCAGAATTTGTATTTGAACTAGAACTAGATAATGAAGCTATATTAGAACTAGATTTTGTTATTAAGCCTGAATTACTTCTAGTAGATAATCCAGATCGTGATTTTGTTGATAAAGCAGAATTTGTTAATGTTGGTGTTACTGTTGGTGTTTTTGTTGTTGATATTGATCTTGTACCTGTTGATGATATAGAACTTGTTTTTGAATTAGTTGATGATGCAGACATACTAGATGATAAACTTGGTGTTTTTGTTGTTGTTATTGTTGCAGTTGATGTTTGAGATACTGATGATGATATACTTGGTGTACTAGATAATGATAATGAATTTGCAGGGGAATTACTACTAGAATCTGTTGGAAAATTTGTAATTGTACCTTGGTTGGTAATTGATCCTGATCCAGAATAAGATGGAGATGGTGTTGCAGTAAAAGAACTTTCAGAAGTAAATGAATAACTAGCACTTTGAGATTTAATACTTAATGTTGGTGATATCGTAGGTGTATATGTATTTGTAATTGTTTGTACTATATATGTAAATGTTCCTGATGGTGTTGAAAATATTGTTCTTGAACCAGTTATTGTATGTGTTCTAGTTACAACAGATGTTTTACTAAGTGATGCTGTGATTGTAGGTGTTTTTGACATTGATGATGAACTAGATATAGTTTGAGTACCTATTGGTGTTAATGAATTTATAATAGATGTAGATATTGTTGGTGATGCACTTATTGTTTTACTTGATGTAACAGTGCTTGTTATTGTTGAAGTACGAATAGATGTTTTACTAGAACTTATTGAATTGGTATTTGATACTGATCCTGTAGATGTTTTTGATTTTAAACTACTTGCTGTATTTGATGGAGACATTGTATTTGTTGCTGTTGCAGAAGAACTAGATGTTAAATTAGATGTTGATGACATTGATGATGATATTGTAATTGTATTTGTATTACTTTTAGTTACTTTTATACTATCAGATATTTTACCTGTAACTGTATTTGTTTTGGATAATATTCCAGTACTGGTTGATGTTGGTGTAGTTGTTGTAGTTATCGTATACATTGCAGTTCTAGATAATGTAACAGTACCAATACTTGTTTTGGTCATTAATAATGATAATGTCATTGATACAGAAGCAGTTGATGTTTTTGATCCTAAACTTGATTTTGTATTTGTAATAGTTGTTTTTATAGTTGGTGTTTGAACTATACTAAAAGTTGATGTTTTAGTTGTAAATCCTGTCCTTGATACAGATGGACTAGGTGATGATGTTTTTGTACTTGTCATTGTTCTTGTTCCTGATCCAGAACTTGTACCTGTTTTAGAGGAAGTTACTGTTGCAGTTGATGTTAATGTATTTCTGATTGTTCTTGTTATTAATGATGATCTAGATATAGTAGGACTTGCTGAACTTGTTTTAGACCTTGCAGATGATGCAGTAAAAGAAGGACTAGCACTACTTGTTTTTGAAGAAGCGATAGTTTTAGATAATGTAGGTGATGATGATGGTGTTTTAGATACACTAGAACTAGAAGAACTTGTTTTTGTTGAGGTTATTGTTTTACTTGAAGTAGATGATCCAGTATATGTTTTACTAGATGTTAAACTATCTGTTTGTTTTGATGAAGCAGATGATGTTTTACTACTAGCCCCTGATTGGGTTACATAATTTGTTTTAAGAGATGTACGGGAAATAAATGATGTAGGGGTTATAATAGAACTTGGTATACTGGATCTTGTTGATGTGGTTGTTTTGGTAGATGTTTTAGAAGATGTTGTTGTTGCGGTAGGAATAGCATTATCCACTAATAAATTTCTGGATACGTGTGCATTATTAATATAACTAAATGATAATATCAAAAATATTAATTTTAGCATAGTCTATTATAGAAATATTTTTATTAGTTAAAGTATGCATTATTTTTATCAACATAACTAATAATATTTTGATTCATAAATGGAATTACTACCGTATTTTTAATTGTTTCATTATTACTTTTATTATAATAATCAACTGCTTTATTATTATGATTATCTAAAATATCCAAATTGATATTATTATTAATTAACCTCATCATAATATCAGCATGACCATTGTATATAGCTATCATTAATACACTTTGACCTTTATTATTTCTAATATTTAGATTAACATCATACATTAATAATACATCTACTATTTGAATATTTCCATTTATACAAGCTACCATTAATGGGGTGTAACCATATTCATTTTGACAATTAGGATTTACGTGATTATTAAGAATATAAATCACATCTTGATAATTATTATTATATAATGCATTAAAAATTAAATAATTATCCATTTATTTAATCTTTAATTTTTTATTATTATCCTCTTGTATTTTCAACTTTGTTTCTAATATAATATAGAGTATAATCCACCATATAAAAAAATTAATATCCCATGCATTAAAATCCCAATAAAACAAGTATTGAAATGGTGCTAGCATTAATGCAAATAAATTACTAATTACAATTTCTTTATTGTTATCTGCATTAATTCTCCACCAAATGTTAGTCATCTGAGGATTTATTTCTACATATGCACCAAATAGAACAAATGCAATAAAAAAAGAATAAATAATATTTTTAATCATATTATATTATTATAAAAAAATTATTATTCATCAAAGGTAATCATCTTTTCTTCAAAATTGCAAGCTAGTGCTAAATTATCAAGAGTTAATTCAGGTAGATTTCTAGATCTCCATTGATGAATTCCTTGATTAAATTTTCTCCAAGTTAAACCAGTAGATATAGTAATATGAATGCTCGTTATTCCTTGTTCTTTTGCACATGAAATATTTTCATGATTATCATCATAAAATATCATTCTTTTCAAATTAATTCCAGAACTTTTATATATGTTTGCAAAATGTGTATCTTTTCCCTTTGTATTTACATCACTACTATATGCATGGATATATGAGATAGCATCCATTATTGTTTTAATTTTTTTATTTCTACAATTAATTTTAATTTTACTCAATAACTCTTCAATGGTAGAAATACTAGGATTTCTAGATGCAATAATAATTGGAACTTTTGCATCTACAATATGTGCAATAATTCCAGGTACATCTGGATATGGATTTGACAAACGACCATCACGATCTAGTACATTCCCGTTTTTATCATAGGTAAATGGTGCTATAATATCTTTATCACAATCAAATGGCCAAATAGTGTAATCCAAGTCAAAGACGACAGCAGATGGATTCATTTTTGAATAGTATTGATATTATTTATTTTGTGTGATTTAATTTCAACTTTTTTAGAAATTGTCGATGTCAAAGACATCTGACAATTTTGTACAGTCGTAGACTGATATTATTCTATACGTAGTATTGAATAATTATTGTTGTAAACTTAGAAATTGTCGATGTCAAAGACTGATGTTTTTATTAAGAATAATCATATCAAAAAAGTATGATTGTTCCAACGAACTACCCTCGGTGGGGATCGAACCCACGACCTTCCGCTTAGAAGGCGGACGCTCTAATCCACTGAGCTACGAGGGCGATTAAAGATTAACTTTAATCGCTCACGATTTATCTATAAACCCGATCATATCAAAAATAGTATGATCGCCTTTATAGTAAGACAAACTTGCACCCAGCGGGGTTTGAACCCGCGACCTTCTGCTCATAAGACAAATGCTCTACCAACTGAGCTATGGGTGCTATCAATACTTACTATTACTATTTCTTTATATAACTTCTGTTTTTGTTTCAGTTTGTGTTTGTGTTTCAGTTTCTGTTTGTGTTTGTGTTTGTGTTTGTGTTTGTGTTTCTTCTACTGGTTGAGATTCTGTCATAGTTTCATCATCTACCGTTTTATTCACAATTGGAATTAATGGAGGCATATCATCATCTGTTTCTTCTTCTTCTTTACTAGATTTAATTTTTTCTTGAAGCTGTTTAACAATATTTGATACAGCATCTTCTTCATTTGTTTCTTCTTCCTCTTCTTCCTCCTCTTCCTCCTCTTCCTCTTCTTGTTTTTCTTCCTCTTCTTGTTTTTCTTCCTCTTCTTCTACTTCTTGTTTTGTTTTAACACAATATCTAGTACATCCTTTTACACCATTTATAAATGTTTGAACAACTTGATAAAATCCAATACCAGCCAATAAATAAAGTATCATCCTATAAGTATTTACTTTATAAATTAAGTTAACTTTATATAGGTTTTATATATCTTAAATTATCATTTGTAATCAATGTTCCTGCTTCATTAGGAAATTTAAATTCTGATGTTAATGTATTATTTTTATTACCAGGTATATATCTATATATTCTAACACCACCTTTTTCTCCTCTTCGCTCTAATCTTAACCGATAGGATCTAATAAAATCTACAGTAGTTCCCAAACATTCTATTTGAAATTCTTTATACTTGGTATCATCTAAAACTGTTAATTTTTTCTTATCTAAGAATGTATTTCTTTTATCTAATAAATTTCCAATTCTATGTTCATATTCAGAAGTATTTATTTTAAATATTTTATTATAAATAAAATGAATCATTGTGTACAATATTGTTAATGTAAAATTTGCTACATTAATTTTTGTTTTACCTATTTCTATTTCTCTATATGGCAAACACTTATTTATATTTGTATAAATAGTTATAATTGGTTTATTATTATATTTAATTATAATTCTATGTTCCCAAAATTGGAAAAATGTATTATATTCTTCTATTTTCATATTTTCTTTAAAATTAACATCTTGTTTTGCAATTACATCTACTAACATATTATATACTTTTTGTGCGTTTTCTCTTGTTCTAGGTAATATAATACTTAATTCACTTATTTCATCCAATGCTAAATCCATATAATCATTATATGCAATATCATCAACAAATATTACATCTTTTAATTCATTTATTTTTGAATCATTGATTGAATAATTAATTTAACAGTGTCAGATGGTTTACTTACTGAAACAACACCCTTTTCAGGTTTATAATTTGCTACTTTTAATAATAAATTACCACGTTTAAATGATTTGTCTAATCTAAAATAACTAGTTAATGGATCTGTATATACTCGTAATGTATCTGTAAGAATAAAAATAGGATGAATTAATCTAAAACCATTAACATTAATAGTAGGCATATTATTATAAATTAACTTGGGTACATATGTAATATCACAATACTTTTCAAAATTAGCAAAAATTGTAAATGTTCCTGGATGTTGTGCTTCTGATGCTTGGACATACATATATCTTTTTTCATGTAACATATCACAAATTTTAAATATATCTCCTACTGGGTCTGGTGAATATATTTCAATGTCGTTAATGGTATATTCTTCATAAATTACATCTTTGGGTGATTTTTCTTTTAACATTTCATTGAGAGCAATTCCACCGTATACAATTCGATTGTTCTTTTTAATGTAATCACACAAATGTTTAAAAATAATTAAATATTCTTTATACGTAACATCTAAAATATCTTTAGATTTACGATTAGCCATTTTCATAATTTCAGTTATTTTATCCGAAACAGCTTCTATATCTTCTTCTCGATATAGAGAAGTTTTCATTAAAGTTACTTTAGAAAATTTTATTTTATTATAATATGAACTATTACAATAAACTTGTAAAATATCAATTAAAAAATTCTCTTTTTAAAGGTGGTAATAAAATTGATACAATAAAAGATATGTTTAATATATTTTTTGGTAATTCATGGATATTAACTGGATCTGAAGCAATTCAAATGTATCTAAATCATTTTAACATAACCGGATTTGATTTTAAAACATCAGACGTTGATATTTTTTATGTAAGTAAAGATCAAATAACTTCAAGAACTATTGGGGAATTTACTCGTAAACAAGATCAACCTGAAACATCTATGACATTTGAAAATAAAAATGATAATACATCATTTGATGTAACAATTATGAAAAATTCAAAAAATTATTATGAAATTAATGATATTAAATTAGATACTCCTGATAATATGTTAGAAAATTATGAAGAGAATTTAGAATTTAGACAAAATCCATATGATTTAATTAAAATTAATGCACTTAAAAAAATATTAGAAGTTATTAATTCAAATGATAAAAAGAGATTAGAAATAGTAGCAGATAGTGAAGATAATAAAAGAAAAAGATATGATGATGACGATGAAGGAGTTAGATTAAGATTTACTGATATTCCTCTTGAACATGAACCAGAACGTAATTTAAGACAAAAATTAAGTTTGGATGATTTATAAAATTTGAAAATTTAATTCTTATCAGATAAACAATTAAATATATATAGAATAAAATGACTCAAGAATCATTAGATAAACAATACAAAGATATATTAGGAAAACATTTTCCAACTACTAAAATTCCATCTGCAATAGATATTATAACAGAATATTGCAAAGATTTTTGTGACATTAATTATATCCCTTATGATAATTTAAAGAGTTTGGTTATTTCACAAATTAATGATTTGGATTATGATATAAATTTAAATAAAAAAGCAATTGAATTAGATAATTTAAAAACATATTTGTACCAAACACCTCAACAAAAATGCCCTGATATATGGGATTCAGTTGTTAAAAAGAATGAATTTATTGAAGATAAAAAGAATAATATTTATACAACTGATATTTATGAATGTTATCAATGTCATAATAGACGTTGTACCATTGAAATTATTCAAACACGTAGTGCAGATGAACCTGCGACTACTTTTGTAAATTGTGTTGTTTGTGGACACCATTGGAGAACGTAAAAATATTTTGTTTTATATATATATGGATAAAAAAGATATATATTTTATTTATAGTGTTATAATTTTAATAATACTAATATTTTTCTACATAATTGTACCATATTTTTATACCCAACCAACAGTTCATGTTTTATTTACTAGATATAAAGAACCTGATATGTCTCTAATATTAGAGCCATTTATAAATAGAAGAAATATTCATGTTTACATTTATAATAAAGGTTCTGATGTTCCAACTGGTATTCCTGAAGATGCAAATAATATTACAATTATTAATATACCTAATTTAGGATGGGATTCTTATGGATATGTATATCATGTAATAAAGAATTATAATAAATTGCCTGATTATATTACAAATTTACATGCATCTGCACAATATTTACCTGGTAAAAAGAATATATATTTAGAAATTGTAGATCATATAAATGATATTGTTGATCCTAAAAATGAAAATAAAAAACCTATTTACTACGGTGGTGTAGTATTAGATGAATCTCTTGATTTTAGATTAGAAGATTGGAGTGCTACTTTAGATGTTAATAAACAAACAGATTCTAAATATACAAAATCTTCTATATATCCTTTAAAAAATTGGTTAGAATCAAAACTTATTAAAATTCCTAATAATGTAATGTTTAATGAAAATAAAATTAAAACCAATTATTTAGGTCAATTTTTAGTTCATAAATCAAAAATTTTAAGATACAAAAAATCTTTTTATAAAAATATATTAAATGAAATTTCAGTATGGCAAAGTGAAGTTAACCATTATTTAGAAAGAAGTTGGTATGTTTTCTATGGTGAAGATTAAGAAAAAGGAATAACATACCCTAAACTAGAAATAATTGGTGATATTATATTATGTTCATAATATTTTCTAAAATCATAATAGTTAATATTAGGTTTATTCAATAGTACAAATGGATTTGTATAATATGATTGCAACGTATTTACTTTAAAATTATCATTCCATTTAAAACATGATTTCCATTTATCCGAATTTTTAATATATTCTACCAGTTTAATCATTTCTCTCTTATTTAAAAATAAAGAATACCCTCTGAAAATATATTTCAATATAATTTCAAAAGGACTTCTAACTCCCGCAAAATACTTATAATCAATACACTTATTTGTAAGTAGTGCAGTAATTGTTGATGGTAATAGATATACTTGATTTCCATCATAATAACTCCTGACACAGGGTAAGTGAAATCTAGAAACAGTAGCCATAAAATTATATTTAATTTTAAATACTTCAAACTTCCTAGTCAAGTATATTGAACTAATATTATATTTAATATTTTCACCAAATGTAGGTTCCCGAAGTTCAGGATTGTCATACAAATAATATTTAAAATTATCAAAACTGACAATTTCATTAATTTTATAATATTTACTATTGGTTTGCTTTACCTCTGCCATTTTCATTTTAACATATAACAAATATATACTATAAGAAAGTTCATCTTTATTCTGATCTTTAAAATTATTTTCAACATATTTTTTATTTAATTGCATTGCTACATTTTTAGTTATATTTACGTCAATTGGATTCAAACAAGTAGGAAATTTTTCCATTATATTTTGTTTAAATATCTCAATCATATATGTAACTTTATCAATAAAACCTACATAATCTGGTGCATCACACATCACATCAATATCTGAATCTTTATAATATGTATTAAAAAATTCTTCTGTTGTGTAATTTCCATCTCTTTGTAAAGGATCAATACTTCTACATGCAGCAGCCATAACTGATCCTGTAATTGCTATATTTTTCCAATTAAAATTCTTAAATAGATTAATCTTATGATTATTCGAAAATATTCTTAATTTTTCCTTAAATTGATCTATAGATGATATCTCAATCTTACTATTACTAGGACTTTGATATCCACCTAACATATTAATATAACTTTTTTCAACTAACAATGGAATATATACATTTTTATTATATACATCGATCGGTAAATTCTTTGCTTGTTCTAATGTAAATACACATCGATCACCTTCAGTTACTCTAGTTTTTAAAATACTTTCTTCCAAATACATCATCAACCATGAATATCCAAATGCTTTTGCAAAAATATTAAAATTATTATTAATATGATTACACAACCATTCATTTTTTAAAATTTTATGAGTATATTTCTTTGATCGTAAACAATGTGTAATCAATGAATTTACAAATGGATATTGATGTATTTTAGCTATCATTAAATCTATTGGTAAATTAGAATACTCATCTATATAATACAAATTATATTTATGTTGTTTAATACCTGAACTTGCATCAACATATCTTTGTTTATCATGGTGAATAGTAGATAAATAATCATTACATTTATCGTTCATTAATTGTTGTTGAGATATATTAATTTCTTTTGCATCACTAAAATTAATATCTCTTAATAACCATGCATCTGTAATATTAATTCTACATTTACTTATTTCACTCCAATATTTAACATCATAACTAGTCTCAATATTATTTAATAGATTCTTCATAATATTTGGATCTAGAACATTGTTAGACATTATATAATAATGCATATCTTTAACACCATCTTTAATAAATGGTTCAACTAATTCTAAAAACCATTCCCATGGATGATTTGGAATTAATATACATGCATTTTGTAGATTATATACAATTGGTTCTAAAGTCTTAAACTTAAATTCTATCAAAGAATCTTCATCAATATCAAACATTACAAATTTATTATAATATTCTGGAATTAATCTTACTACCCACATTGGAAGTTCATTGATTATATAATTATGATTAATATTTTCAAAATATGATTTTTTATCTTCTATAATTTCATCAAATATCTCAGGTACTGCAGTTCTCTGATTATCTAAGGTAATAATCAAACATTTATTATAGTTTTTAATGATCTTGATATCAATTAGGGTCTTTGGAAATAAAGGATTTCGCATTGTTATATAATTGTATTGTTATTTGCTATAAAATAAGAATTTATCAATTTTTTATTTAATTATTCTAAACTACATACTCAATAATAGAGTCAATTTCGGTAATATAATATTTCTTTTTCAACATATCCACTCTTTGATAAAAAATATTTCTTACATACGAATCACCCATAAACTCTAAAATTCTACGCTCTAATTCCATAATATTCATTTTAGCAGGTTTAACCTCTTTAATAATTCTTGAATCCATTGTCATAATAATATCCGTAAATTTATTAATTACAATATCATCTTCTTCCTTTTTAATTTTCATTGTAACTGAACAACAATCTACTTCACCAAATGGTTCAACATATTTATATTTATTCTCACTCGTGATAACAATATTATTAAAATATAAAATATCAATAATATTTTGTACTTCATCTTTACCTATATTTACTTTTTTAGACAATTCATCAATAGTCAATGGAGAATCTTGTAAATACAACAAACAACTTCCAGTAATTAATGAACATTTAATAGATCCCATTTTTGTTTTGAATTTAATTATTGATTGATTCATTGAATATTCTATTTTTTGTAATGGTGCTTTTATGCTAATATATCTATTTAAATTATTAATATATTCCATAACTAAAGGATGATGATTTACATTTTCAATATTAGAAACTAATTCATTTTCAAGTGTAACATTAATAGTATTTAATTTTTTAATTTTTTGTATATCGTTATTGATGATTTCCGAATATTTAATATTATTAATATATTGTTTATACTCTGAAATATCATACTTATTTATAATAGTTTTATATTCACTATTTATATTCCACAATGTATATTCATCAGATAATATACTAGTATGATCAACTAATTTAAGTCTTTGTTGAAAATATTTGATATAATATTTCATATATTTATTTCCTTGACTCATATTCATATAATATATAATTGCATGAATCATTTGGGCTTGAGGAATATTTTTATTCATTATACATGTATGTACTGATTTTGCAATATAATCTAATTGTTCATTTGAAAATACCATAATATCAATTGACCATAAATATAATTTATTAAATTTAACACAACCATCTATAATTATTTTTCCTAATTTATATATTTCATATGCAAACTCCATATTAGTCAATTCAAATTTAGCAATATTTTCCATAATAGAAGTTAATTTAATATTAAACACTGGAAATATAATATCATATTGAGAATGATCTTTAGATTCTGATATATATTTTATAAAATATGGTAATAGATTATAATTCATAACAATATCACATGAATTATTTATAACATATTCTTTAACAATTGAATCTGATATTGTTTTATTTATTATTTTACATGATTCAATACATTTAATAATATATTCATCATTTACTCCAATACATAATCCAGATAAAATATTCTTTAAAATATTAGATGTGGTAGGATTATTACTCATAACTTCAAAAAGACTCTCTGTTGTTGGTATAATATTAATAATCATATACAAATGTTGATCTACATCCAAGTTAACAAATCCATTTGTTAATTGTTCACGCAAATAATTATAATTATCCTTAGATACATTTTTAATTAATGTATTTAATGAACTAAATTTATTAGTATAATTATCTGATGTAATTGCATTTGAAAAATGATTCTTAATTATATTGGCTAAATTACTTGAATAGATAAACTCTTCCTCTATGACTTTTTGCAAGATTGGATTCACAATTTCATTATTCAAATAATCTTTAATATTACTATCCAATTTTTGTTCAGTAAAGATACTCATTTTGTATTATTAATAGGATTATTAGTATATAGTTTAATAAATTCAATTATTTTTCTTTTTCTATTATAATAATGAATACTAAACTTGTATTCATTTTATGTGTCCTTATTATATTTGTAGTATATAGTTCAAGTAATACTAATTTACATTTTGATCAAGATCTTCCTGATTGGAATGCTAAATCAAGTACACACATATTATTTACAAGATACAAAGAAGCCGATATGAGTATAATATTAAAACCATTTATAAATAAAAAAGATACTACCGTTTTTATATACAATAAAGGTAATGATACACCAACTGGTATTCCAGATGATGCAACAAATGTTAACATAATTATTATTCCAAATTTAGGATGGGATTCATATGGATATGTACATCATGTTATTAATAATTATGATAATTTACCAGATTATATATACAATATTCATGCATCAGCACAATATTTATTTAGTAAATATGAATTATTAATTGATATTCTAAATGAATCACAAAATAATAGATATTATTATGGTGGAAGATTAATTGAATGTGATTTAGGTTTTTATCTTAATAATTGGAGTGCTACATATAATTTAAATAGATTATATAATCCTGACCACGTTTATACCATTTCATCAATAAGACCTATTAAAAAATGGTTATTAACTAAAATAAATAAAATTCCAGATTTTGCAATTAGTAAACCTAATCATATTTATCATAATTATGGTGGTATGTTTTTTGTTCATAAATCAAAAATATTAAAATATGATAAATCATTTTATCTTAAAATATTTAATGAAATTTCAGTATGGCAAAGTGAAGTCAATCATTACTTAGAAAGAAGTTGGTTTATATTTTATAATGATTAAATTAATTTAACTTTTTTCATACCTATATAGATACTAACAAATAATAATCCTCTGAATAATATTCCTAAATAATTAGGGTAATATCCATTATCAGATGTATATGGAATCTTAACCATTAAATTATTTACTTGAGGTGTTAATAAAATTGTATATAATAATAATAATACTAATGTATCTCGGTTACCATAAATTAATGCATTGTAATCAATACTACCTGTAAATGTTTCCTTTTCTGATACTTGTTGGGGTTGAGGTTGTGCTTGTGCTTGTTGTAACATATATTGACTTACTAATTGTTGATAGTATTGTTGTTGTTGTTGAGGTGATAATTGTTGCATTTGTTGCATTTGTTGAGGTGTTAATGGTATTTGAGGCATGGGTCTTTGTGGCATTTGTTGTTGCATCATTTGTTGTTGATGCATTTGTTGATGTTGTTGTTGAGGCATTTGTTGTGGCATTTGTTGTGGTATTTGTTGTGGCATTTGTTGTGGTATTTGTTGTGGCATTTGTTGTGGCATTTGTTGAGGCATTTGTTGAGGCATTTGTTGAGGCGGTCTCATTTGCATAGGTTGTTGTTGAATAGGTTTAGGTTGAACTTGAACCTGAGGTTTAGATTCAGATTCAGGTTCTGGAGTATTATTAAACATTTCATTTACATTTTCTAAATTACTACTGTCTTTACTTAACAATCTATTTATATCATTGATTATGTCTTCTTTAATTTCTTTGCTCATATATTATATATTATTTAATTTTCTATATATTTTAACGCATATAAAAAATTAATTGTTATTCTCTCGCATAACTTTCCAATAAAAGTCATCAAATACAATATATACATTTTCACCTGAATTATTTTTTGACGCAAAATTATATGCATTTGTAATATCTTTTAATTCCCCCTCGTCTGGAAATGTAGATACTAAATCAATAAATTGTTTAACCAGTTTAAGATCTAATGATAAACATTTACATTGAGGATATATACAACTTGTTACATAAACTTCTTTCACCTTTTTGTTTAAAAATAATCCAATATCTTTTAAAAATGTTGATGGTGTTGGATTTACACCTTCGACATACCATATTCTAAATGGAATACCAAATAAATTTATATCATAAAACTTTAATTCACTTAGATTATCTTTTGATGATAAAATATACTTATTATCATATTCTATTTGTTCTATCGATGAACTAATCTTAAATCCAATGTGATAAAATAAATCTTTAATTATAATTCTCATATCTTTATCTACATTCATACTATCTTCCTTGTATATTAATTTATTTTTATCTGATATAGATATTCCAATTTTTACTAAAACACACAAACCCTTAATAGGCTTTCGTTTATAATTTATTACCGAAGCAAGATAATTTACTTCAGTAACTTCATCTTCACAACTATATACCATTTGATATGTATGATCTCTTGTAAATAAAACATCAACTGTATTCAAATCTAATTTCTCTTTCGTATTATCTGGATTAAAAATATCATTTAATGTTGTTTGTAAATTATCAGTATTTGTAATTGAACAATATTCTTTTATTTTATCTTGTTCTTCCCATAAAGACTTTTTAAAATCTTCAAATTTATTTAATTTAATTTGTATGACTTGAAACATTATTGAATATACTATATTTATTTTATAGTTTAAGTTAAATTATTAATCCAATTATTCATAAATTCAATACCATCATGAGTTCTTTCTGGATGAAATTGTACTAAAATAGAATTTTTATATAATAAAATCATACATTCCCCATCATAACTTTTTATATGTATTAATGGATCAATATTTATATTTGATGATAAATATCCATAATGATTTCGCCATAATATTAATTTTTTATTATTTACTTGCAATTCAAATAACTCTTTTTTATTTTCTTTTCTAAAACTAATTGGCAAATTCAATTGATATGCAATTGATTCTAATGAATAACAAATCATCATAAATTTTTTGTCATTCAATTTATATATATCTAATGGAATTTGAGGAGCACTTTTCTCTATAACTGAGCACGATGATCCAGTAAATATCCAATGCTGTATTTTTGATTTTTTTATTATATAAAATATTTTTAATTTATCCCCGTGATATAAATCTAACACATATGGCGTATATCCTAATATTTTAATACTATTTACAACATATTTTATATATTTTATATTCGGACACATACTGACAATACCAATTTCCATTAATTTAGTTATATATTTAATATGTAAATTATTATTTTTACTTAAACTAAAAAAAATAATAAATATAAAAATGTCATTATATGATTGTTTAGGAGTTAGTAAAAATGCTACTGGTGATGAAATTCACAAAGCTTATAAAAAACTCAGTTTAAAACATCACCCGGAAAAAGGCGGTGATCCTGAAAAATTTAAAGAAATTAATCACGCTCACGAAGTATTAAATGATGCTGATAGAAGAAGAATATATGATATGACTGGATCAGATAAGGAAAATAATGCTCCTAATGTTGATATTAATGAGATGTTTGGTGGTATGGGAATGGGTGGCATGCCTTTTAATATGCCTTTTAACATGGGTGGTATGTTTGGACAACAACAACAACATCAACAAAGAAGAAAAGCACCAGTCGGTCCAGATACAACAATTGATATTAATGTAAGTTTAAAAGATTTCTATAAAGGATGTGAAATTGCGATTAATTTTAAACAACAACGTGCATGTACTACATGTAATGCAGTTGGATCTCTACGATCAGAACCATGCAGAGGTTGTAATGGTCAAGGAATGAAAATTTCTATTCAACAAATTGGTCCAGGGATGATTCAACAATCTATGGGCCCATGTGGAGATTGTGGTGGTGTTGGTAAAAAAACATTACAAACATGTCATGGATGTAATGGTGCAAAATATAAAACTAATGATAAAGTTCTTAAAACATTAGTTACACCTGGTTTTACAAATGGTCATAAAATTAAATTTGTAGAAGAAGGATCAGATTCCCCTGATTATGAAAAACCGGGTAATGTAATATTAAATCTAAAACAAATCCCTAATCCTGTTTTTGAATGGAAAGGAAATGATTTACATATGAATCATAATGTATCAATGGCTGATGCATTATTAGGATTTAATTTTATTGTAAAAGATCATCCAAGTGGTAAGGATATTAATGTAAAATGGAATGGTGGTACTTTACAAAATAACAAAGTGTTAATTGGTAAAGGATTAGGTATGACTAATGGTGATTTACATATTCATATTAAAATAATTAATAAATCAAGTGAATGGTCACCTGAACAAAGATCTGCATTAAAAACAATATTTCCTGATTGGAAAGAACCTGAAGATAATAATGGGACACAACTTAGATTTTCTTAGTTAATTTTTATTTTCATCTGTTCCATAATTCTAATAAAAATTAGTTAATTTTTATTTTCATCTGTTCCATAATTCTAATAAAAATTAATTTATAAAATTAATTTATTTTTATTTTCATCTCCTTTAATTTCTCAAAAACATCATCAATCGCCATACTCTTAATAATTTTAATCTTTTTATCACTTTGAAATTTACTATTACTATTATCCATACTCAAAAAACTAGTTGACGGTACTACATAAATATAACATGAAGTATGTAACTTTTTAAAAGAACCCTTTGTCTTTTCTTTTATAAATGCTACACCATCAGTATAACCTCTATCAATTCCGGTTATTAAACTACTAAGAGCAATCCAATCCTCTAAAAATCCATATATTTTCTTCTTAGAAACAATGTCTTTCAAATGTTCTTCTTTGAGTACCACATATAAAACATCTGGTTTTTTCATATTAATACCATGCTCAAAATGATATATTATTTTATCTAATGGTATAACATTATAATGTAATTTTTGATATCCTTTTTGTAATAATTCTCTACTATTAATTAAATATTCCAAATTAATATAATCTAGTGGAAATTCACCTTCAACAATGTCATCATGATATTTCTTAAGATTATATTTAATAATTTCTTGGGCATTTTGTTTAAAATTTACTTTTAAAAAGAATTTGTGCATTGGATTAGCTTGAGAAATAACAACTTTAGTTTTCATATGTTTAATATTTACTGTATTACCAATAAATATTAATCCATAGGAGTTTTCATTTTCTTTAATATTTTTTTTAATATATTCATCTAATTTATCCTTCCACGTTTCATTTATTTCATTTTCTAGTTTCTTTTTTCTAGCTAATTTTACTGTATCTAATTCTTTTAATTTAGATTGAATTTCTTTATTCTTATAGATCTTTTCTGTCTCTTCATCTAAATCACATGTTGTAAACATTTGTAATTTTTTTAATTTTTCAATCAAATCATGTTTATATAATTCTGTAATTCCAGCTATGTGAAAAATCTTTAATTCACCCTTTTCCATAAATTATGATTTTGAAAAAAATATATCTTCTTAATTTAATGAAAGAACTTAGCACTGATTTATTTTATCCTATTATAGGAATTACAATTTCACTAGTAACATTATATTATATTAAGACTGGTGGTAAACAAGAAAAATGGTCATCTTTAGTTGAGTCTCAAAATATATTATATCCTAATCCTCCAACTCATGAACAACCTCATAATACTACATGTCAATGTCCTCAATGTCCTGGTTTAGTTGGTTCCGGAATTCCTGTACGAGATGTTCCAGTATATCCGGAATCTGGGATAGCTATAGTTGGTGAAGCACAAGTAAATGCAATTATTCCAAGTAATCAAAGTTATAATCGTGATTACCGTGTCTTAGCTGATCCATTATATCCTCCAGAACAAAGATCTGATTCTGATTATTATTATCCTAGAGAAATAGTTAGAGGTGTAATTTCTGAAAATAATAATGGTGGACAACAAGTTTATGTAGGTGATAATCCTAAATTATATGGTAATGGTTATTTTAGATATCCTACTAGAGGTTATCCACCTCCTTATCAAATGAAGGGATATTTGGTTGATGATAATAATTCAAGTAATATTTTATCTATCTTTGGTCGTCCAAAATATTTAGGTTCTACACAATTTCAATATTATGTCAGTAAAAGAGATTTGAATAATAATGAAATTAAAATAGATATTCCTAACAATCGTGAAATATATAATGGTGAAACAGTTAAAATAAAGAAAGATATTTTTCCAGGTCAGTATAAATTCGTTGAATATAAGACTGAAGAATTAATTCAACCACCTTTGTACTAATACCGTGAAGTGCCAAATTTTAAACTCTTAAGAGTTTATGATCTCTTCGAGATCACCAGATATTAAGTACTAAACTCGTAGAGTTTATAGAAATTGAAAATTTCTAGAGTACTTAACATCGGTATTTGCCGGTACAATAATATCAGTCTTCGACGATATTATCTAAAAAACTTTGTTTAATACAATAATGTCAGTCTTCGACGATATTATCTAAAAAACTTTGTTTAATACAATAATATCAGTCTTCGACGATATTATCTAAAAAAATTGATATTCTCACTAATTAAGATTATATACTACCAAATAAATAAAAACATGTATTCAAAATATATATTTTATTCATCCTTAATAAACTATGTAACATCAGGGGTACCAAAATCAATATATCAAAGTATAAATGATGAAACCCCTAATATTTATACAATTCAATCAAATCAATTTCCTCTAAATAACATTAATGAATACACTGATTCAGAGCTTGAATTATTACAAATAAAAACAGAACAACAAATGGATATATTCTCTCTATTTACAAAAAATTATTTTTCTAGATGTGATAAGATTAATGATCCTAATTGCGAATATAATTTAAAAGAACAAGAAACAGCATGTAAACAATATATGAATGATAATCAAAATAATAATACATATAAAATGTATTATTATGGAGTATCCAATAATTATAATCATAATCGTAATAAATTAAATTATATTATATTATATGATCATGTAAAAGAAATTAAATATAATCTTAAATACAAAACAAAAGGAATTTATGTTATTGAAAATATAAATAATACACATATTGAATCATATCTGTATAAATTAAATATAAGTATATTAGAACCAGACGATTTCTATCGACGAATGATGTTGTATATAATTCCTGGTTATAATAATAAAACTACTTTCTGTCCATATTGGACTATACGAAATTCTTAATCAAATATATTTCTATAATGTCACCTTTCTTAATTAAAATATAAAACAAATGTTTCATCAAATGTAATAATGCATTTAACAATACTTGAAAAAATCGTTCATCAACTTTAATGGTGCTTTGAATAAATGCTGTATATATTCTAGAAAAAATAGGTGAATTTTCACTTGGTTCACGATCCAAAAAATATTTTAATATCTTAATTAAATTTACTTTAGATGCTTTTCCTAATGTAGCATCACTCCATGCCCATTTAATATAAATATTAGAAATATCATCATTTTTTTCTACTATTGGAACTATTTTACCAATATATGATCCTTTTAATACCAAGGATTTATCTACATTTGATTTTATAATATAATATGGATTTAAATCAGATACAGGTGGTTCAATTGTATGATCTTGTTCTACAACTTTGTCAATAATATGTTTATACTTGTCTAATAAATATTCACTATTAATAATTGCATCTGCAATAAAATCATCTGAAAAAATATTATTATCCATTATAATAATAATATATTTATTTTTTAAATTTTGGTTTTTTATCTAAAATATTAAATGTCATTGCTTCTGTTCTTTTAAATATTACATTAGTTTTAGTTTGGTTTGTCATGATTTGATTTAAACTTAAAACATTTTCTGCTGAAAATTCACGTTGAACAGTTTCTTTTTTTCCACCTTCATAAATTGGAGGAAAGCCACCGTTATGATTCATATTATATATTATATATTATAAATTGTAAAATTTAATAATCGGATCACTTATAAATTGTAAATACCGTGAAGTGCCAAATAAGCACAAACGTTACTAGACAAATTTACCAGATGTTAAGTACTTAACATCGGTATTTGCCGGTACTATAAAATTTAATAATCGGATCGCTTATAAATTGTAAATACTATAAAATTTAATAATCGTATCATTATAAATATCATACTTAATAGTAATAGTATCTGAGCTATTTGAAATTTTATACTCTAATATTTTTTCATCATATTGATTCATAACCTGTATTGTTGTTTTTAATATATCAGATAAAATAAATAATTCATACTTATATGTTGAATCTAATGGTTCTTGTGACATTAATTTTTCCTTTAATTGTGGAATTGTTTTAATACTAAATTTTGAGTAAATCTTTTGTAGATTATTTTCTTCAGACAACCATTGAATAATTTTACCTTTAAATAAATTAATAATATCATTTTGTAATGAACTTTCATATCCAAGATTTCTATATTCTATTTCTAACAATGGGTTCTTCATCCAATAAAATCCATTAATTACACTTCTATAAAATCCATTATCCGTTTTAACTAATTGTTCTATTTTCTTACCAAATAATTTTGGTGGATATAATTCTGTTTCAGCATTTACTTTAATTAATCTTTTCTTTCCAACATTTGGTATATTATTTTCACCATATATTTCTTTCAAAATATTATCAATTGTTAAATTGCTTGATTTAATAATTTTTTCATTTTGTTTACTAGAAAAGAAATCATAATTATAAATATCATCTACATAATAAGGAGCCTTTCTCAATAGTTTATGTCTATCTACTACATTATACACTATTTCATTACTTAATCTCTTAATAAAATTTACTGCCATTTCACTAGTTAATTGTATTTGACATGTTTTTCCACCTGATACTTTCCCACAATGTACATGGGAGCATTTTTGATCTAATTTACATAATTGTCTGAAATTAGTAATCTTATAATTATCTAATTTTGGTATCTTAGGAATAATAGTAACTAAATCTCTAATTATTCTAGTCATAAATTTCATGGTATTTAAAATATTACCTTTACCACATAATTCTTCTAATTCTTTGTGTAATTTTTGATTATTCACTAAATAATCACTCAATTCTAATTTAAATCTAGAATAACTTTCTTCCATGTACTCTACTTTATTTACTTTTAATATACGTTCATCTACAATTATGTTTTCAGGACCTTTCATAATTTCTCTATCTATAATGTCATCTTCCTTTCTATTTACAATCATAATATTCTTAATTTTATACTCTTTCGCAAATTTCTTAATTTCATTTTCATCCATACGTATAGTTGTAACGGGTAATATAATATTTTCTTCAATATATAATCCAGATATCATATATTTATCACGAATCTTTTGACTCCATGTAACTCCTTTTATTTCTATTTCCAAACTTTCTAAGAAATTTACACTACTATTAATTGTATTTACAAAATCAACATAATTTTTATAAATTTGAACCTTATCTACACAACCTGATGACTGTACTGGAAATAGAAAATTAGTTTTACTACCATTTTTAGATATAATTAAAAATCGACATTTATACCGTGAATCTATTACTTGACCTTCAATAGAAAAATTAGTAAACTCTGTATCTAATTTATTTTTTACTTCACGTGCAGTCAAGAATATGGATGTACTAATCTTAGTATTTTGTAAACAATTTAATGCATAATATTTATTTACTCGATTTACTATATTAGTTTCAGTATCTTCGTATTCATGAGTTTTATATATATTCATATACTTTTCTTTCTTTTGAATATCTTTTTGTAAATTAAATACTGGAAAATATATTGTATCATCTTTTACCAATATAACATTCTTTTTTGTCTTGTAATCATTATAATTCTCTATATTATTACATAATAATACATAATCATCATATTTTATCCACACACTTTCTTCATTGATTCTCTTAGAAACTCTTTTTTCAAAAATATATGTATTAATATTAAATTTTAAAGATACTAAATCATCCAAAAATTCATGAGAAACTCCAATTCCATTATAAATATAATTTTTAAATGTTTCAATGTTACCAAATCTCAATCTGATTTCTCCGTTGTTTAAACACGTAAAGAGTATATCACTCATACTTTTAAATAATTCATCTAATATTTCTCCATATTCTAATTCTAATACAGAAGCGATAGCACTTATATACGGTATTTTTTGATTTGATATACCATATTTAAAAAAGTACCCTTTTTTAGATTGTAATAAATAATGGTTTTTTATAATTTTATCATTACTCATTAATTTATTAAAAAAGATTTCAAGATATTCAGGTAAAAAAGAATATCTTCCTTCTTGAACCTTATTTGTTTCTTGAAGAATATATATCTTATCTAATTTTTGATTTTTAACTTCACCTACACTTTCCATTACACCACTTTTAGAACATGTTTCATTAATCTCTCTCTTTTTTTGATTTTTGGTATTAAATGAATCATTCTTAAAACAACAAGGCATACATAATCCAGATGGATGCTTACTTTTTGTTAAATATCCTAAATATGTATATTTTCTATTTACATCTGGATCACATGTATAATAAACATTTTTACCTTCAGATGGTATATTAATTGATTTTAATACAACTTCTTTACCATTTATTTTTACTTTCTTTTCATATTGTTTTGTTGTTGGATTTAATGAATAACCATTTGCTAATAAACTTACTTCACTATAATTTGGTGTAGGTTGTCTCTTTTTTGTACCACTATTTTGACAATTTCTAGACCAATGATTTTGACCTTTCTCTGGTCTAAATCCTAATCTACTTTTATCTTGTTTAGTCATTTGTTTGATTGATCTAACATCTTCTACTATTTCTGATATAACTTCTACTTTATTTCTTCTTTTTGCTATATTATTTAAATTTTTTAAAACATCCATCATATCTCTTCTATCATGATTTTTATGGTGATATACATCTACATATAAATATAATATAATATTCATTAATTTTAATATTTGATTTAATTGATACTGAGATCTAGCTCCTGATATTCTTATTTTATAATTTTCTATAGTCTTACCTTGAATATCTACTTCAACACCTGCAGGTTTTGCACGAGGAATATTTTCGAATTTTTTTAATATATTTCTAGCCTTTTTTAAATAATGGTACTTTTCACGTGTTTCTCTTATCTTTTGTAATGTAACTGATTCAGTTAAATTAAATTGACTACTAATTTCTTTAATAATTCCCTTTTCATCATATTCATAATTTTTTAAGAAATATCTAATTCTTCTTTCTATATTCATTTCACTATGATAATTTGAAATTCTCTTGTATCTTAAATATGTACCATATTTACTTAATTCATCTTCTGCCTTTTTCTTCTCTTTTCCCTCTCTCTTTCTAGGATGAATTACTACTGATAAATATGGAAAAAACAATCTACAAAAATCAGATAAATCATTGTGATCAATAATATATGATTTAACATCTTTTTTATTTTTATCTGTTAACGGTGATTTTCTAGGTAATTCAAAACTTTGAATATTATTAATAAATGCAAATTTAAAATCACTATTTTGAGGAACATATATTTTAAAATATTCATTTTCTTGATTAATTTTAACTATTAAATCTTGAATGTAATGAAATGTATTATAAATATCTTCGAATTTAGCTTGATCTTCTTCTTTCCATTGTGTCTTATATTCTAATCTACCATATTCGCTTAATTTTACTGAAATATATTTATTAGCAGATCCACCTTTAATATCTACTTTTACTTTAAAACTAATACCATATGGGTTACTTTCTAACCATTTTGACTGAATTGCTTCTTTGTCATATTCAGGTGAAATAGAATAAAATTTATGCCAACCTGCAGCATCAGGGGGTTGGTATTGAACATATGGATATTTATCAGATAAATTAAAATTTTCAAAGATTCTATGCAAATTAAATTTTAATAAACTTGTTGTTAAAATATCTTTTTCCAAGTTAATATCTTTACCGTTGATGTTAGTAATATATAATGATACATGTGTTGTTGTTTGTGTAATAAAATTATCTTTAAAATAATGTTCATATTCTTTTGGTTTATTATATTCATCTTCTACATATTGCATAACATGATTTTCTAGAGATAAATCATTGTCTATAGTAGTAATTATTTGTCGTATCTTTTTTAATTCAGGTTCTTGATTATTATTTAAATATTCTAAAATTTGAGGTAAATCGTATTCTGATTCAGTAAAATATATTTTTACAAATAAATCTTTGACATTACTAAGAATTTCTTTAGATGGATTATAATGTAAGCCTAATTCAGTGTAAATATCTGTAAAATATATTTCATTATTATTTAAATAATCATTGTAATCTTGTAAAATCATATGATTAGTGTCTTCTGTATGAATTCTTGAACCATATCTTCCCATACCTTCTTTAATCACACCTAAATGACCCTTTAATACTTCATAGTCATGAAAATTCTCAAGTGGTACTGTTTCTATTTGTAATATATTATTTTGTTTTAACCAATTTCTTCCCAACATTAAACTATCATTTGTTTCAACATATTTTTTTCCATCAAAATGATTAAAATTATATTGAATCCAGGTATAAATTCTAGCTGGGATTAAATATGGCATAGATGATTCAAATTCTTTATTCTTTTCAATTGCAATACATATCTTTTTTTTCATATTTAAAATAGTATCATCTGAATATATAAATTGTGAAAATATATATTTTTTATCTACAATATCAGAAATTTCAGCTGAATAATTATTCTTCATATTCTCAGTAGAAAATTCAATATTTCTTTCTCTTCTTGTTTTAGCTGTATTTGCTTCTTCTTCCAATATATTATCTAATTGTTTTTTTGTTTTTTCTGCTTCATTATCAATATCTTCATTAATTAAATGCATTTCTTCTAAATTAGCTGCATCAAATTCTTCTATAGAATCATCCTGATTATATTCTATTTGATTTACTTCAGGTTCTTGTTCTTCTTCTGTCAAATCGTTCTGATTAGATTCTTCATCTTCATCTTCTTGTTCATCACCTGAAAATGGACCATCTTCTGTATCTTCATCACCACCTGTTTGACCTTTTTCATCATCAAATTGTTTCTTTAATCTTTCTATTTTAATTCTTCCGTTATATGAATAAACTAAATTACTTTTCTTTACTGTTTTAATATGTTTTTCTACCCATTCATCACCCATTTTTTTAATAATTGTACTAACTGGCTTATCTTTTTCTGATGATGACATAAAAATTTTTTTACTTTTCTTTATATGATCATTAATAAAAAAATTTTCATACCAATATTCATCATAATGTTTTTCTAATATTTCTATTTCATCTGGTGATAATTCTATTAATGTTTCAAAAAATGTTAGATTTGCAAATTTAGCTATTATTTTTTTTATATTATTAGGTTGAGCTCCTAAAAAAATATAATAAAAATATTGAAATTTTCGATTTGCATTTCTATATTTATAGATAATTTTATATGGTTTATAAATCATGAATTAAGAATATATATTTTTTTGAAAAATATGTTCTTAATTAATAAATAAATATTTTTTAGTAAAATTTTTAAACCAATAACAATGTAATATAAATGTACATAAATTAAAAATAAATAAATCATTATAAATCATCCACGTTTTATACAATAAAAATAAATTATGAAGAATTCTAAAAAGAAAAAAGAAAATTCCAAATAATTTATTATTTCTATATCTTGGATTAATATATCCTATATTTAATAATATTGTAGGTATTTCATATGGTAATCCAAATAAAAATAAATGATATCTATTATAATATTTACCGTACAAAAATAAACTTATATATGCACCATGATGAATGTAAGATGTTAAAATATTTTCATTTAATATCTCTGGATAATACTGCATACCAACTATTATATCTGATCCAAAATAACTTATAGATAAACTATACACAAACTCTACAATATTCATATTAATCTGTCTACTATCCCAATAATTATTATATAATAAATAATAGGAATATGGTATAAACAATGTAGTAACTATACTATATAATAATGATAATAAATGAGAATGTGCTTTCGTATTGTGGTTATCTATTGATAAATTAAAATAATATACTAACGGTACATATAATAATCTAAATACTCTTGAAAATATAAAAATTGGATTAAATATTAAATTTAAAGCATAATAATATAACATTTTACTTATGTAATTATGCGTTTTTAAGTTAAATCTAGAATCATGATTAGATAAAAATAGTTTTTCATCTAAAAACTCTTATAAACAAGTAGTTTCTTTTAGAAACTATAATTCAATACATTAGTATTAATTTCAATACCACAGTATTCTTCAGGTTTATTATTATAATCAATAAAATCATACATATTACTATTTTTAGCTGTTTCCAATAAATATTTATTTATTTCAAAAAATAGTTTAGTATGTCCAACTTCAGGACATCCAATGTGCCCAATTTCATGAACTGCTACATACAAAATTTTATTATAATCATAAAATTCAAAAGATTTTTTATTTCTTAAACAAAAAACTAATTCTTCACCTTTATTTACACTATAACTTGTATAGGGACTATCTTTTTCTACTTCTCTAATATATACTGTTGTTAATCGTGATAATATAGTAGATGTATATTCTATATAATCTTTGTTATTTTCTATTTTAGCTCGTTCTAATGATTTTTGTGCAATGACTGTTAAATCTTTTTTTAATTTTATTAAAAGATCTACTGCTTTCATTTTATCTGCATGTTCTTGAACCATATATATTTGACCATTAAATTCAGCTGTAACTAAACCTGCAGTTCTAATAGAATATATTAAATATATGATTAATAAAACTAAGATAAAAACATAAAGTTGTTGCATCATATAATTAATTTAGAAAATATATAATTTATTTATTTTAAAAATAATTTCTAACTAAAATTATATTATGGGAGCTAGTGAATCTAAACCTAAAGATAGTGGTGCTCTTGAACAAAATCAAAATGTTCCTATCAATGCTGTATCTGGAAATACTGAAACTTTAGTTCCATCTCGTAAAGCATTTGAAGAAACTGAACAAAAACCTGTAACACAACACTTTAATCCTGAAGAAGATAATTATGCTCCTCAAAATTTAAGTGAAACAAGTGTAATGCAAAAATACACTGAATCTAATGCGTCTCAACCTTATTACAAGGAATATATGGAAGCTAAAGAACAATACATCAAAAACAAAAGTATGCAAGGTGGTTTAATTCTTAATAAAATTGCTAACTTATTAGTAGACACTGAAGTCCCTACAATGACTGGTGGTTTTATTATTGATGCTATCTCTAATTTATTACAACAAACAGAAGCTCCCGCTTTTGCAGTAGATTCTAATTCTCACATATCTCAAATTAGATCTTTATTACAAGACACAGAAGTTCCTACAATGCATGGCGGTGATGTATCTACTCAACAATTAAGAGATTTATTATTACAAGACACTGAATCTTTTATTAACTTTCGTGGTGGTGATAAAAAAAGTATGATTTCTGAAAAAGATGAAGAAACTGAAGAAGAAGCTGAAAAAATAATGAAAGCTGTAGACAACGGTGAAGAAAGTGATAATGAAGAAGAAGAAAAAGAAGCGAATAAAGAAGCTGCTGAAGAAGAAGCTAAAGAAGAAGCTGAAGAATCAAAATCTGCTCAATCAGGTGGTGAAGGTTTAGATTCTGAATTAAAACAAATTTTAAAAGAATTACAAACAAATAATAAAAATACTCACAAAGGTGGTAAATCAAGCAGAAAATCAAGCAAGAAAAGTAAGTCTAGTAAGAAAAGCAAAAAACAATCTAAGCGTACAACTGAAGAATCAGCCATGACCAATGGTACTTTTGATGTAGATAGTGATTCTGGTGATGAAGATTATTTAACATCAACTGAATCAATGAATACATCTGACATTAATGTGGGTCATTACCGTTAATGTCTTTAGACATTAACGCTAAGAGAAATTCTAGCAATAGAATTTGTCATTACCATTAAGTGACGCGTCACTTAACGCTAAGAGAATTTGAAAAATTGTCATTACCGTTAAGTACTATTATAAATTAATTATCATTATTATAAATAATAATGATAATAATCATCATCTTCAGGATTCCAAATATTTATCCGTCCAAATTGTTGTAGAAGTTGATTTTCAATTGTTTGTTTATCTTGGATTCTTTGCTCATCTTGTCTTTTTTGCTCATCTTGGATTCTTTGCTCATCTTGTCTTTTTTGCTCATCGTGTCTTTTTTGCTCATCTACAATATTATTTTCAATTTCATGTTGCTCATCTAGAAAACGTTTCTCTTGTTTCTGCAGTTCAATTTGTCTTGCAAACATCTCATAAACAGAAGGATATTTATTATTTTTAATATACTTTTCATATCCCTTTGGTCGCTGAACATTAATATTCTTTTGATACAATTCATTCATTGCTAGATTACAATCAGTAACATTATTAAATTTTAAAAAACCAGATGATTGTTCATTAATAATTGGAAACTCTACATTATAATTAAATTTTTTAATATAATTTTTAATAACGTTAATCTTATGAAGATTTAGGCCACCGACATACAGTTTCTTATCAAGATCCATGTTAGATATGTTTAATTTAATACATTGTTATAAAATAAATTTTTCAATTTTTTATATTCATGGAATGATGTATAAAAAAACTTATTAATCCAATTGAAACATCTATCAATAAATATATCCACGATTCTTTATTACCTATAATAGCATTATAAGCAAATAAAAAATATAAAATAGAATGTAAAGGTCTCAAATCATTCCACCATATTTTCTCCCCAAATACTTCCGCACCTGTTTTTCTAGATCCTGTTAAATATATAAAAATAAAACCGGTAGCAGGTAATAAAGCCAAGTAACCTAAATACTTTAAATATTTAATATCTATATTTTTAGCAATAATAACAAATAGTGAACGAATTCCTATGCAACCGATTAAAAACATTAAAAATCTTTTCTCTAAATCATTCATTATATATATTATATGAATATATAATAAATAAAACTCACTGTGAAGTGTCAAATTTAAAACTCTTTAAAGTTTATGCTAACCATCGATCCAACGACACAGTCTTCATAAATGGTTTACCAGCTCTTTTACACTCTTCTTCTTTAATCAAATCATTAAATAATTCAGTTGCATCTTCTGGTTTTGCCGTAACTAATTCTAAGAACTGAATAGCTGGTAACATAATTTGATTTGTAATATAAAACATATAATCTAATTTCAAATTATTCTGAACAATATAATCAGGATGTTCAATCTTTTCTCCTTGAAGTACTTTCTGTCCTTTTAATTTTGGAACTTCAATATATGCAAAAGGTACACGATCATTCATTTGTGGTGCATTTGCACGTTTCTCTTTAATCATTTTTTGTGCTAACATTACATGCGCAATATTAATAAAGTTTTGTTCATTTCCATCAGCATCTAATACAATATTACCTTTCAAATCTTTTTTTACTGATAATTTATATTTATTAATATCTTTTATTGTTTTAGATGTAACAAAATCTTTAATTGGATATTTTGATTTAAATATATCTCTGATTGATTTCTTAGTAAATGTAATTGTTTTATCACAATCAATTTCATTCATCATAATATCAATCATTCCTCCGATTACACGTTTAACTATCATCGCATTATCTCTTCTTTTCAAAACAATACCCATAGATGTCATAGTATATTCTTTATCATCTTCTGTATATTTATTACCAACATATCTTTTTTTACTAAAAATAGCAAATGGAAAAAATGTCTTTTCATATGATAGTTCATGTGGAAATCTTAATCTTGCTTGAACAAATTTACTAACTAATATACCAAGTTCAATTGCTGGTTGTAATACTTCTTTTGAATGAATTATTTCAGTAGTTCCTTTTTTCATAATGACAAAATCATTAAATATAGAATCCGTATTATGAACAATCATTTGTCCTACACCTGCTTGAAAATGATGATTTTCAGTTGTTAAGTCATATACATATTCACTTTCAGGATAAGAAATCTCATGTATTTTTTTTATTGCATTCACATTATTACACATAATTTTATTTGTAGTACATATAAGTCTTATATATGGTTTATCTGCACGTGATTCAATAATCGTAGAATAACCGATTGACTCTGCCAAATATTTAATCTGTGATATAGTATGATGAGATTCTTCCTCAAATGAAGTTGATTCTAAACCTTCCCAATATCCTTTTTTTATTTTTAAAGATCCATTCATAACCCAATCTGGAATTGATTTAACATTAATAAATTTATTAATCAATGGAGATAATGATTGTGAACTTTTTTTAATACTTGCTTTTAATCCATCAATTTCAGAATATGAATCATTTATTTTATTCCAATTATATTCCGGATATACATTATGACAATATTCCCAATATTTTTCTATTATATTCATATCATTATGATATACTTCACATTTGTTCAATTCTAATTTACCATATTTAGTAAAAAATGCAAATATTGCTGCTTCTTCATAACTATGCGTTTCATCATTATTAATAGAACTAGGATAATTTGAATGTAATAACAAATCATTTATTTTAAGATCTTTAGGTGAAATTTCTTTATTATCAATCGTAATTAATGAATGATCATCTGTTACATCTACTAATCCTTGATGAGTTACTACTCTTATCATTTTCTTATTAGGGGCTAATTTATGTCTCATTATATTTTGAATTAATGTCCATCCAGTTTCTGTCCAAGTATAAATATTTTTTATTTTTATATTATTATATTCTTTATCATCTGAAGTTATCCATTCATTATCTTTACATAATTCATTAATCGGAACAATTTTAATCTGATCATTTTCTTTGATTAAAATTGGTGTATAATATGCTACACTGTCACCATACACTACCTTAGGATTAATATCATACAAATCAAATACTTCTTTTACAGTATTAACTATCTTTCCAACTTCCTTTTCATCATCAGCCAAAGTCTTTCCTGCCTTATTCTTTAATTTTTCTGTTAGAAATGAACGTAATTTTTCATTATCTTCATGATTTTCATAAATATATTGCAATGTATTCTTAAAATCTTGTTCTACAAAATTCTTTGCAATCATAATTTGTCTACGACCTACTGCAGTTGTAGATGCAGCTAACATCACATAACATACAGGTGATGTTCCTGCACCAATTTGACCATAGAGAGAATTTGCTGTTAGTTTCAAAGCTAACTGTCTGCCCTCATAAACAGCTTTCATAAACACATCAGTTTCAGTCTCAGCCATTTTTCTAACTGCCTTTCTTTCTGTTAGCAAATCATTCAAAATTTCTGGAATAACACCAAATTCTCCTGTTTTCTTTGCATATTTACAAACCATCTTTTCTTTTGTACCATCTGGTAATTCTTGATCAAATTCAATTACATTATAAGTATATCCAGGTGCATTATCATAATCAGGATCATCTACATACATCTCATGTGAAATATTTTCTGCAATCATTGAACTAGGATACAGGGATGAATAATCATTAACTGAAATAGGTACTCGATGAAATTTGGGTTCAGGTGTCAAAACAATTGCACCTTCATATCCAACTTTATCTTCATCTCCTTCTATTTTATGGATTCGCGGTAATACTTTAATTAAAAATCCTTTCTTTCTACATTTCTTTACTACCAAACTAAATGATTTAATTCCTTGACCACGCAAAAAAATCCATTGCATTGGTACACTAGAAATACTAGCCATTTCCATATTTTCTGGAACTTTATTCAGTTTCAATAATAGTTTAATTGGTAAGACACAATCCTGAATACAATATTTTGCAATCGTAGCAATACCTTTTGGTTCACCAGTTTCATACATTCTAAACATCTGTCTAGCACTAATATCATCTTTCACAATACCTGCAAAGAAATAAATATGTTGATTTGTTTTCTTTGAAATAGTATCGTTATCTAATATAAAACTTAAATTACCTCGAATATCCAAATATTCTTTTGTTAGATTTACAATCTTTAATTTTTCACTAATGATATCATCCTCTTCTGAAATTTTGATAAAATTTCCTAACTTAAATTCACCAGGCTTTTTAATATAAATTCTTGTTATGTCATCGATAATTTCGATTTTCTTAATAATCTCTCTCATAAAATGTTCAGCAACTGCATCTAATTTATAACTATTTAATTTATAATCTTTTTGAATTAACTTCATCAAATCAATTTGAACTCTTCCAACCGTATTATAATAGTGCATCAAGTTATCACCTAATGCAGCTGAAGATAATTTAACATCTGCTTTGAATTCAGTCCTACTTCCTAAACGACTCAAAAAACCAAATTCACTTATTCTAAGTAATTTTGCACGACCAGCAATATATTTTTCATCAAAACCATAAATATTATAACCAGTTAAAATATCTGGATCTTCTTCTTGAATTAATCTTTGAAATTCTAGTAAGACTTCTTCTTCTTTTTCACAAGAGATCACATTTGCACCATCTATTTCTTCACATTCTTTTAATGTAATAATATGTCTTACTTGATCTGTATCACCAAATGTATGAAACACCATACCAATTTGAATAATTTGATCTTCTTTTCTTTCACTTTGAGGAAATTCCTCGTCGTGACTATAACATTCCAAATCAAAAGAACAGATTTTAAATTTTGCTAAACCTAACTTGGGATCTTCTGCAGTAAAATTCTGCTGAGCAATAATATCTTTGTAATTAATTTGAAGATGATAATCTGTATAAACAGAAGTATCTTTTTCTGATCGATACTTTCCCATTGGTAATTTAATCCATCCACAAGATTTAATATCTTGAATATGCATAAATCGTAACATTGGATCAAAATTAGATTCATACAACTGAAATTTCTCTTGTTTACCATCTATTCTAACTTCTAAAATTCCATCTCTTGATCTATTATGATAAAATTTCATAGTATCACTACATTGAAATCTAACCATTAAAAAACTAAATTTCTTATCTGCTTTAAATCCATAAAATTCTTTCCATTCGGTAGCTTGATAATCAAATATATATTTTCCATGATCTTTGCTCATAAATTTCATACCTGATATTAATTTTCTTACTTGAACTTCCGTCCAGGTTCTTGGTATTTTTATGAAAAAATATGGATAAAAACTATTGACAGTTACGGTGAGTGATATCCCGGTATTACTTCTACCAAAAAATCTAATCACAAATTTCTTATCTTCGTCATCTCCAACATTTTCAGACACCCAATCTATAATATTACAATATACATTGGTTGTTGATGGTTTAATTATTGTTTCTAAAGTAGTCATTATACTTATATAATGAATATCTTATTATGTTTAAATTTAAATTTTTCAATTATTAATATTTCATATTTGTTTAAAAACCTGCTATGCTCTATAATATAATCAAAACATTAGTTTTGCTTAAAAACCCGCTATGCTCTATAATATAATCAAAACATTAGTTTTGCTTAAAAACCATAATTAAAAGCATATTCTTCAAGCACATCATCTTATACTTGTATTTTTTAAAATTTTCGATATTATGATTTATAGGTAACTTATAAACAATCATTTTTGTTTCCTGATTGGTAAATATATCATCTATTAATTCATCCAATTTTACTTCAGGGGTTTCTACATTATCATGTTGAATCATAATATCCATCTTATATTGTGATTTATATATAGGACCACCCCACGGAGGATCAATAAATACAATGTGTTGTTTTAACTTTTTAATTAAATTCAAATAATTATCATTATAAAAACTAATATTTGTTCTCTCATACTCTTTCATATTATGAACTAAATACTGAAATCTAGTTGTATTAATCTCATTTGCATGTACTTCCTTAAAACATTTACTAAATGACAACGTATTTCCTCCAATACATGCCATTGCGTCAGTTATGATTAATTCATCTAAATTATCTATTGGAAACGCTAAGTGATAATTTTTACGAATAATTTCAGTAATCATATCTGCTTTTTCTGGTAATGTAATACTATATTTAGCAACATCATCCATTAAAATATGCTTGTGTTGCATATCTGGAAAAAATATATTATTATTCTGATCACCCATTCTCTATATATATACTATTATTATTTTTATAAATGACTGTTTATATAAATAATAATTATGTTTCATCTTCATTACGTTCTTTAAAATAATTATAAATTTCTACCTTCAATTCTTCAGGAAATAACTTTGTAGGAATAATTAATCCAACAGAATCTTTCTGTATATGTAAAGTAGGTGAATAATCATATTTTAATAATATTTCCCATCTTTCTTGATATTTTCTATTCTTTTTACTTCCATGGTAATAATGACGTATTACACCAGGTACATATCCAAATCTAAATTTTTTTACTTTATCTTGATATTCTAAAATATTATTTATATAATCATCTGTTGAATTTTCATTTACTGCTTTATGACCATATCCTAATAAACTTAACATCATAATATTATCACCTGATCCTAATATACCTAATTCATATAATCCTCCCATTTTTTCATATGCTTTACGAGTAATTGCCCATGCAAATCCAGGATGCCAATAATTTTGCCCTGTGTTACAATATTGTTTACCTTTAGAATATTGATATCCTGCACTATTGTGCATTTTCATTGTAAATTCATTATTATTCATATCTACACAATGACTCCATATTTGAACAACATCACATGAACCATTAAGAATTTTTAATGTATCCATTGCCCATGTAGGTGATTCAAATTCAATATCTGCATCAATCCATGCAAATGCTTTATAATTTTTAGGTAATAAATATTTAACACCCAAATTAATCATATTTTCTTTATGCCAAATAGGTACTTGAGTTCGTAATTGTAAATGTCTTTTATTCTTTTTATCAGTTATAATAAATTCTTGATTTTTATATGCTAATTCAACTACATATACTATAATATTATTATCTTCTAATTCTAATCTATGAAGAAATTCTCTCATTAAAATATATCTTTTAGCAAATAAACATGGATTAGATACTACACAAATTACATGTAATTTATTTTCTATAGCATCATTATTCTCAATAGCTTCTTTAATATGATTTTTCCTATATCTAATAATATCTATTTCAATACCATTAATAATTGTCATTAATTTATTGTAGATTATTTATTTTTATAATTTAATGTTATGAGTAAAAACAAAGCTGAAGATACTTTATGTGAAAATATAAAAAATACAAACTTATACATTGAATTTCATAAACTTGTTAAAATATATGAATTTCTATATACAAAAGTATCTGACCCTAAAGAAAAAGTTATGTTCAAACATAAAATTATTAGTTTACGTAATTCATCAAAACAAATTAAAAATTTTAAAGATGAAATCAAATATGGTAAAGATTTAGAAGAAATTCATGGAATTGGTAAAGGTACTATTGCACGAATAGATGAATTTCTTTCAAATAATAAATTAGAAGAAATTACCAACTTTTGTGATCAAAATGATTGTACTACTATATTAGCTAATAAGAAAGGTTCTTCCGTATATGAAGATTTACTTACAGTTTTTGGGATTGGGGATAAACTAGCTAAAAAATTAATAGAAACGTATAAATTAAAATCAGTAAAAGAATTACAAAAGTTAGTTGAGAAATCTAAAATAGATCTACCTGATAATGTCGTAACAGGATTAAAATATTTTGGTAAAGTAAAAAATAATATTCCTCGTAGTGAAATCACTCAAATAAGAGAATATATTTATGAAGTATTTCAAAAATTAGATCCTAATTTAGTTTTTGATATCTGTGGATCTTTTAGACGTAAAAAATCTACTTCAAATGACATAGATTTATTAGTAACTTCTTATGAAAATAAAGAAGATAATTTAAAAAAAATTGTTACTGAATTAAGAAAACAAAATTTTATTGTTGAAAGTTTAACTGGTGATGATTCTATTACTAAATTTATGGGATTTTGTAAATATAAAAATAATGAAATTAGAAGATTAGATATTCGATATGTTGAAAATGAATCATTCTTTCCTGCATATTTATATTTTACTGGATCTTATGAATTTAATGAAAGAATGCGAGGTATTGCTAAAAGACAAAAATATAAATTAAATGAATATGGATTATATAAGTTAGATGGTACTAATGAAAAATTAATAAAAATTTATTCAGAGAAAGATGTGTTTGATATATTAGGAATGGATTATTTAGAACCTCACGAACGAATATAATTAAATTATTCTTGATTAAATTCTTGAGATAAAATTTGATTAATATCATTATCTTGTAAAATTTGATTTATTTCTTTTTCATTTTTAATATACATTGAATATGAACTTAATATTTCCGTTTGATATTTAAGTCTTTCAATTATTTTATTGTTATTATTATAACTATTTCCTAGATTTTCTTCTGAATAATAAAAATGAACTATTAATAATAAACTTAAGATTATTAATATTGCAATTAATATTTTTTCCATATTACATTTATTGTAATTAAATTTAATATGTAAACGAATTTATTCTTTTTATTCTCCTGTATTAAACGTTGATTTTACACCACCATGTTGTCCACCGCCTAATAAAAAAGCTAAGATATTACATAACATGAAAAGTGCTTCAAATCGAAAAAATGATTGAACAAATCCTTGTTCTGAATTAAATGATACAATTATCATAAATAATATACAACAACACACGCTAAAAATAGAACAATTTGTTCCTGGATCGTTACTATAGTGTTCTATTATTTTATTTTGTTTATTTTCATAATCAAAATTATTTACTTTTTCTTTTTTATTATTCATATAATTTACCAAGTAAAAAAGTAAAGAAAACTCATAATTATTTCATAAATATAATTATAGATTATTTTAAAGACATTCATCCATGTAAAATGTTTAATTAGATATGTTTCAATCAAATTATAACCTCTCTTTCTATAATAATTTCTAACTCCCACACCAGAAATAATAGAAATCTTTTTATACCCTTTCATCAAACTAATAAATTCGGCATTTCTTACTAGTTTGGTACCCAATCCTTGATGTTGAGTCATATTCTTATTATTTTGTTCATTATTAACACTAACTTGCATACCAAGAACATGCAATTCTCTGATTAGTGCAGTATCATGTAAAATAGGTAGTACCCCATGATTTGTAGTATTAAATCTTAGTCTCAAATATCCGTATAAAATATGTTCATCCTTTGAAGTATAAGATAGAAAATATTCAGTTCCTTGAGATCCTATAAATTTATCTATTTTAAATTTCATATCTTTTGGGTTGTAATTTTGAAATTTAACTTCACGACACCTCAAACAATTACATCTAATACCTTCTTTATCCATTTCACGAAGAATAACATCTCTTAGGTGTGTCATTTTACTCCCACCCATAATTTCTTTTGTAGGAAAATCCCTAAACACACGATTAATTCTAATCCAAGGATATACTTGTTTCTTAACATATTTTAGTACATCTATCAATTGTCTACCATTATCTTGTTCAGAATATGGCTTATAAGTACCTGCATCATACCATTCTTTAATCTTTGTAAAATTCAACACTAAAGTAGGATACAGTTTCCATTGATCAGCATGATAATCAGGACTATCAATAATTTCTTGCAACATTTTCTTATCCTGATCAGGAGAAGAGTATGGCATATCTAACATAATATGAATATCTACTTTGAATCCATTTTGTTTTAAAATATAAATTCCCCATTTATTTTCTTCGTTAGTACATTTTCTATTATTTTTCTTTAGTACAAAATCATCCGTGTGTTGAACACCAATTTGAATTCGTGTAATACCATACTGTCTAAATAGTTTAATTTCACTTAGATCAAGATCATCATGCCAATGAGTTCCTTTTTTAGTAATCCAATCAGGTCTAGTTTCAATAGTCATTCCAATTATTCTATGAGTAGCAGTTTCATTTAGTCTTTGCTCTTCTTCAATAGATAACATTTCTCGAACAGGAACTGGTACACCTGCATTAGAAGACAAATAAAATCGTTGAAAATCATAATAACAATTACATGCATAATACAAACTAGTCATAAATTCCATAGTATAATCTTTCGGATAAAAATTAAATGTTCCACCTGAAACAATAAATTCTAGTTTGCATGGATTATCAGGTGTTGGTTCAATATTACCAGTCATTTCTAAACTTGCAATTCGATCAATTGTTTGTTTAATAGGATCAAAACTATGTTGTGCACCACGTGCAGATCCAGGTTCACCAGATGAATAACTTCTAGGTTGAGTCATATTACCTTCTTCATCTCTTTCTTGAGGACAATAATGACAATCCATTGGACAACTAAATTTACTAGGTCCTGTAAAAACAGTAATAACTACTACTCCAGATGCACTTCTTGCCATACGTTTTCTCATATAGATTTCAAGCTCAGGATTAAATATAATTTTATTTTGATTTAACATTTGTCTATAATAATGAACCATCGTTGTTTTACTAACATTAATTTTAAACTTTTTAAATAATGCTTTAATCGTTTCAACATATTCATTACGAGATTTGTATTTTTTCTCTGATAGAATCTGAAAAAATTCTTGTAGAATATTTTCATCCATATAATCAATAGATGCTAGTTTGAATTCACCAGCAAATAGCTCTTCGATGTCTTTTGCCGTAAGAGATGTCATTTTTGTAAATACTTGATTTCTATAATATCATGGTTTTATAGGATGTATTTTTCAATTATTTCTATTATGAACTATCTGATGAAGATGAACTAGTAGATGTATTATCAGATCGATTACTACCTACGGTAGTAATATAAATAAAAAATAATATTATACTAAATATTATACTAAAAATTACAAATATTATAATTTGCGTATTTGTCAAACTATTCTTTTCTGGGACATTTTGCAATTCTGACATTCTATATATTATATATTTTATATTATATATATTTTTTTAACACGGAGCATCTCCTGTAAATTCTTGTTTTGAATTTTCATCTATAATCATATCATCTAATGCTTTACCAGGTGAAACCATCGGTAATACAACTTCATTCTCATCAGTTATTATATTACAAACAATTGGACCATCTTCATAATCTAAAACATATTTTAATTCTTTTTCTAATTGATTCTGATCATAAGTAGTAATCTTAGTACTATGACATCCCATTGCTTTACATACTTCTTCAAAATTAGGATTATTCATTTTAACTCCTACCAATCTAGAATCATAAAATTTCTCTTGCCACATCTTAACCATTAATTGATAACTATTATTAATAATAAATACTTTAATATTTACTTTATTTTCAATTGCAGTTAATAGTTCAACAAAACTCATTGTAAAACCACCATCACCACATATACATACAACTTTATCATCAGGTAATCCAATTTTAACTCCAATTGATGCAGGTAATGCATATCCCATTGATCCTAATCCACCTGAACTAACCCATTTAACTTTAGGATAATCATAATCAATAAATTGGGCTGCCCACATTTGATGTGCTCCTACATCTGCTACTATAGTATAATGATTTATCATATCGTCATAAATTAGTTTATTTATAGCACTTATCACTTGGCGACCTTGAAGAATATTTTTCTTTGGGTATGAAAATTTTATTTTTTTCCATTGATTAATTTCATTATACCAATGATGATATGTATGTGGATTATAATTATATCCACCAATATCAAAATCAATTAAATCTTTTAATACTTTCTTACAATTTCCATTAATATAATACGATGTTTTAATAACTTTATTAATATTTTTAGATTCAATATCTACATGAATAATATTAGCATTGGGTGCAAACTTTATAGGATCACCAATAATTCTATCATCAAATCTAGATCCAAAATTTAAAAGTAAATCACAATTTTGCACTGCCATATTTGCATAATATGATCCATGCATACCTAACATTTTTAAAGATGTGTGATTTTTTTCTGGAAATACACCTAATCCCATTAAAGTTGTTGTAACTGGGATTGAATTCATTGTAGCAAATGTTCTTAATAAATTTTGTGCATTTGCTTGAAATACTCCTTGACCTGCTAAAATCAAAGGTCTTTTTGATCGTTGTAACATATCCCATATAGAATATACATTGATAGATGATTTTGCTTTTTTATCTAACATAGTAATTTTACTCTTTTTTTGTTCTTTTTCAGAACTCATTATATTCTTAGGTAAATCAATTAGTACAGAACCATGTCTTCTATTTAACATATGATTAAATGCTTCATCTACAGTTGAATTTATTAAATTACCATCTTTAATAATACT
>Ga0209829_10000407_pt1 | contig 40070 bp, 33 predicted proteins | sample C_140205_EF_Meta_FD_187311 | JGI IMG/M metagenome (GOLD analysis project Ga0209829, IMG submission 187311) | Freshwater microbial communities from Lake Croche, Canada to study carbon cycling - C_140205_EF_MetaG (SPAdes) (version 2) | ecosystem: Environmental > Aquatic > Freshwater > Lake...
CCACAAGGCCCGCATGGCGCACAACTTGTGGACTGGTGGTGCTGCATTGAATGAATACAGCAGATGTAGAATGAAGACATGCTTCAACAAAGAACCCTTCGTTCAATGACCCGTGCCGTTGGCGTGGGGCTGCACAGTGGGCAACGTGTGGAATTGGTGCTGCGCCCAGCCCAGCCCAACACGGGCATTGTGTTCAGACGGGTGGATTTGCCTGAGCCTGTAGACATTGCGGTGAATGCGCTGACGGTCAGTGACACCAGGTTGGCCTCAACCGTGTCCAATGGAGGTGCGAAAGTCCACACCATCGAGCATTTGATGTCGGCTTGTTCGGGCCTGGGTATCGACAACCTGTACATCGACATCAACGCTGAGGAGGTGCCCATCTTGGATGGTTCCGCCGCCTCCTTCGTCTTTTTGCTTCAAAGTGCTGGCATTGAGCTTCAAAATGCAGCCAAAAGAATGGTGCGCGTTTTAAAAGAGGTGATGGTCCGTGAGGGGAGTGCAGACAATCAAAAGTGGGCGAAGTTGACACCCTTTGAGGGTTTCAAGTTGAGCTTTGAAATTGATTTTCGGCATCCCGCCGTGGACTCGACTGGACAAATGGTGGAATTTGATATGGCATCGGGTCGTTACTGCAAAGACATCGCAAGAGCCAGAACCTTTGGCTTTACCAAGGATGTTGAGATGATGCGTGCCAATGGACTGGCTTTGGGCGGAAGCCTGGACAACGCCATCGTGATGGACGACTACAGGGTCTTGAACAGCGAAGGCCTTCGCTACGATGATGAGTTTGTCAAGCACAAAATATTGGACGCCATGGGCGACTTGTACATTTTGGGCCTGCCTTTGATGGCCTCGTACAGCGCATTCAGATCGGGGCATGCCATGAACAATCGCCTGCTGCGCGAGTTGCTCTCCAACGCCGATGCTTACGAGACGGTGAGTTTTGAGCGTGAACAAGATGCGCCCAAAGGCCTGCGAGAGTTGGCCCCTGCATGGTAAGGGTCGTCGTCGTTTGAAAGCGGTTTGAACGACCAAGGCTTCATCAGCGCGATCTTCCGTCTTTCATGCGCCCTGTGTTGGATTTGATCAAGTCGGTGCTGCTCGTGAGCTTGCTCTGAATCCAAGCCACTTGTGCGTGTGTGATGGCCAAGCCCAAGGCATCCGACGCATCAAATCCAGCGGGCTTGGACAATTGCAAAAGTCGCCTGACCATTTCTTGAACTTGTGCTTTTTGCGCCTTACCGTGCCCTGCAACGGCTTTTTTCATTTGCAAAGCGGTGTATTCAGCGACCGGCAAAGCGCGCGAGACCAAGGCGCTCAGACAGGCCCCTCGGGCCTGTCCCAACAGAAGGCTGGACTGTGGGTTCACATTCACGAAGACGATCTCGATGGCGCTCTCATGAGGCTGGTAGCGGTCGCTCACCTCACAGACCCCCTCAAAAATAGTTTGAATTCTTTTGGGCAGGTCGCCTTTGTCCAGGTGGGTGGTTTTGATGGTTCCACTTGCGATGTAGTGCAACTCTTGTCCAATCGACTCGATCACACCAAAGCCACAGTGTTGAAGCCCGGGGTCAATGCCCAATATTCTCATGGGAGCACCGCTCCTGGCATGCGCTGCTCAATCATCTCTGCACGAGAGGACAAATAGGTAGAGGCCGGTAACTTTTCGAAATACTTGGGCCGCGGTAGCATGACGGCCAGTCTAGCGGCTTGAGCCGCGTTCAAGGACTGCGCAGACGTGGAGAAGTAATGCTTCGCTGCGGCTTGTGCTCCAAAAACACCCTCACCCCATTCGACGCAGTTGAGATAAATTTCTAGAATTCTTTTCTTGGGTAAAAGTGTTTCCAAATACACGGTGATCAAGAACTCTTGCGCTTTGCGAACGAAGGTTCGCTCGCTGGAGAGGAATAAGTTTTTAGCGAGTTGCTGGGTGATGGTGGAGCCGCCAACGATCTTGCCACTGTCAGCTTTGTTTTGAAGGAGCCCCATGGACACATTTTTTCCTGAGCCTGAGGATTGGTTCTTTTTCCAAGCGCGCTCTATGGCGCTCCATTGAACTCCATCGTGACGTGCAAAGAGGTCGTCTTCAGAGACGATGACTGCTCTTTTGAGTTGGTTTGACATCTTCTCCAAAGGGACCCACTCCTGCGACCAATGCAGCGGCTTGGCTGACAAGGACAGTCGAAGCAATTCGCTGCGCTGAAAGGCCGTGGACTGCGGGTCCACATAGCGCATCAGCAGGACTTGCGAAAAAAAATACAGCTGAATCAATAAAAAAGCACCCAAGCAACTGAGCAATGCAAAGGTCAAGGCTTTTTTGAGTTTGAACATGGCAAAAAGGGTTCTAAGACAAGGGTGTTTTATTCATCAAAAACTTGTTGGCTCAACAAGCCGTCTTTGGTGAATTGGAACAAAGACACGACCCCTAACAAGTCAGCTTGCTTTTTAAGTTCGGGTTTGAAGGCCTCAAAGGGTTGCGACTTTTGCACAATGGAGACAGCTCGACGATCAAGTTCAAGCATGCCAGAGCTTTTAAGGACCTCACTTTGTACGACTTCCCCTTTGGCGTTGATGGTCATCAGCATGGTGAGCGTGCCGTAAAGTTTCTTGCCATTGGCGCTTGGGAAAAACTGCGTACCGGTGGACTCCACTTTTTGTTTGACCTCTTGGTAGTACTCGGCATAGACCACTTCCTTGGTCGATGGTGAGAGGTAGCGCTTTCGGGGTCTTGAGTTCTGCTCTTGAATACGCTTGTCAATTTGCGCCAACCACTTGAGCAACGCTTGCCTGCGCAACTCTTGCTGGGGGTCTTGGATCACCTCTTTGAGGCTGGGTGTTTGGGAGAGTTGTTCTTTGAGTTGTGTCAACAAACGACTTTGTTCAGACTTCAATTGTTCGAGCCGTTCATTGGAGTCCCAGTGATCCGAGCCCATTTGGTGGGTTTCAGACTTCATGACGATCGAAGAGGCAAGGGAGCCATTGATCAAGTCGCCGCCACCTTGAAGGCTTGACTGAGCCAAGGCCTGAGGCTTTTCGTTGAGCACGTTCTTGGTTTTGGTGTTGATCAGAACAATTTGCAGGCTGGTGTCTTTGAGGATGCGTTGAACTCGGGGCAGGCTTGAAAAGGTCAAGGTCAGCACAGCGATATGAAATGCCATGGACAGCAGCATGGCATTGGAGAGCTTGATCGAAGAGCCTGGCCACTCATGCGGCCAGTTGAGTTGAAGGTTCAAGGTGCTCCATGCGTTCATTGTTCAAGTGCTCAACAATTGGATCTTGAAGGGAGGGGTTTGAAAACCATGGCTCAGGTGGGCTTTCAATCCAACACCGTATCGGCTGTTTTGTCGTTGCTTTCGGTGTTGTCCATGTCCACTGAAATGTGCAAGGGACCGACCGACATGGCTTCATCGGCATCGTCTTCGCTGGGCGTGGGCACCTCCAGGCCAGAGGGGCTTTGATGGGGGGCGCCTGATCCAGACCCAGCAAAGACGCTCGGCTTTTCAAGGCTTTCTAGGAATTGAGCTTGAATGTCCAAGCTGATGAGGTCAAGGCCTTGGAGCCTCACGCGAATGATTTCGCCTTTTAAAAGCCCAGAGTTTCCAAGAACAGGCATCACCATGGGCAAGTCCAGTGCACGGACCATGATGGCTTGTCCGGGTAAGTTTTTAATGACCGAGGCCTTCAACTCCTGAATGTTTTCTTGTTCAATGTATTTCAGTGTCCAAAACCGCTCCATGCTGGCTTGGTAGCCGTTGTAGGCGCTGTAGGCGGCTTCAAAAGAAGAAATGATCGAAAACAGCTCCACGTCCTTGGGCTGGAAGGGGGCCACCAAAGCGGCGGTGTTGCCGTGCGTGGCGCAGGCGATGAGTTGCCATTGATTGACCAAGTCGGTGTAGCGGCGAAGGGGAGAGGTGCTCCACGCATAGCACGGCACGCCAATGCCTGCGTGTGGCAAAGCCTTGGTGCCCATTTTGACCTTGACGCCTGGCAACATGCTGGCTTGGGAGCGGTAGATCGCCGGTACGCTCAATTCAGCCATCCATTGGCCCCAGGTGCTGTTGGCCAAAATCATCGCCTCAGCCACAATCAAATCCAAGGCGCTGCCTCGTTGCCGCTCGGTGATGATGACACGCTCGTTGCCTTGTGGCCCAGACCCGTGGGCCTTGGTCGTTGAAGAGAGCAGTGATTCAGGCGTCTCTACGGGGCCGCTCTCGAGCTTGAACTGATAGTCGGGGCGGTTGAAGTTTTCTGGTTTTCCTCGGACCCATTCTCTTTGTGCCTTCAAGTGTTTGGCCAGCCTGAACAAAAAGGCGAGTTGCTCTTGGCCGTCCTCGATGTCAAACAAAGATGTGGGAGGTGACTCCAGACTCTTGCTGTCATCGGTGGCTTCAAGCCAAGCGTTGTTGATCCAAGGTTCGAGCAAATCATGGCGCAAGTTGGCCTGAATATAAACCTCCTCCACAAGGGTTGTGCTGCCCTTGATCTCGAGCGTCTCTTCATCCAAGGTGAGGTACAAAGAGAGGGCGGGACAGTATTGATCTTGTTTGAGCGTAAAGACGTCCACCACCTCAGGGGGCAGCATGGTGATTTTGTTGCCAGGCATGTACACCGTGGAGAGCCTGGCCCTGGCCAGGGTATCAAGAGCTTCACTGGGTTGAAAGCACAATGCAGGCGCAGCAATGTGAATGCCTAGAGTGACCTCGCCACTTTGTAGGCCACTCAGAGACAACGCATCGTCAATCTCCGTCGTCTGTGAGTCGTCAATGGAAAAAGCTTTGACACTGGACTTGGGCAAGGCTTGGTCAAAGGCCACGGCTGCAACAGCGGGAAAATGAACCCCTTTGGGGAACTGATCAAAGACAAAGCGTTGCCAGTGAAACTCATAAGCTGAGGTGATGGCACCAGCGTTTTGTAACAAGTGCAGGGGCGCTTGTTGGGCAAGCTTAGAGGCTTGCACAACGGCCTTGTACTCGGGCGCGTTCTTATCAGGCTTGAAGAGGATTTTATAGAGCTGATCGCGAACTTCTTTGGGGCATTGGCCTTGCGCCAAAGCTTCGCTCCAAGCGTCCGTTTGCTCTTGAAGGCGTTTTTTCTTTTCAATGGCGGCCAAGGCCAATTGAACCACTTCCGGGGCGGCCTTTTTAAAGCGACCTTTGCCTGAGCGGCGAAAATAATGGGGATTTTCAGACAAGATCAGCAGACAGGCCAGTTGCTCACCCAGGGTGGCTTGGCTAGAAAAATACTCTTTGGCCAAATCTTGAAAGCCAAACTCCTCTTCAGAGGCCAACTCATAGGCCATCTCCACATCCATGTCCAAGGCGGTTTTTTTACCCAAAGACAAGATTTCGGCTGGAGCGGGTTTTTCAAAGCGCAGAAGCACTTGAGCCAATTTGGCCTTCACCCGTTTACCCGACTCCAATTCGATTTGAGCACTGGCGTCGGTTTCAGATAATATTTTGCCGGCGTTGAGTTTGCCAGCTTCTTCAAAAAATGCATGCATGCACTCATTCTCCCATGGACTTTTGTGCGTGCATAAAAGAATCTTAAAAAAAGTGCTTTTTCGGCTTTTTCTCAACCGATAATATTGCAATGTCCATCGTCTTTCAAAAGCCCAACTATTTAAGAGGTTTGAGCCACTTGCTCAAGGGCTTGGACGGCCCTTTGGCCTTTGCGGTTTTTTTGCTGGCTTGCGCGGGCATGTTGACCATGTACTCCTCTGGCGGGGGAGATGCGCGCTTCATCGATCATGGCCGAAACATGCTGCTGGCGGGTTTCATCATGTTTGTGGTGGCACAAATTCCACCACACCGCTTGATGAGCTTTGCTCTTCCTTTGTACACCCTTGGGGTTGCGTTGCTGATTGCTGTGGCCGTTTTTGGGATGACCAAAAAAGGGGCCAAAAGATGGTTGTACTTGGGTATTGTGATTCAGCCAAGTGAAATTTTGAAGATCGCCATGCCGATGATGCTTTCTTGGTGGTTTCAAAAGAGAGAGGGCCAACTGCGAGCGCTTGACTTTGTGGTGGCCAGCATCTTGCTGCTGATTCCCGTGGGTTTGATTGTGAAACAGCCCGATTTAGGTACGGCCATTTTGGTTTTATCGGCAGGGCTTTATGTCATTTTCTTTGCAGGACTGAGTTGGAGGCTGATCATCCCACCTGTGATCTTGTTGCTTGCAGGGGCGATTGCATTGGTGATTTTGGAGCCGACATTATGTGACTCGGACTTTCATTGGCCAATGCTGCGTGAATATCAGCAGCAGCGCATTTGTACACTTTTGGACCCCAGCCGTGACCCGTTGGGCAAAGGGTTTCACATCATTCAAGGCATGATTGCCATTGGCTCTGGCGGTATTTTTGGTAAAGGTTTCATGCAAGGCACTCAAACGCATTTGGACTTCATTCCCGAGCACAGCACGGACTTTATCTTTGCCGCCTATGCGGAAGAGTTTGGCCTGCTGGGTGAAATCTTTTTGATCGTGGCCTTTTTGTTCTTGATCATCCGGGGCTTGAACATCGCCTTGGAGGGGCCGACCTTGTTTTCTCGCCTGTTGGCGGGCAGTGTGACCTTGATCTTCTTTACGTATGCGTTTGTGAACATGGCCATGGTCAGCGGCATCTTGCCCGTGGTGGGTGTTCCCTTGCCCTTCATCAGCTACGGGGGCACCGCCATGGTCACCCTTGGGTTTGGCTTAGGGATTTTGATGTCCATCTCCAAAGCCAAGCAATTGGTACAGTCTTGACTTGTTTTAGTGAGCCTATTTCTTTGACTTTCGCGTCGATAGGGTCAAAAAAAGGCTTGTTACAAGCCTTAACCAGAAAGTCTACAATGCGTCTATGAACCAAGCCCTTTCTCACCCCCCAAGTCCCTCTCTCATTGCTTTGGCCAGTCAAAGTCAAGCCCCGAAAACTCTGAACGGCAAAGCGAACGCTTTGGACGCCAACGCTCGGCTTGAAGTGGCCCAAAGTCTTCTCCTGTCTCCTTTTGGTTTGACCGAGCAGCATCTCAACCGTGCTTTGGCGCACATCACGCAACACCAGGTCGATGATGCGGATTTGTATTTTCAGACCACTCGCTCAGAAGGATGGAGTTTGGAGGAGGGGATTGTCAAGACGGGCTCCTTTAGCATCGACCAAGGCGTTGGGGTCAGAGCGGTGAGTGGGGAAAAAACCGCATTTGCCTACTCGGACGATATCTCTTGGGAGTCGTTGTTGGATGCGGCCAAGACGGTTCGATCCATCACCAGTGCAATGCGTTCTGGAAAACAAAAAGTCCCCAAACGTCGTGTGCCTCACACCCGAGGGCTCTATGGCGTGTCTGACCCGATCGCCAGCATGGACAGCACGGCCAAGGTCAAGCTCCTTGAGAGAGTTGAGGGCATGGCCCGCGCGCAAGACCCAAGAGTCGTGCAAGTCATGGCCTCCTTGTCCATGGAGCACGATGTGGTGATGGTGGCCAGAGCGAACGGCACATTGGCCGCCGACATCAGGCCTTTGGTGCGGCTCAGTTTGACGGTCATTGTGGAGCAAAAAGGCAGAAGAGAAACGGGTTCTAGCGGCGGCGGCGGGCGCTTTGGACTTGCTTATTTTGACGATGTGCTGTTGACCGAGTACGCGAAAGAGGCCGTTCAAAGTGCGCTGATCAATTTACAGGCACGCCCCGCACCTGCTGGCGAAATGCCCGTGGTCTTGGGCCCTGGCTGGCCAGGTATTTTGTTGCACGAAGCCATAGGCCATGGTCTTGAAGGAGACTTTAACCGAAAGGGCTCTAGTGCTTTTGCAGGGCGCATTGGTAAACGGGTGGCGGCCAAAGGCGTGACGGTTTTGGATGACGGCACCCTGTCACAGCGCAGGGGCTCACTCAACGTCGATGACGAGGGGCACGTGAGTCAGAAAAATGTGTTGATAGAAGATGGTATTTTGCAAGGCTACATCCAAGACAGCATGAATGCTCGTCTCATGGGTGTGAAGCCAACAGGCAACGGTAGACGAGAGAGTTATGCGCATTTGCCGATGCCAAGAATGACCAACACCTACATGCTGGGTGGCGACAAAGACCCCCAAGAGATCATTGCCAGCCTCAAAAAGGGCATTTACGCCAGCAACTTTGGTGGCGGGCAAGTGGACATCACCTCGGGCAAGTTTGTGTTTTCCACCTCCCAAGCTTGGTGGGTTGAGAATGGCAAGTTGCTGTATCCCGTCAAAGGAGCCACTTTGGTCGGCAACGGCCCCGATGCCTTGACCCGGGTCAGCATGATTGGGTCTGACATGGCGCTTGACAGCGGCGTGGGGACGTGTGGCAAAGAGGGGCAAAGTGTACCGGTAGGAGTTGGGCAGCCGACCCTGCGCATTGAGGGCTTGACCGTGGGTGGAACGGCGTGAGATCCGTTTTCGTGCTCGGTCGCACAAGTGTTTTGGCCGGCAAGGCCCTTTGCCCATAGCCACCTTAAAGTTACAAGGCCAAAGCAGTTTCATTTTTAGTTTTTTTGTGATACATTTCCAACCATGAACAGCACTTTCTTTCGATTTGGATACTTTTTCTTCTCAAGCCAATTTGGCGGTCGAGAGGTTTAAACGTCTTTCAAACGTTCGAAGCTTTCAAGCAAACCGCCTAGCTAGGTGGTTTTTTTTTGGCCAATGGCAAATTCGAAACGCTTCAAGAAGCGATCAAGAGGCACCCCATGACACAGCAGCAACACATTGAACACCGCGGACTTCAAAGCATGGACCGAACCAGCGAAACCGACGATCAAAGGATCAAAGACATCACGGTCTTGCCCCCGCCTGAGCATTTGATACGTTTCTTTCCCATTCATGGCACGCCTGTTGAAGCTTTGATCTCAAACACACGTCGTGTCATCCAAGACATCATGCACAACAAGGACGATCGTCTTTTGGTGATCTTGGGGCCATGCTCCATCCACGACCCGGGTGCTGCGATTGAATATGCCAAACGGTTGGTCAAAGAGAGGCATCATTTCAAAGGCACCCTTGAGATCGTGATGCGGGTTTATTTTGAAAAGCCTCGAACCACGGTGGGCTGGAAGGGTCTCATCAACGACCCTTATTTGGACGAAAGCTTCAAGATCGATGAAGGGCTTCGCATCGCAAGACAGTTGCTGATTGAGATCAATCGCCTGGGTTTGCCCGCAGGCAGTGAATTTTTGGATGTGATCTCCCCTCAGTACATTGGGGATTTGATTTCTTGGGGGGCCATTGGTGCACGAACCACAGAAAGCCAAGTGCACCGCGAGTTGGCCTCGGGGATTTCTGCGCCTATTGGATTTAAAAACGGCACCGACGGCAACATCAAAATCGCGACCGACGCCATTCAAGCGGCGGCCCAAGGGCACCACTTCTTATCGGTTCATAAAAATGGGCAGGTTGCGATCGTTCAAACCCAGGGCAACAAAGACTGCCATGTGATTTTGCGCGGAGGGAAAAAACCCAATTACGATTTGACCAGTGTTCAAGAGGCTTGTGCTGAGCTTGAAAAAGCCAAGTTGCCCTCAAGGCTCATGGTGGACTGTAGCCACGCCAATGCCAACAAGCAGCACAAGCTTCAAATGGAGGTGAGCCAAGACATCGCACAGCAATTGGCCTCGGGCTCAGAGCATGTATTCGGTGTGATGATTGAAAGTCACCTGATCGGTGGTGCACAAAAGTTCACACCAGGGCGTGACAGTGTGCAGGCCTTGAGTTACGGCCAAAGCATCACCGATGCTTGTCTCAGCTGGGAAGATTCTTTGTCGTGTTTGCAGACTCTGTCGGATGCTGTCCTTCAAAGGCGAAGAAACAAAGGGCATTGAACAATTAGACTTTGGCTTTTAAGGCGTCCGTGAGTTTTTGATGGATGCCGCCAAAGCCACCATTGCTCATGCAAATGATTTGATCGCTGGCTTGAGCGTGTGATGCGACTCGCGCCACAAGTTCGTTCAAATCGGAGCTGCAAAAGGCCTTGTCGCCCAAGGCCGACAAGGCCTCTTGTGCATCCCAATCCAGCCCCTGGGTGTAGCAAAAGCTCAAGTCTGCACTGGCCAGGCTACCAGGCAGCAAGGCCTTCATGCTGCCAAGTTTCATGGTGTTGCTTCGAGGCTCAAAGACACACAGGATCCTGGCGGTGTTGCCCACTTGCCGTCTCAGTCCCTCGAGCGTGGTTTTGATCGCGGTGGGGTGGTGGGCAAAATCGTCAAAGACATTGACGGGCGTTGTTGAGGGCTGGCCTGCAAGCGTCACCTGAGCTTTGAGCTCCATGCGGCGTCGTACGTTTTGAAAATGTGTCAGTGCTTGAATGCTGAGCTCAGCACTCACGCCCACATGGTGGGCCGCTGCTATAGAGGCCAAAGCATTCATTTGGTTGTGGACCCCTTGGACCGTCCACGTGAGTTGGCCCACTGAAAGACCTTTGTGCAGCACCTCAAACGATTCAGGCGGGCCCTTGAGCGTCCAATCGGACAGGGGTGCAAATGATTGGCTAGCAAAACTCTCACATTCGCTCCAAAGACCCATGCTCAACACCCGCTTTATGCTCTCCTCGTGCGCATTGAAGATCACGCGTCCGCTTTGTGGAACGGTCCTGAGCAAGTGGTGGAACTGTTTTTCAATGGCTTGAAGGTTTTCAAAAATATCTGCATGATCGAACTCCAAATTATTGAGCACGCAGGTCTTTGGCCGGTAGTGAACAAACTTGCTGCGCTTGTCGAAAAAAGCGGTGTCGTATTCATCGGCTTCGATCACAAAGAGGGGCTGCTGTAGGGTCTGAGGTTTTGAGGCTTTGGCGGGACTAGAGTTAGGGAGTCTCGCCGAAGACTCAAAATTCAAGGGCACGCCACCAATCAAATAACCAGGTGAGAGCTTGGCGAATTCTAAAATCCACGCCAACATGGACGCTGTGGTGGTTTTACCATGGGTGCCAGCGATGGCCAGAACATGAAAGGGGTTCTCTGCGGTGTGCAAGATGTGTTCGGACAACCACTGCGGGCCACTGGTGTAGGGCAGTCCCTGGTCCAAGATGGCTTCCATCAAGGGGTATTTGGCCAAGCCAGCGGTGTTTTTTTGCCTAGAGACGACATTGCCGACGACAAAGAGGTCAGGCTTTAAGTTCAGTTGTTCAATGCCATAGCCTTCAATCAGCTCAATGCCTAGGCCTCTCAATTGATCGCTCATGGGAGGATAAACGCCGGCGTCGCAGCCGGTGACCGTGTGCCCGCCTTGTCTGGCCAAGGCGGCCAAGCCGCCCATGAAGGTGCCGCAAATGCCTAAGATGTGTATGTGCATACGCGCTATTTTATGTGCAAGAGCGTGCCGCTTTGGGTTTTAGGATTGGATGGGTCTGTGCAACTAAAAAAAGAGTGCACAATGTTGTCCATGAACCGTATTCAAGAAGAAATTGCCTCTGTGGCGGCCAGATACATCGTGGAGGATGGTTTGGAGTTCGGTCCAGCCAAACACCAAGCGCTCAAGACCTTGGGGGTGAGTGCAAAAGTGCCCCTGCCCTCCAATGAGGTTTTAGAAGAAGCGGTCTTTGAGCACTTAAGCTTGTATGCACAGGAGACGCAGGTGCAAGAGCTTCAGACCTTGAGGACGTTGGCCTTGACTTGGATGCGGCGCTTGGAGGTCTTTCGACCTCATTTAACGGGAGCGGTTTGGAAGGGCTTTGCAACTTCCAAGTCTGACATCTATTTGCAGCTCTTTTGCGATGACTCCAAGAGCGCTGAAATCGAGTTGATCAACCAAGGCTTGGACTACCAAGTCAGCGCTGTCAAAGGTTTTAGGGGCGAAATCGTCGATGCATTGAGTCTGAACATCAAGCACCCAGAGTTAGGCGTTTTTGTCGGTCTTCATTTGATGGTCTATGACTTGGATGATTTAAGGGGCGCGCTTAAACCGAATGCCAAGGGTAGAATTCAAAGAGGAGACGCCAAGGCCTTGCAAAAGTTGCTGGACGCCTCCCTTCCAGATGAGGGGATGTGTTGATCGCAAGCAAAAGGGTCGCTGCTCCTGGCGTTCAATTTGTCCCTTTTGCTAAGAAAGTCGATCACTCCATGAGCTCGAACCCGTTGTTTGCCAAAAGAAGCTTGCTCACCGCCTTGGGTATTGGTTGCGCCCTGGCTGGTTTGGGTGTTTCTTGGTGGAGAGAAAAGTCCCGACAAGAAGCTGTTTTGAGCTTGGAGGCGCGTAACGCTCTGTGGCAAGCGCAGTTGGAGGCTTCAAGCTCTGAGACGGTGTCCTTGTCTGACTTCAAGGGGCGCAAGTTGGTCATCAACTTTTGGGCCACATGGTGCGTGCCGTGTGTAGAGGAAATGCCTCTACTGGACGCCTTCTTTCAACAAAATGCAGCAAAAGACTGGAAAGTTTTGGGTTTGGCGATTGACCAACCCAGCTTGGTCAAGAAATTTTTAACTCAAAGGCCGGTGTCTTACCCCATTTTGTTGGCTGGATTGCAAGGAACGGAGTTGTCTAGACTTTTGGGGGATGAGCAAGGCGGCTTGCCCTTCACGGTCGTGTTGAGCGAGGCGGGACAAGTAGCTTTTAGAAAAATGGGCAAGTTGCACCCAGAAGATTTACAGTCATGGCTCAAAATATGAGCTCAATGGTCGTTAAAACCCCTTAAATGCATCTAAAATTAAACAAAAAAGTGTTTTAAGCGAGTCCTTTTGTTGCTCATGCCAAGTGGATCGTGTGTTTGAACGCTGCTACTAGGGGGTGGATCAGGACACAAGAAGTTCATGCTTCTTCAATTGCGACTTCATTCGAATCAAAGGCTCAAGGCTAAAAACTTGAAATATCGCCGAAATTAGTGTAAATTACACTCTTTTAATGCGAGATGGCGAATATTTATGGATTTGAGAAAACTTAAAACCTTGATCGACTTGGTTTCTGAGTCCAATGTGGCGGAATTAGAGATCACTGAGCCAGAGGGCAAGGTCCGAATCGTCAAAAGTCAAGGCGCCCAGTATACCCCAGCGACCCATGGTTCAGGCCTGACCCCCATGCCCATCGCGTCCATCGATTTGAATGCTCCCCAGTCCGCTTCGGTGCTGACGCCCACGGCGCAAGACCCATCCAATGTCCCAGCCCAACCGACACCGCTCACCTCCTCGGCCCACGTGGTCAAGTCTCCCATGGTTGGGACCTTTTACCGTTCAGCCAGTCCAGAATCCGCGCCTTTCGTTGAGGTGGGAACGGTGGTCAAGGAAGGGGAGACCATTTGTATCATTGAAGCGATGAAGATTTTGAACGAAATTGAAGCCGACAAGAGCGGCACCATTACAAAAATTCACGCCCTGAATGCTCAAGCGGTCGAGTACGGCAGTGCTCTATTTGACATTGAGTGATGGGTCGAGCATGTTCAAGAAAATATTAATTGCCAACCGAGGCGAGATCGCGCTTCGGATCCAAAGAGCTTGCAACGAGCTTGGCGTCAAGGCGGTGATCGTTTACTCCGAGGCGGACCGAGAGGCCAAGTACGTCAAGCTGGCAGAGGAAGCCGTTTGCATTGGACCAGCAGCCTCTGCGCAAAGTTATCTCAGCATGCCGTCCATCATTTCTGCTGCCGAGGTGACAGACTGTGAAGCGATCCATCCCGGCTACGGCTTTCTGAGCGAGAACGCCGACTTTGCCGAAAGGGTTGAGAAAAGTGGCTTTCAGTTCATCGGCCCCACGCCTGAATCCATCCGCATCATGGGCGACAAGGTTGCGGCCAAACAAGCCATGATCAAAGCGGGTGTGCCCTGCGTGCCAGGCTCGGAAGGAGAGTTGCCCAGTGATCCAGTGCTCTTGAAAAAAATAGCAAAAACCATTGGTTACCCCGTGATCATCAAGGCGGCTGGAGGTGGCGGGGGGCGAGGCATGCGCGTGGTGATCGACGAGGAGCACTTGTTGAGCGCCGTGCAGACCACCAAAGCCGAGGCGTTGTCGGCCTTTAGCAATCCGGCGGTCTACATGGAGAAGTACCTGCAAAATCCGCGTCACATTGAGATTCAAATCTTGGCCGACCAACACAAAAATGCGGTCTACTTGGGTGAGCGAGATTGTTCCATGCAAAGACGCCATCAAAAGGTCATTGAAGAGGCGCCAGCACCGCATATTCCTAGAAAGTTGATCGAGAAAATTGGTGAGCGCTGTGTGGCCGCTTGCAAGCGAATCAATTACAGAGGAGCCGGGACCTTTGAGTTTTTGTATGAAAACGGTGAGTTCTACTTCATTGAGATGAACACCCGCGTGCAAGTCGAGCACCCAGTGACCGAATACATCACACATGTGGACATTGTGAAAGAGCAAATTCGCGTGGCTGCAGGCTTGGCGCTTTCTTTCAACCAAAAGCACATCACATTCAGCGGTCACTCCATTGAGTGCAGAATCAATGCAGAAGATCCCTTTAAATTTACACCCTCGCCAGGGCGCATCACCATGTGGCACCCCCCAGGTGGACCAGGGGTCAGGGTGGATTCACATGCCTATACCAACTATTATGTGCCCCCCTACTATGACTCCATGATCGGCAAGATCATCGTTCATGGGGATACCCGAGAACATGCCTTGGCTAGAATGAGAACGGCCTTGGCAGAGATGGTGGTAGAAGGCATTCATACCAATGTGCCCCTGCACAGGGAGATCATGCAAGACCCCAAATTCATTGAAGGTGGAACCAACATCCATTACCTTGAGCATTGGTTGACGACCAGGCCCAAGCCCAAAAAGATGGATCCTCAATAGGGGGTCTGACGTCCGTTTTTAATGTCCTCAACTTGATGCGATTGAACCTCCATGATTGAACTGCACATCCTAGCTCCTCAAGACCAAGTGGAGAGTTTGAGCGATGTGCTTTTGGAATTGTCTGCCTTGAGCGTGAGCGTAGAGGACGCGGATGCGCACACAGAACATGAACAAGCTCTCTTTGGGGAGCCGGGTATGCCGCCACCGGCGAGCTCTTGGGTTCGATCCAAGGTCATGGCCTTGTTTGATGATGAGGGCGTGTTGAAAGAGGCCAAAGACTGCTTGCTGGGTTTGGAGGCTTTTGAGAGTTGTCAAATTCTCACTGAAATTGAAGTTCCTGCGGAAGATTGGGTGCGCATCACGCAGGCTCAGTTTCAGCCAGTTGCTATCACAGAGGATTTTTGGATCGTGCCTTCATGGCACGAAGTTCCATCCTATGCCAAGAAAGTCATTCGTCTCGATCCCGGTTTGGCTTTCGGCACGGGTACACATCCAACGACTCGCATGTGTTTGGCTTGGTCCACGCAACACGATTTTGATGCCGAGCGTGTCATGGACTATGGCTGTGGTTCAGGGATTTTAGCCATTTCAGCGGTGCTTCATGGCGCAAAGCATGCAGATGCTGTGGACATCGATCCATCGGCTGTGCAGGCGGCCCAACAAAATGCCAGGGACAACCAAGTCGACGATCAAATGCAGGTGGGTTTGCCCAATACCTCCAAGGGCCCTTATGACACCGTGTTCGCCAATATTTTGGCCACACCCTTGAAAGTCTTGGCACCATTGCTGTGTGGCTTGCTGAAGCCAGGAGGCCATTTGGTTTTGGCGGGGATTTTGGAGCGGCAAGAAATGGAGTTGAAAGAGGCCTATGCCCCTTATTGTCATTTGGAAGTCAGCAATGTCTGTGAAGGTTGGATCTTGATGACCAGTCGCATCACTTCAAGCCCGGCGTAAAGCGAAAAGGCTTTTATGAATCCAACCGATTTTGATGAGCAGTCGATGACAAAGCTTTGCAAATGTCCACAATGTTCTCAACATCTGGTCTTGTTGGATGAACTGCTAGATCGTGCAGAGGGTTGGGTGCGTTGCTCCAATTGTGAGCAAGTTTTTTTGGCCATGGCGTGTTTGATCGATACACCAGAGCTCAAAGCTGAGCAAGCATGGAGCCAAGCACCCAAGAAGCCCCAGGGTGCAACGGCCTTTCAAGAGCCGCAGAACCCGATCAGCATCGATGAGTTTTTGTATCAAAAGACCCTTCGACAACAGACCCACCTTCCACCACCAGGGCCTGAGCTAGGCAGATCGCAGGGCCATTCGGGTGCAAGTGATCTCAAGCACGCACTCAATGAGGTTCGCTCGCACAAAAGAAAGAAAGGCTTTGGCTTTTGGCGTGTCTCGCTCTTGTGTGTGGTGATGGTTCTGCCAATGTGGTTCACCTACCGATTCAGAAACGAGTTGGCGGCCCTTCACTCGGGCTTAAAAGAACCTTTGGTGAAGATGTGTGAAATTCTCAACTGTCAAATCGAGTGGCCCCGCGATCTTTCAGCTTTGAGCATCGAGAGCAGCGCTCTAGAAAAAGAGGAGCGGCCTGACAAAGAGGGCAAGTCCAATGTCGCTGGCTCGAGCAAACGCTACAAATACCTTTTGAGTCTTAGAATCAGAAACAGCTTTAGCTACCCCTTGGCCTTGCCAAAAGTCAAACTCCTGCTTTTAGATGAAAAAGACCAAGTGATGTATGAGCGAACTTTGGAACTTTCTTTGAAAGAAGAGCCTCAAGTGATCAAACCAGGAGGCTTGAATCAATTTCTTTTGCCTCTCAATTTAGAGGATGCCCCAAGTCTTGTGCCCAATGGTTACAGAATCGAGTTGGAGTAAGGGGTGCAATTGGGATCTTTGTTTTTTCTTGACGAGGCATGCAGCATGCCTTTTAATTTTTATTCACTTTTTTAACGGACGATGCAACAACCATGGCTTCTTTGATATGCGGCTCTTTTGCCTTTGATACGATCATGAATTTTGAGGGGCGATTTGCCGAGCAAATCTTGCCTGATCAACTGCACATTTTGAACGTTTCCTTTTTGGTTCCAGCTTTGAGAAGAGATTTTGGAGGATGTGCAGGCAACATTGCCTACAGCTTGAAGCTGTTGGGTGGTGAACCCTTGCCCATGGCAACACTTGGCCAAGATGGGCACACGTATTTGGCCCGTCTAAAAGACTTGAAGATTTCGACGCAATTCATCAAAGAGGTGCCTGACTCCTACACCGCTCAAGCGATGATCATGACGGACCATGACAACAACCAAATCACCGCCTTTCACCCTGGGGCCATGAACCAAGCGCATTTGAATGTCATCGATGCTTCGCACAACATCAAAGTGGCGATCATTGCACCTGATGGCAAAGAGGCCATGATCAACCACGCGCAGCAGCTCTTTGATTTAAAAATCCCTTTTGTCTTTGATCCAGGGCAAGGTCTTCCCATGTTCAATGCCGAAGAGTTGAAGGTGTTCATCTCTCAGGCCACGTGGGTCACGGTGAACGACTACGAAGCGAAGATGCTCGAAGAGCGTGTGGGACAAACTGTGGCTGAAATTTCAAAGTCCCTCAAGGGCTTGGTCGTGACGCTGGGCGCGGATGGATGTCAGGTATGGGTGAACGGACTCAGCACGCACGTCGCTCCTGTGAAAGCCGAGCGCATATTGGACCCCACGGGCTGTGGGGATGCTTGGCGAGGAGCGTTGTTGTTTGGCTTGGAGCAAGAGTGGTCCTTGGTCCAATGTGCCGAGTTGGGCAACAAAATTGGGGCACTCAAAATTGCACAAAAGGGCCCGCAAAACTACCACCTCTAGCCCATGCATGGTCGGCCCACGCCTGTTGGCGGGCTTGAACCACAGAGCTGCCCTCCTCGGGGCCTAGGGGGAAGAGCGAAAGCATAAAAAAAGCCCGGTACGCTAGCACCGGGCTTTAGGATTTAACGAAGTCTCAGTCTTTAGGGCTTGATGGCCGTAGGAAACGGCCATGCAGCTTGAGGATTGAGCGTCGTTTGCGCGGCAGGTGTTACATGCGCGCGAGCAGCGGGTTTTTTCGCGGCTTTTTTAGCGGGCTTTTTTTTTGCAGCTGCTTTTTTAGCTGCGGGCTTTTTGGCCGCTGGCTTTTTAGCAACGGCCTTCTTTGCAACCTTTTTAGCTGCTGGCTTTTTGGCCGCTACTTTTTTAGCTGCAGGCTTCTTGGCCGCTACTTTCTTGGCTGCTGGCTTTTTCGCCGCTACTTTTTTAGCCGCTGGTTTCTTAGCTGCTACTTTCTTTGCTGCCGGCTTTTTAGCCGCTACTTTCTTTGCTGCGGGCTTTTTAGCCACAACTTTTTTTGCCGCGGGCTTTTTAGCCGCTGGTTTTTTTGCAGTTGCCATAACTTATCTCCTAGATCAAGATTAAAGATCGTTGAGTAAAAAAACACTCCGAGCTACTGTTGAGCATAGAGCGATTCAGGGTGTTGGACCCGGGTCCAGCACCTTGAACAGGGTGAGTACCACTCAAAAAAGCCACTTTGTTAAAAAGTGCAAGATAAGAGGTGTACAAATTGGAATGCATGAGGAAAAAGTATTGGGTTCAGTCCCAAGACAAAGTACCGCCTGTTTGGTACTCAATCACACGGGTTTCAAAGAAGTTTCTTTCCTTTTTGAGATCAATCATTTCACTCATCCAAGGGAAAGGATTTTCCTCATGGGGAAACAAGGTCTCCAGGCCAATTTGTTGCGCGCGACGGTTGGCAATGTAGCGCAAATAGCCTTTGAACATGGATGCATTCATGCCAAGAACGCCTCTTGGCATGGTGTCTTCTGCGTACCTGTACTCAAGCTCAACCGCTTTAGCAAACAGTTCAGTGATCTCAGCCTTGAACTGATTGGTCCAAAGATGCGGGTTTTCAAGTTTGATCTGATTGATCAAATCAATGCCAAAATTGCAGTGCATGGACTCATCGCGCAAGATGTACTGGTACTGCTCAGCGGCACCGGTCATTTTGTTTTGACGTCCCAAGGCCAAAATCTGTGTGAAGCCTACATAAAAGAAGAGGCCCTCCATCAAGCATGCAAAGACGATCAACGACTTCAGCAAGGTCTGATCGGTCTCGGGTGTACCGGTGTGAAAGTTGGGATCCATGATCGCCTGGATGTAGGGAATCAAGAACTCATCTTTGTCACGAATGGAGGAGACTTCGTTGTAGGCGTTGAAGATTTCGCTTTCATCCAAACCCAATGACTCCACAATGTATTGGTAGGCGTGTGTATGAATGGCTTCTTCAAAGGCCTGGCGCAACAAAAACTGACGACACTCCGGTGCAGTGATGTGGCGATAGGTGCCAAGCACAATGTTGTTGGCAGCCAAGGAGTCTGCGGTGACAAAAAACCCCAAGTTTCTTTTAACGATGCGTCTCTCGTCTTCGGTCAAACCGTTGGGATCTTTCCAAAGCGCGATGTCACGCGTCATGTTGATCTCTTGAGGCATCCAATGGTTGGCGCAGGTCGAGAGGTACTTCTCCCAAGCCCATTTGTACTTGAAAGGCACCAGTTGATTGACGTCGGTTTGGCCATTGATGATGCGCTTATCAGCCGCATTGATGCGTTTGCCAGAGAGGGTTGCTTTGGGCAGTGCTGGAGCAACACTTGGAGCAACTGCAGCGGGGATGACTGCACCGTCGTTGAGCGTTCTGCTGCTCACTTCAGTTGGGCTTGAAGGTGGGAAATCCAAGTGGCTCGTGGAGTCACTTAAGTGTTGTGTTGGCGATGTAGGTGTAACTTCTTCTTCCCAGGTCAGCATATTTTTTTCCAATGTTCGAATTATCAGCGCAACGCATTGATTTGAAAAGAGTTCAAACCCGATGTGATGCAAGAGTGTTGTTCCATAGCATCGACTCTGTGCAAGAGAGGTGATGCGGTTGAAAGCTTTGAGTTCGTCAAATTTATCAAATTAACACAAATCAAAGGTGAGAAAATCTAATTGCATTGATCAAGTAAATCTTTTCACCTTTGATTCATGCTTGTTTTTTTCAAAAGAAGATTCAAAAAAAACAGCATGAACCCGAGGTGTTCAGCGCAATGGCTGAACTTTTATTGGCACGATTCGCAAGTGGGATCGTCAACCCCACAGAAACGAATGTCGGTTGCCGGGGAATCAGAGAGTTGAATTTGTTGAGCCCTGGCTTGTGCCGCTGCAATTTCTAGCGCTGAAACAGCGGCTCGATTGGCGCTTGGCGATGGACTTGCTGCACTCATAGCGCTGGTTTGTCCGCCAGAAGATACAGCGTTCAGTTGTCCAGAGGTGACGGTGGACTTCTCAACATGGGTCGCACTCATGGTTCTCAAGTAGTAAGTCGTTTTGAGGCCGCGCACCCAAGCCAGTTTGTAGGTGTCATCGAGTTTTTTGCCTGATGCACCAGACATGTAAATGTTCAAGGACTGAGCTTGATCGATCCATTTTTGGCGACGCGAACCAGCCTCGACAATCCACTCTGGCTCCACTTCGAACGCAGTGGCGTACAAAGATTTGAGCTCTGGGGGGACTCGGTCGATGGGTTTCAAAGAGCCGTCGAAGTGTTTGAGGTCCATGACCATGACCTCATCCCACAGCCCTAAGCGTTTCAAGTCCCTGACCAAGTAGCTGTTGATGATGGTGAATTCACCTGATAAATTGGACTTCACTGATAAATTACCAAAGCAAGGCTCAATGCATGCGTCCACACCAATGATGTTGGAGATGGTGGCTGTGGGTGCAATGGCAATGCAGTTGGAGTTTCGCATGCCATCTTTGGAAATTTTCTTTCTAAGCGCATCCCAATCCAAGCTGATCGAGCGGTCCACCTCAACATAACCGCCTCTTTCCTTGGCCAAGAGGTCAATGCTGTCATAGGGCAAGATACCGCGGTCCCACAAGGAGCCTTTGTAACTGGAGTACTTGCCACGCTCTTTGGCCAAGTCGGAAGACGCCATGTAGGCAAAGTAACAAACGGCTTCCATGGAGCGGTCAGCGAACTCGACGGCTTCTTGTGAACCATATGGAATACGCAGCGTGTACAAGCAGTCTTGAAAGGCCATGATGCCAAGACCAACAGGACGGTGGCGCATGTTGGAGTCCCGTGCTTTTTTCACAGCGTAGTAATTGATGTCGATCACGTTGTCCAACATCCGCATGGCAATGGAGATCGTCTTTTTGAGCTTGTCGTGATCGATTTGTCCGTCCTTCAAGTGGCGCAGCAAATTGACTGAGCCCAAGTTACAAACGGCAGTCTCTGTGTCACTGGTGTTCAGGGTGATCTCGGTGCACAAGTTGGACGAATGAATCACGCCCGCGTGTTGTTGGGGTGAGCGCACGTTACAGGCGTCTTTGAAGGTGATCCAAGGATGACCAGTCTCAAACAGCATGGTGAGCATCTTTCTCCAAAGATCTGCTGCTTGGATGGTTTTGGAGGGTGAGATTTCTCCTTTTTTTGCTCTCGCTTCGTAGGCTAGATAAGCTTTTTCAAAGGGTTGCCCAAAAAGCTCATGCAAATCAGGCACTTGGTCTGGGGTGAAAAGTGTCCATTCGCCTTTTTCCATGACGCGTTTCATGAAAAGGTCAGGAATCCAGTTGGAGGTGTTCATGTCGTGAGTTCTGCGACGGTCGTCCCCGGTGTTTTTTCTGAGCTCCAAGAACTCTTCAATGTCCAAGTGCCAAGTCTCTAAGTAGGTGCACACTGCACCTTTTCGCTTGCCGCCTTGGTTCACAGCAACTGCGGTGTCATTGACCACCTTGAGGAAAGGCACCACGCCTTGTGACTCGCCATTGGTGCCTTTGATGTGGCTGCCCAGGGCACGTACGCGTGTCCAGTCGTTGCCCAGTCCGCCCGCAAATTTAGAGAGCAAAGCATTTTCTTTGATCGACTCGTAGATGCCGTCCAGGTCATCAGGGACGGTGGTCAGGTAGCAGCTCGAGAGTTGTGAGCGAAGTGAACCACTGTTAAAGAGCGTGGGCGTGCTGGACATGAAATCAAACGAAGAGAGGACCTCGTAGAACTCAATGGCTCGGGCATCGCGATCGATCTCATTGAGCGAGAGGCCCATGGCCACTCGCATGAAGAAGGCTTGTGGCAACTCGATGCGTTGCTTCTTCACATGCAAAAAGTAGCGGTCATAGAGCGTTTGCAGACCTAAATAATCAAACTGCAAATCCCGCTCAGCTTTGAGCGCCTTGCCCAAACGAGCCAAATCAAATTGTCCTAAGCGTTCATCGAGCAAGTCATTGTCAATGCCTTTTTTGATGAATTTGGGGAAGTAATCGATGTAGTGCTGACCCATTTCTTTGGGTTGAGCTTCAAAGCCCAAAACTTCCTTGGCAATGGTGTGCATCAACAACCTTGCTGTGGCGAAGGTGTAGTCAGGATCCTTTTCGATCAAAGTGCGGGTGGCCAAAATGGCAGCCTTGAAGACCTCTTCTAAGGGAACACCTTCGTACAAATTGCGAAGGGTCTCGTTCAAAATGGGCTCGGCCTTGACGTCTGCACTCAAGCCCTCACAACACGTCTCGATCAAGGCGCGCAAATGGTTCAAGTTCAAGGGAATTTTTTCGCCTTGATCGATCACCATGATGACGGCGTTGTCGTCAGGCTTGTTTTCTGCTGTCAAAGCTGAGCGTTCCTGTGTCCGGCGCTCACGGTACAAGACATAAGAGCGGGCAACCTCATGATGGGAGCCACGCATGAGGCTCAGTTCGACCTGGTCTTGCACATCTTCAATATGAAAGGTACCACCGCCTGGGCGTGAGCGCACCAAGGCTTTGACCACACTTTGAGTGAGGGCATCTACCGTTTCACGAACACTTGCCGAAGCCGCACCTTGGGTGCCGTGAACCGCCAAAAAGGCTTTCATCGTGGCAACCGTGATTTTGGCGGGTTCAAACGGCACCACTGCGCCGTTTCTTCGAATGATCTGATAGTTGGCCAAGGCGGAGTGCTGGATGGGTGCGCTTCGGTCTTGTGGACTTTGACCCAGTTGGCCAGCGGGGGCAAGTGGGCTCGAAGTAGCGACAGTGTGCATAAGGGATCGTTTCCTATGAAGACAATATGAAAAAAAGAGGTGTTTGGGAGAATTGTTTGCGGGGCAAGTCGCCTTCAATTTGATGACAAATTGACATAAAAGAATTCCAAGACCACACTATATATGGTGTTTGAAATGTTTTCAACACACTAGTAATAGTGTTTTCACGGGAAATTGTGGGTTTTAAGCCGATTCATAAAGCTGAATAAAAACCTATACTTACGGCCGTTACTTTGAAACTCGCATGAATCCTTTAGATCCGCGTAAAAAGCCACAAAATACATAGTGATCAAGGGATTTATGCTTTGAAAATGGCTTGAACATTGAGTTTCTGTGATGTTGAGCTTTTGTGAGGGGTGGGTCAAAGCTCAAAAAACTAATTTAAAAATAAATTTTTATTTGTGAAAAACTGGAAACAAATCTTTGGATAGGCCCAAAGAATGGCGCAAAACATCCCATAAAAAGCCTGATCCTGGGTCTTTTTTGCGTCCAGGCGCAATGTGCTCGTGTCCTGCAAAGTGCGCTATGGGGTAGTTTTGCAAGAGACTGGCGCACAAACTGCTAAGGGTTTCGTATTGTTCAGCTTCAAAAGTCTCGCCTTCAAGGCCTTCAAGTTCAATGCCAATGGAGTCATCGTTGCAGCCATCGCGCCCACGGTAATGAGAAGCGCCAGCGTGCCAGGCCCGGTCGTTGCAGCTCACCAGTTGAACCAATTCTCCTTGCCGGCGAATAAAAAAATGGGCCGAAACTTTCAAGTCCTTGATGGTCTCTAAGTAAGGGTGGTGCAGGCTCAGTGCTTGACCGCTTAAGAAGTCGGTGACCGTATCCCCGCCATAGATGCCAGGCGGCAAGCTGATGGAGTGCAGGACCACCAAGTCGATCTTGGCGTCTTGTGGCCTGGCATTGAAGTGAGGAGAGTCAATGCGCTTGGCAAAGCTGTACCATCCATTGACCCATAAAGGACGCTTGATCTCTTGGCTTGGCTTGGGGGTCATGTTCACAGCAGCTTGGGGTTCCAAATCAACTCAGTGGTGCTTGGCGCACTGGTATTGATCTTTGGCGCCCAGCACCAATTGGGCCTTGGGCACGTGCACACCACAAATGGAGCATGCGATCAGTTCGTCCACTTGTCCTGGGCTTGGAGACGCATGAAAACTTTCGGGCTTGTCGTTGCTGCCTGGTTTGCCCGGCCCTTGCTTGAACAAGCCGTCTTTTAGAGCATCGCTTTTGTTTTTATTTTTTTTCCAAAGTATAAAAAGCACGATGACCAGGAGCAAAACAAAGAGTTTCATGGCCGCTTTAAGGTGTCAAGGTTGGGGGGTAGGCATGCAGCGGGGGTGATCGGTTCAGCGGTTCAAAATCACTTCGCGGACAAAATGGGAACCTGCATAGGCCAGAAACAACAAGCCCGATCCTAAATAAATCACGCGAATGGCTTTTTGACCTCTCCAGCCGTGCTGGTACCTGGCCAAGAGCAACAGTGCAAAGGTGATCCAAGCCAACACCGACAAAACGCTTTTGTGGTCCCAACGCCATGCGTGTCCCGCGCCAAAAAGAGACTCCCCAAACAAGAAGCCGGCTAGCAAGGTCGAGGTGAGCAAGACAAAGCCTGAAATGACAAATCGATAGGTCAGTCTTTCAAGGGTCAACAAGGGCAAGCCTGCACTGGGCTGTGCGGCTTGTCGCATCAGTTTTTCAGAGTGGGACAAGATCAAGGCATGAACCACGGCCGCACCAAAAAGCCCATACGAGGCCATTCCTAGCGCCCAGTGCAGGGGCAACCAGGCAGAGGCGTTGAGTTTCAAAGTTTGTCCAGGGAAGTAAACGGACAACACCACCGTCAGCAAGCCAACGCATGCCACCCCCCAACGCACGCGACTCTGAGGAAACCAATGTCTTTCAAGCGCGTAGCAAGTAAAAATCAGCCAAGCCGTTGCCGATAAGGCTGGTGCGAAACCAAAGCGTGGCCCGTTTTCATCCATGTCGATCAAGGTGGACAACACGTTCAAGCCATGCAGGCTCCAAAGTACGACAATCCAGCCTAGGACGAGTGGGCCTTTGAGCTTGCCTCCCAAAAAGGCGTAGATGAGGTAAAGTGGCACCAAACAAACCGCGCTGTAAAAGCTAAAGCTTGAAATGTGAGTGAAGTCACTGGTTAAAATCATGTTGTAAGTTTAGCGTTTTGTGCGCACTTTGACCATTCATTGATTCAAAAAAACAGGCATCGCTGACAGCGGTGAGTAGGTATGGCGTCAGTTTTAACAGAAAAATTATCCTCTCTGGTCAAAACCATCAGCGGGCAAGCTCGAATCACCGAGAGCAATGTAGCTGATATGTTGCGAGAAATTCGGCTGGCTTTGTTGGAGGCCGATGTGGCCTTGCCGGTGGTGAGGGATTTCTTGGCGAGAGTGAAAGACAAGGCCCTGGGTCAAGAGGTCTTGGGCTCCTTAAAGCCTGGACAAACTTTGGTGGCCATTGTCCAAGACGAACTCGCTAAAACCATGGGCGAAGGTGTAGAGGATTTGAACTTGGCGGCCCAACCTCCGGCCGTGATTTTGATGGCAGGACTTCAAGGTGCGGGTAAAACAACCAGCACTGCAAAATTGGCCAAGTACTTGGTCACCAAGAGAAAGAAAAAAGTGCTGACCGTTTCTGCCGACGTGTACCGGCCCGCTGCGATTGAGCAGCTCAAAGCGGTGACTGCACAAGCCGGTGCCGAGTGGTTTGCGTCCGATGCGGGTCAAAAGCCTTTGGACATTGTTGCTGCCGCTTTGGATTATGCCAAGCGTCATTTCATGGACGTGCTGCTCGTGGACACGGCGGGACGCTTAGCGATTGATGAGGTGCTCATGCAAGAGATTCGCTCGCTGCATGCGTTCCTCCATCCAATCGAGACCTTGTTTGTGGTCGATGCCATGCAAGGACAAGACGCCATCAATACTGCCAAGGCGTTCAAAGACGCTTTGCCTCTCACGGGCATTGTGCTCACCAAAATTGATGGCGACTCACGCGGTGGAGCGGCCCTGTCCGTTCGGATGGTGACTGGCGCGCCGATTAAATTTGCTGGAACCAGCGAAAAGATCGATGGCTTGGAGCTCTTTGACGCTCAAAGGCATGCGGGTCGAGTGTTGGGCATGGGGGACATTGTTGCCTTGGTGGAGCAAGTCACGGCTGGCGTGGACATCAAGGCCGCAGAGAAATTGGCCAACAAAATCAAAAGCGGCGACGGTTTTGATCTGAATGACTTTTTGGCTCAAATTCAGCAAATGAAACAAATGGGCGGCTTGGGCAGTTTGATGGACAAGTTGCCTAGTCAAATGACCGACAAAGCCAAACATTTGGATTTGGACAAGGTCGAGAAAGACTTGGCCAAAAAACAAGGCATCGTTCACAGCATGACACCAAGGGAGCGCTTAAAGCCGGAGATCATCAAGGCCACCAGAAAGAGAAGAATTGCAGCCGGTGCTGGCGTTCAAGTGCAAGAGGTCAATCGTTTGCTCAATGAATTCACTCAAATGCAAGAGATGATGAAAAAGATGAGGGGCGGCGGACTCATGAAAATGATGAAGCGCCTAGGCGGCATGAAAGGCATGGGCGGCGGAGGCTTTCCAGGCATGATGCGCTAGCACCTCTTTCAAGCCCCGGGCTTATTCGGCGATGAGCAACTCGCCTCTCAAAGAGTGAGCAAACGCTTGGGTGATTTTGAGATCCAGGACCTCACCGATCAAACGAGCGCCTTGCGCGCCGACTGCGAAATTCACCACGCGGTTGCAGGGTGTGCGTGCCATGAGTTCATTGGCGTCTTTCTTCGAGGGGCCTTCCACCAAGACCTTTTGAACCGTGCCTACTCGAGATTGTCCAATGGCCCTGACGTGAACATCGAGTTGAGCTTGCAGTGTTTGGAGGCGGCGAAGTTTGACTTCATGGGGGGTGTCGTCCTTTAAATTGGCCGCAGGCGTGCCGGGCCTAGGACTGAAGATGAAGCTGAAAGAGGCATCAAAGTAGAGGTCCTGGATGAGCCCCATCATCTTCTCAAAATCTTGCTCACTTTCTCCCGGAAAGCCCACAATAAAGTCTGAACTCAGTGACAAATCAGGACGAATGGCTCTGAGCTTCTTGATGGTGCTTTTGTACTCCAAAGCGGTGTAGCCACGCTTCATGGCCATCAAAATTTTATCGCTGCCGTGTTGAACGGGTAAGTGCAAATGGCTGACAAGTTGCGGCAGCTTGGCATACGACTCAATGAGGCGAGGCGTGAACTCGTTGGGATGAGAGGTGGTGAAGCGCAGTCGCTCGATGTTGGGCAACTCAGAGATCAACTCCAACAAGAGAGCCAAATCACAGACCTCTTGAGTTTGTCCCATTCGCCCACGGTAGGCGTTGACGTTTTGTCCCAGAAGCGTGATTTCTTTGACCCCTTGTGTGGCTAAATTTGCAACTTCAGCCAAGACGTCATCCAAGGGTCTAGAGATTTCTTCTCCACGCGTATAAGGCACAACACAATAACTGCAGTACTTGGAGCACCCCTCCATGATGCTCACAAAAGCACTGGCACCTTGGCGGCGAGCAGGCGGCAAATGATCAAACTTTTCTATTTCTGGGAAAGTGATGTCGACTTGCGGTTTTTTCAGGCTTGCACGTTGGTTCAACAGTTCAGGCAAGCGGTGCAAGGTTTGAGGGCCAAAGACCACGTCCACATAAGGCGCTCGTTCAATGATGGCGGAGCCCTCTTGAGAGGCCACACACCCACCGACTGCAATTTTGACGCCTTTGGCTTTCAAGTGGCGAACGCGTCCCAGGTCAGAGAAGACTTTTTCCTGTGCTTTTTCACGCACTGAGCAGGTGTTAAAGACGATCAAATCGGCCTCATCCACATTGAGTGTTTGCTCATAGCCTTGTGTGCTGTTGAGCACATCCACCATTTTGTCCGAGTCGTACTCGTTCATTTGGCAGCCAAAGGTTTTGATGAAGACTTTAGGGGAAGTGACGCTCATGGTGGTGAAAGATCCTGAAATTTTCTCATTGAAGGCAAAGCGTCTGTGAAACGAAGGGCAATGAGTCAAGCTCTTGGGCTGCAATTGACCCATGGTGAACGACACCCAGGGCAATCACAAGCCAAGCGCTTGTATTTCAAGGTCCAGCGGTTCGTGGTGTAGAGCCAGAGGCTGAGCAAGAAAGCAGATTTTAGCTGATCTTGGCCCAAGAGTCTTGAGGCCCTTGCTGGACTTGTCCTTAACGCAGAAGCGAAAAACCCCTTTGAGCACGAGACTCAAAGGGGTTGATAGGGTTCAAGCCGTTAGGGGGAGACGAAGAAGACGAAGTATCGGTGCCTTCTTTGACCCCAGCTCAAGGGATCAATTGGCGTAAATCTTTCTGTCGTTGGTGGCTTGAACGGGTCTAGCGTTCAACTTGAAGGGGAACTTCGCGACTTGGGCCTTGGAGATATCTACATTGTTCTTCAGAATGAAGAAGCTCACGCCTTCTGTGCATGGAGGCGTTGTCAAGGAGCCCTCGTAAGAGTAAAAGGACATGTCGCTTGGCAACAAAGTGGATGGGTTGATGAGCATCTTGGCTGGTACATACTCTTCGCCTTCTTTGGGGGGTAAATTGGCCCACAAAGATTTGATGGTTGAATTTTCTTTGCCCTCATTGAGCAACACACCCAAGACGGCCAACTTGCCTTCTTTGCTTTTGTGCACAAAGTGAACGGTCATGGCCAAAGTTTTGCCATCGATTTGCTCCTCAGAAGGGCGATGGAAGTGAAACTGTAAGAGCTCGAACTGCTCTTTGTTGACCGTCAGGCTGCCAGTACCTGCTTCAATGTTGACTTGAATGGTGTGGCCGTTGTTGATGATCTTCATCGGGCCTTCTTTGTAATCGGCCTTGACCACATCTTTGGCCTTTTCAAAAGGTCCTACGATGTTCAAGGGGGACTGCTTTTTGCCGGCAGCGCAGGTGGCGAAGTTGTCACCCCAATGCTCGGGTCCATGGTCACCTTCATAGCCCCAGTGAACGTTTTGTGCAGACTTGGCATGCTCGGCGGGTTTTTCTAGCTTGCCTGTGCACTCTGCCAAGACTTTGACTTTTTTGCCGGCAGACACGAGGGAGTTTTGAGCTGCGCAAACGGCTTGCATGCGAGCGCCTAATTCAGCAATGTCAAGGGATTTTTGAAAGGCCTCGACTGCGGATGCATCTTCAAAGCCTTTAGAGAGCTGTCTGACCGTACCCAGTCCCACCAAGCGCTCGGCGTTCAGGACTTTTTGCGCCTTGTACAAAGCCTCCACGTCTTGGAGCAAAACGCCGTTGGCAAAGGCTTGTTTGACGGTCTCAAACTGTTTGACAGATTCTTCCAGTTCTTCAGATTTCTTTTGAGCTTCTTCGAGTTGCTCTTTGGTCTTGTCTAGGGTGTCTTTGGTTTCATCCAATTCAGCAGAAACTTCCTCCATGTCGATGGAGAGGTGTTTTTTGCCCGAGAAATTCATGTAAGCAACCGTGCTGGAAGCCACCAACAAAATGACCAACAAGACTTCCAAGCCGATTCGTAGATATTTTTTCATGGCCAAACTCACAAAAGTTATAGGGTTGATTGGAACTAATAAGGGGCAATTATGACAAATTAAGCCAGGGATTGCGTAAAAACCATCTTAGGAGAGGAGAAAAGTTGCCCAAAATCTTTCAGATGAATGATTTTGGGAGAACTGCTCTGTTGCCGTCTGGGGTTCAAAGGGTCTTTAAACGATCTGTGGATGGAACCACTCGCGTCAAGCGGATGCCGTAACGGTCATTGACCAAGACGACCTCACCTTGAGCAACCACGGTGTCGTTGACCAACAGGTCCAGGGGCTCGCCAGCAATTCGGTCGAGTTCCACCACACTGCCTTGCGTTAAACGCATCAAGTCTTTGATCTTGATGTGCGCACGGCCCACTTCAATGGACAAGGTCACTGAAATGTTTTGCAGCACATCGGGATTGATGTTGTTGGGGTTGGAAATCTGAAAGTCTTTGGCATTGGGCAGGGGGTCGGCATGATCGAAATCATGGCTTGTATCTGCTGCGCCTTGCACGTCGCCTTCTGGCTTTTGGTCTTCAGTGTTTTCTGTTTCTGACATGATGGGTCTTCCTATTGATCAAAGTTGGCCTGGAATGATTTGTCTCTCGATGCGAATCGCTACTTGGGAGCCTTGTGTCCCAACATTGACGCCAAAGGAGGGAACCCCTTGAGCAATGAACTGAGCCAATTCGGGTTTTTTGAAATAAAGCATATCGCCTTCTTTCATGTTTTGCAGGTGGTGCAGGGTGGTTTTCAACTGACCCATGACCACACGCACGTCCAAATGCGCGTCGCCAACCGCAATGGCCATCTCTTCACGCCATTCGCGATCAGACTCTTCGTTGCCATCCCCAGTTTGAACCCGGTTTCTCAGCAACTCTCTAAGAGGCTTTAGGGTGGCGTAGGGATAGACCAAATCGATGAAGCCGCGCGCGCTGTTGCTCGTGGCATCTGACTCAAAGCGACTGAGAACGACCAAATCATTTTCATCTGCAATTTGTGCAAACTGTGGGTTGATCTCTGAGGCCACACGCTCACAGTCAATTTCCATCACCGGAGCCCAAGCATCTTTCAAAGATTTGAAGAAGACTTCCAAAATGATGTTGATGATTCGCGTTTCTGTGGCGGTGAACAAACGCCCGGGTGGTAAGTCACCCACGCCTTTTCCAAATCCACCAAAAAAACTGTCCAAGGAGCTAAAGATCACATTGGGGTCTATGATCACCACTGAAAACCCCCTCAAGGGATTGATTCGAATGGTGTTGACGGCCAGGGGAGGTTTGATGGATTTTAAATAATCACCAAACTTCAAGATCTGGACCTTGGAGGGGTTCACGCGAGGCGTGGTTCGAAGAACTTCCAACAGACCCAGGCGAAACATTCGAATCAAGCGCTCGTTGATCATGTCAACGGAGGAGACATTCACACCTAGGCTGCTGTCTTCACTGGCCAAGTCGTGCTTGTGCACACGAACTTCGGTGTTAAAGCCCGTATCTACCTCGATAGAGCCATCCTCAACCCCCTCGGTGAGGGCCATGAGTTCTTCGGGGGACAGGAGGTTGGAACGGTCAGACATCGCTTGTTTTTTGGTAATTAAATAGAAGGGGGACTGCTTTTATTGCATCACAAAAGAGGTGAAGAACACGTCCTCAATGCCGCCGAAATCTTCATAATTCTCTAAAAGCTCGTTCATCACATCTTTCAGCTTGGCCGCCAAGTTCTTTCTGAACTCAGGTTTGGCGACATCGGCCTCGGTGGATTGGCGCATGACATCCAACATGGCTGAGCGCAAGGCAAACTCATGTTTTTTGACATTGTCAAACACCCTAGAATCATAATGCGTCATCAAGGCGAGTTGTACGACCATCACTTTCTTTGAGCCAGTGATGTTGGTCATCAGCTCTTTTTCCATTTGCATGTAGTTTTTCTCAAAACGTGTGGCCTCAGGCGCTTCCTTCTTGATTTTGGAAGGAGCTTCAACTTTGGCTTTGCTAGCGGCGGCTTCCAATTCTTCAAGTTTGTCTTCGGCCTCTAATTCAGCTTTCTTTTCATAAAAACCTGAGAAAAAGAGAGTGACAAAGACAACGCCCACGAGCAACACGATCGCCAGGACGGCAATGATGATGATTTTGACAATTGGTTTTTTCTTTTTCGGCTCTTCTGCGCCTGCTTCGGCTTCTGGGGCTGGGGCTGCTGTTGCCATGGTGATCTCCTAAAAAAACGTGTGGTGCTGGGACATTAAAATTTAAATTGGGGTGCTCATGCCATCAAATCGAGCAATGAGTCGTTGCTTTTGACCTTCATCGAGGCATCGACAAGGGTGCTGGAATCTTGAGTGCTGGTCATCGCATCAGAGGCAAGGACGGGTTCAAATGGATTGCGAGCGTTGCTCTCTTGTCCATGGTCTTGGGCCTGTCCGCCACCTTGTTGGTCAACTTGAACATAGGTCTGGTTCAGGCCTATGTCTTTCAAATTATCCTTCAGTTGTTGGCTGGCGTGTTGCAAAAGATTTTGAGTCAAGGCATTGTCGGCTTGAAATATGGCGGCTAATTTTCCATCTTTCATCTCTAGCTGCACATCAACAGCGCCAAGTGTAGACGGTTTAAGTGCAAATTTCATTTTCCATTGGCCTTGGCTGATTTGTTCATGCATTCTTTTTGAAAGTTCAGCGGTCAATTGTTCGCTCAGCTTTTCATAAGTTTCGGCCATGTTCACCGCTGCGGACGGTCCTTGGGTGCCCTGTGCATGGGTGTCTCCAAGAGACGAGCCATTTCCCGAGTTGCCAGATGCTGAGCCTTGGTCTTGCGCGCTGACTTGAGCACCAGCGGCCAATCCAGCATCGCTTGGCGTGGTCACCGAGAAGGCGCTGGACTGGGCGTCTTTGCTGTCGAGGCCTTTGAGCTTGTTGAATTCCTTTTGTAAGGACGCAATGGCTGGCCCAGACAATTTCGATCCCGTCATGTTCAAAACCGCCAAGGTGCTGTTGGGTGGGGTCGTTGACAAAGAGGGGCCTTTGGAGGAACCAACGGTTTGTCCCATTGAATCGATGCTCACTTGGGTGTTTTGTAAATCTACGCCTTCACTGGATAAAAGTTGGGCCAGTTCACTGGTTTTGGAGGAAGATAGGCCCGCCAACGCCGCTTGGGACGACATCAAGGTGTTCGCTGCTGGGTTGGGCTTGCTGTTGATTTGAAGCGACAAAGCGTTCAAATCAACTTTGGTGTTGTCAGTTTGAAGCCATGGAGCATTCGGCCCAAAATCATTGGGCGTGCTTGGCAACTTCGACAAAGGATTTTGAAGGGTGCTGCCCGATGGGTCGGCCGTTGTGCTGAGCGAGAACAGCGAGGCGTTGCTTGGCGTGGACGTCAAGCTTGAAAGCGCGTTTTTGGGGGCTCCATGGGCGTTGACGTTTTGGGTCATCACAGAGGCCAGTGCGTTGCTAGGGGGCACTTGAGCGTTAGAGATCATGGTTTGTGCCGCCTGAGGACCAAAGAGGCTTGCAACTTGTGCCTCATCAAAGCCCATGGCTCTGGCGAAATCTGCGAGGCTTTTTTCGTTGGGTGCATCTTGAGGTGTGATGAGTTGCGTTTGGGCACTCAGGGCCACAGTTTTAAGGCTGCCTGCGGCAGCGAGGGTCGTTGGGTCGAGCTGGGCCGTGGCCATTGCATCCAATGTGGGGGCGTCTAGGGCCTGCACATCTTGGGTCGCGGGTAGACGCTGTTCGTTCAAAGCAAGCGTAGCAAGATCCAACTTTTGTTGTGGGTCCAAAGACGATTCGGCGCTTTGAGACGGTGGGTTTGAGCCTGACTCGTTGCTTGCGTCTTCTAAGGGTGCACTGGCTTGGGCATCGCTTTGGGATGAGGAACTTGAAGGGGTGCGATTTTGCAGATGAGACAAGGTGCTGTGGGTGGGGTGTTTCCTATCAGCGGGAGCGTTGTCGGCATTTGAGACTTTAGAGGTGCTTTGGCGCGCACGGTCCTGGGAGGAGGGGGTCGATTTCAAGTTTCGAGAACTCGAAGCCGACTTCAAACCGTCGCGGCTTTCAGTGGTGCTCGATGATGGGGTTTTCAGTTTGAGATCGGCCACCCCAGCTTTGGCCTTTAAATAGTCATGGCTAAAAGCCAAGGTGCTTGAATGGGGATCTAAAAGACTGGAAGACAACGCATGTTGACTGGGGTCCGGACCCAAGGCCGTCAAAGCGTTGGGTTTTGTGGGCCCAGTACTTGCACTAGTTGGGTTGGACGCGCCAGAAAAAGCGGGATGCATCATCCGTTCAAAGTACACCGAGAATTGGTCGCCACTTGGCGTGACCGTCGTGTTCGGTGTTGCCGCTTTTGTGCCGCCCAAAGCGTCTGTTGGGCCATTGGGCTTGATGGTTGGCAGCGGATTGAAAGAGTTCATGCTCATTTTGTGTACTTTGGTAGTCTTTTGTAGGGTTTGGTACCGGCAAAACTTGGTTAAAGTTCTGCCAGGCCTTCATGTAAAGCAAAAATCGTGACTGGTTAAAAGTTGCCAGTCTGCTCAACAGTTCGTTGCCCATGGCTAGCTCTTTCATGCATCCGCAGCATTGAACCTGAACCCATATTTTTTGTAAAGAATTGCTTTTTGCAAGCTCTTTGATTATTCATATATGAAAAAAATTTGGGTTTCAAACTGGCCCGCAGCTTGCTGTGACCTGCCAAGCTTTGTTGCAAAAACTGACAAGCGTTGGCTTTGACCAAGCTGGCCAGGGGTGTAAATTTTTGAAGCATTCAAAGAGGGTGCTAACTGGCACATCGATTGCTTATAGTCATACACGGTCGGATAAAACGACTTGAAAATGAGAACTTAAACATTAAAAACTGATTTAAAAATCATCATGAGCACCTTAACACTGTCAACCATTCGACAGAATTTGATCAAATTTGACTATTCCGGTCTAGGTATTCCTGCGCTGGTGTTGATGATCATGGGCATGTTGGTTTTGCCTTTGCCGCCGCTTTTGTTGGATTTCTTGTTCACCTTCAACATTGTGGCCAGTTTGGTGATCATCATGATTGCCATTGGTACGCGTTCGCCTTTGGATTTTTCTGCCTTCCCGTCCGTCTTGCTTTTTGCAACCATGTTGCGTTTGGCTTTGAACGTGGCATCCACCCGAGTGATCTTGGTTCACGGCCATGAGGGGCACGACTCCGCAGGTAAAGTGATTTCCGCTTTTGGTGAGTTCGTGATCAGTGGCAACTATGTGGTGGGATTCATCATCTTCTCGATCTTGATGATCATCAACTTTATTGTGGTGACCAAAGGTGCAGGGCGCGTGTCAGAAGTGAACGCACGTTTTACCTTGGACGCCATGCCAGGTAAACAAATGTCGATCGATGCTGACTTGAATGCAGGTGTGATCGATCAAGCCACGGCCAAGAAAAGACGTGAAGAGTTGTCTCAAGAGTCTGACTTCTTTGGATCCATGGACGGTGCGTCTAAATTTGTCAGTGGTGACGCCATCGCGGGTTTGTTGATTTTGCTCATCGCCCTCATTGGTGGTTTGATCATTGGTGTGGCACAACACAACATGTCTGTAGGAGACGCCGGTAAGTTGTATGTGCTTTTGGCCATTGGTGACGGCTTGGTCGCTCAGATTCCTTCTTTGCTGTTGTCTTTGTCAACGGCCATCATTGTGACCCGTGTGACCACGTCGGAGTCCATGACCGAACAGGCCAAGAGTCAGTTCTCCAATCCTTCCGCATTGTTCATTGCTTCTGGCATTTTGTTGGTGTTGGGCTTGGTGCCAGGCATGCCGCACATGATTTTTGTGGCTCTGGCATCTGCCACAGCTGGACTAGGTCTCATGGTCATTCGCCAAGAGGTGCAGGTCGAGGCTGAGGTACAAGCGGCCCAAGACGCCCCTAAAGTATCAGCTCCCAAAGAGTTGGACTGGGATGACATCGATCAAGTGGACTTGATCGGTTTGGACATTGGCTACGGTTTGATTCCCTTGGTCAACCCAGAGATGGGTGGGGAGCTCATGACCCGCGTCAAGGGCGTTAGAAAGAAATTGTCTGCAGAGCTGGGCTTTTTGGTGCAGCCTGTCAGAATCAGAGATGATTTGAACATTGATCCGGACTCCTACCGCATTGTGCTCAAAGGTGTTGTGCGTGGTAAAGGGGACATCAAAGTAGGTCGTGAGTTGGCGATCAATCCAGGCCAAGTCTTTGGAGAACTCAAGGGCATTGAGACCTTGGAGCCCGCATTTGGCTTGAAAGCCATTTGGATTGAGCCGTCTGACCGTGATCAAGCTCGTGCCTTGGGCTACACGGTGGTGGACGCAAGTACAGCCATCTCAACCCATTTGAACAAAGTGCTCAGAGAAAATGCCTCAGACTTGATCAGCCACGATGAGGCACAGCAACTGTTAGAAAAATTGGCAGCCAAGTCCCCCAAGTTGGCCGAAGACTTGGTACCAGGTAAGATCACCTTAGGCGTCTTGACGCGTGTGTTGCAGTGCTTGCTGATTGAATCTGTCTCGATCAGAGACATGAGAAGCATCGCCGAAACGCTCACCGAAGTCGCTGGCAAGACCAACGACCCAGATCAACTGGCCGCACTGGTCAGACCCAAATTGGGACGCATGATCATGCAAAGCTTGGTGGATGAGAAAAACACCCTCTCCGTCATGACCTTGGAGCCGAGTTTTGAACAACTCTTGCACAATGTGCTCCAACAAACCCAACCCGGTCAACCAGTGGTGATGGAGCCAGGTTTGTCAGAAAATTTATTTGCCGCATTACGAGAGGGAGCAAGAACCATGGAAGACGACGGAAATCCCGCAGTTCTTGTGGTCTCCCCTTTGATTCGTACTTGGCTCTCAAAAGCCGTCAGACACCGTGTCAATGATTTGACCGTGCTCTCCTACAGTGAGATTCCAGATGACCAAGCGGTCAAAGTGATTCACACGGTGGATGCCAAAATCAAAGACCAGTGATAGACAACCTGCAGAACAACAGAACATTCAATTGACTTAAAACACGAGATCAGCCATGGAACTCAAAAGAATATTAGCCAAAGATGCACGCCAAGCCAACGAGAAAGCCGTCGCGCTTTATGGCCAAGATGTGCTGGTGATATCAAGCTGCCAAGTCAGAGGACAGACCGAGCTGATCGTGGCCGTGGACATGGTACCTCTTGGGTCAGAGGAAGCGGTGCACGATGCCTCAGGCACAAGTCACTTGCCCGTGGTTCAGTTGGGCGCTCAGGAAGAAAAGACCAACTTAAAAAGAACCACTCCTTCAACAAGTGGCAAAGAGCTCAAAGACAATTCTTTGCGCTTTGAAGATGTTTTAAGCGAGGAGTTGAATCACAATGCCAACTCCAAGGCAGAGATTGTCAAAAACAGCAACATCACACCCGTCAAGTCCCTTAAAAAGAACAAGCCAGGGACTCAACAGGTAAGCGTCATGGATGACGTTCAAGCCTTTGAGGAAAAGATGTTGGGTCATCGAGGTAAAAAAGCCCAGGCTGCACTTGACAACAAGACCACACAGCACGAAGACGAGGAAGCGTTGGCCAAGAGCACAGACAAGTCAGAGCGCCAAACCCACACCGATGCGCACGAACTCATGCGCGGTCAAGACATCGTGGAGTTGGTCCGAGGTGAACTGGCTCAACTCAGAAAAGAATTTAGAATGACGCAACAAATGAACTTGTGGCAAATGAACACACAAATTCATCCCGCTTTGGTGCCTTTAAGGCAAGCACTTCAAGAAGCCCCTATCCCAGCGGCCTTGAAAGCTTTGTTGGTCGACAGCATTCATCAAAAGGAAACACCTGAAAGCGCTTTGCAAGAGATCCGCTCCCACTTGCTGCACTCCATTGGAGATGCGCAACGGGCGTTGCCAGACAGCGGTGTGCATGTGTTCTCAGGCTTCTCGGGTTCAGGTAAAACCATGGCGGTTGCTCGTTTGGCGCAAAATGCAAGTGCCATGTATGGCGCTGAACAAGTGGCGGTCATCAGTTACCAAGACACCAAGCCGGGTGCTTGGAACCAGACACAACTCTTGTGCGCCCAGTCGGGTGCAGACTGCTACAGGGCGACCAATGCAGCGGCGTTGCAGCTTTTGTTGGAAGAGCTTCAAGCAAGAAGGTTGATTTTGATTGACACCTCTGGCGTTCAAATTGGCGAGCGACTGCAAGAAATTCAAGCCGTCTCTCAACAACTTCAAATGGAGATGAGCATGCATGCGGTCTTGCCTGCGGATGCCTCACAAGCGACCATTGCCAAATTGAATCAAATGTCACAAGTTTCCTGGACCTCCTTGGTGGTCAGCAAGCTCGATGAGTCGACCCAGCCATGGGCATTGCTACAGTTTTTGATCGAACAGCCTTTGGGTGTGAGCATGGTGAGCCGAGGTGAGCGCATGGTCGACTGGAGCTCAAAGATCGATGGCAGCGAATTCGTTGATGTGGGCCTGTCTCAATTGAGTCTCTCCACCGTTCCAGAGGGCGCCTCACAACTGCACTCCGCAGTCGCAAGAGCAACAGCAAAAATTGCACAATTGGCCAACGAAGGTGCAATTCAAGGTGCCATGGGCGCCAGACAACCAGCAGGTATCCATTCATGAACTCGAAACAAACACAAATCATTGGTGTCGCTAGTGGCAAAGGGGGCGTGGGCAAAACCACGTGCTCGATCAACTTGGCGTCCGCGTTGGTGATGCAAGGCCACCAGGTGATGCTTTTTGATGCGGACTTGGGGCTGGCCAATGCGCAAATTGCACTGGGTGCTCGATCGACCTACAATTTAAGTCATGTTTTATCTGGCGAAAAAACCTTGTCAGAAATCGTCATGACCACCAAGCAAGGCATCAAACTGATTCCAGGCGCCTCTGGTGTGCAAGAGTTGGCCGGATTGAATCAAATCCAAGCGGCCAGCATTGTGCAATCTTTTAGCAGCTTGTCAGATGAAATTGATTATTTGATTGTTGACGTGGCCGCCGGCATCTCTCCCTCGGTCCTGGCATTTTTGAGTGCCTGTCAAAGGCGCTTTATTGTGGTGAAGGATGACCCGTCCTCCATTGCGGATGCGTACGGCACGATCAAAGTGCTGTCCAAAGAAATGAATTTGGATGAAATCTATTTGTTACCCAATATGGTTCACTCCCAAGCCGAAGGCTGGAAGTTGTACCAAAGGCTCAATGATGTGTGCGTGAAGTTCCTGGGACTGACCCTGCACTACTTGACCGCCATTGAAAACGATGAATTTGTCTTGAGCGCGCTTCGCAAATACCAGTCGGTCCTTGACTTTGCACCGGGTGCTGCGGCCACCAGAGACTTTAGGCGCTTGGCACAAATTTGCCAAGATTTGAGACCCATTGATCACGCCTCAGGCGGATTGCAGTTTTTTATGGAGAGGCTGATCAACCCCAGCCATGCAACACTATGAGAGCACTATCCCCTGTTAAACAATACCAACAACAAAGCTCCCCTGGTGAAGAGCTCGTGATGGCCCATTTGGGGCTGGTCAAACGAGTCGCCATTCACTTGCGAGCGCGGGTGCCAGCCTTCATGGAGCTTGATGAATTGATTCAAGTGGGCATGATTGGACTGCTAGAGGCTGCCAGGTCCTTTGATTTGAACAAAGGCGTGGAGTTTGAAAATTACGCCCACAGTCGTGTTCGAGGTGCCATGCTAGATGAGGTCAGGCGTTTGTCGTTTTTACCGAGATCTGCCGTGGCCTTCAACAAGTCACACAACGAGACGGTTCATACCTTGGCCTCAGAGTTGGGCCGTGCCCCGACCCAAGTTGAAGTGGCCGAGTTCATGGGCAAAGACATCGAAGAGTTCCACAAAGACAGAGGCAAGGCTTGGCAGTTTGAAACCTATTCGATGGAAGTCGTGACCGAAGAGGTGATGAACATTGCTGACACGCGCGACCAACAGCCTGAGGCGATTGTGGAGCATGCGCAGTTGATGGATGCAGTGACGTCTGCGATTGAGGATTTGCCTGAACGCGAACAATTGGTCATGCAACTTTATTATGTCGAAGAGCTTAATTTGAAGGAAATTGGTGAAGTGCTTGGGGTGAGTGAATCCCGCGTGAGCCAAATTTTATCTGTGGTGGTCAAAAAACTCAGGGTCAATTTAAAAGGTGCAATTGAGCCCGTGGCCCTTGAAGAGCGAGGCTAGACATGAGCAACTTTTACCAATTGTTTTTGGCCTGGGGCATTTTGCTCGTCGTGGTCTTGAGCTTTTATCTGATCGATAAAGTCAACACCATGTATCGGTTTTCTGTGCCCGCTGAAATCCCAAAGACCTATTCTGATGGCTTGTTTGGTGAGTTGGTGGGCAAGAATTTGTGGGATGCCATGAGTGGGTTGCCCGTTCAAGGGATTGATCCCAAGTTGGTGGAAAACCTAAAGCCCCATTACGAGCCCATTTTGCGCCAACACATTGAACACACTTTCATGGAAGGCTTCAGAGATGGACAGGCCCAAAGAGCAGGCGTGCCGCCCAACAACCGTCCAATTCCAACACCAAGAGGATCGGTGGAGTCTTGGCTGCCCCTTCACCATTTGGCCAGCATTTACCAAGCGGGTTCTGAATTTGCCATGGGCCTGCCAGAAGAGCATTTGAGAATTCAACAAAGCTTGGATCAAGTCACCGCCATGTTGTATGCAAGAACCAATTTTGAGCTCAAAGATCCTTATTCAGAGACGCTTTTAAAGTTGCCGATTCTAGAAGGCTTGATGCCCGACCCGGA